>Ga0272446_1003328_pt1 | contig 20453 bp, 16 predicted proteins | sample YNPCB0061_FD_194587 | JGI IMG/M metagenome (GOLD analysis project Ga0272446, IMG submission 194587) | Hot spring microbial mat communities from Yellowstone National Park, WY, United States - YNP-CB-006-1 | ecosystem: Environmental > Aquatic > Thermal springs > Hot (42-90C) > Sediment | place...
CGGTGCGCCAGCGGAGCTGGCGCACCGCAACGCCAGATTCTGGCCCCCCTCCCCTGGCAGGGGAGGGGGGAGGGGGGTGGGGTATGCGGGGCCTGGGGGCGCAACGCCCAAAAACCCTCCACCTGAGAGGGCGACCCCCGCGCGCCGCGGGCAACCCCCGCGCGCGGCGCGCGGGCATGCTGCCCGGGCGGGCCGGGCGTCGGGTTTGCGCAAACCTTGCCCGGGCGGTATGATAACGCCGACGTGCGAGCCATGCCGCATTGGCGCGCAACCGTGCAGGTGCCATGAAGGCCAGACCGTTCGATGTGCGCTTTGAGATCCGCCTCGCTCCGCCCGCCGAGGGCTGGACGCGCGCAGCCTACGACGATATCTATCGTGGCGAGGGGATCAGACAGCTGGATTCCTTCTACCACTGGCTGCTGCAGCTGCTCGACCCCAGGCCTGGCCGGCGCCTGCTTGATGTGGCGTGCGGCGAAGGGGCGCTGCCCAATCTCGCCCGTGAACGTTACCAGCTCGAGGCCTACGGTAGCGACCTCGCAGCGGCCGGACTGCGGATCGCCCGCAGCGGCGGCAGTGCAGGCTTCGTCGCCGGCAGCGGTGAGACGTTGCCCTTCGCCGACCGGAGCTTCGACTATGTGACCTGTATCGGCAGCCTGGAGCACTTCCTCGACATGGAAGCAGGTGTGCGCGAACTGGCCCGCGTGCTGCGGCCCGCTGGCACGGTGATGATTCTGGTGCCCAATACCTACAGTCTGACCAACAACATCTATTCCGCCCTCAAATTCGGGCGCAGCGCGATCGACGATCAGCCGCTCCAGCGCTACCTGGCTCACGCCGAGTGGGTGATGCTGCTCGAAGCCAATGGCCTCGAGGTCGTGCGGACGGTCAAGTACGAGCGGACGCCGCCCGACAACCTGGCCGACCTGGCCTGGTACCTCGGTCACTGGCGCGATCTTGTGCGTGTCGTTGCGGCGCCGCTGATCCCGACCAACCTCGCTACCTGTTTTGTCTTCCTCTGCCGGCACAGTCCGGAAAGCCACGCTGCGCAATGAACACAAGCGAGCCAGGGAGCCAGCGGCTGCGCGAAACCTCACCGCCGATCCACGCCATCTTTGAGACGACGCCCTGCCCCATGTGCGGCGCCGAGGCGGGCACGCCCCTGGTGCGCACCGGCGATCTGCTCTTCCCCGGCGACGCCGAGTTCCAACTCGTGAGCTGCAGCCATTGCGGGCACATCTACCAGAACCCGCGCCCCACCCCGGCCGCGATCGGCAGCTTCTACCCCGAAGCGTATCACCCCTTCCTCAGCGCGATCGAGGACGAAGCCTCGCCGCTGCGCCGCCTCGACCGCGCCTTCGGCCTGCGTATGCGCTGCCAGGCGGTGCATCGCGCCGCTGACCGGCGGCCGGGCCGCCTGCTCGACGTTGGCTGCGCCACCGGGGTCTTCCTCGACGGTATGCGCCGCCTGGGCTGGGCAGTGCAGGGCGTCGAGCCATCGGCCTATGCCGCGGGCTACGCCCGGCGCCGCTTCGGCCTTGAGGTCTTTGAGGGCTTGCTGGAAGAGGCCCGGCTGCCCGAGGCTACCTTCGACGCGATCACGATGTGGGACGTGCTGGAGCACGTGCACGAGCCGCGCCCGGTGCTCGCCGAGCTGGCGCGCCTGCTGCGGCCCGGCGGGCTGCTGGTGCTTAGCCTGCCCAACCCCGATAGCCTGGAGGCCCGCCTGCTTGGCGAGCACTGGCTGGGCTGGGATCTGCCGCGCCACCTGAACCTGTTCCGGCCCACCCAGCTGCGGGTGCACCTGGCGCGCTATGGCATGCCGGTCGAGCGCATCCGCTCGTTCACCGCCGGCCATGCGGTGATGGTGATGAGCCTGGCGCGTAAGCTCAGCGCCGCGGGCTATGGCCCGGCGATCCCGCGCCTCCTCAGCAGCCCGCCGGTCCGCCTGCTCAGCCGCCTGTACTACTCCGGCCCGGCAGACTGGTATAATCTCAGCTCGATCATGGTCGTCTTTGCCCGGCGGGGCTCGGCCCCACATGCCTCCCAGGAGTTGTTGCGTGATGTCGCACCCCTGGCCCTCAACCAGGGCTGATGCAGCATCCGCCTCCGACGGTGGGTTGTGGGGTGGCTGCGCCATCCCTTGAGATAACAGGGTCTGGGGCTTGCCCCAAAGACACAAGCAGGTTGAAACCTTGCCTACCCACCCGGCAGGACGGATCAGGACCCGGCTACGGCGTTTCGGCGACCGCTTCCACGGGCCGGGCGCGTGGCGCGCCTGGAGCGGGCTGCTGCTCCTGCTCCTGTTGCTGGCCTACCTGGTTTATGTGGTGCGCACCGCCCCACCCGAGATCGAGCTGCGCGCCCTGCTCGCCCGCCTCAGCCTGGGCGACCTGGCTACGGCGGCGCTGCTCTACGGCCTGGTGCTGGCAGTTGCCATCCTGGGCTGGAGCCTGATCATCGGGACACTGAGCGCCTGCTGGTCCGTCTTCGAGCACACCCGGATCTACACTGTCACCGCGGTGACCCGGCGACTGCCGGGCACCTTCTGGTATATGCTCGGGCGGGTGGTGCTCTACGAGCGCCTCGGTGTGCCGCGCGGGCTCACGGCGCTGGCAAGCGGGCTGGAGTTCGTGGCCATGGTGCTCGGCGGCGCGCTGGTCGCGCTGCTGACCTGGCCGCTGGTACTGGGCGGCCAGACGCTCAACCTGCTGCTCGTGCTCCTCCCGCTGCTGATCGCGGCGCTGTTGCTCAACCCACCGCTGGTGCGCAGCCTGGTGCGGCGCTTCGGGCGCAGCGCCGGAGCGCCGGCGGTGCGCTATCGCCAGGTGCTGCTGTGGATCGGGGTTTTTGCACTGACCTGGTGCATCGGCGGCGTGCTGCTCTTCGTGGTCACGCAGGCGGTCACGCCGCTCCCGCTGAGCCGGCTCCCGGCGATTGTCGGCGTCTGGGCGGTCGCGGGCGTCGCCGCCACGCTCTTCTTCAGCTTTCTCCCCTTTGGCCTCGGGGCCACCGAGTTGACCCTGGCCGCCCTGCTTACCCCCTTCGTCCCCACCGGCGAGGCGTTGTTTATCGCCCTGCTGATGCGCGTGATCCTGACCGCCTGCGAACTGGGCTACGGCCTGCTGGGTGGTCTGCTCTATCTGCCTGACCTGCTGGCACGGCGCGGGCCATTCGCGGCGCAGATCGAGCAAGCGACGCATCAGGACGCGACAGAATCTGAAGAGGTATTGGCGCCGGCCCGCGGCGTACCACCAAAGTGAGGCCAGAATAGCCTGGAAGGGTTATTGAGCCGGCAGCCCGCAGCGCCTATACTCGTCCAGGTAACTGTCGCGTGTACAGGCGTCGCAACAGGACATTTTGCACCACGGAGGATCAGCATGAAGCGTTTTCGGTTCGTCGCTGGCGCTATCGCGGCCGCTGCCGCGGTGGCACTGAGCCTGGCACCCCGCGGGGCGCAGGCGCAGACTATCCCGTTCTCCTCGGGCATTCAGGTTCAGAACCTGAGCAGCACCGGGGCGAACATCTCGATTGCCTTCTACCCACTGCGCGGCACGGCGGCTAGCGCCAGCGTCGACGCGACCATTCCGGCGAATGGCCAGGTGGTCTACGCGACGTTGCCGAGCGCGGTGGCCGCTGGCTTCGACGGCTCGGCCGTGATCTCGTCCGACCAGCGCATCGCGGCGATTGCCAACATCGTCTCGCCTGACCTCTCGCTTACCTTCGGCGGCGAAGCCTACATTGGCGTTACCCAGGGCAGCAGCACCGTAAGTCTGCCGCTACTGTTCAAGGGCGTCTCCGGCTTCAATACCTTCTTTAACGTCCAGAACGTTGGCCAGACCGCGACGAACGTTACCGTTACCTACACCAATGGCGCGACGGAGAGCTTCAACAATCTCGCTCCCGGCGCCTCGGTTCGCTTCGACCAGGCCACCAACACGAACCTGCCCGCCGGCTTCGTCGGCGCCGCCACCGTCACCAGCAGCGCCAGCGACATCGCTGCCGTGGTGACCCAGGTCGGCCCGACCACGATGCTGATCTACAACGGCTTCTCGACCTCCGGCTCCACTGCTCCGGTCTTCCCGCTGGTGAACGCGAACAACGCTGGCTTCATTACCGGTATCAGCATTCAGAACACCGGCTCGGCAGCCACCGATGTGACCGTCAGCTACACCCCCGCCGCTGGCCAGGGCACGGCCTGCACCGAGACGCAGACCATCCCGCCGGGGGCGTCGCGCAACTTCGCGGTGGATGCCTTCCGCACCAGCCAGGCTGGTGAGACCTGCGCCAACGGTGCGCTGTTCGTCGGCTCGGGCCGCGTGACTGGCAATAGTGCGAGCCAGAACCTGGTGGCGATCGTCAACCAGTTGAACCAGGGCACGAACAAGGCCGGTTCCTACTCCGGCTTCGATGCCAGCGCCGCCACTGATACCGTGGTCTTCCCGCTGGTTCAGGATCGTGTGGCTGGCTTCTTTACCGGTCTCTCCATCTACAACGCCGGCTCGGTGACGACCACCATCGAGTGCTCGTACACCAACGCCGGTGGCGTGACCCAGTCGCGGGCGAATGTGGCGCCCGGTGAGACCTTCGCCGTGGTTCAGAATAACGCGATCGCGAACGGCTACAATGGTTCCGGGACCTGCCGCGCCACCGCTGCCGGCGCCCGCATCGTGGGTATCGCAAACCAGCTGCGCGTGTCGGGTACATCGGACACCTTCTTCGTCTACGAGGGGGTGAATAACTAAACTCGCGACCGCAGAGCAGTTTCGAAGCTCGAGGGGGGAGTGGCGACTGCGCCCTCCCCTCTTGACGTTTGCCAGGAGTATCCAATGCGTCTCTTCCAGCTGATCGTCATTGGCGTCATCGCCGCGGCGCTCCTCGGCGCCTGCGGCCAGCCCGCCGCCCAGCCCGAGCCCAGTGCAACGCCCGCCACGCCTGGCGGCACAACAGACACCTCGCCTGGCCCCGCCAGCGGTGGCGCCTACCCTGGTCCCACCGTCGCGGCCAGCAGCGCCTACCCCGGCCCCGGCGGCGAGCCGGCCACGCCGACCATTGACACCAGCCCGCTGGTCGTGCCCCAGCCCGCCTCCGACCAGGTCGGCGTGGTCACCGGTACCCTCTACCGCGTCGACGAGGCCGGCCAGCGCGAGCCGCTGCGCGGCGCGACGCTCTTCCTGGGCACGATCATCAAGGCTGCCGATGGGACGGAGGCCATGGCCCAGATGGACCGCGCCACTTCGCCAAAGGCGCTCACCAATGGCCTCGGGCAGTTCGCCTTCGTCGATGTGCCGCCGGAGCGCTACGGCTTGATGCTGGACACGATCCAGGGCACACTGCTGCTCAACGACCCCGCGACGGGGGGGGACTTTGTGGTCGAGGTGGCTGGCGGCCAGACCATCGAGCTTGGCGAACTGGCTTACCCGTTGCCTGCGTTGCCCTAGTGCTCATGCAGGCGACCTGCTCGGGTATCAGCGCGACGTTGACTGCGTCCAGATGCGCCGCCCCCGTGCCGTCATCAAATAGCTGCAATCTGCACTCGCACGAGTGCAGTTCCAGGCGACCTGTTCGGGCATCAGCGCGACCTCGACCGTGTCCAGATGCGCCGCGCCCAATCTACAATCGCAAATCTGCAATCTGCAATCGCACTAGCCCGCGTCGCCGGGGGGCCGGCACACGTCGCGCAGCACAAACACCGCGCCCCCACCACCGTCGCGGAAGAGCGGATCGGCGCAGCGCGCCTCGAGGGCGAGCATCAGCGCGCGGGTCTGCTCCCAGTAGCGCAGGTCGGTGTAGAGCCAGCGCGGGTTCTCCAGCACATGGGTCACGCCGAGGCCGTGCAGCGTCTCCAGCAGGGCCTCGGCGTTTTCGTGCTGCTCCCAGCGGATGACACGCTGGCCGATCGGGTGCCCCCAGAGATAGGCCCGCTCCAGATAGTAGCTGCGCGACTCGTAGGGCACGAGCAGCACCACTGCATCGGGCGGTAGCTGCGTATTGACGTAACGAAACAGCGGCATGGCGTCGATGGTGGCGTCGAGGAAGGCATCGCGGCTCTGCGCGCCGCTGAGGTAGGCCACGCGGCTGCGGAAGAGCGCGCGCTCGCCGGTGTTGTACCAGGGCCACTCGGGTAGCACGGCCAGCACCAGCAGGGCGAGCAGCGCTGCCTGCAGGGCCGGGCGGTGCACCAGGTCGAGCAGGCGCACGATCACGAAGGCGGTGATCAGCGCCAGCAACGGCGCCAGCGGCAACACAAAACGCGCCTGGTGGCTGGTGAGGAAGAACCAGAGCAGCCAGAAGCCGGCTGCGACGAACAGGCTGTGGCGGATGAAGCGTGGCGCCCACGGCAGCGCCACCAGCCCCGCCAGCAGCCCCAGGGTGATCAGGGGCCCGAGATGGCCGCGGTAGCCGCCCAGCAGGCTCGGCTCGAAGATCATCGCGTAATACGATCGGGTTAGCCCGATCAGGTTCCTGGGCATCTCGGCGGTGAAGACGCTCTCCAGCATGTGGCTGTGATACTCGTCGCCCAACTCGTCCCAGTTGCGCCCGCCGAAGAGGTGGTAGGCGAAGGGGAAGACCGGGTTGCCGGTGTTGATCACCGAGCGCAGGTACCAGGGCCCCACCAGGGCCAGGCCGAGCAACCCGTAGAGCAGGGTGTGGCGCAGCAGCCCCACCAGGTCGGGGCGGCGCCCCGCTGTTCGCTCGCGCCAGAGCCGCCGGCCCTCTTCCCAGAGCAGCAGCAAGAAGTAGAGGATGGCGAAGCCCGCTCCGGTGAGCTTGCTCCCCGCGGCGAGGCCACCGAAGATCGCGCAGAGCGCCAGCCAGCCCAGGCGCCGCTCAGCCAGCCAGCGCTCAAAGCTGTAGGCCGCCCCGAGCACGAACAGCCCCAGCGCCGCGTCGACCATCGCCACCCCGCCGAGCCGCTTCACGGTGGGCACGGTCAGGAAGAGGGCCAGCGCGATCGCCCCGGCCCGGTCGTCGAGCAGGCGCCGCCCGACCAGCAGCAGCCCGCCGGCGATCAGCCCCACCATGCTCAGGGTGGTGAGCTGGGCGGCGATGTCGGAGCCGAAGAGCAGTGCCAGGCTGTAGAGCATCTCGAGGTTGAGCGGCCAGTTCGAGCTCGGGTTGTCGGGCACGTAGACGATGCGTTGCTGTGCGACATAGCGCTTCGGCAGATCGAGGTGGTAGGCCAGCACGTCCCAGTCGATCGGTGGAGCCAGGCTGTGGGTGAGCAGGATCCAGAGCAGCGAACTGGCGCCGAGCGCGAGGAGCACAAGCAGGGTGGCCCTGGGCGCCCAGTGCGTGGCCTGCGGCGCCCAGGGCTGGCGTGGCCCCGCCAGGTGCGCGCGCACGCCGCCGACCAGGGCCGCCAGCCCCAGCAGCGCCAGGCCAGGCACCAGCAGGATCAGCAGCCACCGGTGGAGCAGCCCGCCCATGCCGATCAGCAGGGTCAGCACCGCGAGCAGGCCCAGCCCGGCCGAGCCGCGCAGCCAGAGGCCGAGTAGACCTGCCTCGCCGAGGCGCAGCGGCCGCAGCGCCAGCCAGCCCAGCCCTGGCCCGGCAAGCTGGATGGCCGCGGCGATCAGCAGGCTGGCGAGCAGCACGGAGATCGTCACCGCCGTCTCCCTCCCGCGCCCGGTGCGAGCTCGCGGGCCACGTCCTCCAGCGTGCGCACCAGGTCGTCCCAGCTGTAGCCGCCCTCGCTGGTGGCGCCAGCGGCGACCTGGGCGCGGATGCGCGCACCGACTTCGTCGGTGAAGAAGCGCACCACCGCCTCGGCGAGTGCGCCCTCGTCCTGCGGCGGTACGATCAGGCCATTGACCCCGTCGCGCACCACCTCGTGCAGCCCGCCCACGCGGGTGGTGATCACCGGCTTGTTGAAGCCGAAGGCCAGTTGCACCACCGCGCTCTGCGTCGCCGAGACGTAGGGTAGCACCACCACGTCCGCGATGTCGAAGTAGGGCTGCAGTTCCTCATTGGGGATGTAACGATCGACGAACGTGATGAACTGCTCGACGCCAAACTCCTGGGCGTAGCGCACATAGAACTCGCGCGAGGACCAGAACTCGCCGGCGACCAGCAGGTGGGCGGGCAGGTGCTCACGGATGCGCGGCAGGGCCTGGATGAGATACTCCAGCCCCTTGTAGGGCCGCACGAAGCCGAAGAAGAGCAGCACCGGCCCCGCGGCGGGCAGCCCGAGTTCGCGCCGCAGATCGCGCCCGCTGACGGTCTGGGCGCGCTGCGCGGCCAGGGGCGCGTAGGTGGGGATGGCTGCCTTGACCACGCGGGCCGCGGGCAGCAGGGCTAGCAGCCGGTGGCGATCCTGCTCGCTGTGGACGATCAGCGCATCGCCCTGGCGTAGCACTGTCAGGGCCAGGCGCCGGTCGAGCACGCCACCGCCCTCGTGGGGCACGACATTGTGGCAGATGAAGGCGATCTTGATTGTTGAATTGCGTTTGAGCAGCGTGCCCACGGTGGTGAGACAGGGCGTCCAGTAGGGCACCCACCATTGCAGGACGAGCAGATCGGGGTTGTCGGCGCGCACGCGGCGCACCAGGCGCCACCAGGTCAGCGGGTTGATCGGGTCGAGGATGTATTCACAGTCGACGCGCAGCGGCGTGGCCGAGGGATCCCGGTCGGTCTTACCGGGAAAGAGCCAGCGTGGGTACTGGCGGGTGAAGGAGTAGAGCGGGGCGTGGTGGCCCGCCTGGCGCAGGTGGCGCACGAGGAGCGTGGTGTAGTGGGCGATGCCGCCGCGGTAGGGGTAGGTCGGGCCAACGACGCTGATCCGCACTAGCGTAGCCTCCAGATCGTCACCCCGTCGTGGCGGTAGACGGGCTCGTAGGATGGCGAGGCGTCGAGGGCCGCGGGGTGCAGGTACTCGGCCGGCGGATTGGCCGCCGGGCCATCGTAGAGGTAGCTGTAGCCCTGGGCGCGCAGCGCAGCCACGGCTTCCGGGCTGGCCACAGGGTGGCGCAGCACGGCCTGGTTGCGCTCGATCACGACAAACTGGTAGCCGGGCTGCTCGCTGGCCTCCATAGCGTAGGTGATCGGGTGGATGTTGGTGGTGTGCCCGGTCAAAAAGCTCAGCCACCAGCCGCCGTCGGTGCCGACGTAGATCGTATCACCGAAGGCTGCAACGCTATTGACAAAGACTCGTGCGCCAGGCGGCAGATGCTCGCGCATCCACGCCATGGCCGCCAGGTCGGCCGGGCGCAGCAGCGCGTAGGCCGGGTCGACGACCCGTGTCTGGATGCCAAGCCCCCAGGCGACGAGCAGCGCCCCGGCGAGCAACTGGGCCAGGGTGGCGGCGGTGCGCCCGCTGCCGGGCGCCAGGCGGGCCAGCCCCCAGGCCAGGACGTCGCCGAGGGCGGTGAGCCCGCTGCCGGCGAGGGGGCCGAGCACCAGGTAGGCGGCGATCAGCACGGCGAAGGCCGAGATCAGCCCGGCGCCATTGAGCCCCAGCAACTGCGGGTTGGCGACGAGCCAGGTGAGTGCGGCCCAGCCTGGCAGCACTAGCCCACCCCACTGGCGCCAGGCGATCAGCGCAAGCAGGCCTACGACGGCCAGGGGCAGCAGCCCGCTCGCCACGGCGCGCTCCACGTCGGCGGGCGGCAAGCTGTTGGCCCCCTCTGTGGCCACGTTGCTCGAGAGGAAGTAGCCGGCCAGGCGCAGCAGCATGCCCGCGCGCACGTTCAGCAGCCAGGGCAGGGCCAGCAGCACCGCGGCCAGGCCGGCCACCGCCCCCGCGCCCACCAGCCGCGCCCAGGCGCCCCGGGTGCGCACCCGCGTTGCCAGCAGGTGGAGCGCGTAGACGACTACGAAGCTGGCCGCAAACACGCCGACGCGGTAGTGAGTGAGGATGAGCCCCGCGGTGGCCAGCGCGGCCAGCAGCGCGGGCCGCCCCAGTGCCGCCAACCGCGCGTCGGGGTCGGTGGCCCGCTCCAGCAGCCCGATCCAGGCCAGGGCAGCCGCAGGCAGCAGGGTCTGCCCGGCGAGTTGGGTGTAGCGCCCCCAGTTGACGTAGTAGGCCGGGTAGAGGCTGAGCAGCGCCACCACCAGCGTGGTCCAGACGGCGACCCGCCGGTCGCCGGTGAGCCGGGCGGCCAGCAGCCCGACCAGCGGGGCGCTGGCCGCGCCGAGGATCTGGCCGACCGCCACCACGCCGGTGGTCACCGGGTAGCCTGAGAGCCAGTGCAGCCAGACCACCAGGCTGTGGAAGCCGAAGTGATAGGTGAAGGTGGTCAGCGGCACGTAGGGCTGCCAGGAGTGGAAGAGGCCGCCGTGTTCGAGCATGAGCTGGGCGATCACCGTGTGGTGGTACGAGTCGCCGAACTGGCCGGCCACCAGATCACGCACGGCGTAGAGCCGGGCCAGCAGGCCCAGGCCGGCCACCAGCAGCAGCAGCCCGCCAGCGAGGTCGAAGCGCGCGGTCGCTGCCCCGTGGGCCGGGCGGTGCGGCGGCCAGCTGGCCACGGCGGCGCAGAGCGCCAGGAAGCCCCAACAACTCCACGGACCCCAACGCAGGCCGGCCAGGCCGCCATAGAGCAGCAGGAGCGGCGGCACGGCACCGCTCAGCCCCACGGCGTAGACCAGGCGGTCGGCCACGGGCAGGGCCGTGGGGTGGAGCAGGCGCAGCAGCGCCAGGCCGGGCAGGGTAAACAGCGCCAGCGCCGCCAGCGCCGCCAGCGGCGCGGCCCGCAGCGCCCCGGCGAGCCAGCCGGGCAAGCCGGGCGCCGCGACAACCAGGGCCGCCAATGCTAGAGCCACGGCCAGCAGCGCAAGCCAACGCCCGCGCGCTGCCGCACGGCGGTATTCGACTGCGGCAACCTGGTCCATCGGCTCCAGCGCAATCCGTTCCGGTGCGACGAGGCATTATACCACCAGGCCCGCGCGGTGGGTTCTGGTGTACAATGAAAGACATTGTGGCGACCGTGCGCGGCGCGCGCAGCGGCGACCGATCAGGGGTATGTGGCTCTTCCGAAAAAGCCTGGACATCAGCCGCGCGAGCCCGCGCCGCGTCACCGCCAATGATCTTGGCGTCATCTCACGGTTGTTTCGTGATGGTGGCCGGCGCTTTGCGGCGCTCAGCGGCAACGATCTGCCTGCACTGCTTGCCGCAGGACAGGGCGTGGCCATGGTCGCGGGCGGTGAGCTGTGGGCAGTGGCCCTGGTCAGCCAGCCGTGCGCAGAGCGTTGCTGGCTGCGGGCCATCGCCTTCGCCGAAGGGGTCGATGCGCGCGCTGGCAGCAATATGCTGCTCCCGGCGCTGCACCGCAGCCTGGCCGCGCTCGGCGTGCGCGGCGTCTACTTCGGCGGCGACGAGAGCGCCGAGCACTGGCTGCTGCCCATCCTCAGCGCCCACGGCTACCAGTACGATACCGAGGTGCTCGTCTATGAAAAACGGCAACTCGATGTCCCCGCCACCGGCAACCCGCTCGTCCAGCTCCGCCCGGCCGGCGATGCCGATCTCGCTTCGCTGCTGCAGCTGGACCAGGCCTGCTTCGAGCCACAGTGGACCAAGGATGATACCATCCTGCAGCCGGCGATCAGGCAGGGGCCGTACTTCGTCGTTGCCGAGCTTGCGGGCGCCCTGGTGGGCTACGCCTACGCGACCACCCACTTCGGCGGCCAGCTCGTGCACCTGGTGCGCATCGCCGTCGCGCCCGAGCACCAGCATCAGCAGATCGGGGTCAGCCTGCTGGCTGATGTGATCGCCTTTGCCCGCGAGCAGGGCGCCGTCGCCGTAACACTCAACACCCAGGCCTACAACGTTAGTGCCCAGCGCCTCTACCGCTGGTTCGGCTTTAGCCCCACCGGTGAACGCCAGGCCATCGTGCGCTGCGATCTTTGAATGTTGGCTAACCGAGTCCTCCTCGCTGATGCCCGAGGTTCCCTGTGCCACCACGCATTGACCCCCGCGACTGGGATCGTTACTTTCGCCCCGGCGCAGCGCGGCGCGGCGGCCCGCTGCGCGCCCTGGCCAATCTGCTGCTTGTCGGCGCGGCGATCGGGCTGCTCGTCGGCGGCGGCTTCGTCGCCCTGCGCTTCGGCCTCGAACGCGCCCAGGCCGGCGCGGTAGCCACCGCCCGCGCGATCGAAACCAGTAACGCGGCCTTCGTTGCCACCAGTACCGCCCGCGCGCTGGTCAGCGCTGCCACCGGCACAGCCGCCGGCACGACGCCCACACCGCCCGCCGTCCTCGGCCGTGGCCAGGTGCTCAGCGGCGGCAATCTGCGCAGTGAGCCCCGCATCGCCGCCGAGACGGTGATCGGCCAGATCTGTGCGGGCGACCAGATTGAGTTTCTTGAGCAGAGCACCGCTGCTGACGGATCGCTGTGGTATCGCATCCGCGTCACCGAGGTCGCCGCCAGCTGCAGCCCCCAGCGGGTCTCGCTCGGCAGCCGCGGCTGGGCCAGCGCGACCCTGCTCTCCGAGCCCGCACCTTAGACCTGGTTCAAACTCACGTGACAATCCAGCCTTCAGCTCCACGGATCTCCAACGCTACAGAGCGGTTCTGTGGCGGTGTGGCGGTGTGGCGGTGTGGAGCAACGGTCAAATCTCTCCCAGCCTGGGAGAGGGGGGAGGGGGGTGAGGGCACGCAGCGCATCAGGACGCCATCGGCAAAAAACCCTCCACCTGAGAGGTGGGGCCACCCGCGCGCTACCCCAGGGCCTCATAGACCGGCAGCGTGCCCAGGGCGGTACGGCGCCAGGAGAACTCCTGCGCCCGGCGCAGGCCGCGACTGCTGAGCGTGCGGCGCAGCACCGGGTTGCGCAGCAGCCGCGTGAGTCCCTCCGCCAGTTCGTGCACGCTGAACGGGTCGACGGTCAGCGCCGCGTCGCCCACCACCTCCGGCAGGCTGGCGGCGTAGGCACAGAGCACCGGTGTGCCGCAGGCCATCGCCTCGAGTGGCGGCAGGCCAAACCCCTCGTAGTACGAGGGGAAGGCAAAGACGGTCGCCCCGCTGTAGAGCGCCGGCAGATCGGCATCGCGCACATTGGGCAGCCAGCGCACCGCTCCCTCCAGCCCCTGCTCGCTCACGAAGTGCTGCAACGCCGCGTGCCGCGGGTCGGCGTGGCCCGCAATCACCAGCACGGCGCCGTTCGCCGCGTCGGGCGCGGCCTCGCGGAGCCTGCGCCATGCCCGCACCAGTCGCTCGAGGTTCTTGTGCGGCTTGTTTGAACCCAGGTAGAGCACGTAGCGCTCGGGCAGCGCGTAGCGCTCGCGCACCGCCGTAACCGCCGCGGGCGGCTGGGGCTGAAAGCGCCTGCTGGCTGCCAGGGGTGTCACCGTGATCCGCCCCGCTGGCAGCCGGTACACGTGCGCGATGTCGGCGCGGGCGCTCTCGGAGATGGTGATGACCGCCGCGGCGCTGCGCAGCGCCAGCGCCATCGCAACCCGGTAGAAGAGGCGCCCACGCGGCGAGAGCGTCTGCGGGAAACGCCAGCCGATCACATCGTAGATCGTGACGACCGAGGGGCAGGGCAGCGCCAGGTACGGCTTGACGTAGTAGGGCGAGTGCAGTACGTCCAGGCGCAACTGGCGGGCGAGGGCCGGCAGCGCCACGTGCTGCACCGGTGAGAACGGCGCCACCGGGAGTTCAGCCAGTTCCACCCCGGGCAACGTGCCGAGGGTCGCCAGATCGTAGCGCCCGGCGCCCGCCCGTGGATCCACGATCAGGACCAGGGTGTGGCCGTGCTCCAGCTCAGCGAGCGCGTGGGCGAGGCCGAGCGTATAGCGCCCGATGCCGGGGAAGTGGTCGGTGGTGTAGCGCGCGTCAAGCCCGATGCGCATGCTGGCGTCCTGTCTGCGTGGTATAGTTCCGGCAGGCGCATGACACGCTCGGGAGGGTATCATACCAGGTGGCATTGGCACTCCCGCATTGTCCCGCTCAGCTCCACAGCGCTCCAGCGCCACACAGGGCTTTGTCGAGCTGGAGCGCTGTGGAGGTGTGGAGTTGAGCCAGTGCGCTGCCAGCAAGCAGAATCGGTATAAGGCATGTTCCTGTACCTGCCGGCGCCTGCCAGGCCGTCGGGAGTCTGATGGTCTCAGGCATGGTTCAGGATCGGCCATTTCGCTTGACCGTTGCTCCACAGCTCCACAGCTCCACACCTCCACACCTCCACACCTCCATAGAACCGGTCTGGAGCGTTGGAGCGCTGTGGAGCTGAAGGCTGGATTGTCACGTGAGTTTGAAGCATGCCTTAATGAGGGAGGAGCGAGGATGCGGCAACTGCGCGAGGGCTATCGCCATGACCTGGCCGACCTGGAGCAGGAGTTGCTCGCTCTGGGCCGGCTGGCCGACGAGGCCGTGCGCCGGGCGCTCTGGGCGCTGCAGCATGGGGCGCTCGACGAGGCCCAGGCGATCGTGCGGCGTGACGATACGATCGACGATGCGACCGATGCGCTTATCCAGCACGCGATGCGCCTGCTGGCCACCCAGAGTCCTGTGGCCGGCGATCTGCGGTTGATCAACGCGTTCATCCAGGCGGCCAGTGAACTCGAACGGATCGGCGACTATGCCGAGGGCATCGCCCGGCTGGTCCCACGCTTCGGTGGCCCACCCCCGGGCGGTGTGCCCGAGCTGATCGAGCGCATGGCCGCCAGCACGCACCAGATGCTCAATCAGGCCCTGGCGGCCCTCGCGGCCCGCGATCCGAGCATCAATCTGCGCCTGAAGCATGAGGATGATGCGGTTGACGCCGCCTATGAAGCATTGCTCGAACAGCAGATCGCCCTCATGGAGCGCGATCCGGCCATGGTACGCACCGGCACGTTTCTGCTCTGGGTCGGTCACAACCTCGAGCGTATCGGTGACCGCGCCACCAATATCGGCGAGTATGTCGAGTACATTGTCCGCGGCGTCAGGAGCAGCCGAACGGATGGCACGGAGCGGAGGTGACGGCCTTCAGGCGTTGTGGGTGGCACGCATCCGCCCCAGGTCACGCAGCACGTCGCGCACGCCACGCAGCGGGGTGCGCAGCAGGCCCTGGGCCCGTGTGATCGCGAGCGCACAGTTGCGCGGGCGCGGCACGGGGCTCTCCGCGCTCAGGGCGCCGCGTATCCCCGCCGGGTCCAGGCCCCATGCCCGGGCGATCAGCGTGCCGAACTCGTAGCGGCTCAGGCGCTCGGCGCCGGCGACGTGGAGCACCCCGCGGTATGTCAGCGAGCCCAGTTCCAGCAGAGCCGCCGCGAGATCGTCCACGTAGATCGGGCAGCGATACTCATCGGTGTAGAGTCGCTCCGCGTTGCGGCCCGCCGCCACGTCCAGGGCGAACTGCGAGATGCGGTCGATCGGGTCGAAGCCGTAGATCAGCGAGGTGCGAACAATCACGGCGTCGGGGTGGGCCGCCGCCACCAGGTGCTCGGCAAGCGCCTTGGCCGCGCCGTAGGGGCTGACCGGCGCAGGTGGATCGTCCTCTGTGTAGGCGTCTTCCCGCTCGCCATCGAAGATGACATCGCTCGACAGGTGGATCAGGCGCGCGCCGATGCGTGCCGCAGCGCGGGCTACCACGCCGGCGCCTTCACCGGTGACCGGCAACACCGCGGGACCGCTCTGCTGGTAGGCTGTGTGGATCACCAGCGCCGGGCGCAGCTGGTCGAGCGCCGCGGTGACGGCCTGCGCATCGCACACGTCGAGCGGTATCCAGCTGGCAGCACCCGGGGGCGGCAGCCGGTGGTGGTAGCTCGCCGCCACCTGGTAGCCCGCAGCGCTGGCCTGGCGCACCAGAACGCTGCCAAGATAGCCCGTTCCACCGGTGATGAAGATCCGTGCCATAGCTGTCGCACTCATCGCTCGTCACGCATATCAGCCCCCGGCAACTGGCCGGCGTCCAGCGCGGCGAGCGCCATCCGGGCCGCCGCCTGGGCGGCCAGCTGCTTGCTCGGGCCGGTACCACTGCCGAGCACAACCTGGCCGATCGACACCTCCAGCGTAAACTCCCGCTCGTGGTCCGGGCCACTGACCCTGACGGTGCGGTAGGTGGGGGTCTGGTTGAAGCGCGCCTGGCTGACCTCCTGCAGCCGGGTGCGGTGGTCCATCTCGGCGCCGCTGAGCACCGCCTCGATCTGATGCTCCAGGAAGGGCAGGACGAAGGCCCGTGCCGCATCGATGCCCTGGTCGAGGTAGATCGCGCCCAGCACCGCCTCGAAGACATCGGCGAGCAGCGCCGGGCGATTGCGCGCGGTGGCGGTATCCTCACCGCGACTGATACGAACGTAGCGACCCAGGTCGAGGCTGCGGGCAAAGCTGGCCAGGGTGGAGGTCTTGACGAGGGCGGCGCGCAGCGCGGTGAGTTCGCCTTCGGTGTGGTGAGGAAAGCGCTCGTAGAGCCAGCTGGCGGTGATGAAGTTCAGCACGGCATCGCCAAGGAACTCGAGCCGCTCGTTGGAGCTCAGGCCGGGCACCCGTTCCGGGTGCTCGTGCATGAACGAACGATGGACAAAGGCGCTCTGGAGCAGGGTCAGGTCGTGAAATGGGACGCCGATCAGTTCTTCCAGGCTGCTCGTCATGGGTGGAGGAAGGTAGCGCCGCGGGTGTGGGCGTTCAAGCTGGGTAGCGTCGGAAGAGCAAGCAGACATTGTGCCCGCCGAAGCCGAAGGAGTTGCTCATCACAACCTGCAGATCGGCTGGCCGGGGCTGGTTGGGCACATAGTCCAGGTCACAGGCGGGGTCGGGGCGCCGCAGGTTGATCGTGGGCGGCAGCACGCCGTGCTGCATGGCCAGCAGGCTGACCACCGCCTCGATCGCGCCGGCTGCGCCCAGCAGGTGACCGAGCTGCGACTTGCTGGCGCTCACCGGCGGGGCGCTTGCCCGCCCGCCAAAGACCGCCTTGATCGCGGCGCTCTCCACCGGGTCGCCGGCGGGCGTGCCGGTGGCGTGGGCGTTGATGTAATCGACATCGGCGGGCTGCAGGCCGGCGCGTTGCAGCGTGAGGCGGATGGCGCGCACCACGCCCTCGCCATCCTCGGCGAGATTGCTGATGTGGTAGGCGTCGGAGGTAGCGGCATAGCCGACGATCTCGGCGAGAATGCGGGCGCCGCGCGCCTCGGCGTACTCCAGATCCTCAAGGATGAGCACGGCAGCGCCCTCACCCATCACAAAACCGTCGCGGTCAGCGTCGAAGGGGCGCGAGGCGGTGGCGGGGCGATCGTTGGCCGTCGAGAGGGCGCGCATCGCGTTGAAGCCGGCCACGCCGATCGGGGTGATGCTAGCCTCACTGCCACCGGCGATGACCGCCCTGGCCCAGCCACGGCGGATCGTCTCGGCGGCCTCGCCGATGGCGTGGGCCGAGGAGGCGCAGGCCGAGGTGATGCAGTAGCTAGGGCCACGGGCGCCGGTACTGATCGAGACCTGGCCGGCCGCCAGGTTGGTGATCATCGCGGGGATAAGGAACGGGCTGACCCGCCCTGGCCCGCGGCTGCGCAGCACCTCGAGTTGCTCGCTGAGCGTCGCGATGCCGCCGATGCCGCTGGCGATGAAGACCCCGACCTCGTCACGGTTCGCCGCGGTGATCGCCAGTTCCGAGGTGCGCAGCGCTTCGCGCGTCGCGGCCACCGCCAGTTGCACGAAGCGGTCGGTACGGCGCGCCTCCTTGCGGTCCAGCGCCAGGGTCGGGTCGAAGCCCTTCACCTCGGCTGCAAAGCGCGTCTCGAAGCCGGTGGCGTCGAAGTGGGTGATCGGCCCCACGCCGCTGCGGGCCTCGACAATGCCCTGCCAAAGCTCGGGGACACTCAGCCCAAGCGGGCTTACCGCGCCCATCCCGGTCACCACGACGCGCCGTTCCATGGCGGCCTCCTCAAACGCGCGCAATTCAGCACAGGAAACTGGGCCATTATACCACGCAGGCTGCGCGGCGGCCCGCTGTGGCGCATGCTGCCCAGGGGCCACGTCAACGTCGTCCGCCCGGCGACCGACGCCGCGGGCGAGCCGCTGCGAAGCCCGTCTGCGCGGGCGCGACCGGCCACGCAGGTGGCCTTCGCACCAGGAGCCGGGGCGTGTACGCCCACGGCGCGGACGATCAACCGGACGTTGAGGTTGCCCTGGCATGCTGCGCCGGGGCTGGTGCGTTGTCGTCGGGTGGGTTAGCCACCGGTTACACCCATATGGTAGCGTAATGCCCAGGGGGCTCGCGCAAAACGCCGCGCTGTTCCGTTTGATAATGCGGATCTGCCAGCTCCCGTCCACGCGATCAAGCTAGCAACACGGGCATCTCTGAGATTGGCCCGCAGTGACACGGAAGCAGAAGGGAATGTTATGGATGTGCAGCGGCGCCACATTGGCAGGTACGCGGTCGGCTGGTTGCTCGCCCTGTTCACGATCCTGGTGAGCGCGTGTGGTGGGACCAGTGGCGGAACGGTCACACCGGTGGCCCAGGAGCCCACGGCCGCACCCACGGCAGCGCCGGAGCCCACTGTCGCGCCGACGGAGGTGAGCCGCGCGATCAGTTCGCTCGACGAGGTGCGCCAGGCGGTTGTCCAGATTGAGGCCCAGGGCACATTCGTCTCGCCGAGCGAGGGCACGGTCTTCAACGCCGCCGGGCGGGGCTCGGGGTTCATTATCGACGAGAGCGGCATTGCGGTCACCAATAACCACGTTGTGACCGGGGCGGCACTGCTGAAGGTGTTTGTCAATGGCGAGACTCGCCCGCGCAACGCGCGCGTGCTCGGTGTCTCCGAGTGCTCCGATCTCGCGGTGATCGACATCGAAGGTGACGGCTACCCCTACCTTGAGTGGTACGATGGCGAGGCAAAGGTCGGCCTCGATGTGTTCGCTGCCGGGTACCCGCTGGGTGATCCGGAGTACACGCTCACCCGCGGGATCATCTCGAAGGCCCGCGCTGCTGGCGAGACGAGCTGGGCCTCGGTGGACAGCGTGCTGGAGCACGATGCAACAATCAACCCCGGCAACTCGGGCGGCCCGCTGGTGACCAGCGACGGGCGCGTGGTGGGGGTGAACTATTCGGGCTCCTCTGCCACCAACCAGTACTACGCGATCTCCCGCGATGAAGCCCGGTCATTGATCGATACGCTGCGCAAGGGCGAGGATGTAACCTCGCTCGGCATCAATGGCGAGGCCTTTGTGTCGGGGGACGAGACACTCTCCGGCATCTGGGTCTGGTCGGTCAAGTCGGGCTCGCCGGCTGACAAGGCTGGCGTGCGCCCGGGCGACATCGTGACCCAGCTCGAGCGCCTGGTGCTGGCGACGGATGGCACGATGACCAGCTACTGCGACATCCTGCGCAGCCGGCTGCCCAGTGACACGCTGCAGATCGCGGTACTGCGCAGCGAGACCGAGCAGGTCCTGGAGGGTCAGATCAATGGGCGGGAGCTGGAGGAGACCTTCTCGTTCGCCCGCGGGAATGATGCGCCCGAGGTGGCGAACAGCGGCACACGCTACGAGGAGTACTACACCTTCGAGGACCCCAGCCGGGTATTGCGGGTTGATCTGCCCAGGGCCTGGAGCGACACCTCTTCCGGCAACTGGCGCCAGGGTGACACCGAGATCGCGCAGAGCATTGCAGTGACGGCGGCGCCCAGCATCGACGGCTTCCTCAACACCTGGGAGACTCCCGGGATGTTTCTCGGCGCCTCGCGCCAGCTGGCCCAGGACATGACGGCTGCGCAGCTGCTCGACCAGGCGACCTTCAATCAGGAATGCACCTACGGCGGGCGCAACGACTATAGCGACCCGCTCTACACCGGGCTCTACGACACCTGGACGAACTGCGGGGGCGGGGACACGGTGCTGCTCGTGGTCGCTTTCGAGCCCGAAGATCGTTCTTTCCTGGGCATGGTCCAGGTGCAGGTCGTCACCGAGGCCGATCTGGAGGCGCTCGATCGCATCCTTGACACATTCGTGATCGAGGGCAACTTCTAGAGCTCTACGCACGATGTGTGAGGCCGCGGGGGCGGCGTGCGCGTCCCGTGGCGCCCCCGCGGCGGCCCGCGCGCCCCCGTGGCGCCCCCGCGGCGGCCCGCGCGCCCCCATAGCCGTCCCCGTACACCGTGGCGTCCCCGCGCCGCCCCCGCGGCGGCCCGCGCGCCCCCGGGGCGCCCCCGCGGCGGCCCGCGCGCCCCCATAGCCGTCCCCGTACACCGTGGCGTCCCCGCGCCGCCCCCGCGGCGGCCCGCGCGCCCCCGGGGCGCTGCCCCGGCCCCATCACAGCCAGCGGGGCGCGCCGCCCCCGCGCCCCCGGGTTTAAGGGCGGACAGAACATATGTCTGATAGAAGCATTTCGCGCATCCTACTGCCGTATCTTCTCTGCGGCCCGGCGACCAATCGTGGTTCCAGCGGGGGCATGCTGGCCTCTCAAGGGTAGAGTTTTTGGGGTTTATCCCCTGTCAGCTGAAAAGCACAGATTAGGCTGAATCGACACTGCTGAGAGCAGTTTGTGGTATGCTCAGCGTAGCGGGCGTGCTTGGGGTACCATAGGCGTCACGATATCCGTGACGTAGAT
>Ga0272446_1003330_pt1 | contig 20448 bp, 17 predicted proteins | sample YNPCB0061_FD_194587 | JGI IMG/M metagenome (GOLD analysis project Ga0272446, IMG submission 194587) | Hot spring microbial mat communities from Yellowstone National Park, WY, United States - YNP-CB-006-1 | ecosystem: Environmental > Aquatic > Thermal springs > Hot (42-90C) > Sediment | place...
GGTGATCTTGGGCGGGAGGTCGCCCTTCGAGATGCGGTCGACGTACTCGGCGGCCACGTTCAGCGGCCCGATGACCGCATCCAGGGTGTTGTTGACGCCCTGCACGATCTGCCGGTAGTCGCCCTGGAACTTGGTGGCGTCGGCGCGGGTAGCCAGTTTGCCCTGCACGGCGGCGTCTTCGAGTACCTTGGCTTGGGCCACCAGCCCGTTGATGTTGTCGATGCAGGCGTTGAGGTTGTTCTTGATCTCGTTGAAGTCCCCGTTGTAGCTGTCGGTGATCTTAGGCGGGAGGTCGCCCTTCGAGATGCGGTCGACGTACTCGGCGGCCACGTTCAGCGGCCCGATGACCGCGTCCAGGGTGTTGTTGACGCCTTCGACGATCTTGCGGTAGTCACCCTGGTGCTTGGTGGCGTCGGCGCGGGTGGCTAGTTTGCCCTGCACTGCCGCTTGGGTGAGCATCTCAGTATCGCCCACCAGGGCCGTAATATTCTCCATCATCTCGATCAGGGACGGTACCAGCTCGTCCTGTTCCGAGCGGCGGACGATCTTCCTGTAATCGGCCAAGTCGTGCAGGTCGCCCCGGGCCACATTCTTGACGGTGTCAATCACGTGCAGGATCCTGGTCTGGACCGTGTTGACCGATTTCGCAACGTCATCAAAGATGCCCAGGTAATTTCCCTCAACGCGTTTGCTGTGGTCATTAACGGCCATTCTCTTGAGGACGGCGTCCGCCTCCACAAGGCCGCCCAGTCCGTCGATGCAGGCGTTCAGGTTGTTCTTGATCTCGTTGAAATCGCCGTTGTAGTTGTCGGTGATCTTGGGCGGAATGTCGCCTTTCGAGATGCGGTCCACGTACTCGGCCGCGACGTTCAACGGCCGGATCACCGCGTCCAGCATTCCATTGATGCTTTCCATGATCGAGCGGTCGCTGCCCTCGAACTGGTCGGTTCGCGCCCGCTCGGCGAGGCGGCCTTGCTGGAGAGCGGAGGCCACCCGGAGGATTTCCTCCTGAAGCAGATCTTTCGTCTGCGACTCCCGCGCATCAATCATGGGATGGTCCAAAACGGCAGCGCCGGTGGACGGGTTGCGGCCAGGGCCAACACTCCGGCCGTTACTTGCTTGTCTTGCCATTCTCTTTGCTCCTTTTGTATTCCTGTTTCGTTACTTACTACGCCGTCACCGGCGCCCGATTCTTGAGCCGCTATTGCCTTCCGATGGCCGCCGGGCTCCGGGCGGCCATCCGCTGCGATTCGCGCAGCCTTTCGTTCGGGCGCTCGGTCAGCGGAGCGCCATGCCCGAAATAAATCCGCCGGATATCGCGGGCGCAGAGCTTGTCCAGCGCCGCCAGAAATCCGGCCTCATGAGTTTCCTCCGGCGAGGTGATCAGCAGGGGCGAGTCGCCGGCGAAGAGCACCCCCTCCGCCTCGTTGTAGAGGCAGATTGAGTCGCTGCTATGGCCCGGGGTGTGGATCACCTCGAAATCCCGGTCGCCCATTCGGATGGTGTCTCCATCGCGCAGCAGGCAATCGACGCCGCCAACGCCCGGCGAAAACGCGAACACCTTGGGGTGGAACGCCTCGCGGATCCGCGGCAGCAGCGCGCAGTGATCGGAATGAGAATGGGTCAGCACCACCTGTTCCACCGGCCATTTGCCGACCCCCGTGGGCGCCCGCGCGATGCTCTCGAGAATGGCCGGGTCCTGCCCCACATCCACCAGCGTGTTCACGTCCTCGAGCCGGCTCGCGTCGCCGAGCACCAGGTAGACCTGGGATGTATAGACCTGGCCGCTGTTCTCCAGGGTCACGATCCTCATCCGCCGCCCTCCACTTTGCGGAACAACGGCGCGTCCGGAGCCACCCGCTCGAAAAACCGGGCGAGTTCGGCCGGCACCCGCTCCAACACCTGCTGGTCCCGGAAAAAGAAGGTGAACGCCAAGTTCAGGCTTCGCCGGCGGCAGACCGTCTTCCGGCCCCCAAAAACGCCACCGATCAGACCGCTCGCCAGGGTCGCGGTTTCGGTATGACACGGCTCGATTCCAATGTCGTTCATGCTCATCCGACCGGCAACACGGTTTTTTCGAATTTCTCGTTCAGCACCTCAGCCATGGCGAGATAGATGGCGCTGAGTCCGCAGCCGATCCCCTCCAGCCCTGCTATCTGTCCGATCAATGCTGAACCAGTCCAATCGCGTACGGCCAGCAGGAAAAACAGGAGGGTCAGCGAGAGGAAAACCACCTGTAGACCTCGATTCCCGCGCAAAGTCGCCAAGAACATGAAGAACGTAAAGACGCCCCAGAGAAACAGATACCAGGCCATGAACTGAGCCGGGGTCGCCTCGGCCCAGCCGAACCTGGGCGCCAGAATCAGGCCCACTAACGTCAGCCAGAACGCCCCGTAGGAGGTGAAAGCGGTGGTGGCGAAAGTGTTGCCGCGCTTATACTCGAGTAGCCCCGCCAGGATTTGGATGAGGCCACCATAAAATACTCCCATGGCCAGAATCATTGAACCCATCGGGAAAAAACCTGCATTGTGAATATTCAGCAGAACTGTCGTCATGCCGAACCCCATCAACCCCAGAGGGGCCGGGTTAGCTGTCTTGTCCATAGTCCACTCCTCTGTTCTCACAATTTTGTGCGTCTCTGCCAGTCCTTTCGCCGGATTGTTCCCGCAGTTGACCACTGGCGGGGCCGCAAACAGGTTCCGTTTGTCTGATACGGGCCCTGGCTCCTCTACCGGCGTCGGGCTCAAAAGCTAAAGGTCCACATCGCATAGGGATAATCAATCGCTCCACGGCCCGCCTGTCTGAGGTACGGGCCAGGGAATAGATGTGCGTAGCCGGCCCAAAACTGGAGATGCTTTCCGGCCTGCCGGATCCAGCGCACATCGATTTCCGAACCCACGCGCGAGTTAGCAGCGTTCGGGTTAAAGGCAAACACCGCGCCTGAAAATGTGTAGAGCGCGTCCCGGCGCTCGGCTACCCAGAACCAGTGATAGACAGTTTTCAACCGTGTTTTCCGGTCCAAATGCCACTCGAAAGAAATGGCGGGTTCGTGCCTGTTCCGCCAACCGAAGTCCGCGGCCGTCCCGTAAATATTGGTCGGGTAGAGGGAATCAAAACTTTGATAGCGCCCGTCGCCGGCGGCCTTATCGCCTGTGGCGTAGTTGTATTCGATCGCCAGACGGGGAGATCCGCCAACGCCGTTAAGCTTGCGTCCAAGTTCCCAGTGGCCAGCCCAGGCTGCGGCAATCTGGCCAGTGACACGCCCGCGCTGGAGGGCCATTTCGACGTTGTAATCCAAACCGTATGGCAGCGGGCCGGCGCTACGTACGCCGAAAGTGTGAAGGTCCGCCGACCGGCGGATGCGCTTCCAAAAATAGTAAGCATCCACTGTTACAGCTTTGGCCAAGAAGTCGAAGGAGGTGTACAAGCCAGACAGCATTTTGTCCCGGCGCGGACGGTCGAACCCCGCGCAGGGAACCACCACGTAAGAGGAGAAGCCGTCCAGACGCACCCGGCTGCGGCGCAGGCTGACCCGGACCGCGTCGAAAGCTGGTCCCACGTTGCCCCAGTTACTCGTGCTGACCAGGCGCATATCGCCAAAAACCAGAGGTTGGCGGCCCACACGCAGCGCAAAAGGAGCTTCCGTTGCTTCGCTGCCCAGCTCCAGGTAACCCAGCCGCAGATCGAGTGGTTGTGCGACGCTGTAGGGCACGGGCGTGCGGTCATAACCTGCCTGACGGGAATCTTGGAACTGGGCGACTACCCGCAGCCACTCGGCCGCAGATACTCGAGCGTTGAACCGGAAGCGATGCAGGTAATAAGTATCATCCCAGTCCGGCGTTCCATTCAGCCCGAAATAGTTATCCAAGCGGCCGCGGATTTCCCCGCCCAGCTTCAACCATGGGGGAAGTTCCGCCAACCAGTGCTCGATGCGCGCCGGCGCATCCCACGCCGAAAAGGACGCTTCCGGCGCGGAAACGCCGTCGGCGGCGGCAAGCAGGTCCGAGCTGACCAAGAGCAGCAAAGCCAGGGTCACGATCCTCATCCGCCGACCTCCACTTTGCGGAACAACGGCGCGTCCGGAGTCACCCGCTCGAAAAACGGGGCGAGCTCGGCCGGCATTTCCTGGGTCTGCTCGCTGGCGAAGAAGCCGCCCGGCGCCAGCGCCCGGTGAAACATCTTCAGCACTTCAATCCTCTCCGCCTGCTGGAAGTGGAGCAGCACGTTCTTGCACAAGACCAGCGCATAGCCCTGTCCGATTTCCCTGAGCGAAAGCAGATCGTGCTGCTGGAAGACGACCCGCTGCCGGATCTTGTCGATCACCCGAAAGTGCCCGGGTTTGCCGTCCGGTTCGAAGTACTTCTCCAGGATGCCCGGGGGCAGCCGCTCCAGTTCCTCCCGGGGATACACCCCGGCCTCGATGATCCGGGCGAACTGGCCCGTGTTCTCCACATCGGTCGCATCGATGCGGAGGTTGTTGTAGGCGAAGTGCCCCATCCGTTCGGCCAGCATGATGGCCAGCGTGTATGGCTCTTGGCCCATGGCCGAGCCGGCGTCCCAGATCCGGGGGCGGCTGCGGCCCGCCAGGCTGGGGAGGAGGTGTTCGACCACCCGTTCCAATACCTGCTGGTCTCGGAAGAAAAATGTGAACGCCAAATTCAGGCCCTCCCGGCGGCGAGATCCACGGTTCGCTCCGTGTCGAGGACCAGCAGCAGGCGGTCTTTGAGCTTGTAGACGCCGCGGATCAGGTCCCGCGCCGCGGGATCCAGGTTCTCCGGCGGCCGTTCGTAGGTGGCCGCGTCCACATCCAGCACGTCGCCGATCTCGTCGACCAGCAGACTCACGGCGCCGTCCTCGGTGCGGACCACCATGTTCATCGGCATCTGGTCCCCGGAGCGGGGCGGGAGCCGGAGGCGCCGCCGCATGTCAATCGCGGTGACAATCTGGCCGCGCAGGTTGATCAGCCCCTCGATGACCTCCGGGGCCTGGGGCACGCGGGTCATCTGCTGGAAGCGCAACACCTCCTGGACGCGGAGCACGTCCACGCCGAAAAACAGGTCGGCCACGAAGAAGGTGGAGAACTGTCCGCTCGACTGCGCCAGTTCGGATTTCAGGGTATCGGTATCGCTCGCCATGGGTTATCTCTCCTCTGCCACGCACACCGCCGGTTCGGCGGAAGCCAGCGCCGAGGCCAGCCGCGCCACCGACTCGAGCATGGCTTCCCGGTCGAACTTCGCCTGGCAGTCCTGGAAACCCGCCGTCCGGACCGCCGGCTCCCGAACCTGCTCGGGGGTATCCGCCAGCGCCAGGACCGGGATCGCCTCCCACTCCGGCCGCCGGCGCATGGCCTCGAGCAGTGCGGCACTGCCCTTGGGCGGAAGGTCCAGCGCCGCCACCACGACGTCCACCGGCTGGTGCTCGAGCCCGCGAATGGCCTCGTCCAGATTCGCGGCCTCCAGGACCCGGTAACCCGCCATGTCCAGGCCGCTCCGGATCAGGCCCCGGGAAAACGCCGAGGCTTCGGCGACCAGGATTCGCTTGCCGCTCGCCGATGCGCCCCCGCCCTGAAACCAGTCCTCCGCGGCGGCCTCGAGCACATGGTTGAGATCCAGAAAATCCGTGACCCGTTTGCCGACCACCGCCGAGCCGAGCAGGCCTTTGCGGGCCGACTTCTGGCGCACCGTGACGGTCTCTTCGGCGACGTCCAGGATCTGGTCGACCACCAGGCCCACGCTGCGCTCGCCGTCGTTGAAAACCACCACCTGCACCGGATCGGCCTCTTGCCCGTGGTCCTCCACGCCGCTGTCGAGGACCTCCCGGAGGGACACCAGGGGGAGGATGCGGTTCCGGTATTGGACCACCTTGCGTCCGCCCGCATTCTCGATCGAGTTCCGGGGAAACTCCTCGAGCCGGGCGACCAGCGAGAGCGGAACCGCCAGGCGTTCGAAGGAACCCGCCCGGAACAGGAGCAGGCGCTGCTGTTCGATCCCGGCCTGGGTCTTTTGTTCCGCCGCCGCCCGCGCCTGCTCCCGGGATTCGGCCAGCACCCCGGAGCGCTGGCCGATGCCGAGCACGTCCAGGATGAGGGCCACCCGGCCATCGCCCATGATCGTGGCGCCGGCGTACACGGTGAGCCCTTTTAACTGCTTGCCCAGTGGTTTGACCACGATTTCCTGGGTGTCGTTGATGCCGTCCACCACCAGGCCGAACTGCCGGTCCTCGGCCTGAAGGACCACCATGTTGACCGCCTCGGCCCGCCCGGCCGATTCCAGACCCAACACCTGATTCAGGTAGGCGATGGGCAGCAGGCTTCCCCGCCGGCGGTACACCGGCGTTCCGTGCACGTGCTCAATGTGCTTTTCCGAGGAGTCTCCCTCGAGGCGGATCAGTTCGAGCAGACTCACCTGAGGGATGACGAACCGTTCCCCGCCGCTGGTGATCACCAGGCCGGGAATGATGGCCAAAGTGAGCGGGATCTTGAGTTTCACCGTGGTCCCTTCGCCGGGCCGGCTGAAAAGATCGACGACGCCGCCGATCTTCTCGATGTGGGACTTCACCACGTCCATACCGACCCCGCGTCCGGAGACGTTGGTGACGGTCTGAGCCGTCGAGAACCCGGGCTGGAAAATCAGGTTCAGGGCCTCGCGATCGCTCAGTTTTTCCGCCTGCTCGGGCCGGAGGATCCCTTTCTCGATGGCCTTCTGCTTGACCCGCGCGACGTCAATTCCGGCCCCGTCATCGCTGATTTCGATGTTGACCTGCCCGCCTTCGTGATAGGCGCGCAGACTCAGCCTGCCCTGGGGCGGCTTGCCCGCCCGCGCGCGGACTTCCGGCGATTCGATGCCGTGATCGCACGAGTTTCGAACCAGGTGGACCAGCGGATCCTTGATGGCTTCGATGATGGTCCGGTCGAGTTCGGTCTCAGCCCCGTCCATATCCAGCCGGATCTGTTTGCCCATGGCCACCGCCATGTCGCGCACCACCCGCGGCAGCTTGTTCCACACCATTCCGATGGGTTGCATGCGGGTCTTCATGACGCCTTCCTGCAACTCGGTGGTGATCAGGTTCAGCCGCTGGGAGGTGGCGTTGAGGGCGGCATCCTCGCGCTCGGTGTTGAACTGAAGGATCTGATTGCGGGTGAGCACCAACTCCCCCACCAGATCCATGAGCTTGTCCAGCAACCCGACTCCCACCCGGATGTTGGCGTCCGCTACGGCGGAAGACTTCGTGGCGTCCTCTTCGGGCTTCTTGTCTTCCGGGGGCTCGGGGGCGGCATTGTCTTCGGGAGGCGCCGTCTGAGAACCAGCCTGGGGGGGCGCCGGCTGGCCGGCGGGCTCGGCCGCCGATTGCGCCGCCGCGCGCAGACGCCCGGTCAGATCCTCAAAGCTGTCGGGGCCTTCCTCCCCGCTGGCTTCAATCGAAGCCAGGATCTTGCGAGTGGCGTCAACCGTTTCCAGGATGAGGGATACCAAGGGTGGGCTGAGTTCCCGCTGGCCGTCGCGCAACTGGCTCAGCAGGGTCTCGGCCTGATGAGTGATTCGCTCCAGCGTCGAGAAGGCGAGAAAGCCGCACGTGCCCTTAATGGTGTGAATCGTGCGGAAGATGCTCGCCAGTAGCGCCGTGTCCTTCGGCCGCTTCTCGAGTTCGACCAGCTCCTGATCCAGGCGCGACAGGTTCTCATAACTCTCGACGAGGAACTCACGAATCACTTCCTGATCTTGATCTTGCATGCGATAGTTCTCCACGGAACTGCAAAGATGGCCGTTGCTGCTTCCTTAGTGTTTCCGCGCCGGGCTTTCTCTCAACCTCGCAACCCCGTGATCGGAACTGACGGTGGCCGGAGTGCTGCGAGCAACCGCGCTCGCTGATGTTATCGGCCGCGGGAGCGAAATCCTGTATATTCCTTTTGTGGAAATTGGGGGTAGAGGTAAGTCGGTGGGCAGTCCGGTTCAGAGCCCGGGGTCAGCCCTCGATGCGGTAGATGGTCAATCCGGAGAGCAGCTTGGGATAAAAATCGGTGGATTTCTGGGGCATGACGCCGCCGGAGAATGCGATCCGCGCCACCTGAGCGACGGAGACGGGGCGCAGCAGGAAGGCGATCTGGGCGGCGTTCTGGCGGACATGCTCGATGGCGAGGTCCAGGCCGCGCAGGTACCGCAGGTTGCGCTCCTCGCGGACCGCCTCACCGCCGATGCCCAGCACGCCCTCGAGCAGGTCCTCGTGCAGAACGGTGACATCGAGGCGGCCGCCGGCATCCCCGCCTTCGAGCAAATAGATTCTCCGGCCGATGGCGGCGGCCAGCGATACGCGGTCCTCCGGGGCGCCGGCCCAGATTTGCCGCAGTTGGTCCGAGGAGCCCACCTCCTCGATGCGGAACCGCGCGCCGGCTTTGGCCAGGAAGGCGGCTTCGTCGAAATTCTCCAGGCCGCTCACCAGGCGGTGAGTGGCCAGAATCCGCAGGCCGGGGGAGTGCATGTTGACGAAGGTCATCATCACCTTGCCGGCGCCGGCGAGCGAGGGGTTCTCCTTGTGGAAGGCCAGGGCCGTCTCGTAGCGGTGATGCCCGTCGGCAATCAGCAGTTTCCTGGCGGCCATCGTTTCCTGAACCCGGGCGATTTGGGCCGGGCCGGCGATCTTCCAGAGCCGGTGCAGCGCGCCGTACTCGTCCTGGACTTCGCACGCCGGCGCGGCAGAGGCCGTCTCGGCGAGCAACCGGTCGACGGCGCCCTCCGGATCCGGATAGAGCATGAAGATCTGCCCAAAGTGCGCGCGCGTGTGGCGCAGCAGTTCCAGCCGGTCTTTCTTGGGACCGGAGAGGGTCTGTTCGTGGCGGTGCACCACGCCGGCCGAATAATCCTCCACCGCCCCGAGGCCGATGAATCCCTGGCGCACCAGCGTCTGCCCGCTGTCGGGCTCGCGGAACTGCTGGAAATAGGCGTAGAGCGCGGGCTCGGCTTCGCGCGCCAGGATGCCGCGCCGGATCCACTCCTCGAGGAGCCCGGCGGCGCGCGTGTAGACGTTGTCTGAATCCGAGTCCGAAGCCGAAGGCTCGCCCAGGATGATGCGGACCAGGTTGTAAGGGCTCAGGCTCAGATAACGCTCGCGCATCTGGCGCGTAATCTTGTCGTAGGGCTGGGTGACCAGATCGTCCAGTCGTCCTGCCTGGGGGGTGTAGCGGTAGGGCTGAAACGGGAACACTTGGGCCATAACGGGGAATTTTCAGGTTACCAGATCGCGCGGGACGCCACTCAGAAATTGAGGACTTCCTTCACCGTGCCGGCCTGCTGCTGGATCTTTTCCTGGAGCCGCATGATGGCGTAGATGAGTTGTTCGGGACGGGGCGGGCAGCCGGGGACGTAGACGTCGACCGGAATCACCTGGTTCACCGGGATCAGCGCGTAGTTGTTGAACACGCCGGTGGAGGTGGCGCAGGCGCCCATCGAGATTACCCATTTCGGTTCGGGCATCTGCTGGTACAACTGGCGGATCACGAGGGCCATCTTGTTCGAGACCCGCCCGGCGATGATCATCAGGTCGGACTGGCGGGGAGAGCCGCGGAAAACCTCGGCCCCGAAGCGCGCGATATCGAAGCGCGAGGCGCCCATCGACATCATCTCGATGGCGCAGCAGGCCAGGCCGAAAGACATCGGCCAGATCGAGTTCTTGCGGGCCCAGTTCAGAGCCTTGTCGAGGCTGGTGAGCAGGATCCCCTCCGATCCGGGGGCGGGAGCCGGAAACTCGTTGTCGATCCGCGCGAATAACTCCGGCGGACCACTCGCCAAAGGTGCATCCATGTTCGAATTTTCTCACGAAAGTCATGCCTGCTGTAAAATTGAAGGAAGCGCCGGGCTGCTTCCAGGTCCGGAGGATGGGCCAGAATTTCACATTCATGACAGACAGCTACCGGGACCTGCTCGACCGCGCCGCATCCGAATGGGGAATCGAAGCGGAGTTTTGGGATATCTGGGGACACTTGCATGTCACCGCGCCGGAGACCAAGGCGGCCATTCTGAAAGCACTGGGGGTCGGCTGCGGCAGCGCGGAAGAGCTCGAGGCGGCGCTCGCCGCCCGGCGCCGCAGCGAGTGGTCCCGCCTGGCGCCGCCCTGCCTGGTGGCCAGCGTGAACCGGCGGCCGTTACAGTTTCCGCTGCGCATCCCCGAGGCGCTGGCCGGGGAAACCGCTGCGGTCGAGATCCGGCTGGAAGCGGGCGAGGTGAAGCGCAGCCAGGTGGATCTGGGCCGGATCCCCGCCACGGCGGCGCAGGATTTCGAAGGGATACGCTACGTCGAAAAGCCGGTCGAGTTGCCCGGGGACCTGCCGCTGGGCTATCACGAGGTGACGGTGGCGCTGGGCGGCGGCGGAGCCGCGCAGAGGGGCGCGATGCGTCTGATTCTGACGCCCGACCGCGCCTATCTGCCCCCCCATCTGGCCGGCGGAGGGCGCTATGGCGGCATCGCCGTAAGCCTGTACGGCGTCCGCTCGGAGCGCAACTGGGGCTGCGGCGATTTTCGCGATTTGCGGGCGTTGATTCAATGGGCGGCCGAGGAGGCCGGCGCCAGTTTTGTGGGCCTGAATCCTTTGCACGCCATCCACAACCGGCGCCCGTATAACACCAGCCCGTACCTGCCGCTGTGCATTTTCTACCAGAATTTCATCTATCTGGACGTCGAATCCATCGAGGATTTCCAGAGTTCCCGCGTTCAGCGCCTGTGGGCCAGGCCGGAGATCCAGTCCGAACTGGAAGCGTTGCGGAACTCCGAGTACGTCGAGTACGAGCGCGTGAGCGGGCTGAAACTGCGGTTCCTCAAGCTGATGTTCGCGAGTTTTTTGCGGGGCCGCGCCTCCGGTTCGGCCCGCTGGCGGGCGTTCCGCGAATTCGCCGGGCGGGAAGGGGACCTGCTCGACCGGTTCGCCACCTACTGCGCCCTCGACGAGCACCTGCATCGCCGCGATCCGAATCTGTGGATCTGGCCGGAGTGGCCGGAGGAGTACCGCAATCCTGACTCGCCGGCCGTGAGAGCCTTTCAAAAAAAACATTGGCGCTCAATTCTGTTTTTTAAGTACTTGCAGTGGCAGCTCGAATTGCAACTGGCCCAGACCCAGGAGTACGCCCTGCGGGCGGGTTTGCCGGTCGGGCTGTATCACGATCTCGCCCTGGCCACCGACCGCTGCGGGGCGGATCTCTGGGCCCACCGCCCGTTCTACGTTTCCGGTTGCCGGGTGGGCTCGCCGCCCGACGATTTCTCTCCGGGAGGGCAGGACTGGGCGTTCCCGCCGCCCAATCACGGGAGGCATCGCGAGGATGGCTACACGCTGTTCGCCGAGTCGATCCGCAAGAATTGCCGCCACGGCGGAGCCCTGCGGGTCGACCACGTCATGCGTTTCTTCCGGCTGTTTTGGATTCCGGACGGGCTGGACCCCACCGGCGGGGCCTATGTGCGCGATCACTGGGAGGACCTGATCCGGATCCTCGCCCTTGAAAGCGTGCGCAACCGTGTGCTGGTGGTCGGCGAGGACCTGGGCACCGTCGAGCCGGGCATTCGCGACACCCTGGGACGCTTCGGCATTCTCAGCTATCGGCTGCTCTACTTCGAGAGGAACCCGGGCGGGGAGTTCAAGACTTTCCGGGAATACCCGGCGCAGGCCCTGGCATCGGTGAGCACCCACGATCTGCCCACGCTGGCGGGCTTCTGGATCAATGCGGACATCGAGGCGCGGCGCCGGGCGGGCACTCTCCCGAACGAAGAGTCCTACCGCGCGCAACTCCGCGCGCGGGCCCGGGAGAAGCAGGCCCTGCTCGACCTGTTTTTCAGGCTGGGTCTGTTGCCGCCCTCGTTCCCGCGCGCGGCCGAGCAGGTCCCCGAGCTGACCGGCGAGCTGCACAACGCCGCGGTCGGGTTTCTGGCCTCCACGCCCTGCCTGCTGATGCTGATCAACCAGGAGGATCTGACCAAAGAGACCGCCCAGCAGAACCTGCCAGGCACCACGGACCAGTATCCGAACTGGAGCCGCAAGATGAAATACCGGGTTGAGGAATTGCGCCGCCATCCCACGGCGCGCGATTTTACGGCCATGTACCGCCACTGGCTCGAACGGACGGGCAGGCTTGCCCGGAACGGCTCAGCAGACTAGGTCCTCGCGGGCGATGCGGAATCCGTCCAGGTTGCCGAGCGCCGTAAAGGCGATGTGTCTCGGATCGAAGAACTCCTGCGCCAGGCGGTGCACGTCCGCGGCGGTGACCTGCTCGATGCTCTCGGCCAGCTCGTCGAGGCTCGTGAAGCGCCCGAAGTAAATCTCCTGGCGGGCCAGGTTCGACATCCGGCTGGAGGTCGATTCCAGGCTGAGCATGAGCGAGCCCTTCAGGTGATCCTTGGCGCGCCGGATTTCTTCGGCGCTCACGGGCGCCTGCTTCAGTTCGCTGAATTCCCGCAGAATCAGTTCCACCACTTTGCGCGCCGATTCCGCCGAGGTGCCCGCGTAGACCGACAGGCATCCCGTGTCCCGGTACGGGTTGACTTCCGAAAAGACCGAGTAGGCGAGCCCGCGCTGCTCGCGGATCTTCTGGAACAAACGCGAGCTCATGCCGCCGCCGAGCAAAGTGTTCAGGGCGTAGCAGGCGAAGCGGTCCTGGTGGGATACCGGAAAACTGGGAACGCCCAGGCACAACTGAACCTGCTCCAGAGATTTCTTGTTTCGCAAGGTGATGCGCGCGTGGGTGGAGGGGGCGTAATCCGGGGACAAGCTTTCCTGCGGCGGCAGCGAGTCGAAGTGTTGCGCGGCCAGGTCCACCATCTGCCGGTGGGTCAGGTTGCCGGCGGCGGTGATGATGGTGTTGGCGGGTGTGTAGAAGCGCCGGTAATACTGCTCGACAACGGCGCGGTCGAACGCCCTGACGGTCTCGCGCGTGCCGAGAATCGGCCGGCCCAGGGGATGATCCTTCCAGAAATTCGAGGAGAAAATCTCGTGCACCAGGTAGTCGGGGTTATCCTCCTCCATCTTGAGTTCTTCGAGAACCACGCCTTTTTCTCTGGCGATGTCGTCGGGGTCGAACACCGGGTGGAGCACCAGGTCTGCGAGCACATCGAAGGCCTGGGGCAGGTGCTCGTCAAGGACCTTGGAGTTGAAGCAGACCAGCTCCTTGGCGGTGAACGCATCCAGGTTGCCGCCGATGGAATCCACCGAACGGGCAATATCTTCGGCCGACCGCGTAGTGGTGCCCTTGAAGAGCATGTGCTCGATGAAATGGGTGATGCCGTTCTCGAATTCGCGCTCGCGCCGCGAGCCCACCGAGACCCAGATGCCCACCGAGACCGACCGCACATGCGGCATGGTTTCGGTGATCACCCGGACACCGTTGGGGAGAGTGGTCTTCTCAACATTGGTGACGGCGGTGGCGGAACAGGACATTTGGCAAGCCGTTGTGGAGGTACTGATTCTTTGTACCATTTCCGGCCCCGCCGCCGCCACCCGGCGAGCCCTTGCTACACTGGAGTCGGATGGCGCAACCTCTTCTGGGAATGGAACTTATCGAAATTCGGGAGGCGCTCGGCGGGGACCAGCCCGCCTACCGTGCCGAGCAGGTCTACGAGGCCCTGTACCGGCAGCGGGTCGAGAACCTGAGCCAGATCCGCACGCTTCCGTCCGCGCTGCGCGAGAGCCTTTCGGAGCGCCACACCATCGGCCTTCCGGCGGAGGAGCGGCGCTACGAATCCTCCGACGGGACCCGGCGGTACCTGCTCCGGTTAGCGGACCAGCGGACGGTGGAAGCCGTGCTGATGCCGGAGCCACACCGCGACACCGTTTGCATCTCGACCCAGGCCGGTTGTGCGGTCGGCTGTAAGTTCTGCATGACGGCGCTGCTGGGTCTGGAGCGAAACCTGACGGCGGGCGAAATCGTCGGCCAGGTTCTGCACATCGCCCGCGACAACGGGTTGATGGCCGAGCGCTCGCGCCTGAACGTAGTCATGATGGGCATGGGTGAGCCGCTGCTTAACCTCGACCAGGTGTTGAAGGCGACGCGCCTGTTGCTCGATCCGAAGGGTATGGGGATTTCCCCGCGCCGGGTCACCATTTCCACCTCCGGGATCATTCCCAGGATCGCGGAACTCGGACGCGCCGCCGTCCGCCCCAGGCTGGCTATCTCGTTGAATGCTTCGACCGAACAGCAGCGGCGCGAGCTGATGCCGGTCACGCGCAAGTATCCTCTGGCGGATCTGATCGAGGCCTGCCGCGCCTATCCGTTGCGTCCGTGGGAAGCCCTGACTTTCGAGTATGTCCTGCTGCGCGGGGTCAACGACAGCGACGCCGATGCGCGCCGCGTGGTGAAGCTCCTGGCGAAGCTCCGGGCGAAGGTGAATCTGATCGCGTTGAATCCCGGCCCGGGGATCCCGTTTGACACGCCTGAGCCGGAGCGCGTGCTGGCCTTTCAGGGGATTGTGCGGCGATCGATGCCGTGCTTCATCCGCAAACCTCGCGGGCTCGATATCTTCGCGGCCTGCGGCCAGCTCAGGCGGAATTGCTGAGATCGGGAGCGGGTGTTTATGATAACATTCGACTCCGCATGACCCACCGTGAACGCATGCTGGCGGCCGTCGAAGGCCGCGTGCCGGACCGCCTGCCCTTTGCTCCCCGTCTCGAGTTCTGGCACCGCGCGCGGTTGCGCGGCAACACGCTGCCGGAAGAACTCCGGGGCCTCACCCTGGACGAAATCTCCGACTACCTCGGGGCGGCGCGGTACGCCGTGGTTCCCGACATGACCCAGCACCGCTCTGAGCATGACACCGTGGACACCGCGCTGGGCCTTCACTTCGGGGCCAGCCACCCTTTCGAGACCCGTTTGGACGACACCGACCGCCGGGTCACACGCCGGGGCACGGAAGTCGTGGTCGAGTACCACACGCCGCTTGGCTCGATACGCACGGCCACGATTCTGACGGAGGAGATGCTCGACGCGGGCGTCTCGGTGCCCTGGGTGACCCGCCACGCCATCGAAGGTCCCGAGGATTTCGAGGTGGTGGGATACCTGTTCGAGCATCTGCGGGTGATCCCGCGCCTGGATTGCTACGAGGCCCGGAAACGTGAGGTCGGCGAGAAGGGTCTCGCCGTATGTTCCACCAGCGGCTCGGCATGTCCCATTCAACACATCATGAAAGCTCTGATGCCCGTGGACCGGTTTTTCTATGCCCTGCACGACTACCCGGAGAAGGTGGAAAAGCTGGCCGCGCAGATGGAGCCGTTCTACAGCGCCATCGAGAGTATTGCCGCGGATTCCTCCGCCGAGGTGGTGATGCTGGGGGGAAACTACGACGACGCCATCACCTACCCGCCGTTCTTTGCGAAGTACATCCTGCCGGCGCTCCACAGCTACGCTGAGAGACTCCACGCCCGCGGCAAATACCTGATGACGCACACCGACGGCGAGAACCGCAAGTTGCTGAAATTGTACCGGGAAGCCGGATTCGACGTGGCCGATTCGGTCTGTCCCTATCCAATGACCAGTTGCCGGCTGGAAGAGATTCGCGAGGCGTTTGCGGACCGCATCACCATCCTGGGCGGAATTCCTTCCGTGTTGCTCTGCCGCGACAGCGCCACCGAAGACCAGTTCCGCCGGTTCATCGACGATCTCATTGCCCGCTACAGCGGCCAGAGCCGTCTCATTCTGGGCGTCAGCGACATGGTGACCGCCGACGCGGAATGGAGCCGGTTGCGCTATTTGAGCGAGCGCACCGCCGCCGGCCGGTAGGGCTTACAGACCGTAGTATGCGGCGTTGCGCGCGGCATGCGAAGCCAGTTCGGGAGGAAGATCGTCCAGCGCGTAGATCGAGTTGGTTGGGCACACGGGAACGCAGGCGCCGCAGTCGATACAGTCGTTCGGGTGGATGTACAGGGTTTCGGCTTCCGCGTATCCGGGCTCGTCTTGTTTGGGGTGGATGCAGTCGACGGGGCATGCCTCGACGCACAGGTTATCTTTGGTGCAGGTGTCGGTAATTACGTAGGCCATAAGATCTGGATGGGGTGCAATTCTGGGGCCAGGCGCCTCTGGCCCCTAAGGTATTCAAAAGAAAGGATGGCGGCCCGGCCACCCCCGCCGCCGTGGGGCATCTACCGGAGCGGGGTGGGTGAAGGCACGCAGGCGCCGCCGTTAGCGGCTGCCGCCAGTCAGTTCGCGCACCAACGCCCCGGCATCGTAAACCTTTCTCAGACCCTCCAGAATGCCCGCCGAATGGACGGAAACCGCGCGCGCCTGGGTGTCGGTGTAGATGTAATCGAGCACCAGCGACTGGATGTTGCCGTCGAAGATAATGCCCACTAGCTCGCCGGCACGGTTCACCACGGGCGAACCCGAATTGCCGCCGATGATGTCCGCGGTGCTGACGAAGTTCAAGGGGGTATTCAGGTCCAGGCTGTTCTTGCGGTCCATCCAGCTTCGGGGAAGTTCGAAGGGATCCCGGTTCTGGTGGTCGGCGGCGTGCGCGTAGGCCCCGGCTATCGTCGTGGTCCAAGGGATGGGCTTTCCACCTTCCTCGTAACCCTTTGCGGTGCCATAAGATAGACGCAATGTAAAGGTTGCGTCCGGGTAGAGATCGCTTCCGTAGATCGCAAAACGCGCCCTCGCGATCTTCCCGTAGGCCTGCCGCCTCGGCTCGTCGACTTTCTCTTCGACCGTGGCGCGGATCTTTCGCGCTTCCGGGTCAACCAGCAGGGCCAGCTTGATCATGGGATCGGTGGAACTGTTGATCGCCGCCTCGCCGCCTTCGGCCAACTGTTTGCGCAGACTGACATCTTTGAGTCTGGTTCCGCGCACCAGTTCGGCCGCCCGCTCTTGAGGCGATTTGCCGGCTAACACCTGCTGGGCCAGCGGGTTACCGGCGCCGCCCAGCTCCAGCATATAACTCAGCGAATCGGCCAGCTTGACCGTCTCCAGGTCGTCGTAGATGGGGGCGTCGGAGAACAGTTCCTGCTTGAGCGAGTCGAGTCCCGACTCGGCGTACTCGCGCAACCGTTCCGCATTGGGTTTGCGGGTTTCAGCCGCCAGCCGCACCAGGGTTCGGGCGATGTCGAACAGGCTGGTGTTGAACGCCGCGCCGCGCTCCCAGAGGTAGTACTGGGGATAGATCTGGCGCAGGATGTCGGTGGCGGCGGCGGCCTGGTCCCAGGCGTCCGCATATTGCCGTTTGAGTTCGGGCGACCTCGCCACGGCTTCACGGAGCGACCGTTCCTCTTCGGCTTTTTTCGAGAGGATGGCCGGATCTTGCAGGCCCGCCAGCATGCCGAGCCGCGCCTTGCGCGAGTTCTGAATCCCGAATAACTCGTCGCCGGCCCGCCGGGCGTTTTCGAGCGAACGTTCGCTGAAGGTCCGCAGCAGCACCTCCCGGCGGCGGAGCACGTTCAACGCCAGCGGCATGGAATAGTCGCGGGCATATTCCAGGTCGTGCATCGTGCTCAGCCGGTCTGTGCGTCCGGGGTGTCCGGAGACGAATACCAACTCGTTCTCATGGGCGCCCTCGGGACTCCATTTCAGATAGTGCTCGACGCGGGCGGGCCGGCCGTTCTCATAGGCGCGGAAAAACGTGATGTCAAGGTCGTAACGGGGGTACTCGAAGTTGTCGGGATCGCCGCCGAAGAACGCGATGGCTTTCTCGGGCGCGAAAACCAGGCGCACGTCGGTGTACTTCTTGTAGCGGTAGAGATGGTACTGGCCGCCGTTGTAGAGCGTAACCACGTCGCTGCGCAACCCGGTTTTGTCGAGTGATTCCTTCTCGATGGTGTTGATGACGGCGCGCCGGGCCCGTTGCGCGGCCGCCGGTGGCATGTCCTGCTTGATGGCGCCGTTGACCCTCGCGGTTACGTCTTCCGTGCTCATCAAGACGTTCAGCTCAAGATCCGGGCACCTGGGCTCCTCGGCCCCGGGAGCCGCCATGAAGCCTGTCTTGAGGTAGTCCCGCTGTGCGGTGCTCAGCTTCTGAAGGCAGTCCGCGGCCACATGATGGTTCGTCATCACCAGGCCGTTGGGGGAGACGAAGGATCCTGACCCGCCACTGTTGAAGCGCACCGAAGATTTCTGCAAGTGCTCGAGCCAGGCCGCCGAAGGCTGGAAATTGTAGCGCGATTGCAATTGCTTGAGGGGAGGGTTGGTGAACAACCACATGCCCTCGTCGGCCGGGGAGGGAAGCGCCGCGAGCGTCGCGGCAGCCCAAAAAACCAAACTGTGCAATTTCATAGGTCGAGGAATAAAGACTCCTCAGCCCATTGTAACGGCTTCAGCGCGCGGGTTCCGCGATGGGAGCGGCTTCACCGCTGCTCGCGGCCCGATGGCTGTGGGTGGGGAGCATCCTGGCAGTCTGGGCAATCTGGGCAATGTCGGAAGCTTCGAAGAGTCGGCGGAAAAAAGAAACATCCGAATAGCCCGCCTGTGCGCTGATTTCCTCTACCGGCAGCCGCGTAGTCTCCAGCAGATGCTTGCCGTGCTCGATGCGGAGGTTCTGCAGGTAGTCGATCAGGGGAAGCCCGGTGGCCGCCTTGAACCGCCGCTTGAGAGTGCGCTCGGGGATTCCGGCGGCCTCGACGGCCTTTCCAATGGCGTCTTGATCCTGAAAGTGCTCTTTCAGATAGACCTCGATCTTGCGTGCCGTCCCGTCCCGGTGAGGCAGCGGTCGCACTAGCGCCGTGCAGGGCAGTTCGCCTTCATCGTGCCACTTCAGCAGGTAGACCTTCGCGATGCGTAGCGCCTCGCCGGGCCCAACATGGCGGGCGATAAGGTGGAGCGCCAGGTCATGCCACGAGGTGGTGCCGCCGGCAGTGACAACCCGTCCGTTCGGGTCAGCGTAGACCAGATTGGGGCACAAAAAGCCTCTTTCTGGCTTATCTGAATCTTGTCCGGTTGCGGATCCTGCCCCAGACTGAAATCACGATGAGCGGCGTGACCGCTCAATCGAAATCCAAAGGAGAACGAACCATGACCCCAACGAAGAACATCGAAACGACAATGAGCCGCCGGATGAACGGCGTGGAACTCGACAAACTGATGGCAACCGTAAACGCAATCAAGGCCGAACCGGAACTCGGCGCCTGCCGTTTTCGCGCCCGGAACACGTGGATGACCGGCAACCATAACCGGACGTCTGTGAAGGGATTCTATGGCGCCAAGCAGGACATCGACCACAAGCAGACGTTCACCATGGATGCCGGCGAACCTGCGATCCTGGCGGGCAACGACGAAGGCGCCAACCCGGTCGAACACCTGCTTCATGCACTGGCCTCCTGCCTGACCACCAGCATGGTGGCTCACGCGGCGGTGCGGGGCATCGAGATTGAGGAACTGGAATCCGAATCAAAGCCAAGCCCGAAGATGTTTCGCGGATCAAGGACCTGGCGTCTTTCTCGCCGGTCTTCAACACGATCACGAGCGGCGCCAATGTGTCGGTCGAGGTAACGCAGAAGTAAGATGCTCTTGTTCCATGGGGCGGGGCGATCATCGGGGCATGGTCCCGCCCACAGGAGATGATCTGAGATGAAGTATCTGGTTTCCCTACTGCCGATCACGCGCGGGCGACATGGGCGGCGTGGGCGCTCTGTATAAGAGAGGGAAAATCGGACAGGTTTCGGGAACGTGCAATGCTTCCCATCGTGCCCATTCCTCGCAAGGCCTTGGGAACAGACAACGGGCCGCGGGTAGCAGTTGGGGAGAGATCATCACACGCTACCCATGGGGCAGCGAATCGAGTTTGCACGCCAATTGGACTCCAAATGGACTCCGGAGAGGAGTTGGGGAGGAGGGAAGGTCTGTGACTCTTTGAAGGCTTTGGTCGGGCCGCCGGGATTTGAACCCGGGACCTCTTGCACCCCAAGCAAGCGCGCTAGCCAGGCTGCGCCACGGCCCGAAATCACAAGTTTAGCACGTCTCCCCCACAGCTACATTTCGGGGAGGGTCTCATCGCCGAGGGTAGGCAACAGCAACTCGTACGACGCCTTGCGACGCCTCTGACTCTGGCCTGCCGGAGCACCGGCAACGCGCTGGCGGAGGGGACAGGCTCATTTCCGGAGTAGAAGTTGCTTGCTCCGCCGCTTTGCCACGCTTTGCCCCCTCGGCTTCAGTTGGGCGGGTCGCCCTGGTGGTGGTCCAGGAAGTCCTGGTCGATCGGCTTGCGTCCGGCAAAGCCTTCCTCGACGCCATGCCAGTAACGGATTCCGGTTTCTCCCAGCTTCCAGCACAGGAGCACCTCCCGCCCGCGAAACAGCGTTGGAAAGTCCACCAGGCCGGTGTCCAGGTCCTTCACCAGGCAGCCCCGTTCGTGGATCCTCTCAAGCGCATGTTTCAACTGCTCGGCGCTGAAATCCCGTCTCGTCCTTTCCTGGCTGACGCCACGGGAGTCGAGCATCATGCCACCCAGAATCATGATTCTCTGGACGGTAGCCTGGATCGCGAACTCGGCGCGTTCGTAGCCGGC
>Ga0272446_1003331_pt1 | contig 20445 bp, 13 predicted proteins | sample YNPCB0061_FD_194587 | JGI IMG/M metagenome (GOLD analysis project Ga0272446, IMG submission 194587) | Hot spring microbial mat communities from Yellowstone National Park, WY, United States - YNP-CB-006-1 | ecosystem: Environmental > Aquatic > Thermal springs > Hot (42-90C) > Sediment | place...
GTTGTATTGGTTTCAGTGTTGCTTGCCATGCCACTATTCTACCGCAATCTCGAATTTGACAAGCTCAAAAATGCCTTAATTTCCGACCAATGGCATAAGCCCAATCTTTGCTGTAGTGCAGGGCGGGTTACAATGCAGGTGGATGAAGCGTAGTTACTGGTGCACCCGGGCGCAACATGCAGCGCCATTGAGGGTTGTAATTCAAGTTGGGGGCAATCCTCGCAGGTCATCGTCTCCGGTGTGGCATCGCGCCCTGTCACGCCGGAGGCGATGACCTGCGAGGTGACCTACGGCGAAAGGGATTTCGCACTAAACCTGGAACAGACCTCGCCATTGGTCTGTTCAGGTTCATGCCATCAGGAGATCAAGGCCAGGGAGTACGGTGCAACTATGTCACACACAGCGGGTAAGCCTTCTCACGCGCAAACCATGTCGCCGTTGCCCCTGTTGGCGCCGCTGGCGCGCCGGGTCGAGTTGCCGCGCCACAAGCTCACACTCTTTCTCTACGACACACGCCCTGCTGCGCGCGATGACGTTCCGCTGCTGCTCGTCCATGGCCTGGGCGACGAGGCGGACACATGGCGCCAGGTGTTGCCCTCGCTGACCGTGAAGCGGCGCGTGCTGGCGGTCGATCTGCCCGGCTTTGGGCGCAGCGACAAACCTGACGCCCCTTATACCGTGCCCTGGTTCGCCGCTGTGCTGTGCGAGTTGCTCGACACGCTGCAGATTGAGGAGGTGGCGCTTGCCGGTCACTCGCTGGGCGCCATCACCTGTCACTGGTTGGCGTTGCAGCATACGCCGCGCGTGGAGCGACTGGCGCTGCTGGCGGGCGGGCTTGTCGCTGCGCCACGCAAGTTGGACTGGAACACCTTGCTGTTGTTGACGCCGGGGGTCGGTGAATGGCTCTACACACGGCTGCGCCATGACCCGCAAGCCGCTTACGCCTCGCTGCGGCCATTCTATGGCGACATCGACGCGCTGCCACAGGCGGAGCGCGACTTTTTGTTTCAGCGCGTCAACGAACGTCTATGGAACGATGACCAGCGCCGCGCCTTCTTTCGCACCTTGCGCGGGCTGGCGCGCTGGCTGCCAGCGCAACAAAAAACGGTGGCGCACCGTCTGGCTGGCTTCACCACGCCGACGATCGTGCTCTGGGGGGAGCAGGATCGCATCGCCAACGTTGCCAATGGCCGCCTGCTGGCGACCCTCCAACCTGCGGCGCGCCTGACCGTCCTGGCCGGCGCCGGACACAATCTACATCAGGAGCAGTCCGCAGCAGTGGCGCAGGCGTTGGCTGACTTCTTCACGTTGCCTGCTTGAGCGACTGTTGGAAAATCCCCTGTCCTTAAGGCGGGCAATTGCTATAAAATTTGCTGACCCAGCAGCGATGCAATCAGCGCCACCGCCACCTCTGCCGTGCGGTTGCCATTGTCCAGGATGGGGTTCACTTCCACAACATCCAGTGAGCAGACCTTGCCAGATTCAGCCAGGATTTCCATCAGCAGGTGCGCCTCGCGAAAGGTCAACCCGCCTGTGACCGGTGTGCCGACGCCTGGCGCCACCGTCGGCTCCAGCGCATCCATGTCCAGGCTAATATGGATGCGCGGCAGTCGATTGAGCCGCGCCAGCGCGCGCCGCGCTACGGTAGCCATCCCCAGTTCGTCGATGTCGCGCATGGTGTAAACGATAATGCCGCTGTGCGCCAGGGCGATGCGCTCCTGCAAGTCCAGGTCGCGGATGCCGATCATGACGATGTCCTGTGGCCGGAGTTTTGCGCCCGCTGCGCCGAGGTTGACCAGGTCGGGGTGCCCCTGCCCGCTGAGCACAGCCATGGGCATACCGTGAATGTTGCCTGAGGGAGTTGTCTCCGGCGTGTTGTAGTCGCCGTGTGCGTCGATCCAGATCACGCCGAGCGGGCCGTGTGCGGCAATGCCGCTGATCGTGCCGATCGCCATCGAATGATCGCCGCCAAGAAAGATGGGGAAGTCGTCGCCCGTGCAGGTGCTGGCAACGTCGTAGATCGCGCGACAGGCTGCGGTGACGGCGCGCAGATGACGCAGGCCGCCGCCGCTGGTCTCGACCCAGCGCTCGCGGCGGACGTCATCCTCATCGCGCCCGGCGACTGGTATGTTGCCGATGTCGTGCACCTTGTGCCCAAGTTGCACCAGACGATCGTACAATCCGGCGTAACGCACGGCGCTTGGCCCCATGTCTACGCCGCGTCGCTGTTGCCCCAGGTCCATCGGCACGCCGACAATTCGCACGTTGCGCGGATGCAGATTGATTTCCATTTGTCACCCCACCTGATTCATCTGGTCGATTTGCAGCCAGCCGCTGCCCCACTCGTCTTCCAGCCAGCGCCCGCGGCTGCGCACCAGCGTCCACGGCGGCGGGTTGCCCAGCCCGCGCGGCGGAATTGCGATGCAGAAGTGCGTGCGGTCGCTGAGGAAGAAGCCTTTGCCGCCAGTCCAGCCTGGCAGCCGCACGCCTGCGACCTGCACCGGCTGGCGCGAAAAGCGCGCCACTGTCGCCAGCGCAATGCAATCTGTGGCTGCATCTGGCTGCACGTCGAGCGGATGCACGCTGATCGGCTGCCCCAGGATGTGCGCTTCCCACGCCAACCGCTGCGCCGCGTCTTCGGGTGCGACTTGCTGCGCCATAAAATCGAAGGTGAATTGCTGTTGATCGCCTTCCGCCGCCGCCAACAGTGCAGCGCGGTTGACGCCGAGGCCGTCGAGAGCGCCGCACTGGATCAGGTGCGTGATCTCCTTGCGCTGGAGGGAGACGCGGCGCAGCAGGTCGGCGAGATCGCTGAAGCCAGCACGGTGGCGCTCATCAATGATCGCCTGCACGCTGGCCTGGCGCAAATCGCGCACCTGGTTGAGCCCCATGTACAGCACGGGGCGGTCGCCTGCGTGCACCAGCGTAAACTCGCGATTGCTGAAGTTGACGTGCGGTGGGCGCACGTCGATGCCCAGCCGTCGCGCCTCGGCAATGTAGATGGCGGGGTGATGGAAGCCGCCCCAGTTCGCCAGCCGCGCACAGAAAAAGGCTGCGGGCCAATGCGCCCGCACGTAAGCTGAACGATAGCTGACATCGGCGTAGGCGGTGGCGTGTCCCTGGTTGAAGCCGTAGCCAGCGAAGGGCTCCACCTGCTCCCACAATGTGCGCGCCTGCACCTCGCCCATGCCGGGGCCGTCTGGCGCAGGGCGTTGACAGCCAGCGATGAAGCGCGCACGCATGGCGCTCATCTCATCGCTCTGAAACTTGCTCATCCCCTTGCGCAGATGATCCGCCTCTGCCCAGGATAGCCCGGCAATTTCACGCGCAATGCGCAGGATCTGCTCCTGAAAGATCAGCACACCCCTGGTGCGCTGCAGGATCGGCGCCAATGCGGGATGGAGATAGGTGACAGGTTCGACGCCGCGGTAGCGGCGGATGAAATGCTGCGCCATGCCGCCCAGCGCCGGCCCCGGTTTGAAGAAGGCGTTGGCGATCGCCAGGTCTTGCACTGTGCGCGCCTGAAGTTGGCGCAGCGTGCGTTGGGCGCCGCTCGACTCGCACTGGAAGACGCCGATGGCGTCCCCGCGCGCCAGCATCTCGCCTGTCTGCACATCTGCCAGCGGAATGGCGTCGACGCGGAAAGTCGGGTCGTAATAGGTGCGCACCAGCTCGGCGGCGTCGGCCAGCACCGTCAAGGCGCGGATGCCCAGCAGGTCGATCTTGGGCAGCCCGATCGTCTCTACGTCGTTGTGGTCGAACTGAGTGATCAGAAAACCTTTAGGCGCCATCTGCACCGGCACAATGTCGGTCAGCGGCCCCGGCGTAATGACGACGCCGCCCGGGTGTACGCTCAGGTGATCGGGCTGATGCAGCAGGCTAAATGCCGCGCGCACGACTGGATGCAGCGCCGGGTCAGTCACCTTTGCCAGCGCAGTCTCCAGCGTCTGCACGTTGCGGCGGCGTGGGTCGGGGCGCCAGTCGTCTGGCAGCAGCCTGACCAGCCGGTCGGTTGTCGCTTCATCCACGCCGTAGGCCTTGGCGACTTCGCGCAGTGCGGAGCGTAGCCGCAGCGTGCTGACGGTGGCGACCAACGCCACGCGCTCGGCCCCGTAAGTCTGGCGCACGTAGTCCAGCACTTCGTCGCGACGCACGCTGCAAAAGTCGAGATCGATGTCGGGCAGGCTGCGCCGCGCCGGATTGAGAAAACGCTCGAAGAGCAGGTCGTGCGCGATCGGATCGACGGTTGTGATGCCGATGCAGTAGGCGACCAGCGAATTCGCCACGCTGCCGCGCGTCGAGACGGGGATGTTGTGGCGTCGTGCGAAGTGGACGATATCGGCTACGAGCAGGAAGAGGGGCGCAAAGCCATGGCGGGCGATGGCCGCCAATTCGGCGTCGGCGCGCGCGGTCAATTGCTCCCAGTCTGGCCGGTCGGCGGCATAGCGCGTGTGCAGGCCGGCGGCTGTCTGCGCCGCCAGCGCGTCGTCGTGACTTTGTCCGGCAGGCAGCGCCAACGCCGGCCAGATCGGGCGACCATCGGGCAGGGCGGGCTGACAGGCGGCGGCGATGGTTGTCGTGGCGGCGAGGGCGGCAGGAAAGGCGGCGTAGCGCGTTGTCATCGCCTGCGGTGCAAGCCAGTGCAGGCTCACCGACGCGTCGCCAGCATCGAGGCGGTCTTCGGCTCGCAGCGCGGTCAGGGTGGTGTTGCGGGCAATGGCGGCCAGCAGATGCAGGCGGTCACGGTCTTCCGCTTCCAGGCAGTAGATTGACTGCGCCGCCGCCACGCCGATGCCGAAGCGCGCCGCCAGGGTGGCGACCGCCCCGCCGAGCGCGGCGTCATCTGGCCGCGCGGCGTCGATTGTCAGCCAGGCGCGCTCACCAAAGACGCCTGCCAGCCAGCTCACCACCCGCCCCGCCGCCGCCGTGTCGCCCTGCCGCAGCAGATGATGCACCCAACCGCGCCGTCCGCCCGACAGGCAGATGAGCCCCTCCTGGTTGGCTTTAATTTCGTCCCAGCTCAGGCGGGCGTCGGCTGCACCGGCGCGGGCGGGTGAGCCTTGCAGCGCGGAGGAGAGCCGGCAGAGAGAGCGATAGCCTGCCGGACCGGTCGCCAGCAGCGTGAGTTCGCCCGGCGCTTGCTGCAATGTCATGCTGTTGGGCGCAGCGACAGTCGCCGTCATACCGATAATCGGCTGCACACCGGCGGCCAGGCACGCCCGTTGAAAGGCAACGGCGCCGTAGAGTACGTTGGTGTCGGTCAACGCCAGATGCGTCATGCCGTCCTGCGCCGCGCGTGCCGCCAACGCCTCGACCGATGCCGTAGCGCTGAGCAACGAATACCAGGAGTGGACGTTCAGATGAACGAAGTTGGCCGCACGCGTCGTCATGAGATTGGGAGACATGAGATTGGGAGAATGGGAGAATCGAGATCGGAGACTGGAGACTGGGGATTGGGAAGCCCGCTCAGCTCGCCCCTCGCAACTCGCCCCTCGCCCCTCCTCACTCCTTCACGACGACGCGGGTGCCTTTGCTGGCCCATGCGTAGAGCGCCTTGGCCTCCTCGACGCGCAGGTTGACGCAACCGTGGCTGACGGGTGTGCCAAAGTTGTTGTGCCAGTAGGCGCCGTGGATGGCAAAGTCGCCGTCGTAGTACATCGTCCAGGGGACGTCGGGCGTGTCGTAGTCGACGCCGCGCATGCGCGCCTTCTCGAATTTCAGGTAGACGGCGAATTCGCCGGGCAGCGTGCGGAAGCCCGGCTTGCCCGTGCTGACGGTCGTTTCGAAGACTGGCACGTCACCCTGCCAGGCTGTCAATTTCTGGTCGGAGAGATCGACTTCGATCCAGCGTTCGCCGTCGGCTGGCGCATCGGTGCGGAAGACGACGGGGGGTGGCGTTGGCGCCGGTTTCTCCTCAGCGGCGAGCGCGGGCTTTTCTTCCGTGCTGGCGACTTCCGGTTTGGCGGCGGGCGCCCCGGCGTTGGCGATCGTCACGGGGACGAAGATCTCGTCGTAATTCAGGTTGCTGTGCACAACGCGCAGGCGCAAGAGATGGTCGCCATTGGGGTAGAGCGTTGTGTCCCAGGTCGTCAAATCATCCGTGCTGACGACAGGCTGCTCTCCCAGCGCCAGGAAGGTGGCGCGCTGTGGGTCGCCGTCGAGGAGTAGATCGAGCTGCCACTTGCGGAAGGTAGGATGCTGCGCCGTCCCCTGCACAGTGATGGTTCCATGGAGTGTGGCATTGGCTTGCGGGGCGGAGATCGCGCCGTCATGCTGCGCAAAAGCTGGCGTCGCCGCCAGCACCATCCAGAAGAAGGCGGCCAGAGCGGCGCGCCAGCATCGTTGCATCATCAACCGACCATTCATCGCATCGACACCCTTTCTACGGCTCTTGATCGCCCCCGGCCATGGCGACCGCGGGCGCGCTGTGCTGCCATTGTACCACAGCCACGGCGCGCGGGTGATCTTGCGCGCAGTCAGGATGTCCTTCATGCTGGTGACAGAGACGTTGCCACAGGTCATCGCCTCCGGCATGACGGGGCGCAATGTCACGCCGGAGGCGATGATCTGCGATGGTTGCCCCCAACCAGGTTTTGCTGCTCTTTTCGGCCGGAAGTATACTGGCTTGAGCTTACGCAGATTCTAGTGTGTCACCTTTCTGGAAGCTCTCAGCTTCCAGGAAGGTTGCTGAGCTAAATGCGTAAGTCCTACTGGCTTGACCTTGACTTACTTGCTAACCGGGCGCAAGGCGCCATCAACTGTTTCACCATAATAAAAGGATCGCATGAGCGACGGCTATTATCGATTCCCCACCATTCACCAGGATACGATTGTTTTTGTTTCCGAAGATGACCTCTGGAGCGTAGCGCGACAGGGCGGCGTGGCGCGCCGCTTGACCAGCAATCTGGGCGAGATTAACTATCCGGCGCTCTCGCCCGACGGCGCGTGGCTGGCGTTCGTGGGGCGCGACGAAGGCGCGCCCGAAGTCTACCTGATGCCGGCGGCGGGCGGCAGCGCGCGGCGCATGACTTACCTTAATCACACCTGTCAGGTGCTTGGCTGGACGCCAGATGGTCAGCGCATCCTCTTCTCCACCAGCTATGGGCATTTTCATCCTCAGGAGTTCACCATCTATACGGTCGCCATCGATGCCGCCGCCGGGCAGGTGACGCCGGCGCCGGTGGGGCCAGCGCGCACCATCGCCTACGGGCCGGACGGCGGCGTCGTGATCGGGCGCAACACCGGCGACCCGGCGCGCTGGAAGCGCTATCGCGGCGGCACAGCCGGTCATCTCTGGATCGACCGCAACGGGGATGGGGCGTTTGTGCGCTTTTTGCCCGATCTGCGCGGCAATCTGGCGTCGCCGATGTGGCTGCCCGGCGACAATGGGGGGCGCATTTACTTTATCAGCGATCACGAAGGCATCGGCAACCTCTACAGTGTAACGCCTGCTGGTGACGATCTGCGTCGCCACACCGACCACGCCGATTTCTACGCGCGCAACCCTGGCTCCGACGGTGTGCGCATCGTCTACCACGCCGGCGCCGATCTCTACGTCTACGACCCAGCGCTCGATCGCGTGGAGAAAGTGGCTGTCGACTATCGCAGCCCGCGTGTGCAGCGCAATCGGAAGTTCTCACCCGCCATTGCCTATCTTGATAGCGCGCGCCTCAACCCGACCGGCGAGGCATTAGCCGTCACCACGCGCGGTAAGGCATTCACCTTCTTCAACCACGAAGGCCCGGTCATGCAGATCGGCCAGCGCGACGGCGTGCGCTATCGCCTGCCCGACTTCCTGAATGACGACCAGTATCTCGTCATGGTGGATGATGCCAACGGCGAAGAAGAGCTGGTCATCTTCTCGGCGGATGTGGCCGAAGCGCCGCGTCGCTTGACAGGGTTGGACATCGGGCGGCCCGTAGCGCTCAAAGTGTCGCCCACCGAGGACAGGGTCGCCCTGAGCAATCATCGCCAGGAGTTGTTGATCATCGACCTGAAGAGCAGCGAGGTGACGCGCGTCGACCGCAGCGAATGGCGCCCCATCGCTGGCATGGACTGGTCGCCAGACGGACGCTGGCTGGCTTACGGCTTTGGCGTTGGGCTGAACGCCACGGAAATCCGACTCTATCGTTTGCCCGAACCGCCAGCGGCGGCGGCGTCAACAGCCGACGCCGCCAAAACCGTTGACGCTGAACACGTCACTGCGCCAGCGGCTGCCCTCCCCCCGCCGCAGTCGCATCCCAACCCGATCGCGGTGACGCGCCCAATCCTGCATGACGTTGCGCCTTCATTCGATCCGGGCGGCAAGTACCTTTATTTTCTCAGCTATCGCGAGTTCAACCCGGTCTACGACAACCTGCACTTCGACCTCAGCTTTCCATGGGGGATGCGCCCCTATCTGCTGTTGTTGCGCGCTGATTTGCCCAACCCATTCTTGCCGCGCCCGGATGGGGGCGAGGCGGAGGAGGATGAGCACGACCACGATCATGCGGACGAAGAAGAGGACGATGACGCCGACGACGCGCACGACGCCGACGACCAGGACGAGGAGGAAGATAACGCGGATGACGATGACGAAGCCGGCGACGATGCAGACGACGATGCAGACGACGACGCCACGGGAGACGCCGGTTGGCGCGGTCGCCATCCCACGTTGCGCGCCTGGCGAGAGCTGACGCCCAATGCCGCGCGCAAGCCGGCTGCCGACGAAGATCGTCACACCGCCAGCCAATCCACCTCACGCAAGCGCAAAGATGAAAAAAGCAAGCCGCGCCCGGTGGAGATCGATCTTGACGGCATCGAGCGGCGCATCCTGGCCTTCCCGCTGCCCGATAGCCGCTACGGGCAGATCGCCGGGGCGCCAGGGCGAGCGATCTTCACCACCTACAACCTTCAGGGAGCGTTGGATGGCGCGGAAAGTTGGGATGACGGCGAAGAGGAGGAGGGCGGCTCGCTGCGCGCCTGGGTCTTCAAGGATTACAAGAGCGAAACCATCGCCGAGAATGTTGCCAGCTTCGAGTTGTCGCGCAACCGCAAGAAGCTGCTTTACTTCAGCGGGAAGCGCCTGCGCGTCATCGCCGCCACCGAGAAGGCGCCTGGCGACAGCGGCCCCGGAAGGCGCAGCGGCTGGATCGACCTGTTCCGGCTAAAGGTGTCGATCTCGCCGCCCAGCGAGTGGGAGCAGATGTACCGCGAGGCGTGGCGTCTGCAGCGCGACCACTTCTGGACGGAAGACATGGCGGAAGTCGACTGGCGCGCCGTCTACGCGCGTTACTATCCCTTGCTAGAGCGCGTCAGCTCGCGCAGCGAGTTCAGCGACCTGGTCTGGGAAATGCAGGGTGAATTGGGCACCAGCCATGCCTATGAGTTCGGCGGCGACTACCGGCCAGCGCCGCACTACAGCCAGGGCGTTCTCGGCGCCGAGTTTGTGTGGGATGAGAATGCTGGCGGCTATCGCATCGAAAACATCATTGAGGGCGATCCGTGGCGCGCCGAGGCGACTTCACCCCTGGCGGCCCCCGGCGTCGATGTGCGCGCCGGCGACATCTTGCTGGCGATCAACGGTCAGCGGCTCGACGCGACCACTTCGCCAGCGCAACTGCTGGTCAACCAGGCCGGGCAAGAGGTGCTGCTGACGCTGGCGCCACGCCCGGGCGAAAGCGGCGTCGCCGCAGAGGCAGCGCCTGACGCCAGCGCCGCAGAGGGCGCGGCGCCACCCAAACCGGAGCTGCGCGCTGTGATCGCCAAGACCATTCATAGCGACGAAGCGGCGCGCTACCGCGCCTGGGTGGAGGCAAAGCGCCGCCAGGTGCATGAGGCCACCGCCGGGCGCATCGGCTACGTGCATATCCCGGACATGGGAACGCACGGTTACGCCGAGTTTCATCGCGGCTTTCTGGCTGAAGTGATGCGCGACGGGTTGATCGTGGACGTGCGCTACAACAGCGGCGGCCATGTCAGCCAGTTGTTGCTGGAGAAGCTGGCGCGGCGGCGCATTGGCTACGACGCCGCACGCTGGGGCGGCGTGGCGCCCTATCCGAGCGAGTCGGTGGCCGGTCCGCGCGTCGCCATCACGAACGAACTGGCGGGCAGTGACGGCGACATCTTCTGCCACAGCTTCAAGCTGTTGGGGCTGGGGCCGCTGATCGGCAAACGCACCTGGGGCGGCGTCATTGGCATTGCGCCACACCATCCGCTGGTGGACGGCACCATCACGACACAGCCAGAGTACAGCTTCTGGTTCCAGGATGTAGGCTGGATGGTCGAGAACTACGGCGCCGAGCCGGACATCGAAGTGGAGATGACGCCGCAAGATTACGTCGCCGGGCGCGACCCGCAGTTGGAGCGCGCCATTCAGGAGGCGTTGCGTCTCCTGGCCGAACAGCCGATCGTCCGCCCCGACCGCAGCACGCGTCCCAGCCGGGCGCTGCCACGGCTGCCGGCCAGGGCGTGACACCGTGGCGATTGGGAAGCCAATCCAGGGTTGGGGGTCTTGCGCAGTTCGCCCGTCCTCCCGGAAGGTGGGCGCCGAAGTTGATTTCGCCCCCAATCTGAAATAGCCCCCCTTCCGGCCAGTTTGCGAAGGTTGCAAATAGTCTCTATAATGTTCTTGCATCTTTTCAGTCATCTGTTCAATTGTGCTACTGTGCGAAAGTCGTTCATGCGCCATTCCAGCACCCGAGATGTGTGGTGACCAAACCAGACTCCCAGCCGTATGCAATTCCTGGCAGGCCAGGATTCGCAGAATAAACAACTTGGTTCCGTTTTAAGCAACATCAGTACTATCAAAAGGAGAATTGTATGCGCAACAAGCGATTGCTCTTGTTGTCCGTGCTCGTGATCGGCGCGCTGGCCCTGGCAGCGTGCGGCGGCGGACAGCCGACTGCTGCCCCGGCCGCACCGGCGGTAGAAGCCACTGTCGCCCCCACTGAAGCGCCTGCTGCGGAGACGCCGACAGAAGCGCCCGCCGCCGAAGCGCCAACTGAAGCGCCCGCCGCCGAAGCGGCTGCCAGCACCGACTGCGCCGCCACCCTGACCATCTGGGCGGATGAGCAGCGTGCACCTGTGTTGCTGCCGTTGGGCGACAAGCTCAAGGCCGACACCGGCGTCTGCCTCAACCTGGTGCAGAAGCAATTCGGCCAGATTCGCGACGACCTCAAGGTCGCAGGCCCGGCTGGTGAGGGTCCCGACATCCTGATCGGCGCGCACGACTGGATTGGCGAGCTGGTCAACAGCGGTCTGCTGGCGGAAGTCTCCCTGGGCGACCTGACCGACAGCTTCGTGCCCGAAGGCGTCGCCGCCTGCAATTACGACAGCAAGCTCTACTGCATGCCCTACGCCGTGGAAAATGTCGCTTTCTACATCAACCCGGACCTGGTGCCTGAGGCCCCGGCCACGTGGGATGATGTCAAGACGCTCTCGCAGGAGATCAAGGCGGGCGGCGCCAAGTACGGCTACCTGATCCAGGAGAATGACCCGTACCACTTCTACCCGATCCAGACAGCCTTTGGCGGCTATGTCTTTGGCAAGGATGAGAACGGCAACTGGAACCCGACCGACGTCGGCATTGGCAGCCAGGGCACCATCGACGCCTTCACCTGGCTGGATGGCATGTACGCCGACGGCCTGCTCGACCGTGCCGCTGGCATCAACTACGACCTGATGAGCGCCGCCTTCCAGAATGGCGACGCCGCCATGATCATCGGCGGCCCGTGGATGCTCGATGGCTTCCGCAGCGCCGGCGTGCCCTACAAGGTCGTGCCGCTGCCCGCAGGCCCGGCTGGTCAGTCCAAGCCGTTCCTGGGCGTGCAGGGCTTCATGATCAGCGCGTTCAGCAAGCAGCCGCTGGTGGCGCAGACCTTCCTCCAGCAGTACGTCGCCACCGACGAGACGATGGCTGCGTTCCTGGAAGCCAACCCGCGCCCATCGGCCTGGGTTGCCGCCAATGCGAATCTGGATGACGATCTGAAGGCGTTCAGCGAGTCCGGCGTTGGCAGCGACGCCATGCCCAACATTCCGCAGATGTCGGCTGTGTGGTCGTCGTGGGGCACGGCGATGCAGCTTGTAAGCCAGGGCAAGCAGACGCCGGCTGAGGCGGCTGCAGAAGCGCAGAAGCAGATCGAGACCGCCATCGCTGGCAACTAAGCCGCAGGCATCGACATGACGGCAACAGCGCAGAAGGGGTCGGGGGGCGCATCAGCGCCCCCTGGCGCCAACAACCAACCCAACAGCATCACAGGGTGGATCATTCGGATTGCCGCCCTGGCGATCATCGATGCCTTCGCGATCTGGCTCGTGTACATGATGATTGGCGACGGCATCTGGCAGCTCGCAACGGTACTGGCAATCGTGACGATCGGCATCAACATCATCTTCCTGCGCCCGCAGCTCTATCCGTTGCGGTGGGTGTCGCCGGGGTTGGCGCTGATGGTCATCTTCGTTGCCTATCCAATTTTGTTCACAATCTATATCTCGTTCACCAACTACGGTGACGGGCATCTGCTCACCAAACAGCAGACCATCGAGCAGTTTGAGAGTCAGGTCTTCCTGCCGGCGGACGCAGAGACGTACAACTACACAGCTTTCAAGAACGCAGACGGTGATTTCATGTTGTGGCTGACCCCGCGCGGTGGCGGGCAGCCCTTCACAGTGACGCCAGGAGGCGAGCCGGTCATGCGGGAAGGCGAACCGCCGGCAGAACTGGACGGTTTCACGCAGATTCCGCAGAATCGCCTGTTGGTCGAACTGACTGCACTGTCGGCGTTGCGTTTTGGCGCCGAAGATGACTCGTTCCAGGTGAGCCAGCAACAGTTTGGCGTGGCAGCCAAATATGAACAGCTTTTTGTCTACGATCCAGCTGCTGACACGTTGACCAATCGGCAGAGCGGCGTGGTCTATCGACCGGTCGCAGGCACCTGGACGGCTGAGGACGGTGCGACGATGCAGCCGGGCTTCATGGTGACGATTGGCACGTACAATTACGCACGGCTGTTCACCGACCCTGCGCTGCGCGAGCCGTTCGTCATGGTCTTCATCTGGACGGTGCTCTTTGCGGCGCTGTCGGTGTTCATCACTTTTGCGCTGGGCACGCTGCTGGCGATCGTCTTCGATGTGCCGGAAATGCCTTTCCGGCGCCTGTTGCGCTCGCTACTGTTGATCCCCTACGCCATCCCTGCGTTTGTCAGCGTGCCAGTGTGGGTCGGGCTGCTCAACCCGGAGTTTGGCGTGGTGAGTCAGGCGATCAAGGCGCTGACAGGCGGTTGGGCGCCGGGCTGGTTCGCCGACCCGCTCTGGGCGAAGGTTGGCATTCTGCTGATTCAGCTCTGGCTGGGCATGCCGTACATGTTCATCATCGTCACAGGTGCGCTGCAATCCTTGCCAACGGATGTGTACGAAGCCGCCGACCTGGATGGCGCCAATCCCTGGCATAAGTTTTACAGCATCACATTGCCGTTGTTGTTGATCACGGTTGGGCCGCTGTTGGTGGCTTCCTTCGCCTTCAACTTCAACAACTTCACCGTGATCCAGCTTTACAACAATGGCGGCCCCCCGATGATCGGCACGGCGTCGCCGGTGGGACATACGGACATTCTGGCGACCTACACCTATCGGATTGCGTTTGCCAGCGGGCGCGGGGCGGATCAGGGGTATGCAGCCGCGATCACAGTGATCATCTTCTTGATCCTGGTCGTGATCACCTTCTTCCAGTTCCGCTACACCAACATGCTGGAGGAGCGAGGCGAAAATGTCTAAACCAGGTGGACGATACACAACTTCTGTTGGCTCCATGCGGCGCGGCAAGATGATTGCATTGATCTTCCGCATCGTGCTGGCGATTGTCGTGCTCATTTTTGCTTTGTTCCCGATTGTGTGGGTTCTTTCTGCATCCTTCAACCCGACCAACTCGGTGGTGGGGCAGCCCCTGATTCCACCGAACCCAACGCTGGACAACTATCGGGCGCTGCTGAACGATCCGCTCAATCCCTTCCCGCAGTGGATGCTGAACTCGTTTTATCTGGCGGTGCTCACCACGATTATCGCTGTGATCATCACGACGCTGGCCGCCTACGCCTTCTCGCGCTTCCGTTTCAACGGTCGTCGCCAGTTGTTGCAGTCCATCCTGTTGATTCAGGTCTTCCCGAACTTCCTCAACATGGTGGCGCTCTTTCTGATCCTCCAACAACTTGGCAACTACCTGCCTCCTGTGGGGCTGAATACGCATGGCGGCTTGCTTCTGCTGTACCTCGGCGGCACGCTCGGCGTGAACACCTGGCTGATGAAAGGCTACTTTGACTCAATCCCGCGCGACCTGGATGAGGCTGCAACGGTGGATGGCGCTGGCCCCTGGCTGGTCTTCTGGGTGATCCTGGTGCCGCTGGTGCGTCCGATTCTGGTCGTCGTTGGCATGTTGACCTTTATCGGCATCTATTCAGAGTACGTGCTGGCGCGCATCATTCTCACCGATAAGGCGCTGTACACGCTCTCCGTTGGCTTGAATCTGTTCATTCAGAATCAATACTCTGGACGGTGGGGCGTCTTCTCGGCTGGCGCGTTGATCGCCGCGCTGCCGGTCGTGCTCCTCTTCTTGATCTTCCAACGCTATCTGGTCGGCGGGCTGACCAGCGGTTCCGTCAAAGGCTAACGGACGCGAGCAGGAGATTGAGAGATTGGAGATTGAGAGTTGTGCGGCAAGTTGTAGGGATATCAACTTGCCGCACGCCTCAATCTCCAGTCTTTAATCTCCAATCTCCTTAATCTCCAATCTCCTTAATCTCTTCAATCTCTTCAATCTTCACTATGTCCGATCTCGCTCAACCCACCATGGCCGACTTCGTTTTCGGCGGCATTGAAGCAGACGAGCAGCGTCTGCTTGCCACCGAACGTGAGGCGCGCACCGGCATCCGTCACTTTCACGCCATCACACCGCTCGACCCGACGCCTGGGCAACCGGTGCGCCTCACCGTGCAGGTCGGGCCAGATGTCGCCATCGACCGCCTGACAGCCTATGTGACCACAGATGGCGCGTTCCCGGCGGGCAGCCAGGGCATTGCGCAGCAAGGCTTCGCCATTGACCTGACGCCTGTCGCCCCGCGCTGGGAACCGCTGATTTGGGACTACGTCACACTTTGGGAGGGCGAGATACCTGGTCAGCCTGATGGGACGCTTGTCCAGTACACTCTTGAGGGATGGCGCAGCTTCAACCCACCGTTGTCGGTCTGGAGCCGCGAGCAACGCATCGACCGCACCATCGAGACGCGCACGCTCTACGGCTATCACGTCGACGACTTCGCACCGCCAGCCTGGGCGCAGGACGCCATCGTCTACCATGTCTTCGTCGATCGTTTCACCGGCGTTGAGAACCGCTGGCTGGCGCCGGACGAGATGGTGCACTTTGCCGGCGGAACGCTGCAAGGCGTCATCGACCGGCTTGACTACATCGCCAGCCTCGGCGTCACGGCGCTGTGGATCAGCCCGGTCTTCGTCACCCCGTCCTATCACGGTTATGACACGACCGACTACTTCAACGTCGATCCGCGCTTTGGCAGCAACGCCGACCTGCTGGAATTGTTCGAGCAGGCGCACGCACGCGGGCTGCGCGTGATCCTGGATTTCGTCGCCAATCATACCAGCGTGCACTTTGCGCCCTTTGTCGAAGCGCTCAACGACCCGACCAGTCCGTATCGTCGCTGGTTCAGCTTTGATCCCGCTTACACGCACGGCTATCGCACCTTCTTTGGCGTTGCAGAGATGCCGCAACTTGACGCTGATGCGCCCGAAGTGCGCGAGTTTCTCAACCGCGCGGCGCAGCACTGGCTCACCGCCGGCGCGGACGGACTGCGCCTTGACTACGCCGCCGGACCCAGCCATGTCTTCTGGAGCAACTTCCGCGCCGCCTGTCGTCAGGTGAAGCCGGATTGCTGGCTCTTCGGCGAAGTGACGCGTGCAGGCGACGCGCTGCGCACCTACACGGGCCGACTTGACGGTTGTCTCGATTTCAGCTTTTGCCGCGCCGTGCGTATGCTCTGCGCCCAACCACACCCGACGCTGACGCTGAGCCAGTTTGCAACTCAGATGGAGAGCAGCCGAACGTTCTTCGGCCCCAATTTCAGCCAGCCTGCGTTCATCGACAACCATGACATGAACCGCTTCCTGTGGGCGGCTGGCAACGACAAACGGCGATTGCGCCTGGCGTTGGCGCTGCTCTTTGGGCTGGGCGGCGCGCCCTGCCTTTACTATGGCACCGAGGTCGGGCTGGGACAGCCGCGCGCCAAAGGGCCGTGGCGAGAGGAGGCGCGCCATCCAATGTTGTGGGGCGCGGCGCAAGATCGCGATCTGCTCAGGTATACGACGCAGTTGATCGACTTCCGGCGCCGCCATCCCGCGCTCAGCGACGGCGCCATCGTGACGCGCTACCTGGATGATGACGCTGGCGTCTGGCTGGTCGAACGCCGCAGCCAGGCCGAGAGCGTGTTGCTGGCGGTCAACTTGAGCGCCGCACCGCAGCGGCTGGCGTTGCCTGCGGGCGAGTATGTCACCGCCGACGGCGCGCTCGCAGCGGGGCGCATCGAGCTGGAGCCGGTGAGCGCCGTGTTGTTGACCGTCAACGAAAGCTGAGTGCAGGGATGGACTGGGACACGTTTCGCGAGGAACGCCGCCGCGCCGGTCGCCCTTTTGTCGTTGCGCATCGCGGCGCGCGGCTGCTGGAGCCGGAGAACACACTGCGCGCCTTCTTGCTGGCGTTGGTGCAGGGCGCTGACGCGCTGGAGACCGATCTGCGTTTCACTGCCGACGACCAGCTCATCCTCTTTCATGACCCGACGCTGGAACGCACGACCGAGGGCGCAGGCGTGGTGCGCGACCACACGCTGGCGCAGATCAAGGCGCTGCGCACGCGCCATCCTGCCGGCCACCTGGCGACAGACCGCGTGCCCACGCTGGCGGAGCTGATCGCCGCCACCGGCGGGCAGACGCCACTGCTGCTCGAACTCAAGGACCCGCTCTTTCTGCAGCCGGGGTACGCGCACATTCTGATCGACACGCTGGCGCAGGGCGGTGTGCTGCGGCGTTCGGCGCTGGTTTCCTTTCGCTTCGAACACGTGCTGGCGGTTAAGGCTGTGCAGCCGGACATCCCCATCGGCCACATCACGCTCAAGAACCCGTGGCCGCGGCGCGGGGCGCAGTTGCTCGGCCCGATCTGGCCGCTGATGTTTGTCAACCCCTTCTACACCGCGCTGGCGCATCGCCTGGGCAGCATCGTGGCGCCGCTCGACCCCACGCCGGAGTCACGGCTGCGTTACTATGTGCGCTGGGGCGTCGACGCCGTGCTGGCCGACGATCCTGGCGGCGTGCGCAGGCAATTGAACAGCGTCGAAAAACTGTTGCAAAATTGACCATGTCCGCCGCCTTCGGTATAATCAAGGACGCGCCATTTTTCGGGCGTTGTCGTCGACGCCGGGCGGATGCGCGCCCAGTCAGTCGATGCTGCATCAACTTGTACCGATTAGCGCCGGTGACAGTGTGGCGACGCCTTCATGGCAGGCGCCAACACTGGAAACGTGGCCGGCCGTTGACAACGAAATTCTATAGCAGGAGTCCAAAATGTCTGATTTGAAATTGATGGCCGACCCACGCACCCTCACCGGGCGCAAAGTGAACCAACTGCGCCGTCAGGGTATTGTGCCTGTTGTCGTGTACGGCGCGCAGACCGCGCCTGTGAATCTGCAAGTCCCCGACCGCGAGCTGGAGCGCACGCTGCACGCCGGCGGCGCGTCGCAGGTGGTGACGGTGACGGTGAGCGATGGCGGCGTGCACAACGTGCTGATCAAGAATGTGCAGCGCGAGCCGGTCTACCATAGCCTGCTCCACGCCGACTTCTACGCTGTCAACATGAACGAAGCGCAGCGCGTGGCGGTGCCGCTGGTTGCGGTGGGCAAGGCTTCGGGCATGGCCGCTGGCTTGATGTTCTTCCAGGCGCATGAGACGATCCACATCGAGGCGCTGCCCGCCGACATTCCCGCCGAGATCGAGGTCGACATCACGCCGCTGACGTTGGAAACGCCGATCCACGTGCGCGACTTGCCGGCGATCAAGGGCGTCACCTATGTCGATGACCCGGATGAAGTTGTCTTTACGCTGATGGTGACGCGCGCGGCCGAAGCTGAGGAAGCCGCCACGGAAGATGTTGCGGCTGAGCCAGAAGTGGTCAAGAAGGGCAAGCAGACAGAAGAGGAAGAATAGAGACTGGAGATTGGAGATTGGGAGATGGTTCGACCTCTCCAATCTCCAATCTCTCAACCTCCCTCTCCCCCAGCCATTTCCTCAAACGGCGCTTCATCCAGAAACTGCATCGGATCCACCGCCACACCATCGATGCGCAGTTCCCAGTGAAGATGGGCGCCTGTGCTCAGACCCGTGTTGCCCACCAACCCCAACACATCGCCGGTTGCAACTTGCGCACCGGGCGCCACCTTGATCTCGCTCATGTGCCAGTAGCCGGTAAAGACGCCTTGCCCGTGATCGATGATCACTGCGTTGCCGCGCACTGCAATCGGCTCGGCCAGCACGACGACGCCCGGCGCCGGCGCAAAGATCAGCGTGCCCTCCGGCGCGCCAAAGTCCTGGCCGGCATGGAAATTGCCGATGTCGGCAACGGAGTAGGTGCGTCGTGTGCCGAACGGGCTGGTCGTGGGGTAATCGACGCTGATCGGACGCTGGAAAGCGTCGCGCCACCACAACGTCGGGCTGATCTGCGACCAGACCGTCACCACCCGTTCGCGCTCTGCTGTCACGACATCGGGCGTCAAGACCTCCGCCTTCTCCTGTGCAACGACGATCTCCTGGTAGTCATAGGGGCCGGCGACGACGGTGACCGGCCAGGAGCGCACGATCTCAACGCCGCGCGCGGTGGTGTAGCCGATCTCGAGGGGATAGTCGCCAGGCTCCAGCAGGGCATCGACCGGGACGAAGGCAAAATGATGCAACCCGTCTTCGCTGAGTGGGATGAAGATCAGCGGTTGACCATTCCAGCGCCCGACCAGGTCGAGTGGACGGCTGCTGGTGATATAAACACGCCCGGTGCGCCCCTGCATGATTTCGGCAGGTTTCTCCACAGCGGTGATGGCGCCAAGCGCAACCGTGGCTGGCGGCACAACGCTTTCCGGCACACGCACCGGTTGGCCTGGAAAGAGCCGCCGCGTGATCGGTGCGCCGTTCAACTCGGCGACGAGGGCGGGGTCGAGCGCGTAGCGCGAGGCCAGTGTGGCAAGCGTATCGCCGGCGGCGGCGCGCACAACGCCGGTGGTGGTTGCCGCCGCCTGGGCTGCCACCGGCAGCGCGCCATCGGCGTTGGGAATCACCAGCACCTGGCCGACGCGGATGCGGTTTGGATCATCGATGGCGTTGGCTGCGATCAAGGCGTCGAGCGGCACGCCCAGCCGCGCCGCAATCGCACCCAGCGTATCGCCTGGGGCAACGGTGTAGGCGCCCGCAGCTTCTTGCGCGTGCAGCGGGCGCGCCAGCGTCAACAGCAGCAGCAGGGCGATGAGAAAGCGGCCCGCCGCCAGGCTATTCGGGCGCTCCATAGACGCCTGGTTTCAGGACACCGATAAAGGGCAGATTGCGATAGATCTCATCGTAGTCCAGCCCGTAGCCGACGACGAATTCGTTCGGGATTGAGAAGCCCACCCAATCGACGTGAATGTCGACCTCACGACGTTCTGGCTTGTCGAGCAAGGTCATGATGCGCAGCGACGCGGGGCGCCGTTCCTGCAAGATGCGCAGCAGATAGCTGAGCGTGTGCCCGCTATCGATGATGTCTTCGACCACAACGACGTTGCGGCCTTCGATCGAGCTGTTCAAATCCTTTAAGATGCGGACGACGCCGCTGCTGGTGACGCCGGCGCCGTAACTGCTGGTCGCCATGAAGTCGATCTCGTGCGGAATCGTGATGGCGCGGATCAGGTCGGCCATGAAGATGATGCTGCCTTTGAGCACCGAAACCAGCAGCAAGTCCTTGCGTGCATACTCGCGGTTGATCACGTCGCCCAGTTCGCGCACCCGTTTGCGGATGCTAACCTCATCGACCAGCACTTTGGCGATGTCCTGATGCAGGCTCACTTTGTCGAAGACGGGGCGGTGCGGCTGGGTGTTCATAGTGGCTGCTATCCTGTCGTGGTGTTTATGGCGGTGTTTATGGCGGTGTTTATGGCGTTGTCGTGCGGACTTGCCGCACAATGTAGACCTCGTCCCCAATCGTCAGCCGGAAGCCAGGCTCTCCTGCCGGTGCGGTTGCAGACGCAGTGTCTGGCGCGGCCGTGTCTGGCGCGGCCGTGTCTGACGCCGCAGTGTCTGACGCCGCAGTGTCTGACGCCGCAGTGTCTGACGCCGCAGTGTCTGACGCCGCAGTGTCTGACGCCGCAGTGTCTGACGCCGCAGTGTCTGACGCCG
>Ga0272446_1003332_pt1 | contig 20443 bp, 19 predicted proteins | sample YNPCB0061_FD_194587 | JGI IMG/M metagenome (GOLD analysis project Ga0272446, IMG submission 194587) | Hot spring microbial mat communities from Yellowstone National Park, WY, United States - YNP-CB-006-1 | ecosystem: Environmental > Aquatic > Thermal springs > Hot (42-90C) > Sediment | place...
TCGGGCGCGACCATCGCCGTCAACACCTCCTCCAATCTCGGCATCCGGTCGGGCATCGCGCCGGTGGCGGAGATGCTGCGGCGCGGCTGCCGCGTGGCGATGGGCATCGACGGCCTCGCCTTCGACGAGGACGACGACGCGCTGCGCGAGCTTCGCCTCCTGTGGGCGCTCAATCGCGGCTGGGGCTTCGAGGATGCGGTCGACCGCCGCGCCGCGCTCGCGGTCGGCATGCGCAACGGGCGGCGGTCGGTCACCGGCGCCGACGATGGCGGCACCATCGAAGCCGGCGCGCCGGCCGATCTCCTGCTGCTCGACTGGTCGGCGCTGGACGAGGAGGCGCTGTGGCCCCCGCTCGACCCGCTCGATCCGCTGCTCGCGCGCGCCTCGGCCCGGCAGATCGCCGAGCTGATCGTCGCCGGCCGGACGGTGGTGCGCGAGGGCAGGCTCACCGGCATCGACCACGCGGCGCTGCAACGGGAGCTGCTGGCACGGTTCCGCTCCGGCATGCGCCATGACGATGCCTTCGCCACGGCGCTGCCCGCCTGGTCGGACGCAGTCGCCCGGCATTTCTCTGGCTGCATCGGCTGCTGCTGAGGCCAGAGCCCGCGCCGCCGATGCCCGGCGCGGAAGACGCGGGCGTCGCGGAGGGGAGCGTCAGGCCCGGCGGGCGCGACGCACAGCAGCGAGGCCGAGCAGGCCGGAGCCGAGCAGCGCGAGCGAAAGCGGCTCGGGAACGCCGATCGGCGGGTTGCCCGCGATGATGTAGACCTGATCGATCACGATGTCCTTCGCCGGGAAGCCGTTCGTGTAGAACGAGAACTCGACGTCATAGAAGCCGTCGGCCAGGATGTTGGTTGCGCCGGCGAAGGTGCTCCAGGTCACGGCCGGCCGTGCGGACACCTGATACGAGGCGAGCGTGATGCTCGCGACGATGCCTTCGAAGCTGGCGTCGACCGGGTTGTTGAAGCCGTTCTGCGGCGCGTAGGCGCTGAAGCCGATCTGGTAGGTGCCCGCCGTCAGGAAGATGCTCTGTCGGATCGTCTGGTTCGGATTGTTGGCCCAGTCGGACACGAAGTAGAGCGCACGGTCACCGACCGGGTCGGGCGAGTTGGTGGGCGCGTTGTTCGGCGGCACCGCCTCGCCGAAGGCGCCGGTCGGATACGGCGAGGCGCTGTTGTAGAAGATCGCGACGGGCGGGTAGAGCGACGTTCCCGGAGGCGGGTTCTCGCCGCCGACATAGGCCCAGCCGAGGAGGCCGCTCTCGAAGCTGCCGTTCAGGACCAGGTTGGCGGCGCCGGCGCTGCCCGCGCCGATGGTGGCGGCGACGGCACCGATGGCAAGCGTGCGGATGATCGACATTGTGGCCCCTCCGGCTTCAGCACATGCCACCGGCGGAGCATTCAGCGTGCCAGACCGCCCAGCCCAGAAGAATCAATCACTGGTGCTCAGTCGTCCTGCATACGATGAGACGTGTGTAAAGTTTCCCGACACGTCCTCGTTCCGGCTCCGGCGGTCGGCGCCGGAACGCGCTCGGCCGCGCCCGGGAGCCGACACCGCCGAGGCGATGGCGCTCCGGCGGGCGGCGGGCGGGGACAGCTGCGCTAGGAGGTGGGCTTGGCGATCTCGCGCACCGTGTCCTTGAGCCCGCCCGCCAGGTTCTGGGCCTTGCCTTCGGCCTGGTCGAGCTTGCCCTCGGCCTCGAGCTTGGCGTCTCCGAGGATGCTGCCGACGGCGGCTTTCACCGCCCCCTTCATCTGCTTGGCGGAGCCGATCATCCGATCCTTGTCCATCATGGTTCCCTTCCAGGGTCCGAGCTGCGTTCCAGGCGGGTGGAGGCCGTATCGGGCCGGGGCGGGTGATCACCTCGGAGGGAGGTGGCCGCGGTTCCGCATCGGGAGTTCCGGCCGATCACGGCAGCGTCACGGCGCGTTCCTGTTCGCGCTTCGCTCGATGGCCTCGCCCGTCTTGGCGATGTCCTTCCCCGCGCCGGCGGTCGTGTTGCAGGCGCCGAGCAGCGGCGCCGCACCGAGCAGGAGCAGCAGCGTTGCCGTGAGCATCATCGTCCGGGTGGTCATGGCGGTGGCCTTCCGTGTCGGCGTTCCTGTCCGGCGGCGCCGGACGGGCTAGATGCGTTGCGCGACCAGGAGCACGACCACGATGACGAGCAGCACTCCGATGCCGCCGCTCGGGCCGTAGCCCCAGCTCGAACTGTGCGACCAGGTCGGCAGGACGCCGACCAGCATCAGCATCAGCACCAGCACGACAAGCAGGATGGTTCCAAGGCTCATGATCGCTGTCCGGTTGGGCAGGACGTGCCAGGGTGTGCCCGTGGCATGTGCCGCGCTGAGCGCGATGGCTGCGCCATCGCTCGGGCCGCGGGAGCACGGCCTTCTTCGTGCAGTCAGGGGTGCGTGGCTGCGTCCGCCTCGGGCCGTGGCTCCGGCATCCGCCGATCGCGCGGCCACGTCGCAGATGATTGTATATCTGAAATGGTCCTGTATCGGGCCGATTGCAATGGCGGGAGCGACGGAATCACGCGGCTCATGCCGCGACGTCCTGGCGCGGCAGGTCCTCCGCCCCCAGCGTCTCGCGCTCGAGCAGCGTGCCGGCGAGCGCGTCGAGCTCCGCACGCCGCCGCTCGAGGATCGTGCGCGCCCGCGCATGCGCCTCCGCCACCAGCGCCTTCACCGCAAGGTCGATCTCCCGCGCCGTCTCCTCGGAGAAGCGCCTGCCGCCGCCCTCAATCGGCGTGCCGAGGAACCGGCTCGTCTCCGCCTCGTAGGCGACCTCGCCGAGCGCCTCGGCCATGCCGTAGCGGGTGACCATGCCGCGGGCGATCTCGGTCGCGCGCATCAGGTCGTCCTGCGCCCCGGTCGAGATCTCGCCGAACACGAGCTCCTCGGCCGCGCGGCCGCCGAGCAGCACCGCCATCCGCCCCTTCAGCTCGGCGGCGGTGAGCAGGAACCGGTCCTCCGTCGGCCGCTGCAGCGTGTAACCGAGCGCGCCGACGCCGCGGGGGATGATGCTCACCTTGTGCACCGGGTCGGCGCCGGGAACGGAGAGGGCGACGAGCGCGTGGCCGAGCTCGTGATAGGCGACGCGGCGGCGCTCCTCGGGGTTGAGCAGGCGCGAGCGCCGCTCGATGCCGGCGACGATGCGCTCGATCGCCGCGGTGAAGTCCTCCATCGTCACCGCCTCGCGTTTCGCACGCGTCGCGGCAAGCGCCGCCTCGTTGACGAGGTTGGCGAGATCCGCCCCCGTGAAGCCGGGTGTGAGGCCTGCGAGCTGATCGAGGTCTATCCCGGGCGCGAGTTTCACCTTGCGCACGTGCACGGCGAGGATCTCGGCGCGGCCCTTGCGGTCGGGCCGGTCGAGCGCGACCTGACGGTCGAACCGGCCGGCGCGGGTGAGCGCGGGGTCGAGGATCTCGGGGCGGTTGGTGGCGGCGAGCAGCACGATCCCGGCGGAGGCGTCGAACCCGTCGAGCTCGACGAGGAGCTGGTTGAGAGTCTGCTCCTTCTCGTCATGGCCGCCGCCGACGAGACCTGCCGTGCGGGCGCGGCCGAGCGCGTCGAGCTCGTCGATGAAGATGATGCAGGGTGCGGCCTTGCGCGCCTGCTCGAAGAGGTCGCGCACGCGTGCGGCGCCGACGCCGACGAACATCTCGACGAACTCGCTGCCCGAGATCGAGAAGAAGGGCACGCCCGCCTCGCCGGCCACCGCGCGGGCGAGCAGCGTCTTGCCCGTGCCAGGCGGGCCGACCAGCAGCACGCCCTTGGGCGCGCGCGCACCGAGCCGCCCGTAGGTGCCGGGGTCCTTCAGGAAGGCCACGATCTCCTGGAGCTCGGCCTTGGCCTCGTCGGCGCCGGCGACATCGGCGAAGGTGGTGCCGGTGTCGCGCTCGACATAGACCTTCGCCTTGGAGCGGCCGACCGACATCATCCCGCCGAAGCCCGCGCGGTCGGCCACATTGCGGATCAGGAACCACCACAGGCCGAAGAACACAAGGGCCGGAACGATCCAGGAGAGCACCGTCGTCAGGAAGGTGGAGGGCACCGCGCCGGTGAAGGTGACGTTGCCGCGCATGAGGTCGGCCGCCAGGCTCTCCTCGACGCGCTGGGTGACGAAGAAGGGCTTGCCGTCGACGGGCTCGCGGAAGCGCCCCGTGATGGTCGAGGGGCCGACCTGCGCCTCGGCCACCTTGCCCTCGGCCACGAGCTTCTTGAACTCGGAATAGGGAAGCGTCTCGGTCTGCCGCGCGGCGATCAGGAGATCCTGGATCACCACGATCCCGAACAGCGCCACCAGCACATACCAGAGATTGATCTGGGTCTTCTTCTCCACCGCACCCTCCGGATGACCGAGCCTGCGCCCCGCGAGGGGCCAGGCGCAAGCGTCGCGCTCAGTCGAGGCGGCCGTGCCGCGCGCGCGCGCCGCGCTCGATCGCTGCCGCGACGAGGCGCTCGACATCGAGGCGATGGCGCATCAGCTCCAGCACGCGAAGCTCCTCCTGCGAGGCGCGGCCATCCGCCGCCACCACGTCGCAGGCGAAGGCGTAGGCCGTCTCGCGCAGCGCGGGCGTCAGCGCGGCGCGGATCAGAGCGAAGGCATCCTCGAGCCCGTCGGCCTTCTGCAGCACCGCCACGCAGCGGTCGGCCACGTGCGGCAGCGTCTCCTGGTCGAAGCCGACGAAGGCGGGCATCGAGGTGACGATGCGGCCGATCGTCCTGAGTTCGCGGTCGGTCATCGTCCGGTCGGCCGCGGAGACGAGCACCATGGCGAAGACGAGCGCCTCGTGCGGCGTCAGCGCGTCCGTGGTCACGGTCGATGGCATCGCGGTCCCTCCTGTCGGCGTCCGCGCGCAAATGGACCGTGCCGGCCGCCGCGTCAACGTGTCCTGCCGTCACCGTGTGCCGAGGAAGGCCCGCACCTCCGCCACCGCCTCGGCGAGGCCGAGGCGGCGGACCGTGACGCCCTCGGGCAGCACCGAGAGGATGCGCGACGGCGCGCGGCTGTCGAGCAGGACGAAGCAGCCGCGGTCGCTCTCCGAGCGGATCAGCCGCCCGAAGGCCTGCCGGAGCCGCGCGCGCGCGATCCGGTCGTCGATCGCGCCGGCGCGGCTGCCGCCGAAGCGTGAGCGGCGGGCGCGGTGCAGGATGGTCGGCCGCGGCCAGGGCAGCCGGTCGAACACGATCAGGCGGAGCGCGCGGCCGGGAACGTCCACCCCGTCGCGCATGGCATCGGTGCCGAGCAGGCAGGCATCCTCCTCGGAGCGGAACACGTCCACCAGCGTGGCGTTGTCCATCGCATCGACGTGCTGGGCGAGCAGGTCGAGTCCCGCCTCCTCGAGGGCGGGCGCGATGCGGCGGTGCACCTCGCGCAGCCGCGCGATCGCGGTGAAGAGGCCCAAGGCCCCGCCGCCCGCGGCGAGGAACAGCGCCCGGTACGCGGCGGCCACCTGGGCCGCGTCGTCGCGGCGGACATCGGTGACCACGAAGGCGCGCGTCGCCGCCGCGTAGTCGAAGGGCGAGGGAACGGCGACGCGCATCGCGGGCCCGAGCAGGTGGATCGCGCCGGTCGCCTCCTCTGCCGCCTGCCAGCGCCCCTCCTCGGTCTCGGCGCCCGAGTCCCGCAGCGTCGCGGAGGTGACGAGAATCCCATGCGCAGGCTCGGCGACCACGCGGGCGAAGGGCACGGTGGGGTCCACCCAGTGGCGGCGCATGCCGACATCGGCCTCGTGCCCGCCGCGATGGACGATCTCGAACCAGTCGACGAACCGCTCGCCGGCGCGGCCTGTTTCCGAGGCATCGGCGGCGAGGGCGGCCAGCATCCCCCGCCAGGCGGAGAGGGGGTCGAGCGCGCGGCGACAGAGCGAGCGGCAGAGGCTCTCGATCCTCTGGCGCACGCCGCTCTCGAGCGCGTCGGCCTCGTCGTCGAGCCGCGCGGCGAGGCCCTCGCGCAACTGTTCCAGCGGCGCGACGATGCGCGCGAGCGCCCGCTCGAGCCGGGCGGCGGCGGCCGCGAGGCCGCCGATCATCGGCGTGACCTCGGCCTCCTCGACGCCGCCCTGGTCATCGCCTGTGCGGCGGGCGAGCACCTGCCGGCGCACGAGCCGCAGGAAGGCCTCGGCCGGGTTGTCCTCGCCCGGCGAAAGGCCGGCGAGCTCGGGCCTGCCCTCCTCGGCCAGCCGCGCGAGCCAGCCGGGCGCAGGCAGCGCGCGCGCCGCCTCGAGCGCGGCGTCGAGGTGGCGGGCGAGCGCGGGGTCGGGGGAGACGAGATCCTCGGCGCGGCGGCGCAAGCCCCGCGCGCGGCCGCGCCCGCCCTCGGCGCCGCGCAGCCAGCGGCGAAGCTCCGCGGTCTCTGCGCCGGAGAGGGCGGCGGCGAACACGCCGTCGGCCGCGTCGAACAGGTGATGGCCCTCGTCGAACACGTAGCGCAGCGGCAGTCCGCCCTCGTCCGACGCGCCCCAGGCGGCCTGCACCATCACCAGCGCGTGGTTGGCGATCACGAGCCTCGCCTGCCGCGCCTCGCGGATGCCGCGCTCGATGAAGCAGCGCCGCCAGTGCGCGCAGGCCGAGTGGATGCATTCCCCGCGACGGTCGGAGAGCGCGAGCGTGTGGCCCGCACCCAGCAGCTCCGGAATCCAGCCCGGCAGGTCGCCGCCCTGGAGGTCGCCGTGCCGCGTCGCCCGCACCCAGCGCGCCATCAGCCCGAGAGCGACCGTCGCCGCCGCGCCGCGGCCGGCCGTGCCCGCCGCCTCCTCGAAGTTCAGGAGGCACAGGTAGTTCTCGCGCCCCTTGCGGATCGCGACGTGGCGGCGCCGCTCCGCCTCGTCGGGCCAGAGGCGTGCGCACTCGGCGTCGATCTGCCGCTGCAGGTTCCGCGTGTAGGTGGAGAGCCAGACGGGCGCGCCATTGCGCTCGGCCCAGAGGCTCGCGGGCGCGATGTAGGCGGCCGTCTTGCCGGTTCCCGTGCCGGCCTCGGCAAGCACCACGCGCGGCACGCCCGGCGCCTCCCGCGGGGCGAAGGCCTCGGTGACGGCGGAGGCGAAGTCGCTCTGGCCGGGCCGGTCCTCGGCACCGCTGCCGAGCAGCGCGGCGAGGCGCGCGCGCGCCTCCGCCGGCGAGACGGGGAAGCTCGAGGGGGGAGGCGGCCGGGCGGTCTCCTCCCACTCGGGCAGGGCCTCCCAGACCCTCAGCGCCGCCGTCGAGCCGGCGGCATCCGGTTCGCCGAGGGCGGCGAGCAGCGGCGCTGCCCAGGGCCAGCCCGCCGCCCCCATCAGCGCCGCCAGGGCCGGCGCGTCGCGGTTGCCGGGCGCGGCGCGCGCGGAGGCGGCGATCCGCAGCAGCGCGGCCGCGATCGCCGGCAGCGACGCGGCGGCGGCCTCGAGCGTGCGCGGCGGCGCGAGCCCGAGCGCCTCGGCAAGTGCCCGCGGCGTCGGCACCACCGGCTCGGCCGGGCGGACGAAGGCCCAGAGCTCCAGCACGTCTGCCGCGGCGAGGCCGGCGAGCCCGAGCCGACGCGCCGTCGCCGCGGCGTGGCAGACGACCGGCGGCGGCGCGGACCCGAGCCGGGCGCGCGCCGCCTCGGCACCGAGCGTCTCGATCTCGCCGTCGGCGCCGACGAACGCCGCGCGACCGACGCCGGCGACGACCGCCGGTCCGGCCGGAAGGACGAGGCGCGGGGAGAGGCCGTTCACGCGCGTTTGCGTCCCCGGGCGTTGTTGACCCCCCGGGGGCCGGTTCCTAGGGTGCGGCGATGACCGACGCCGTTCCGCATGCCCATGAGTGGCGCGCCATCCGCGCCTGGCCCTTCGAGGAGGCAGCGCGCGTTGCCGACCGGCTGGCCGCACGCCCGAAGGCCGAGGCGCTGTTCGAGACCGGCTACGGCCCCTCCGGCCTGCCGCACATCGGCACCTTCGGCGAGGTTGTCCGCACCACCATGGTGCGCAACGCCTTCCATCGGCTCTCCTCCATTCCCACGCGGCTCGTCGCCTTCAGCGACGACATGGACGGGCTGCGCAAGGTGCCCGACAACGTGCCGAACCGCGAGATGCTCGCGCAGCATCTCGGACGGCCGCTCACTGCCGTGCCCGACCCCTTCGGCACCCATCCGAGCTTCGGCGAGCACAACAACGCCCGGCTCCGCGCCTTCCTCGACCAGTTCGGCTTCGACTACGAGTTCGCCTCCTCCACCGCCTACTACCGCTCGGGCCGATTCGACGAGGCGCTCCGGCGCGTGCTCGAGCGCTACGACGAGGTGATCGCCGTCATCCTGCCGACCCTCGGGGAGGAGCGCCGCGCCACCTACTCGCCGTTCCTGCCCGTCTGCCCCCGCACCGGGCGGGTGATGCAGGTGCCGGTGCTCGAGCGGAAGGTGGAGGCCGGCACGATCGTCTGGCGCGACGAGGAGACGGGGCGTCTGGTCGAGACGCCGGTGACGGGCGGGCACTGCAAGCTCCAGTGGAAGTGCGACTGGGCGATGCGCTGGTTCGCGCTCGGCGTCGACTACGAGATGTCGGGCAAGGACCTGATCGACAGCGTGCGGCTCTCCTCGCGGATCTGCCGCATCCTCGGCGCCGAGCCGCCGGAGAGCTTCACCTACGAGCTCTTCCTCGACGAGAAGGGGGAGAAGATCTCGAAGTCGAAGGGCAACGGGCTCTCGGTCGAGCAGTGGCTGGCCTACGCGCCGCCCGAGAGCCTCGCGCAGTTCATGTTCAACAAGCCCCAGGCGGCCAAGCGCCTCTATTTCGACGCGATCCCGCGCGCGGTGGACGAGTATCTGGCGAATCTCGATCGCGCCCGCGCCGAGCCGGAGCCCGCTGTGGCGGCCAACCCCGCCTGGCACATCCATGGCGGACGCATCCCGAACGACGGCGGCAGCCCGCTCTCCTACACCATGCTGCTCAACCTCGCCTCGGTGGTGAACGCCGAGACCCCGGCGATGATGTGGGGCTTCATCCGCCGCTACCGCACCGACGCCTCGCCCGAGGCGATGCCCATGCTCGGCGTGCTGGTCGAGCGCGCGGTCGCCTACTACCGCGATTTCGTCCGCCCTGCGAAACGCTTCCGCGACCCCGACGCGACGGAGGCCGCCGCGCTCGCCGACCTCGCCGACCTGCTCGCGGCGATGCCGCCCGGCGCGGACGCCGCGGCGCTGCAGGACGTGGTGTTCGAGGCCGGCAAGCGGCACTACCCGAAGGAGCGGCTGCGCGAGTGGTTCGGGGCGCTCTACCAGGTGCTGCTCGGGCAGGAGGAGGGGCCACGCTTCGGCGGCTTCGTGGCGCTCTACGGCGTGGCGGAGACGGTGGCGCTGATCCGCGGCGCGCTGGCCCGCGCCCGCCCCGGCGCGGCCTGAGCGCCGCGCCGCAGGGCGGAGGGGGGATGAGCGGCGCCCGGTCGCTCGCGCGCCATCTGCCGGCGGTGCTCGGCGTCGCGCTGGTGCTCGGCGCGCTCTACGTCGTGCAGCGCGAGCTCGCCACGCTGCGGCTCGGCGACGTGCTCGCGGCGATGGACGCGATCCCCGCCCGCTCGATCTGGCTCGCCTTCGGAACCACGGTCGTCGCCTACCTGGTGCTGACCGCCTATGACGCGCTCGGCACCCGCTTCGTCGGCCACCCGCTCTCCTACGGGCGGATCGCCTTCGCCTCGTTCACCGCCTATTCGCTCGCCCACAATATCGGCTTCGCGACGCTGTCGGGCGCGGCGATCCGCTACCGCCTCTACGTGCTCTGGGGGATGGCGCCCCTGCAGATCGCGGGTGTCGTCGCCTTCACGAGCCTCACCTTCGTGCTCGGTGGCCTGACCCTCGGCGGGGTCGTGCTGCTCGCCGTGCCGCACGCCGTCCCCGGCTTCGGCGGGTGGGTGCCGACGCCGGTGATGCACGCGGTCGGCGTCGCCATGCTCGGCCTCGTTCTCGCCTATGCCGTCTTCGGCCTCGTCCGCCGCGGGCCGCTCGTGCTGTTCCGCACCGCCGTTCCCCTGCCCGGGCCGCGCATGGCCGCGGCGCAGGTGACGCTCGCGACCGTGGACGTGGCGCTGACGGCGGCGATCTTCTACGTGCTGCTGCCCGACGCGCCGGGCCTCACCTTCCTCGTGTTCCTCGCCGTCTACGTCACCGCCTACACCGCGGCGATGGCGAGCCACGTGCCGGGCGGCATCGGTGTGTTCGACGGCACGATCCTCGTCGGCCTCTCGCCCTATCTCGACGCCGCCACGATCGTCGGGGCGCTGCTCGTGTTCCGGCTGCTCTACTACATCCTGCCGCTGTTCCTCGCGGGCGGCCTGTTCGCGGCCAACGAGGTGCTGCTGCGCCGCGTGGCGGTCAACCGCGCGCTCGTGCAGGCCTCGCGCTGGGGCGACCCGTTCGTCGTGCCGGTGCTCGCCGCCGCCGTCACGCTCGCGGGGCTCATGATGCTGTTCCTCGGCTCGCTGCCGCCGGTGGAGGCGACGGTGGCGATGGCCTCGCGCCGGCTCGCCGAGCAGCCTGGCCCGCTCGTGCAGCTCTCGCACTTCGCCGCGAGCGTGATCGGCGCGGGGCTTCTCGTGGTCGCCTGGGGGCTCTGGCGGCGCGTCACGATCGCCTGGGCGACGGTGATCGCGCTCCTGCTGCTCGGGGCGGTGACGGCGGTGGCGAAGGGGCACGGCCTCGCGGTGCCGCTCGTGCTGGTCGGCATCGCCGCTTCGGTGGCCCCCTTCCGGCGCAGCTTCTATCGCGACACGCGGCTCGTGCGCGAACCCTTCACGGCAAGCTGGCTCGCCGCGATCGCCTCGCTCGCCGCCTGCGCGATCACCCTTGCGCTGTTCGCCCATCTCCGCCGCGACTGGAGCGACGACACCTGGTGGCACGTCGTGCTGGCCGCCGACACGCCCTGGTCGCTGCGCGCGACGATCGGGCTCGGCGTGGCGCTTTTGCTGTTCGCGCTCTGGCGGCTGCTCCGGCCCGCGCGGATCGAGGTGCGGCCGCTTGATGCCGCCACGCGCGGCCGCATCGCCGCGCTCGTGCCGGGGACGGGGCCCGGGTCGCCGCCCGGGCCGGAGGCGGACGGGGTGGTGTTCGGAGAGGACGGCACGGCGGCGATCGCCTTCCGGCGGCTGCCGGGCATCTGGCTCGGCCTCGGCGACCCTGCGGGGGACGAGCATGACCGCATCTCCGCGATCTGGCGCTTCCGCGATCTCTGCGAGCAGGAGGGCGTTGACCCGGCCTTCTGGCGGGTCGGCCCCGAGCTGCTCGGGGTCTATGGCGACATCGGGCTGACCGCCTTCCCGCTGACGGAGGCCGACCGGCTCGCCGACGAGACGCCCGGGGACACGCCGCCGGCAAAGCGCTACATGGTGTGCAGGGCCGAGCGCGACCTCGTCCGCCTCGTGCCGCTCGTGCCGGCGCTGGCGCCGCGAGAGGCCGCGACGAAGTCGGCGGCGGACTGACGGCCCACCGGATCGCCGATCACTGGCTCGCCCAGATGATGCGGGCGATCCAGGTGACCTCGTCGATGTCGAAACTGCGGTCGGGGAAGGCGGGGTTCAGCGAGGCGAGCTCGATCCGCCGCGCCGAGCGGCGGACCAGTTCCTTCGCCATCACCTCGCCGTCGTTGGTGCGGACGACCACGCGGTCGCCACGGCGCGTCGGCGCGGCGGGCGAGACGATGACGATGTCGCCGTCGCGATAGACGGGTTCCATCGAGTCGCCGGAGATCTCGACGGCATAGGCGTGCGGATCGGCGACCGAGGGAAGGTCGATCTCGTCCCAGGACCCGCCGACGGGATAGCCCGCGTCGTCGAAGTATCCCTCCGCCCCGGCCTGGGCGAGGCCGATCAGGGGAATCCGCCGGGGCGCGCCGGCGGCCGCGCGGCGGGGCGCGGCGGCGTTGCCGGTGATGAGCTCGGTCAGCCGCTCGAGCGGCGCGCCGACCGCATCGAGCACCTTGGCGACGCTCTCGGTCGAGGGCCAGCGGGGCTTGCCCTCCCCCGTCACCCGCTTCGAGCGGTTGAAGGTGGTCGGGTCGAGCCCCGCCTTCCGCGCCAGCCCCGATGCCGTGAGGCCGTGCTCGGCGGCGAGCGCGTCGATGGCGCGCCAGATGTCGTCATGCCGCATGGTAGGGACACTATCCTAGGACTTTCGAGCGAAAGCATTAGGAAGATCGTCCGTTTTAGGCTTGCGATCCGCGCTCGCGTCAGGGAATATGTTCCCGTTCTGTTCGCAACCCACGCGTGTCCGCCACCCCCGCGCCGCGCTATCTCGGAGACCACCCCATGTCGCTTGCGTCGCATCGCCGCCACGCCCCGGTGCTGGCCGACATCAGCGATGTCGTTCCCTTCGCCTCCGCCGAGGAGGCCTGGTTCTGGACCATGGCCGGCCTCTCCGCCCGCGCCGCCGGCGCCCGGATCGTCGCCGGCCTCGGTGCCAAGCCCCGCCCCTGCGAGCCCGACGACGTGATCCGCTGCCTCGACCGGCTCTACCGCCAGCGGCGGATCGACCTCGTGCACGTGCGCATCCTCAGGATGTTCGGCGACCGCCAGGTTCCCCCCGATCCACGCCACCCGGGCGACCGGAGCGCCTACCGACTCTGGCGCGAGGCGCTGGACCGCCTCGACTGGCCGCTCCGCCTCAAGGGCATCGTGGCATGACCGCCGACCGCCGCCGCGCCCGCTTCCGCGGCAGCACGACCGAGGAGGTCTGGATCGCATTCGCCGGCAGGGCGGAGATGGCGTGGCTCAGGCTCTTCCGGCCCGGCTTCCGCCACTGCTTCGCCGCGCTTGCCGACGCGGAGGGGTGGACGCTGGTCGATCCCCTCTCCGGCCGGCTCGTGGTGCAGCGCCTTGCGGTGCCGAGGAGCTTCGACCTGCCGGCGTTCTGGCGCCGTGCCGGCTTCCGCGTTCTCGGCCCCTTCATCCCCGAGCCGCCACGCCGCTCCTGGCTGCCGCCCCTGCTTCCCGCGACCTGCGTCACTGCGTGCCTCGCACTGCTCGGGCAGCGGCGGCGATTCCTGTTCTCTCCGCACGGCCTCTACCGTGCGTTGAGCCGTGATCTCCATCGGGAAGCGGTGATAGGAAAAAAAGCCTTGACCAGCGTGGCGGAGCCGGGCTAGAACCGCTCTCGCCAAGGGGCGCAGTGCGCCCGCTGGCTCCATCCTCCCCTCCCTGACTTCGACGGTCCGGCGCGCATGCGCCGGGCCGTCGCTTTTTTCGGGGTGCGGGGGGCAGCACCGCGTGCCCGACCGCTGTCCGCGACCGCCAGGAGAGTGCCCATGGGTGGCCTGTTCACCGCGCCGAAACCACCGGAGCCCGCGCCCGTCGTCACCCCGGCGCCGAAGGAGGACCCAGAGGCGGCGGCGCGCGCCGCGCGGCTCGAGGCGCTCGAACGCCGCCGGCGCGGTCTCGCCGGAACGGTCGCGACGTCCTATCGCGGCGTGCTGGCCGAGAACCTTCCCGCGACCGACCGCAAGTCGCTGCTCGGCGAATGAGCGGCATGGCACGACAGGGCCGCCCCGCCGGCGACCAGCCCGGGCTCGACCCGGAGGCGCTGCTCGCCCGCCACGGCCGCGCGCTCGCCCGACGCCGCGCCTGGGAGAACACCTGGAAGGAGTGCTATGACCTCGCCCTTCCGGGCCGCGCAACCGACGCCACACCGACCCTCTATGACGGGACGGCGGCCGATGCCGCAGAGCAGCTCGCGGCATCGCTGCTCGCCGAGCTGACGCCGCCCTGGACGCGCTGGTTCGGCTTCGCGCCCGGACGCGGCACGCCGCGGGGCGATGCCGCCGATCTCGAGGCCGAAGCCGAGGCGGCGCTGCTCGAGAGCGCCGCCGAGGCGCTGCACGGCGAGCTCTCGCGCTCGAACTTCGCGGTCGAGATCCACCAGTGCTTCCTCGACCTCGTGGTCGCCGGCACGGCCTGCCTCGCCGTCGAGGAGGCGGCGCCGGGCGAGCCGTCGGCGCTCCGCTTCTCCGCCATCCCCCTTGCCGAGGTGGCGCTCGAGGAAGGGCCGGAGCATCGGCTCGACACGGTGTTCCGCACCTCCTCGCTGACCCTCTCCGAGATCCTCTCCCGCTTCGGCGGCGTCGCTCTGCCGCGCGGCCTCGCCGAGGCGCCGGGCGACGAGCCGCGCCGGCACCGCGTGGTGGAGGCGGTCATGCCCTCCCCGCGCGGCTACGACTACGCAGCGATCCTCGCCGCCGAGGGGGAGGCGCCGGTGGTGCTCGCGGAGGGCCGCTTCGCCGCCTCGCCCTTCATCGCCTTCCGCTGGATGAAGGCGCCGGCGGAGACCTATGGCCGCAGCCCGGTGATGAAGGCGCTGCCCGACATCCGCACCGCCAACAAGGTGGTGGAGCTCGTTCTGAAGAACGCCTCGATCGCCGTGACCGGGATCTGGCAGGCCGACGACGACGGGGTGCTGAACCCCGCCAACATCCGGCTCGTTCCAGGCGCGATCATTCCGAAGGCGGTCGGCTCGTCGGGGCTGACGCCGCTCGCCGCGCCCGGCCGCTTCGACGTGAGCCAGCTCGTGCTCGACGACCTGCGCGCCCGCATCCGCCACGCCCTGCTCGCCGACCGTCTCGGCCCCGTCCAGGGCGCGCGCATGACGGCGACGGAAGTGCTCGAGCGCTCCGCCGAGATGGTGCGCATCCTCGGCGCCACCTTCGGCCGGCTGCAGAGCGAGCTCCTGCAGCCGCTGCTCGCGCGCTGCCTCGCGGTGCTGCGCCGGCGGGGCATCGTTCCCGCCTTCGCCCTCGACGGCCAGGCGGCCGTGCTGGTGATGCGCTCGCCGCTCGCGCAGGTGCAGGCGCGGGCGGACGCGCAGGGCGTGCTGATGTGGCTCGAGGTCGTGCGCGCGCTCGGGCCAGAGGCGGCGCACACCGCCGACGCCGCCGCCGCGTCGCGCTGGCTCGCCCGGCTGCTCGGCGTGCCGGCCGACCTCGTGACCAGCGCCGCCGAGGAAGCCGCGCTGCCGCCCGCCGCCTTCCCGACGCCCTGACCACGACACCCCGACACCGAAGCGAACAAGCGCCCGAGAGGACGACATGCCCGACAACCTGCTTGAGATCACGCTCGAGGACGAGGCCGCGCCGAAGCCGAAGGGCAGCCGGCCGGCGGATGTTCCGGAGAAGTTCTGGGACGAGGAGGCCGGCAGCGTGCGCCTCGATGCGCTGCTGAAGTCCTACCGAGAGCTCGAGAAGAAGCTCTCGCGCATGATCACGCTGCCGGGCGAGGACGCCGACGAGGAGGAGCGCCTGCGCTTCTTCCGCGCCCTCGGCGTCCCGGAGACGGCGGACGCCTATACGATCGAGCCGCGCCACCCGCTCGTCACCGCCGACCCGGACGTCAATGCACGGCTGCACAAGGCGGGGTTCACGCCAGCGCAGGTGCAGCTCGTCTACGACCTCGCTGCCGAGCGGCTGCTGCCGCTGATCGCCGAAGCCGCGCAGATGTTCGAGGCCGAGCGCGAGCTCGACCGGCTGCGCGCGCATTTCGGCAGTGACGAGCGCTGGCAGCGCGCGGCCAAGCAGCTCTCGGCCTGGGGCCGCGCCAACCTGCCTCCCGCCGTGTTCGAGGCCCTCTCGACCACCGCCTCCGGCGTGCTCGCGCTGCAGGCGATGATGGAGAAGGGCGAGCCCACGCTGATCTCGAAGGGCGAGCCCGAGGGAAAGGTCACCGAGGACGAGCTGCGCACGATGATGCGCGACCCGCGCTACTGGCGGAAGCGCGATCCGGACTTCGTCGCCCGCGTCTCCGAGGGCTTCCGGCGGCTGTTCCCGGGCGAGGGCTGACCCGCCGAACCCGTTCCGGCCGGCGCACCTTCCCGCGCCGGCCGCGGCGGGGCTCGAGCATCGCCGCCCCCTCCCACGGCACGGCTCGCCCCGCCTCCGGGGCGGGCGGAGCGCACGCACGTCGCGCCCGCCCGCCCCGCCCCTTCCGCCTTCGGCCAACCGCCCCGGCAGCGCCGGCGCGGCCCGCGGGCACGGCCGCAAGCGAGGCCCCCCTCTGCACCGGAGGGCACGGACAACCCGCGCGCTGCCACGACCACCGAACGCAACCCCAGGCATGAGGAACCCCGATCGTGGCAACCTCGATCGAACAGTCCTTCGTCAAGCAGTACCAGACGGAGGTGCACGAGGCCTATCAGCGCCTCGGCTCGAAGCTCCGCCCCACCGTGCGGTCGAAGACCGGCGTCAAGGGCGCATCGACCGTGTTCCAGAAGGTCGGCAAGGGCATTGCCGGCACCAAGGCGAGGCACGGCGCGGTGCCGGTGATGAACGTCGACCACACGCCGGTCGAGTGCTTCCTCGCCGACTATTACGCCGGCGACTGGATCGACAAGCTCGACGAGCTCAAGATCAACCACGACGAGCGGCAGGTGACGGCGAATGCCGGCGCCTATGCGCTCGGCCGCAAGACCGACGACCTCATCATCGCGGCGATGAACGGCGCCACCAAGGAGGCGACCGGCACCGCCGCCGGCACGACCGATGCCGACGGGCTGACCAAGGCGAAGGTGCTGCTCGCGTTCGAGATGCTCGGCGCGGCGGACGTTCCCGATGACGGGCAGCGCTTCGCCGTCGTCGGCTGGAAGCAGTGGTCGGAGCTCCTCAACATCCAGGAATTCGCCAACGCCGACTACATCGGCGCCGACGAGCTCCCCTGGAAGGGCACGCAGGCCAAGCGCTGGCTCGGCACGCTCTGGATGCCGCACAGCGGGCTGACGCGCCAGGGCAACCTGCGCTTCTGCTACTGGTACCACCGCACCGCGATCGGCCATGCGGTCGGCGCGGAGGTGCAGACCGACATCACCTGGCACGGCGAGCGCGCCGCCTGGTTCGTCAACAACATGATGAGCCAGGGCGCGACCATGATCGACGCCGACGGCGTCGTCCGGCTCCGCTGCCGCGAGGCGTGAGCCTCCCATCCCCCTCCGCCGCGCGGCGGAGGGGGACCCTCCTCCGTTGCCGCACCCGTTCCGAAGGACAGACGACCATGGCGCTCTCGGCGATCGCCCTCTGCTCGCGCGCGCTGCTCAAGATCGGCGCGGCGACCATCTCGAGCTTCGAAGAAGGGACCGCCGAGGCGGAGGTGGCTGCCAACCTCTACCCCTCCGTGCGCGATGCCCTGCTCTCAGCCTTTCCGTGGAGCTTCGCCACCGCGCAGACGCGGCTCGGCCGTCTCGCCGCCGCGCCGGCGGCCGACTTCGCGCACGCCTTCCAGCTTCCGGCCGACTTCCTCCGCGCGCTCTCGGCGGGCACCGGCGGGCAGGGGCGCGGCGTGGTCTACCGCATCGCCGAGAATCGCCTGCACACCGACGCGCCGGAGGTCGTTCTCACCTACGTCTTCCGCCCCCCCGAGGCGGTGTTCCCGCCCTTCTTCGACAGCGCGCTGATCGGCCGGCTCGCCGCCGAGTTCTGCATCCCGCTCACCGAGAACACCTCGCGCGCCGAGCTCCTGTTCAAGCTCGCCGACCAGGAGATGCGCGCAGCACGGCTGACCGACAGCCAGCAGGACACGCCGCCCGCCTTCCAGGACTTCTCGCTCATCGCCGCGCGCGGCTGACCGAACGATGGCCTCGATCCGCCGCCTCAAGACGAGCTTCGCCGCGGGCGAGCTCTCAGACGAGCTGCTCGGCCGCTCCGACCTGCGCGCCTACGAGAACGGCGCCCGCAGGCTGCGCAACGTGTTCATCCTGCCGACCGGCGGCGTGCGCCGCCGCCCGGGCCTCAGGCACATCGCGCTGCTTCCCGGGCCCGGCCGGCTCGCAGCCTTCGAGTTCAACACCGAGCAGACCTACCTCCTGGTGTTCGTCGACAGGCAGCTCATCGTGTACCGCGGCGAGACCGAGCTCGCGCGCCTCGCCACGCCGTGGAGCCTGTCGCAGCTGCCGCAGCTCGCGTGGACGCAGAGCGCCGACACGATGCTGATCGCCCACCCCGAAGAGCCGCCGCAGCGGCTGACGCGGGGCCCGGGCGAGACCTTCTCGCTCGCGCCCTGGCGCTTCGTCGCCGTCCCGTTCTTCCGCTTCGGGGACGAGGACGTGACGCTCGCCGCGAGCGGCACCACCGGCACCGTCACGCTCACCGCCTCCGCCCCGACCTTCGCTGCAGGACACATCGGCACCGAGTTCCGCATCGGCAAGAAGCGCCTCCGGATCACCGGCGTCACCTCCGCGACCGTCGCGGCGGCGAGCGTCATCGAGACGCTGCCGGGAACCGCCGCGACCAGGGACTGGGACGAGGCGGCGCTCTCGCCCGTGCGCGGCTGGCCGGCGACGCTCTGCTTCCACCAGGACAGGCTGGTGATCGGCGGCTCGCGCGACCTGCCGAACCGCCTCTGGCTCAGCCGGACGGGGGATCTCTTCAACTTCGACCTCGGCAGCGGGCTCGACGACGAGGCGATCGAGTTCGCGCTCGTGTCCGACCAGGTGAACGCCATCCGCGCCGTGTTCTCCGGGCGGCACCTGCAGGTGTTCACCTCGGGCGCGGAATGGATGGTGAGCGGCGATCCGCTGACGCCCGGCAACATCCAGCTGAACCGGCAGACGCGCATCGGCTCGCCGGTGGACCGGCTCGTGCCGCCCGTCGACGTCGATGGCGCGACGATCTTCGTCTCGCGCACCGGCCGCGGCGTGCACGAGTTCGCCTTCGCCGACGTCGAGCAGGCCTACCAGTCCTCCGACCTCGCGGTGGTGGCGCGCCACCTCGTCGACCGGCCGGTGTCGATGGCCTATGACCAGGTCGGGCGGCTGCTCCACATCGTGATGGCGGGCGGCTGGCTCGCGACCCTGACCCTGTTCCGCGCCGAGCAGGTCACCGCCTGGACGCGCCAGGACACGGACGGGACGTTCCGCTCCGTCGCCGAGGTCGAGGGCGTCGTCTACCTGCTCGTCGAGCGGCAGGGCACGCAGCGGCTCGAACGCCTCGACCCCGACCTCGCGGTCGATGCCGGCGTGCGTCGGGCGGCGGCCGCCCCCGCCGCGAGGGTGGCTGGCCTCGGCCACCTCGAGGGCCGCATGGTCGAGGTGGTGGCCGACGGCGCGCCGCGCGGCGAGGCGGCGGTCGCGGGCGGCGAGGTGGCGCTCGACCCGCCGGCGCGCGACGTCCAGGCGGGGCTTGGCTTCACCCATCTGATCGAGCCGCTGCCGCCCGAGCTCGCGGCGCAGTACGGCGCCCTCACCGGCCCCGTCAGGCTCGTGTCGGTGACGTTCCGTCTCCTCGAGACCGCGGCGCTCCTGGTCGATCTCGGCACCGGGCCGAAGCCGGTGCCCTTCCGCCGGCTCGGCGCGGGCGTGCTCGACGCCGGACCACGCCCCTTCACCGGCGACCGCACGCTGCGGGCGATCGGCTGGCGCAGGGACGTGACGAAGCCGCTCTGGCGCATCGAGGGCGACGCGCCGCTGCCGCTGACGCTCCTCTCCGTCACCACAGAGATCAGGGTGAACGACTGATGGCACAGATCGCACCGCTCGCCTCGCTCATCTCCGGCATCGCCGGCCTCGCCGCGGCGCAGGGGCAGAGCCGCCAGGCCGCCGCACAGGCCGAGGCGCAGGCCCAGGCGCAGGCGTTGCGCAACGCCCAGCTCCAGGCCCAGGCCGAGGAGGCGCAGCGGCAGCGGCGCGAGGCGCTCGCCCGCACCGTCGCCTCCGCCCGTGCGCGGCTCGCCGCCGGCGGGCTCGCCACCGGGGAGGGCTCGGCTGCCGCGCTCGTCTCGGGCCTCGAGGAGGAGGCGCGCGCGCGGGAGAGCGCCGATGCGGAGCAGCTGCGCTTCCGCCTCGCCGCGGGACGGAGCTCTCTGCTCGACGAGAGCGGCAGCTTCACGCCGTTCGTGCGCGCCGGCGCGACGCTCGCCTCGAGCCTCGGGCAGTCCGTCCGAAGCCTGCTCAGCTACTGACGCGACCGCACCCCGAAGGAGAGGGCCACGATGGCCGAGCACATCACGATCGGCGACACCGCGCCGCGCATCCAGTATCTCGCGAGCGGCACCGACACCGCCTTCACCTATCCCTTCCCCATCTTCCGCCCGGCCGACATCGCCGTGCATCTCGGCAACGAGAGGCTGCTGGACGGCTTCACCGTCACCGGCGCTGGCCGGTCCGAAGGCGGAACGGTCGTGTTCGACGCGCCGCCGGCGCCCGGAACGGTCGTCACGCTCCGCCGCTGCCTCACGCTCGGGCGCGTGACGGACTTCCAGGAGAACGGCGAGCTTCGCGCAGCCGTACTGAACGACGAGCTCGACTTCCAGGCGGCGGCGCTGCAGCAGGTGGCGGACGAAGCCGGCCGCGCCATCCGCTTCTCGCCCTCCGACACCGCCCCCGAGCCGGTGCTGCCGGCGCGCGAGGTGCGGGCGAACCGGCTCGTCGGCTTCGACAGCGCGGGCGCGCTGTCGCTCTACCCGGCCACCGGCGGCGAGGTCTCGGGCACCGTCGTGCAGCTCGGCGCCGGCGCGGTTCCCCGCCCGGTGGC
>Ga0272446_1003333_pt1 | contig 20429 bp, 13 predicted proteins | sample YNPCB0061_FD_194587 | JGI IMG/M metagenome (GOLD analysis project Ga0272446, IMG submission 194587) | Hot spring microbial mat communities from Yellowstone National Park, WY, United States - YNP-CB-006-1 | ecosystem: Environmental > Aquatic > Thermal springs > Hot (42-90C) > Sediment | place...
GAACACCGCCGGCTCATCGGCCCGGCCCTCCCGCCAGTACACCCAGGCCATGCTCAACTCGTAGCGGTCGGTGTAGAGACCGCGCAGCGCGCTGGGCGACTCGGCGTTGGGCGTGTGCACCGGCCCAGAATAGAGAGCCGCGCCTGCACCAGCAATGCCGGCCCGCGGGCGGAGATGCCGCTCCTGAACGGAGCTGGCGGGCGGCGGGGCCGCGGCCTTCTACAACGATGTCGCGCCGGACGGCGCTGGCCTCCGGCGGGGTACGGCCGGTAACGCATTTGCCGGGAAGCCACACCGGACGGCGCCAAGGCCGAAGGCGGAGGTGGCGCCGATGGCGCATGGAACCCGTTACGCCGCCCGTTCGTCGCTCACACTTTCGTTGCCTAGCGCGCGACTTGGACCGCGCCGCTCCGGAGGAGCGGAATCTTTGTAGCCCCCGCCGCCAACAATACCCCTCGAGCCCCATCGGGGCGGCATCTTTGGGGCGCGTTGGCCATTTCGCGGCGGCCCCAGCCCCGTCAGGGGCGGCATTTTTGTAGCCCCAGCGCCCCAAATTGATTTCCCAGCTCCGTCAGGAGCGCCATCTCTCGCCACCGACGCCTTGATGCCGCCCCTCCGGGGCTGCGGACGTGTTGGGGGGTGGGTTTCTACAAAGAGGCCGCGCCTACGGCGCTGCGGATGCCGTCCCTGAACGGAACTGGCCACCGGTTGGGTCGCGGCCTTCCACAACGATGTCGCGCCTGACGGCGCTCGCCTCCGGCGGGGGACGGCCGATAACGCGTTTGCCGGGATGCTGCGCCGAACGGCGCTGGCCTCCCGCGTGGCGTGGCCGACACTGCGTTTGCTGGGATGCAACGCCGACGGCGCCGGGACCGATGGTCGAGGTGTGGTGGCGTCAGCGGACCCGCCGGCCCGCCGGGGCACGGCAATCGGGCCGCCCTCGCCGCGCCCGAGAGCAGGGCGTCCCGGGGCTTGCGCTCCGGCACCGGGTCTGTCATCTACACGCCCATGAAACGACTCCCGCATGGTTGGCTCTCGGGCTTGTGGCTCGCCGCCGGATTGATGCTGCGGACCGGCGCCGCGGAACCGGCCGGTGAATGGATTTCCCTTTTCAACGGCAAGGACCTCACCGGCTGGGTGAAGATGCACGAGGTGCAGGCCGAGGTGCGCGATGGCCTCCTGCACATTGGCAAGGGCATGGGCTGGCTGCGCACCGAGCGCGAGTTCGGCGATTTCGTGCTCGAGTTCGAGTGGCGCGCGCTCGAGGACAAGTACGACAGCGGCCTCTTTTTCCGGGCCGGCCTCGAGGGCAAACCCTGGCCCGACAAGAGCTACCAGGTGAACCTGCGCTACGACATGCTCGGCGGACTGGTCAAGGGCTTCACCCCGGTGGTGCCGGCCGAGACGCCCAAGATGCCGCTGAACCAGTGGGTCAAATTCCGCCTCGAGGCCCGCGGCAACCGGGTGAGCCTGGACGTGAACGGCGAGCGCGCCTGGGAGACCGACAAGGTCGAGCCGGGCCGCGGCTACCTGGGCATCCAGATCGAGGACCGCGCGTTCGACTTCCGCAACCTGCGGGTGAAAGACCTGGGCCCGGCGGCGAAGTAGGCGCGGGTGAGGCCCCGCGTTGCGCGCGGCATGGGTCAGGGCTTCGCGCGAGCGGCGGAATTGCGGGCGCGACGGCGGTAGCGCACGGGCCTGGCCGGAGGGTGCGGCGGCACTTTTGCCGCGGCCGCGGTTTCTTGGAGGACGCTGGCGGCCGGCGCGTCGGCCTCCTCGAGGCGAAGTTCGATTGGCTGGAAGAGCCCGCCGGTCTCGGTTTGCAAGCGCCGGGCGGCCAGTCGCACGTAGGCCGGGTCCAGTTCCACGCCAATGCCGTGCCGGCCCGCGTTGGCGGCGGCAACCAAGGTCGTGCCCGTGCCGCAGAACGGGTCCAGGACGGTGTCACCGACGAACGAAAACATCCGGACCAGCCGGTAGGCCAGTTCGTACGGGAAGGGCGCGGGATGTTCGCGGGTAGAGGCCCCGGTGAGGGTCCAAATTTGCTGGAACCACTCGTGGTACTCCTGGTGGGTCAGCCGGCTCAGCGCGCGTTGTTGCTCGGTGGGCTGGCGGTAGCCGCCGGGCTTGCGCTGCATGAGGATGAACTCGACGTCGTTTTTGATGATGGCGTTGGGTTCGTAAGGCTTGCCCAGAAAACCGCCCCGGCCGTTGTCCACCTCGTAGGCGGCGTTGGCGATCTTGTGCCAGAGGATGGGATTGAGGTTGTCGAAACCAAGTTTGCGGCACGCCACGCAGATGTCGGCGTGCAGGGGGTAAACGACGTGGCGGCCGAATTCGCGCCGGGACCGGCACACGTCGCCCACCACACAGACCAAGCGCCCCCCGGGGGTCAGCACGCGAAAAACCTCGGCCCAGACCTTGTTCAGCTCGGCCAGGAAGGCCTCGTAATCGGCGATGTGCCCGAGTTGGCCCGGAGTGTCGTGGTAGCGTTTGAGGTTCCAGTACGGCGGCGAGGTGAGCACCAGGTGGACCGACGCATCGGGCAGGAATTCCAAGTGACGCGCATCGCCGCGGATTAGACGCAGCGTGCTGGGCGGCAACGGCGGGGCGGGGTCAAACGTGGGCGCGGGCATGGGTGGCGATGTCGGAGTTCAAAGCGAGGCATGTTGGGGTGAATAGTTGAAGCGGAGTGAGAATTGAACGTTGGGTTTTGAGCGATTGAACCTTTCACCTGCGCCACCCGCTGCGCCCTCAGCTTGCGCGCACTTCGGGATCGAGCAGGTCGCGAGGGGTGAGGGCTTGTCCGGCCGGGGCGGGCGTGGCGAGCCCGGACCGTCGGGAGCGCGCCGCCCACCGGCTTCGGGCCGCGTCCAGCGTGGCGTAGGCCACGGGCGTCACCACCAGGGTCAGCAGCAGGCACAGGGCCTGGCCGCCGATGACCACCACGGCCGTGGCGCGCCGTTCCTCCGCGCCGGGGCCGGTGCCCAGGGCCAGGGGCAACATCCCGGCGATGAGGGTGAAGGTGGTCATGAGGATGGGCCGGAGCCGGTCGCGGTTGGCCTGGAGCAGGGCGGTCCGCAGGTCCAGGCCCCGGGCGCGGAGCTGGTTGGTGTGGTCCACCTGGAGGATGGCGTTTTTCTTGACCACGCCGAAGAGGACGAGGATGCCCAGGGCCGAGTACAGGTTGATGGTCTGCCCGGCGGCCCAGAGGGAAAGCAGCGCGAAGGGCACCGAGAGCGGCAGCGAGAGCAAAATGGTGAAGGGGTGGACCAGGCTCTCGAATTGCGAGGCCAGGATGAGGTACATCAACACCACCGAGAGCAGGAAGGCCCAGAGAAACTCGCGGAAGGTGGTCTCCATCTCGCGCGCCCGGCCGGCCACGCGCGCGGTGTAACCGGGGGGCAGGTTCATCCGCGCCACTTCCGCGCGCAGGGCGGCCACGCGGTCCGCCTGGGCAAAGCCGGGGGCCACGGCCGCGCGCAGGCTTACCAGGCGCTGGCGGTCCAGGCGGTCAATGCGCGAGGCGGTGTTGGTGAGCACCAGGTCCACGACGTTGTCCAGGCGCACCAGGCCGCCGCGCTGGTCGGGCACGAAGAGCCGGGTGAGCGCCGCCGGGTCGGCGCGGTCTTCCTCGCGCAGGCGCAGTTGCACGTCGTAATCCTCGTTCACGGTCTCGTCGCGGAAGCGTGAGACCCGGGTGTCGCCGCCCACCAGCAGGCGCAGGGCGTTGGCGATGGCCGCGGTGTCCACGCCCAGCCGGGCGGCGCGGTCGCGGGCGATCTCCAGGCGCAGCTCGGGCTTGTCCAGCTTGAGGGTGAGGTCGGCATCCAGCAGGCCCAACTGCGGCGCCCGCTGGCGGAGTTGCTCGCCCAGGCGGTAGAGCTGCTCCAGGTCCGGCCCGAGCAGGGCGAAATCAATGTCGAAGTTCGGCCCGCCCAGGCTGATGGTCTGGGGGTTGCGGATGGCGACGCGCAGGTCGGGGAACTGGCGCAGGCGGCGGCGGATTTCCATGACCACGTCCCGCTGCGAGTAATTGCCCTGGAACGCCCGCCAGGGGGTGAGGCTGAGCAGGCGCCGCCAGGAAAAGACCCGCTCGGCGTGCGGGGCCAGGCGCACGTAAAACCGCGCCTGGTTCAACCCACCGATGAACCCGCCGCCGGCCGTGGTGTGCACCACCCGCACCCCGCGCACCTGCCGCAGCTCGGCCTCGACCCGTTCGGCCACCGTGTTCATGGCGGTCAGGCTGGCCCCCTCGGGGGCGGTCACGTTCACCTCGAACTCGCCCTCGTCCACATTGCCGGGGAGGTACTCCTGGCGCACCAGTCCGGACAAGGGCCAGGCCGCGGCCACGATCGCCGCCGCCAGCCCGAGCACGGCGCGCCGGTGATTCAAGGCCCACGCCAGCAGCTTGAGATAGCCGCCCTCGAGCGCGGCGTAGAATCCGGCGCGCGAGCGGGGGCGTCCGCCGGGCGCGGTCTCGGCGGGCGGGCGCAGCAACCGCGCGCTCATCATGGGCGTGAGGGTGAAGGAGACCAGCAGGCTCACCAGCACCGCCACCGCCGCCGTGAGGCCGAACTGGAAGAGGAACCGCCCGGAGACGCTGGACATGAAGGAGACCGGCACGAAGATGACCACCAGGCTGAAGGTCGTGGCCAGCACCGCCAGGCCGATCTCGGCCGTGGCCCGGCGGGCGGCTTCGGGGGGCGGGAGCCGTTTTTCCTCGATGAACCGGTAGATGTTTTCCAGCACCACGATGGCGTCATCAATCACGATGCCCACCATCAACACCAGGGCCAGCATGGTCACGCTGTTGAGCGTGAAATCCAGGGCCTTCATCATGCCGAAGGTGGCGATCACGGACGTGGGGATGGCCACGGCAGCGATGAACGTGGCGCGGGCGTTGCGCATGAACAGGAGCACCACCAGGCTGGCCAGCAGGCTGCCCAGCACGAGATGCCGGTTGATCTCGTGCAGCGCCTCGTAGATGTAGCGGGACTGGTCGCGCAACACTTCCACGCGCACGTCCGCCGGCAGTTGCTCCTGCACCTCGCGCAGCCGCGCCTTGACCGCCTCGATCACCGCCACGGTGTTCGCCCCGCTCTGGCGCAGGATGTCGAGCGTCACCGTGGGCACGCCGTTGAGCCGGCTCAGCGAACGCACCTCCCGCGTGCCGTCCTCGGCCAGGCCGATGTCCCGCACGCGGATGGGCACGCCGTCGCGCGTGGCGATGACCAGGTCGTTGAACCCGGCCAGGTCGGTCAGGCGGCCCATGGTGCGCAGGGCCAGTTCCCGGACGGGGCCGGTGAGGTTGCCGCCGGGGATGTTGGCGTTTTGGCGCTCGAGGGCCTCCCGCACCGCGGTGATGGGCAGGCCGTAGGCCGCCAGGCGGTCGGCGTCCACCCACACGTTGAGGGCGCGCTCGAGGCCGCCCACCACGCGCACCTCCCCCACGCCGGGCGCCCGCTCCAGGTGCACCTTCACCACCTTGTCGGCCAGTTCGGTCAACTCCCGCGCCGAGCGCTCGCCGGTCACGGTGAGCGTGAGCACGGGCGAGAGGTCCGGGTCGGCCTTGCTGACGATGGGCGGCTCGGCGTCGCGCGGCAGCCGGCGCAGGACCGTGGCCACGCGGTCGCGCACGTCCTGCGTGGCCTCCTCGATGTCACGGTCCAGCTCGAAGGTGACGATGACAAACGACTGGCCGGCGCCGTTGACCGAGCGCAGCTCCTTGATGCCGGCGATGGTGTTCACCGCCTCCTCGAGGGGCTGGGAGACCTGCGACTCGACCTCCGCCGGCGAGGCGCCCGGCAGGGTGGTGCTCACGCGCACCACCGGCAGGTCCACCTTGGGAAAACGGTCAATGCCCAGGTGCAGGTAACCGGTGGCGCCCACCACCACCAGCGCCAGGATGAGCATCGAGGCAAAGACCGGCCGGCGGATGCAGATTTCGGCAAGCTTTTGCATGGCGGCGGGGTGGCGCCGGGCGGGGGCGGCCCGGCTTCAAGAACCGCCGGGCGCGCCCGGGCCGGCCGGGGCGGCGGGCGGCGCGGTCGCGGCGGTGGCCTCGACCACGCGCACCGGCTGGCCGGTTTGCAGATTGCCCGGGGCCAGGACCACCGGCGTGTCCGGTTCGAGCCCGGCCACGATTTCCACCCAGCCCGGCCCGCGGCGGCCGGTGGTGACGGTGCGTTCGAGGGCGCGGCCCTCGCGCACCAGCACCACCTTCTCCAGTCCGGCAAAGACCACCAGCGCCTCCGCCGGCACGGTGAGGCCGGGGGTGTTGGTGCTCACCACCACGGCGGCGCGCGCGAAAGCTCCGGCCCGCAGGGCACCGTCCGGGTTGGGCACGTCGGCCTCGGCCACGAGCACGCGGCTGGCGTCGTTCAGGGCCGGACTCAACCGCGTCAGGGTGGTGTGATGAACCACCGGGCTGCCTTCGAGCGTGAACCGCACCGTCTGCCCGACCCGCAGGGACACCGCCTGCCGTTCCGGCACCTCCAGGCGCAGCCGCAGCGGCGAGGTCTGCACCAGACGCACCACCGGCGCCCCGGCGGGCAGGAATTCGCCCAGATGCGCCGCGCGCGCCTGGACGACGCCCGCGAAGGGCGCCCGCACGCGGGTGTCGGCCAGTTGCTGGCGGGCCAGTTCGAGTTCGGCCCGGCGCTGGGCCAGCGCGGCCAGGCGGGTGCGGGCGTCGTCCAGCGCGGCGGCGTAACGGCTTTGCGCCACCTGATAGGCCGCTTCCACGGTGTCGCGTTCGGCGGTGGAACTGATGCCCTGCCGCGCCAGCCGCTCGACGCGCTCGCGGTTCTTGGCGGCCTCCTCGAGCACGGCCCGGGCCTGGCGCACCGGGCTGGTGTCCTCGAGCGCCACGCGGTCTTCGGCGCCTTCCAACGGCAGGCCCAACGCCGCGCGGGCCTGGGCCAGGGCGGCCTCGGCCTGTTGGACGCGCAGTTCGTAGTCCCGTGGCTCGACCTCGGCCAGCACCTCGCCGGGGCGCACCACGCTGCCCAGGTCCACGGCGAGCGTCTTCAGGCGGCCGGCCACTTTGACGCTGAGGGTGGTTTGTTCCCAGGCCAGCAACGTGCCCGTGGCGGGGACGGTCAGTTCCAACGGCTGGACCCGGGCCGGCGCGGTGCGAACCTCGCGCGGCGGGCCTTCGGGTCGGGCAGCAGCGTGGTCCGCGGCCGGGCGGCGGCAGGCCACCACGCCCCCGAGCACCAAGCCGGCGACGGCCAGGTGGGAAAAGCGCACCGGGTTCACGGCCGGAAAAGTAGCCCGCCGCGTCCGGGGCGGAACAAAAAATTCCGCCGCGGGCCGGCCTTCTCCGGATTGGCCGGCGGGCGAGCGGCTCAGGCGGTTTTGGCGCCGGTGGGGCGTTTTTTGAGCCGTTGGTTGGCCTCGGCGTCGTCCACGAATTGCTCCCGGCGCGGGTCCCAGCGCAACGGGCGGTTAAAGCGCGTGGCCAGGTCGCTCAGGTGGCAGAGGATGTCCGCCTGCACCGCGTCCTCGATGGGGCAGATGGCGGGCTGACGGCTTTTGACGGCGTCGAGGAAATTGCGGACGTGATTGGCGCTGCGGGGCAGTTGCACGTCGCCCGCGCCCCAGCGGGTTTCCACCAGCGTCTCGGGCCGGGTGCGAATCTGGGTGCGGTCCACCAAGACCCAGCCCTCGGTGCCCTCGAAGGCGGTGCCGTGGTCCACGAGCGGGCCGTACTTGGCGCGCCAGTCGTTGAAGTTGTTCATGGCCACCGGCTCGGCGCCGTTGGGCGTGCCGCGGTAATGCAGGGTCACGCCGTCGGCGAAGCGGAACTCGACGTTCCAAGCCACGGCGGTGTTGCAGGCGCCGCGCGGAGGGAAGATGGCCCGTCCCTCGACGGTGAGCGCGCCGGCCATCATGTCCGGATGGCCCCAGTAGGCGATGTCCAGCGGATGCACCCCCCAGCCGGCGATGAAGCCCAGGGCGTAGTCGTAGTTGTACCACCAGGTCTTCCAGGCGCCGTCTTCGTCGTAGGCCTTGCCCAGCGTGTAGGGCGTACGCGGGGCGGGACCCAGCCAGCGTTCGTAGTCCAGGTCGGCCGGCGGCGCGATGGGGTCGGTCGAGCCGCCCGGGCGGCTGGCCGCGCACCACACGTCAATGTTCTTGAGCCGGCCCAGGCGGCCGTTGCGGACCAATTCGCAGGCCAGGCGAAACTGCTGGCTGGACCGCTGCTGCGTGCCGAACTGGAAGATGCGCCTGCCGCGCTGGCAGGCAGCGCGCAGTTGCTGGTCTTCCTCGACCGAGAGGCCCATCGGTTTTTCCAGGTACAGGTCCTTGCCGGCCTGCACGGCGGCCAGCGCCACGGGCACGTGCCAGTGGTCGGGCGTGGCGATGAGCACCGCGTCCACGTCCCGGCGGGCGAGCAGCTCGTGGAAGTCGGCGTGCGTTTGGACGGCGGTGTCCTGGTAGGCCTGGTTCACCTGCTTGACGGCCTCGGCCAGGTGGCGTTGCGAGACGTCGCACAGCGCCACGACGCGGCAGTCGGGCTGGGCCAGGAAATTGCCCATCACGCCCCGGCCCTGCGGCCCGACACCGATGCAGCCGACTTGAACGCGCGCACTGGGAGCATTGGCGCCGCGCACGGACGCAGGAACCACCACGGGCAAAGCCACGGCGCCCGCGGCCGTGGTCCGCAAAAACTGTCGGCGACTGAGGCGGGGAGAAAACGGGGTTTTCATGACCGCAGCTTGCGCCCGGTCCGAACGGCCGGCAAGGGGTCTTTGCGGGCCGGGCGCGGCCCGCGATCCAGGGCGTTGCCCCGGGCCGGCTTGTGATCGAGCCTGCGGCCCACAAGGCGACCGGCGGACGGTGGACAACGGATTTTGCCGAAAAATCCGTGGGGAAATGAGCGCTCGCGTGCGTCGCCGACGTCGCCCCCGCCGTCGGCCGTGGTGCACTTACCCGGCCAGACCACCGGCACCGGCGGCCGGAGCGAGGCGTTTTGGACATTGAAGCGCCACGGCCTCCCCGCCACCATGCCGGGCCTTTGCGACGATGAACCTGCACGAGCATCAAGCCAAAGAACTCCTCGCCGCGCGCGGCGTGGCCGTGCCGCCCGGCGGACCCGCTTACAGCCCCGAAGCAGCCCGCGCCACCGCGGAGAAACTTTTCACCGCCGGTCATGCCCGGGTGGTGGTGAAGGCGCAAATCCACGCTGGTGGACGCGGCAAGGGCACGTTCACTTCCGGCCTGCAGGGCGGGGTGCACGTGTGCGCCAGCGCGGAGGAAGTTGCCGCGCGCGCCGCCGCCATGCTGGGGCAGACGCTGGTCACGCGGCAGACCGGGCCGGCCGGGCGCGTGGTGCGGCGGCTGTTGGTCGAGGCCGGCGCGCGCATTCAACGCGAGCTTTACGCGGCGGTGCTGTTGGACCGCGCCGCGGGCCGGCCCTTGGTCATGGCCAGTGCCGCGGGGGGGATGGACATCGAGGAAGTGGCGGCGCGCACCCCGGAGAAGATCGTCCGCGAATGGGTGGACCCGGCCCTGGGCCTGATGCCCTACCAGGCGCGCAAGCTGGCCGCGGCGCTCGAACTGCGGGGCGACTTGCTTCCGGCGGCCGCCAAGCTGCTCCAGGGCGCTTACCGCACCTGGTGGGAGTGCGACGCCGCGCTGGTCGAGATCAACCCGCTGGGCGTGGTGGAAGGCCCGGACGGACGGCCCGCCCTGCTGGCCCTCGATGCCAAGGTTAGTCTCGATGACAACGGCCTGTTTCGGCACCCGGAGCTGCAGGCGTTGCGCGACCCGGGCGAGGAATCGCCGCTCGAGGTCGAGGCCGCGCAGCACCACCTGAACTACATCAAGCTCGACGGCACCATCGCCTGCTTGGTCAACGGCGCCGGCCTGGCCATGGCCACGATGGACATCATCAAACACTACGGCGGCGAACCGGCCAACTTCCTGGATGTGGGCGGCGGCGCCACGGTCGAGCAGGTCGCGGCCGCTTTTCGGATCATCATGAAGGACGCTGCGGTAAAGGCGATCCTGGTGAACATCTTCGGCGGCATCATGGATTGCGACGTCATTGCGCGCGGCATCGTCACCGCGGTGCGGGAGACTCACCTGAGCCTGCCGCTGGTGGTGCGCCTGGAGGGCAACAACGTCGCCGCCGGCCGGCAAACCCTGGCCGCCTCGGGCCTGGAGCTGGTGACGGCCGACTCGATGGCCGACGCCGCGGAAAAGGTGGTGCGGGCCGCGCGCGGCTGAAGCGGGCGCGCCCCGGCGCTCGCGCCGGTCCACGGGGGCGCATTTTAGTTTTTGAGCGCCGACGTCAGCAAGCCCCACCCACAGCCGTTCTCCCTCCATATTGCCGTGGCCCAGACCGGCGAAAAATCCCGGGAACGTTGCGGGTGGTTCAAAAACTGAAATGCACCCGGTCCACGGGTGGAACAGGCGGCAGTCTGGACGGCCGGGCGGCGGTTTGGGAAACTGGCCGGCGATGGAGTTGTGGACGGCGCTGATGTTGGGCCTGGCCGGTAGCGCGCACTGCGCGGGCATGTGCGGGCCGCTGGCGTTGGCCCTGCCGCGCACGGCGGGCGCGGGGTGGTGGCCGCACCTGGCGGGGCGGCTGGCCTACAATTTGGGTCGGCTGATCACCTACGGTCTGCTGGGGCTGGCATTCGGCGGGTTGGGTCGCGGCCTGGCGCTGGCGGGCGTGCAGCGCTGGGTGTCCATCGGGCTGGGCGTGGCGCTGCTGGCCGGGGTGGCGCTGGGTGGGCGGTTGGGATGGAAGTGGCCCAACCTGATGCACTGGGTGCCGGCGCGGCGGTTGTTTGGACGATTGTTGCAGCGGCCGGGGGCGAGCACGTTGACGTTGTTGGGGGGGCTTAACGGATTGTTGCCCTGCGGCCTGGTTTATGCCGCGTGCGCCGGCGCGGCGGTGAGCGGCAGCGGGCCGGCCGGGGCGGCGTATCTGCTGGTGTTCGGGCTGGGCACGGTGCCGATGATGCTGGGCCTGGCGCTGGCGGGCGGGGCCTTGCAGGTGCCGCTGCGGGCGCGGCTGCAGCGGGTCATCCCGGTGGCGCTGGGGGTGATGGGCGTGTGGTTGATTGTGCGCGGGCTGGGTTTGGGCATTCCGTACCTGAGCCCGGATTTGAGCGGCACCGCCTGTTGCCACTGAGCGGCGGCGATGTAGCCGGGCACCGGGGCAACAAAAAAGGCCCGGCGGTTGGGCCCGCCGGGCCGGACTAGCGAACGCGCGAGGCCGCTTCAGTTGTTGAGGCGCACGCGGAAGAAGCTGCGGGCGTTGGCGGGCACCGTGGTGGTGAAGGAGGTGGTGCCTTGCTGCCCGGCGATGTTCGCGGCGAGAACGTTCGGCCAGGAACCGAGATTTTCGGTGGACTCGACCGTGTAGGTCTTCCCGGCGGTGGATTGCCAGGTGAGGGTGATTTGGCGTGTCTTGGCGTCGTAGGTGAACGATTTGATGTCCGGCCGGGGCACGGGCTGGCCCACGTCACCGGTGTCAATGAGGCGGAAGTTGTCGTACCACAGGGTGTGGCCGCTCGGCCCCCAAGCGCCGTTGGCGATGAACATCAGCACGGGCTTGATCTCGGGCCAGTCTGCCCAAGCGACCTGGTCGAGCGTGATTGAGTAGGTGCGGCGGAGATTGAAGCCGCCGGTTTGGCTCCAGGGCAGGCCGTCGGCGAGGGTGTGGTAGCTCGTGTTCTGCCAGTCAGCCGTCCAGTCGGGGCCGCGCTCGGGGTAGTAGGTTTCCCAGCGCAGGGTGTAGCGGGCGAGGGATTCGCGGCTGGGGCGCTCTTCGGGCGGGAGGTCCAGCTTGAGCACCTCGGCCAGCTTGGTGTTGGCGAAGGGGATCGTGAAGTCGGACCCCCAGGTGCCGGCGCCGCTGTAGTTGACCTGGAGGGAGTGGGTGCCGTCGCTGACCCGCAGATCATCGGGGTCGGTGGCCGTGTACTGCTCGTAGGTGGTGCGCTGGCCGCCACCCCAGCCGGTGAAGTTGGCCGCGCCGCCGGTGGGGTCATTGGGGTCCTCGAAGGACTGAAGCAGGTACACCTTGGGCTGCGCACCGGGAGCGTAGGTGTCCACCAAGCGGATGTTGTCCACGTACAAGTCCAAGCTGGTGAAGGGGTCCTCGGTGGCGTCGAAGTTCTGGGCAAACTCAAGGGTGATGGGGCCTTCTTCCGGCAGGGGGTTGAGCAACAAGTCCAGGGCCACGGACATGGTGCGTTTGCCGTTGTTCGAGTCCAACTGGTCCCAAATGCCGCCAAAGCCCAGAAGCTGGGAGTTCATCCACGCCGTCGTGCCGGAGGGCGGGAAGATGATGTCCCAGCGCAGTACGTAACGGGCGAGGTCGGTGGATTTGGCCGCCTCACGGACCTTTTGGGAAGCCTCCTCCGAGAGGGTGATGCGGAAGTCGGCGCTCCACCATTCGCTTCCGCTGAGGGTCACTTTAAGGGACTTTTGGCCGTGGGTCACGTGGGGGTCGTCTTCACCCCAACGGGTGTAGTGCTCGAACGTGACGCCCGGCGGGTCCAGGGCAGGGCGTCCGCCCCAGTTCATGAGGCTGGCGCTGTCAATCGAGTCCTCGAAGGATTCGAGGATGATGGCGTTTTCCGCGGCAGTGCTGGTGACCTGGAACAGGCCCAGGGCCGCGAGGGTGAGGAAACAGGTTGTTTTCATGGCGTTTTGATTACGACGTTGGCCGCAGTTGACCCGGGTAAATTAGCTTTGTCAAGCCATGTGGGGTGAAATCGGGCCGTTGCGTGGCCATGCCAGTCACTGTCCGCCTGAGTTCCTTGGAGGACTACAAGCGCGGGGGTAAAAGGCATGTTGGCGTGAAAAAACCGCCGGCTGGTGACCGGCGGTTTTGGAAAACAACTCGACTGTCCGCTTGCGGCCCGAGGCCGGGCTTACTCCATGCGCCGCGCCAAAAGGCCGAGTCCCGCCATGCCCAACCCCAGCAGGGCGACCGTCAGTCCACCATCGGAAACTTTGCCCCACATCACGTCGTTGCCGCACTGCATCGTGGTATGGAGGTAAATCGGTTGCCCGTTCGCAGCCGCGAGGATGCTGCTCAGGTCAATGTTGTAGAGGCTGTAGTGCATCCCCTCGCTGTCACTGAAGCTGGTATAGTCGGCCTGCAGAGAACGCGTCCCGGAGCCGGTCCACAGCCAAGGAAGTCCCGTGTTAAGGGGCGCTCCACCGCCGGTCGTGGCGAAGGAGCCCGAATTGAAAATGCCGTAGTTGACCTTGCCGCTGCCGGGGGAGGTTTCCTTGATGTTCAGGTAGTTGGGACCAATGACGGTGTCCCGCTCGAAGGCGATCACGTAATCCCAGTTGCCGGATCCGGTCCAAGGACCATCGTTATCTTCCGGACCTCCCGGAATCGTGTACGGAACCTTGCCGATGTACACAAAGATGTCGCCCATCGGGGCTTTGTAGAAGCCGGAGCCGATTTGCCCCATCCCGGTGAGGTAATTAAAGCCTCCCGTCATCCCCAACTGGGTCCCAGAAAGTGTAAAGCTTTCCAAATCCCACGTTTGGTTGGCCACGGCATTCCACTCCACCCGGCCATTTTCCGGCAAGCTGGGACCCTTTTTCAGGTTGGTACCGATTTCCTTGTCACGGTGCGGATCCGCGATGGTAATATCAATAGCCAGAACGCTTTGAGTGGCGACTGAAGCAAGAACCCAGTACCCTACCCCAAACCACGACTTCCTCATAACCGTTTTCCTTTCCCTTTTGTTTGTTTCGCAGTAAAACCCAACCATCACCATAAAGCCATTTGCGTGCCAAGGACGCCTTTGCCGTTGTACCATACTCATCACAAGCAGGTTAAGACAGGATTCGATAGCCAATGCCCAAGTTTTCAATTGTCCAGTATTGTCAGATCAACCGACACTTGAGCTCGCAAATATAACGCATCTACTTCACCCAGAGCAAGATGAATCTTAAGCAGTCAATGTGTAATTCATACCGACATTTCTGAACCAGACCGGTTCGGTTGGTAGCCAAGAGGCACGACCAACTTGGCTGTGGTCGCCCTGCCTGTCCGAGTCGCTGGCCGATTACAAGGCCGTTCATCCTCGGCAGGAGGCCGAGGTGCGCCAGGCGCGCTTTCGGCCAGCCACGCCGCACTGAATGGGCTGCTGCGACCCGGCTCGCCTCGAACATGTCACCGGGCCACGACCTGGCCCGCCCTACCGTGGCACGGCGAAATTCCCCTGCGCACCGTGTTAAGCTGGAAAGGAACGTGCGGGAGGCCAGCCGGAGGGGGTGGTTCCGGCGGCTTCCTCCGTGTCCCGATTTTGCGGGGTCGTTGGGTAACACCCCTTTTGAGTCAACGGGCCCTCCGCCCGCCTCTGCTCGGGTAGGCAATTTTTGAGTGACGGCGCCCCGCCGCGGATGCCGCTTGCGGCTGGAAAAACCCCGGCCGGCTGGCACAGTAGGTAAAACGCAAACGCACCGACCCGTTATGGCCACAAATTCCAAGACGGCGGAGACGGAGGCGGCCCGGCAGGCGGCCTTGAGGGACTATGCCATCCTCGATACCGCCCCGGAGGCGGACTTTGACGACCTGGCCCGGCTGGCCGCGCAAATCGCCGGCGTGCCGTGCAGCGCCATTGGCTTCGTGGATGCGGACCGGGTATGGTTCAAGGCCCGCGTGGGATTGGCCGCGGACGAGCTGCCACGCGAGCAAACCTTGTGCGCGGCCGCGGTGCAACAACCCGGGCCGCTGATCGTGTCGGACCTGACGCAGGATCCGGCCTGGGCGGCGCATCCGGCGGCGAGCGGACCGGAGGGTTGGCGCTTTTACGCGGGGTTCCCGTTGCGCGCCGGGAGCGGCCCGGCCGTGGGAGTCATGTGCGTCATGGACCGCCAGCCGCGGACGTTGAGCAGTTCCCAGGTCGAGGCGCTGCAAATCCTTGCCCGCCAGGTGGTCACCCACCTCGAGTTGCGCCGTAACCTGCGCCGGCTCGAACAAAGCCTGGCCGACCACGACCGCAGCCAGGCCGCGTTGGAACTGGCGGAGGCGCGCTTCCACAGCCTCTTCGAGCACGTGGGCCAGGGGGTCTTTCAAACCACCGCCGACGGCCACTACCTCGCGGCCAACACCGCCCTGGCGCGGATTTACGGCTACGACACCCCCGAGGAACTGCGCGCGGCCGTGCAGGACATCCGCGGCCAGCTCTACGTGGACCCGGGCCGGCGGGACGAGTTCATCCGCCGGATGCGCGAGGAGGGCAGCCTGCGGCACTTCGAGTCCCAGGTCCGCCGCAAGGACGGCTCGATCATTTGGATTTCGGAAAACGCCCACGCGGTGTACGACGCCGAGGGCCGGTTCCTCTACTACGAGGGCACGGTCGAGGACATCACCGAGCGCAAGGCCGCCGAGGAGGCGTTGCGCAACTCCGAGCTGCTCTACCACTCGCTGGTCGAGTCGCTCCCCCAAAACATCTTCCGCAAGGACCGCGAGGGCCGGTTCACCTTCGTGAACCAGGTCTTTTGCCAGACCCTCCGCCGCCCCGCCGAACACATCCTGGGCCGGACCGATGCCGACTTCTTCCCGCCCGAGCGCGCCGCCCAGTACCGCGCCGACGACCTCCAGGTCATGACCACCGAACGGCCGTTGGAGAAAATCGAGGAACACGTCAAACCCGACGGCACCCGGCTCTACGTCCACGTCATCAAAACCCCGCTCAAGGACGCCAGCGGCCGGGTCATCGGCGTGCAGGGCATCTTCTGGGACGAGACCGAGCGCTACCGCATGGAGGCGGACCTGGCCTACGAGCGTGACCTGCTCCGCGCCCTGCTCGACACTGTCCCGGACGCGATCTACTTCAAGGACCTGGACTCGCGGTTCATCCGCGCCAGTCGCGCCCTGGCGGAAAAATTCGGCGTCGAAGACCCCCGCCGGCTCCAGGGCAAGACCGACTTCCACTTCTTCACCGCCGAACACGCCCTGCCGGCCTACGAGGACGAGCAGCGCATCATCCGCACCGGCGAACCGGTGCTCAACAAGACCGAAAAGGAAACCTGGCCCGACGGCCGCGTCACCTGGGCCCGCACCTCGAAACTGCCCTACCGCAACCGCAGCGGCCGCATCATCGGCACCATCGGCGTCTCGAAGGACATCACCGACCTCATCCAGACGGAGCAAGCACTGGAACAGGCCCGCGACGACGCCCTCCAGGCCGCCCGGCTCAAGGAGGCCATCCTGGCCAACATGAGCCACGAACTCCGCACCCCCCTGCACACCATCATCGGCACCGCCGACCTGCTCCTCCACTCCCCCCTGGGCGAGGAGCCGCGCGAACTGGCCCGCCAGATTCGCGACAGCGCCCACACCCTCCTGGGCATCCTCGATAACATCCTCGACCAGGCCCGCCTCCAATCCGGCCAGGTCCACCTCGAACAGATTGACTTCAACCTGCGCGACCTGGTCGAGGGCGCGGTCGAGCTGCTCGCCCTGCCCGCCGGCAAGAAAGGGCTCGAACTGACCTGCTGGATTCACCCCGACGTGCCCCCCCAGGTGCGCGGCGACCCCACCCGCCTGCGCCAGGTGCTGCTCAACCTCCTCGGCAACGCGGTCAAGTTCACCGCCCGCGGCGAAGTCCAGCTCCGCGTCGGCCCCGTGCGCCTCCAGCCCGACCTGATCCGCCTGCGGTTCGAGGTCGAAGACACCGGCATCGGCATCCCGCCGGAACAACAGGCTCAAATCTTCGAGCCCTTCCGGCAGGCCGAGAGCTCCACCACCCGGCGCTTCGGCGGCAGCGGCCTGGGCCTGGCCATTGCGCGCGACCTGGTCAAACTCATGCGCGGCGACCTCCAGGTCCGCAGCCAACCCGGCCAGGGCTCCACCTTCACCTTCGAGGTCGAGCTGCGCCCCGCCCGCACCGGGCCCGAGTCCCCCGAGCCCCCGGCCGCCCACTTGCGCGGCCTGCGCGTGCTGGTGGCGGACGACCACGCCCCCAGCCGGCGCATCCTCCTCCAAACCCTCCGCGCCTGGGGCGTGGTGGCCAACGAGGCCGCCGACGCCCCCGAAGCCCTGCGGCTGCTGCGCGAAGCCGCCGCCGCCGGCGCCCCCTACGAAGTCGCGTTGGTGGATGCCACGCTGGGCGAAACTTCCGGCCTCGACCTGGCCCGAACCGTGCGGGACGACCCGCACCTGCCGCCGCCGCGCCTGGTGCTGCTCACCACGCTGGGCCAATGGCTCGACGCCGAAGCCATGCGCGCGCACGGCGTGGCCGAGTGCCTCCTCAAGCCGCCCCGGCAAGCCCGCCTCTTCGCCACGCTGGCCGCCCAGCGCGCCGAGCAGGCCGGCACGCCCGCCACTTTCCCCGCCCCCGCCCGCGCCCTGCGCGTGGTGGTGGCCGAAGACGACGACTTCAACCGCACCCTGCTCGTGCGCCAGTTGACCCGCCTGGGCCACACCGCCCGCGCGGCGGCCAACGGCCATGAGGCGCTCCGGCTCCTGGACGAAGAACCGGCCGACGTGCTCCTGCTCGACTGCCAAATGCCCGAGCTGGACGGTTACCAAACCGCCCAACTGTGGCGCGAACGCGAAGCCGCCCGCGCCGTGCAAACCGGTCCCCCGGCCCGGCCGCCGCTCCACATCATCGCCCTGACCGCCCGCGCCCTGCCCGGCGACCGCGAACGCTGCCTGGCCGCGGGCATGAACGACTACCTCACCAAGCCCCTGCGCCTGGAAGACCTGGCCGCCGCGTTGGGCCGGGTGGGCGCCCCGGCCGCGGGCGCCGGCGCGGACGCCTCCGCCGGCCTGGAAGAACCGGTGTTGGACACGGCGGTGCTGCGCTCCCTGGCGACGGACCCGGCGCTGTTGCGCGAGCTGTGCGAGTTGTTTCTGCACAGTGCCCGCGACCTGATCGAACGCCTCCAGTCCGCCGCGGGCACCGGCGATACCGCGGCCTTGCAGTCGGCGGCGCACACCCTCCACGGCAGCGCCCTGAACTTCGGCGCCCGCCGCCTGGGCCGCCTGGCCGAAACCCTCGAAGGCCTCGCCCGCCAGGGCGCCGTGCCGGACGCCGCCGACCGCGTGGCCGTGCTGCGGGCCGAATTCGAGCAGGTGCGCCAGGCCCTGACGGCGGAATTGGCCGCGCCCGCGGCGCCGGCGGGGCCGGTTCCTTGACGCTGCCCACCCCGCCCGGTACCCTGCGGCAGTGAATGGAGCCTTTGCCATGAACGCACCGCACAATTTCCTGATCCCGATGGTGGTCGAGCAGACCGGCCGGGGCGAGCGCGGCTACGACATCTACTCGCGCCTGCTGGTGGACCGCATCGTCTTCCTGGGCACCCCGGTGGACGACATGGTGGCCAACGTCATCATCGCCCAGTTGCTCTTCCTCCAGATGAGCGACCCCAAGAAGGACATCCACCTGTACATCAACAGCCCGGGCGGCAGCGTCTCTGCCGGCCTGGCCATTTACGACACGATGCAGTTCCTGACCTGCGACGTGAACACTTACTGCGTGGGCATGGCGGCCAGCATGGGCGCCTTCCTGCTGGCGGCCGGCACCCGCGGCAAACGCTACGCCCTGCCCAACTCCGACATCATGATCCACCAGGTCTCCGGCGGCGCCCAGGGCACGGTCAGCGACGTCGAGCGCTCGGTCGAACACATGTTCAAACTCAAGCGCCGCCTCAACCGCCTGCTCGCCCTGCACACCGGCAAGACCGAGGCCGAAATCGAGCGCGACTCCGACCGCGATTACTGGATGAGCGCCCAGGAGGCCAAGGCCTACGGCCTGGTGGACGAGGTGGTCAAGTCCCGCAAGGAAATCCCCGCCCTGGCCGCCGAAGCCGCCCGCCCGGCGCAATCCTGAACCGGTCTCCGCCCCTCCGCTTTTCCGATGGCGCGCCCGACCCACATGACCCTGTGCAGTTTCTGCGGCAAGTCCCACGCCGAAGCCCGCAAGCTCATCCAGGGTCCGGGCGTGTTCATCTGTGACGCCTGCGTCCAGATCTGCCAGACCGTGCTCGAAAAGGAGGCCCGCACCGAGGCCCGCCGCAAGCTGCCGCGCCCCGCGCTCCTGCGCCCCGCCGAACTCAAGGCCCACCTGGACCAGTACTGCGTGGGCCAGGAAACCGCCAAGCGCACCCTCGCCGTGGCCGTGCACAACCATTACAAGCGCATCCAGGCCGAACTGGGCCTGACCGAGCCCCCGCCCGGCGACCCGGCGTTGGCGGGGGTCGAGCTGGAAAAAAGCAACATCCTGCTCATCGGCCCCACCGGCTCGGGCAAGACCCTCCTGGCCCGCTCCCTGGCCCGCGCGTTGGACGTGCCCTTCGCCATCGCGGACGCCACCACGCTCACCGAGGCCGGCTACGTGGGCGAGGACGTCGAGAACATCATCCTGCGGCTGCTGCAAAACGCGGATTACGACGTCAAGCGCGCCCAAATGGGCATCGTGTACGTGGACGAAATAGACAAGATCGCCCGCAAGACCGAGAACGTCTCGATCACGCGCGACGTCTCCGGCGAGGGCGTCCAACAGGGCCTGCTCAAAATCCTCGAGGGCACCGTCTGCAACGTCCCGCCCCAGGGCGGCCGCAAACACCCGCAGCAGGAGTACGTGCGCGTGGACACCACCCACATCCTGTTCATCTGCGGCGGCGCCTTCGTGGGGCTGGACAAAATCATCCACCGCCGGCTGGGCAATCGCGTGATGGGCTTCGGCGCCGTCGAGCAGGCCGGCCGCGCGGCCGCGCTGGACTCCCGCCAGATTCTGCACCAGGTCGAGCCCGAAGACCTCATCAACTACGGCTTCATCCCCGAGTTCATCGGCCGCCTGCCGGTGGTGACGGTGCTCGAGGAACTGACCACCGACCAACTGGTCCGCATCCTCACCGAGCCGAAAAACGCCCTCACCCGCCAATACGCCAAGCTGCTGGCCATGGAAGGGGTCGAGCTGGAGTTCACCCCCGACGCGCTGCGCGAGCTGGCCGAGCAGGCCCGCCGCAAGGGCACCGGCGCGCGCGCCCTGCGGGCGTGCCTGGAGCGGTTGATGCTGGACGTGATGTTCGAGGCGCCCGGCCTGGGCGAGGCCGCCGCGCTCACCATCAACCGGGCCGTGGTGCGCGGGGAAGCCCCGCCGCTTTTGCGCCGCAAACCGCCGGCCGCCGCCGCCGCTTGACCTGATCCGGCCCGGAGACGCCTCCCGCCTCCGCCCGCCGGGACGCCGCCGCTCACACGCTGATGCCGCCGGCCACTTGGGCCAGCGTCAGGTCGGCCACCAGGCGTTCCCCCAGGGCCCGCGCTCGGTGCGCCAGCGTCCGCGCCACCGCCAGGAGCAAAGGCGCGGCCAGAGACGGTTCTTCCTGCACGATCCGAGCGAAGGCGGCCGCGGGCAGGCGCAACAGGCGGGCGTCGGTGTTGGCCACGACGTCCGTGGCCCGCTCGCCTTCGATCAAGAGCG
>Ga0272446_1003334_pt1 | contig 20428 bp, 22 predicted proteins | sample YNPCB0061_FD_194587 | JGI IMG/M metagenome (GOLD analysis project Ga0272446, IMG submission 194587) | Hot spring microbial mat communities from Yellowstone National Park, WY, United States - YNP-CB-006-1 | ecosystem: Environmental > Aquatic > Thermal springs > Hot (42-90C) > Sediment | place...
CGCCGGTCGCCTATTTCAGGATGCCGCGCAGCATCTCCTTGAGCGAATCCTGCTTGTCTTTCTTTTCGACCGCTGCGGGCTGGGCCGCGGGTTGCGCGGCCTGCGCCTTGAGATTGACGGGTTGCCCGTCCGGGCCGAGCTTGAGCGCTTCGACCAAGAGCGTGACCTCGACCTCGTTGCCGATGATGCCCGTGCCGCCGTCAACGTACTTGCTGATCCCGTAATCGGCCCGGTTGAGCATGAACTTGCCTTCGAACGCCGCGCGCGCGTTGCCCCAGGGGTCGGCGGCAAAGCCGAGGATCTTGTAGGGAATGTCGACCTGGCGCGTGGCGCCGTGCAGGGTGAGTTGCCCGCTCATGACGCCGCTGTCCTTGCCGGTGGCGCGAAAACCGTTGCTGACGAAACGCATGACCGGATAGTTGACCGCATCGAGAAAGTCGCTGGTGAGCACATGCACGTCGCGCTCACGGTGGCCCGAGTCGAGCGAGAAGACGCTGATCGTGACGTCCGCCGAACCGCTGTTCGGGTTGGCGGGATCGAGCATCAATGCACCCTTGATGCCGGTGAAGGTGCCGGTGGTCTTGCCAACGATATGGCGGATGCTCCAATTGGCGAAGCTGTGTGTGTCGTCGATCTTGTAGTGTTCCGGTGCGGCCTGTGCGCCGAGCGCGAGGCCGGCGAGCGCGGTGGCGAGCGAGGTTCTGAGCATGGTGGTCTCCTGAAAAAAACGGGCCGGAAAATCCGGCCCGGCAACATCCTTTTTAGCACCTGCATCGCCGCAGCGACGCGCGCGCCAAAAAATTTACACATCATCCAAGCATCGGCAGGATCGGGATGATCAGGAGCGCGACGATGTTGATGATCTTGATGAGCGGGTTGACCGCCGGCCCGGCGGTGTCCTTGTAGGGGTCGCCGACGGTATCACCGGTCACTGCCGCTTTGTGCGCTTCCGAACCCTTGCCGCCAAAGTTGCCTTCCTCGATGTATTTCTTGGCGTTGTCCCACGCGCCGCCGCCCGTGGTCATCGAAATGGCGACGAAGATCCCGGTGACGATGGTCCCCAGCAGCACGCCGCCGAGCGCCTTGGGTCCGAGGATGAGCCCTACGAGGAGCGGCACCAGCACCGGCAGGAGCGAAGGCACGATCATTTCCTTGATCGCCGCCCGGGTCAGCATGTCGACGGCGCGCGAGTAATCCGGCTTGGCGGTGCCCTCCATGATGCCGGCGATTTCCTTGAACTGGCGGCGCACTTCGACCACCACCGAGCCGGCGGCACGACCCACCGCCTCCATGCCCATGGCCGCGAAGAGATACGGCACCATGCCGCCGATGAACAGGCCGATGATGACCATGTGGTCGGACAGGTCGAACGCCGTCGTACCGCCGGTACGCACCTCGAGGGCGTGGGTGTAGTCGGCGAACAGCACCAGCGCGGCAAGACCCGCGGAACCGATGGCGTAACCCTTGGTGACCGCCTTGGTCGTGTTGCCCACGGCGTCGAGCGGGTCGGTGATGTTGCGGATCTCCTTGGGCAGCTCGGCCATTTCGGCGATGCCGCCGGCGTTGTCGGTGATCGGGCCATAGGCGTCGAGCGCGACGATGATGCCGGTCATCGACAGCATGGCCGTCGCGGCGATCGCGATGCCGTACAGCCCGGCGAGATGATGCGCACCCCAGATCGCAAGACAGACGGCCAGCACCGGCGCCGCGGTCGAACGCATCGACACGCCGAGGCCGGCGATGATGTTGGTCCCGTGGCCGGTGGTCGATGCCTGCGCGATGTGCCGCACCGGCGCATATTCGGTGGCGGTGTAGTACTCCGTGATGACCACCATCGCGGCGGTCAGCGCCAGACCGATCAGCGAGGCCAGGTAGATATTGGTCGACGGGATGAGCGTGCCGTCGTTGAGGGTGAGGCCATCACCGAGCATGAAAGTGGTGACCGGATAAAAGGCCACCAGCGACAAGACGCCGGCGACGGCGAGGCCGCGGTACAGGGCGTTCATGATCTTGCCGCCCTCGCGCGCCTTGACGAAGAACGAACCGACGATGGATGCAACGATCGACACGCCGCCCAGCGCCAGTGGGTAGATCACCGCGTGCGGGCCCGCCTGGCTGGCCATCAACGCGCCCAGGAGCATGGTCGCGATGAGCGTCACGGCATAGGTCTCGAACAGGTCGGCTGCCATGCCGGCGCAGTCGCCGACGTTGTCGCCGACGTTGTCGGCGATCACCGCGGGGTTGCGCGGGTCGTCCTCGGGAATTCCCGCCTCCACCTTGCCGACGAGGTCGGCGCCGACGTCAGCACCCTTGGTGAAAATGCCGCCACCCAGACGCGCGAAGATCGAGATCAACGACCCGCCAAACCCCAGGCCCACCAGCGGCTCGATCACCTGCGCGCTGACCGACTGGCCACCGGCCGTGAGATAGGCGAAATAGCCGGCGACGCCGAGCAGCCCCAGGCCAACCACCAGCATGCCGGTGATCGCACCGCCGCGGAAAGCGACGTTCAACGCCGCGTTCAACCCGTTCGACGCCGCCTGCGCGGTGCGCACGTTGGCACGCACGGAGACGTTCATGCCGATGAAGCCCGCCGCGCCGGAAAGCACCGCGCCGATGAGGAAGCCGATCGCCGTATTCCACGACAGGAAGAAGCCGATCGCCAGGAACAACACCACGCCGACCATGCCAATGGTCGTGTATTGACGGTTCAGATACGCTTGCGCGCCCTGCTGCACCGCCAGCGCGATTTCCTGCATGCGCGCGTTGCCCGCGGGCTGCTTCAATATCCAGCCAATCGACAGGACGCCGTACAGCAGCGCCAGCCCCGCGCTGGCCAGGACCCACATCAGTTCCATACTCATTTGCCATTCTCCAATCAAGGTCTTTGTTTCAAAAAAATGGCGGCCAATCCGACCGCCGTTGCCTTTTCACTTGCCGAGCGCAAGCCCTCCTTCGAAACGGGTACCCGGCTCGAAGCCGAAAATCTCGTCGAGCTTGAGTTCCTGAATGAGTTGATCGACCGCATCCTGGCCGTGCTCGCGCTGCACTTCGGAAAGGATCAGCTTGGCCGAATTGCCATTGTAGAAACCGCCGAAGTCGGCCTGGATCTTCAGGAGGTGGCGGGCGCGGTCGAGTGTCATTGGGTTTGCAGGTCAGGATGCAGAGCGCGCGCGGCTGCGCCGCGCGTTCAGCCGGGGCGCGGGCTTCGCCAGCCCATCCCCAGCCTGCATCCTCACCCAGGCCTCCTCAAAGTTTGAATTCCGGCAGCTTTTTCGCGACGGCGACGTTTTTCAGCGTCACGTATTGCGGCAGGCCGTCCTGATACTTCGGATAGTCCTCGCCCTGGATGAGCGGCGTGAGATAGCGCTTGCACTTGGCGGTGATGCCGAAGCCGTCTTTGGTGATGAAGTCGCGCGGCATGAATTTTTCGACGTTGGCCACGTCCTTCAGGTCTGCCACGCCGATCCTGTACTTGTAGGGCGCATCCGAAACGCGCTCGACCGTGGGCATCACCGAGTTGTGGCCGCGGATCGCCAGTTCCACGGCTTTCTTGCCCAGTTCATACGCCTGCTTGACGTCGGTCTTGGAGGCGATGTGCCGCGCGGCGCGCTGCAGGTAGTCGGCGACCGCCCAGTGGAACTTGTGACCAAGGGCGTCCTTGATCATGTTGGCAACGACCGGTGCCGCGCCGCCGAGCTGCGCGTGGCCGAAGGCGTCACGCGTGCCCTGCTCGGCAAGGAACCTGCCGTCCGGGTAGTGGCACCCCTCGGACACCACGACGGTGCAATAGCCGTGTTCCTTGACCAGGGCATCGACACGGGCGAGGAATTTCTTCTGATCGAACTCGATTTCGGGGAACAGGACGACCACCGGAATGCCATGGTCCTCGACCAGGCCACCGGCGGCGGCGATCCAGCCCGCGTGACGCCCCATCACTTCGAGGACGAAAATCTTGGTCGAGGTCTTGGCCATCGAGCGCACGTCGAAACTCGCCTCGAGCGTCGACACGGCGATGTACTTGGCGACCGATCCGAAACCCGGGCAGCAGTCGGTGATGGGGAGGTCGTTGTCGACGGTCTTGGGCACGTGGATGGCCTGGATCGGGTAGCCCATCGCTTCGGAGAGCTGGCTGACCTTGTAGCAGGTATCCGCGGAGTCGCCGCCGCCGTTGTAGAAGAAGTAGCCGATGTTGTGCGCCTTGAAGACTTCGATCAGTCGCTCGTATTCGCGCTTGTTCGCTTCCAGGCTCTTCATCTTGTAGCGGCAGGAGCCGAACGCCCCGGCCGGCGTGGTGCGCAGCGCGGCAATCGCGGCGTCGGATTCCTTGGTGGTATCGATCAGGTCTTCGGTCAGCGCGCCGATGATGCCGTTACGGCCGGCGTAGACCTTGCCGATGATGTCCTTGTGGCGGCGTGCGGTCTCGATCACGCCGCACGCGGAGGCGTTGATGACGGCGGTCACGCCGCCGGACTGTGCATAGAAGGCGTTCATTTTTTTCGCCATGCTGGGGTTCTCCTCGTTGGAACGGTCTAATGGACGGATAACAAAAAGCCGGCGTCGCGCGCCGGCCGGGGATTCATGTCTTGCTGTCGGCGCTTTCCGCCTCCGCCTGCCGACGCGCAGCCTCGTCGGCCTGCAGCTTGAGCAGCGTCGTCACGCAGTCGCCGATGTCGTCGTACTCCTCGCGCCCGGTCGAGAAGCGGTCGCGAACCCGGTAGAAAAACATGCTCCGGTAGCGCGAGTCGCCGGTCTTCGAGAGCACGAACTGGCAGCCCTTGTCGTCACGCCAGTAAAACCCGGGGCACAGGGTCAGTTCGCGGTCGTCGAGGTGCAGCCGGATTTCGGTTTCCACCTCTTCGATCGGCATCTCTCGGCCGTAGCGCTCGTTGACCGCGCTTTGCACGACCCAGCGCTCGGTGTCGGTCAACGGTGGAATCGCCTTCGGCATGGACGATCAGCCCAGCGCCTTGAAGATCGCGTCGCGGATGTCCTCGACGCGGCCAATGCCGGGAATCTTGACGTATTTCGGCGCGCCGGGCTCGCCGCGCGCGGCCCAGTCGCTGTAGTACTTGACCAAGGGTTCGGTCTGCGCGTGATACACCTCGAGGCGCTTCTTGACCGTTTCTTCCTTGTCGTCGTCACGCTGGATCAGATCCTCGCCGGTCACGTCATCCTTGCCGGGAACCTTGGGCGGATTGAAAACGACGTGGTAGGTGCGGCCGGACGCGACATGCACGCGACGCCCGGACATGCGCTTGATGATTTCCTCGTCCGGCACGTCGATCTCGACCACATAATCGATCGGCACGCCGGCCTGTTTCATCGCCTCGGCCTGCGGAATCGTGCGCGGAAAGCCGTCGAAGAGGTAGCCGTTCTTGCAGTCCGGCTCCTTGAGACGCGCCTTGACCATGTCGATGATGATGTCGTCGGACACCAGGCCGCCCGCGTCCATGATCGCCTTGGCCTTCATGCCCAGTTCGGTTCCCGCCTTGATCTGCGCACGCAGCATGTCGCCGGTGGAGATTTGCGGAATGCCGTATTTTTCCTTGATGTAATTGGCCTGAGTGCCCTTGCCCGCGCCGGGGCCGCCGAGAAGAATCAAACGCATGAGTGCTCCCTGTGATCGTTGAAGTCGAACCGAAATGGCCAACCCGCATATTTCATGAAGACGCCCCAACGACTGCCGAATGCGGGTCTGCCACGGGCTTCGTGCCCGTTCAGGCAACGAACCCCTTCGTCCCGTTGGACTGCGCGGGCGCAGCGTCCCGCATGAAATATCCGGGTTAACCGCGCTAGGTTAAGGCAAGCCGGCGCTTCCCTGAACTTAAAATTACTTATTGGCGGATTAAAGCCCTTTGGCGGCAATTCGTATACTGTCGAAATCCCTTCCCGTACCCGACACAAGCCGCACCCATGAACGTCAACGGCATCCCGACCCGCACCCTGCGGCCGCTTCCAACCCAGGACGGCATCGAAATCATCGACCAGACGATGCTGCCCCATCGCCTGGCGTTTCGCACCCTCAGGGGGCTCGACGACGTGGCCGAGGCGATCGTCGCCATGCGCGTGCGCGGCGCGCCGCTGATCGGCGCCACCGCGGCCTACGGCGTCGCCCTCGCGCTGGCAGACGATCCGTCGACCGCAGGACTCGATGCCGCGTGCACGCGGCTGGCCGCCACCCGGCCGACGGCGGTCAACCTGTTCTGGGCGCTGGACCGCATGCGCGCGCGCCTGACCCCGCTCGATCCCGCACGACGCTTCGCCGCGGCATGGTCCGAAGCAGCGGCCGTGTGTGACGAGGATGTCGCCCTCAACCAGGCCATCGGCCGTCACGGCATGGCCTTGCTCCGCGATCGCCACGACGCGGGGGCGGCGACGGTCCGGGTGATGACGCATTGCAATGCCGGCTGGCTCGCCACGGTCGACTGGGGCACGGCGCTCGCGCCCGTGTACGCCGCCTTCGATGCCGGCATCGCGGTACACGTGTGGGTGAGCGAGACCCGGCCGCGCAACCAGGGTGCGGCGCTCACCGCGTGGGAGCTCGCGCAGCACGGCGTTCCGCACACGGTCATCACGGACAACGCCGCCGGCCATCTGCTGCAGCGCGGCGCGGTGGACCTGGTCATCGTCGGCGCCGACCGCGTCGCCGCCAACGGCGACGTCGCCAACAAAATCGGCACCTATCTCAAGGCACTGGCCGCGCACGACAACGCGGTGCCGTTTTACGTGGCGGTCCCCGGCCCGACCATCGACTGGGCGTTGACCGATGGCCGCGCGATCCCCATCGAGCAGCGCGCGCCGCGCGAAGTCACCCACATTTCAGGCGAGCTCGAAGCCGGCGGCATCGCCGACGTGCGCGTCACCCCGGCGCACAGCCCCGCCGCCAACCCGGCGTTCGACGTCACGCCTGCGCGCCTCGTCACGGGCTTCGTGACCGAACGCGGCATCTGCCCGGCCACGCAGGCCGCGCTGCGCGCCCTGTACCCGCAAGAGGATACCCGATCATGAGCGAAGCCGATCTGCGCGCCGCGCTCGCGCGGACCGCCCGTCGCACGGTCACCGAGGGGCTCAACCAGGGCGCGGCGGGCAACGTCAGCGTGCGGCTCGACGCGGGTTTTCTCATCACGCCCAGCGGGCTCGCCAACGATACGCTCAAGCCCGCGCAGATGGTGGCGATGGATTTCGCCGGAAACGCACGCGGCGCGCTCAAGCCATCGAGCGAATGGCGTATCCATCGCGACATTTACCGTGCGCGGCACGACGTTCACGCCGTCGTGCATGCCCATTCGCCCCACGCGGTCAGCCTCGCCTGTTTGCGCATCGACATCCCGGCGTTCCACTACATGGTCGCCGTTGCCGGCGGCAAGAACATCCGCTGCGCGGACTACGCCACCTTCGGCACGCAGGCGCTGTCCGATGCCGTGCTCGCCGCCCTCACCGACCGGCGCGCGTGTCTCATGGCCAACCATGGCCTGATCGCGGTGGGGGACAGCCTCGATGCCGCGCTTGCGCTGGCGGTGGAGGTGGAAGCCCTCTGCGCGCAATACTGGCGCGCAAAGCTCATGGGCGAACCGGTGTTGCTCAGCGACCCGGAAATGGACGAGGTCCTGGAACGGTTTCGCAACTACGGCCAACCGCGCCCCGTTTGACCGAGTGTTTGCCGCGCCCAACCCAGCACCGGTTTGAGGCGTGGCGGCAGCAGCTTTTCGGCCTCCTCGAAACTCGCCCAGCGCCATTCGTGGTGTTCGGGACGACCCAGTTCCGGCGAAATGGGCAGGGTGACGTGTTCCTGCGCCGTTTCGGCCAGGTAGTAACGCGCAACCTTGCCCCCGGCGTACGGCGCCGTCTCGCAAAACCCCTCTCCCCAGCGGAAATCGAGATCGCTGATCGACGCTTCCTCGGCGGCTTCGCGGATCGCCGCCGCAAGCGGTGTTTCACCGGGACCGACCTCGCCCTTGGGGAAATCCCAGTTACGCCAGGCGCGCAGCAGCAGGACGCGCCAGCCATCGTCCGCGCGCCGGACGACGACCAGGCCGGCGGACAGGGTTGTGGCGCGGCCGCGCGTGCCCTTGGCAGCGGACCGGGCGTCGCGACCGGCCATGCTCAGGAATCAGGAAGCAGCAACCCAGGCGCGCACGCGTTCCAGGTCTGCGGGGGTATCGACGCCCGGCGCGGGCGCGTGCGCGGCGATCCCCAGGCTGATGCGGTAGCCGTGCCACAGCACGCGCAACTGTTCGAGCATTTCGAAGCGCTCCAGCGGCGAGGGCGCAAGACCCGCGTAGCTTCGCAGGAAGTCGGCCCGGTACGCATACAGGCCGATGTGGCGCAGCGCCGGCAGGCCTTCGGGCAGGCTCGCGCCGGCGGCAAAGGCATCGCGCGGCCAGGGAATGGGCGCACGGCTGAAATAGAGCGCGTACCCCTGCTCGTCGGCAACCACCTTGACGACGTTGGGATTGCGGAAATCGTCCAAATCATGGATGGGGTGCGCGAGCGTCGCCATCACGGCATCGTCGCGCAGCGCGAGCTGCAGGGCCACTTCGCGGATCAGCGCCGGCTCGATCAGCGGTTCGTCGCCCTGCACGTTGACCACCAGCGTGTCGTCATCCCAGCCGAGCGTTTCGACGACTTCGACCAGGCGCTCGGTCCCCGACGCGTGGTGTTCGCCGGTCATCAGCGCATGGTATCCGGCGTTCTCCACCACGGCTTTGACCCGTGTGTCGTCGGTAGCCACCACCACCGCCTGCGCACCCGCCTGCAGCGCGCGGTCGAGCACGTGCAGCACCATGGGGCGGCCAGCGATGTCGGCGAGCGGCTTGCCCGGCAGGCGGCTGCTGGCGTAGCGCGCCGGAATGACGACGCGAAACTGCACGCTACTTGGCCGCTTCGTCCGCTTCCAGCGGCCGCGCTTCTTCCGGCAGCATGACCGGGATGTCGTCGCGGATCGGGTAAGCGAGCCGGCACGCGGCGCACACCAGCTCGCGCGCTTCGCGGCGGTAGACGAGCGGCCCCTTGCATACCGGGCAGACGAGAATTTCCAGCAGCTTGTTGTCCATGATGCCTTCAGTGGATGTGTTGCGAAAAACCCCGCCCATCGGGGCGCTTGCCGCGGTACAGACTGACATCGGCGACCGCGAGCAGGGTGACGAGATCGGTGCCGTCCTGCGGCGCGCGGCTCGCGCCCAGGCTGGCCGACATCGGCAGGCCGTTGGCGCGTGACCAGGACTCGGCGCGTGCCGAGATGCGCGCCATCAGGCCATCGAGGTCGTGGTGCCCGCCCTCGTCGAGGACGGCAACGAACTCGTCGCCACCCCAGCGGCCGCACACCGCGCCGTCGGTCGCTTCGGCAAGAATGCGCGCGAATTCCGCCAGCACCCGGTCGCCGGCGACGTGGCCGTGCTGGTCGTTGACGTGCTTGAAGCGGTCGAGGTCGGCAAACAGCACGGCCGGTTGCCGAGCGTGCGCCTCCCTGAACAAGGGATCGGTGGCCGCCAGCAGGCCATGGCGGTTGAGAAGCCCGGTCAGGGCATCGAAGCGGCTGCGGTAGTCGAGCTCGCGGCGCTGGCGGTCGATGCGGCCCATGAGCACATAGGCGTAGGTCGCCAGCGTGATCCAGAACACACCAAAGAACACGTCGCCCGAGCCGACGTCGAAGCCGCCGAGGCGGTAGCGCAGACCGAACGCGATGGCCATGCCCAGCAGCGAGGCCACCAAGGTTTCGGCGAACAGGCGCATGCCGTAGCGCATGCCGTTGCCGAGGAGCACCATCAGGAACGCCAGCGCCGACGGCGGAACGGGACTCGGATCATGGATCACCGAAATCGTCACCATGAGCATGTCCAGCGCCATGGCGCCGCGCAGTTGCATCAGGGTCAGGCCCTTGAGCGCGCGGGTGAAGAACCACGTGTTGAGCAGGAAATACCCGCCGAACAGGAAAAGGATCGTGTCGACGCCGAAGAGGATCGGCCGGAAATGCTCGAGCGTGGAAAAGAACAGCACGCCGAGCACGAAAAACAGGTAACGGGTGAAAAACTGCACGACGATGTCGTGCCGTTCCGGCATCCAGAACTCGGCTTCGCCGACCAGATCGCTCAGGCGCCGTCCGGGATGCAGACGCCGCTCGGCTGGCTCATTCGGTGCTTCGGACATCGGCCACCCCCGTCTCGTTTTTCTTCCTCCACGTCCCGATCCGGCCTTGCAACCAGTCGATGAAGGCGGCTTCGGGCTGCGCCGCGAGTTCGAGCGCCCACCAGTCCCGCTGCGCGAATGGCGCACATTTTACCGCGTCTTTCTCGGTCATCACCACGGGCCCGCGCGCCGGGATGTCGGCTGCGGTGAAGGCGTGATGATCGGGGAACGCCCGCGTCGTGACGCGCCAGCCGAGTCCCTCGAGCAGCGCGAAGAATCCCTCCGGACGCCCGATCCCGGTGACGGCGAGCCAGGAACGGTCGGCGAGGCTGCGCGGATCGCGCCGATCGCCGGGGGCTTCGAGCCGGTAGACGCACCCCGGCTCGAAGCGCACGCGGTACGCCGGCACCGGCAAGCCGCCGGCGGGCGCCTCTCCGCTGCGTTCGACGGCGAGCACGGCGTCCACCGCGGCGAGGCGGGAGACCGGCTCGCGCAGCGGCCCGGCGGGCAGCGGCCAGCCATTGCCCAGGCCGGTTGCGCTGTCGATCACGGCGAGCTCCAGCTCCCGCGCCAGACGGTAGTGCTGCAACCCGTCGTCGGAGACGATGACATCGACGCCGGGATGCCGCGCGACCAGCATGCGCGCCGCGGCGACACGGTCGCGGCCGACGACCACCGGCTGCCCGGTCTTGCGGCGGATCAGCAGCGGCTCGTCACCGACCTGCCGCGGGTCGCTGTCGGCGGCGACCTCGGCGCACCCGCGCAGTGTTCCGCCATAGCCGCGGCTCACCACGCCAGGACGCCAGCCCTGGGCCTTGAGCCACTCGACGAGCCAGATGACGATCGGGGTCTTGCCACTGCCGCCGGCGGTGATGTTGCCGACCACGATGACCGGCACGCCGATGTGCACACGGGCCAGCCAGCCGCGACGGTACGCCAGCCGTCTGAGCGCGACGAGGGCGGCGAACAGCCACGCCAGCGGCAGCAGCAGGAAACCCGCCAGGCAGCGCTTCCTCCAGCATGCCTGCATGGGGCGCATGCCGCCTACCGTGATGTCTGTGTTGCGAAGGTGATGCGGACCAGCCCCGCCCGGCGGGCCGCTTCCATGACGTTGATGACGGACTGGTGCGTCGCGTGGGCGTCGGCGTTGATCACCACGACGGGCTCGGACTCGCTGCCCGCGGCACGCTTCAGGGCCTCGGCGAGCGCATCCACCGACGCTGCACCGAGCTGCGTGTCATTGATCTGATACAGACCCGCGGCATCGACCGCGACTTCGATCTGCCGCGGTTTCGCCGGCGTCTGCTCGGCGCCGCTGGTCGGCAGGTTGATCTTCAACTCGGCGAAGCGCGCGTAGGTGGTGGTGACCATGAGAAAGATCAGGATCACGAGCAGGACGTCGATCAGCGGAATCAGGTTGATTTCCGGGTCGTCGCGTCGTTGTCCACGCTGGAAATTCATGCGCGCACCCTACTTCCGCTCGCCGTGGACCGTTTCCACGAGCATGATGGCCTGCTGTTCCATTTCCACCACCAGCGCGTCGACCTTGGCGCGGAAGTAGCGGTAGAAAATCATCGACGGAATCGCCACGATGAGACCGAATGCCGTGTTGTAGAGGGCGACCGAGATGCCGTGCGCAAGCACGGCGGGATTGCTGCCGGTCGGCGTCTGCGAACCGAAGATCTCGACCATCCCGATCACCGTCCCGAGCAGCCCGAGCAGTGGCGCGATGCTCGCGATCGTCCCGAGCGACGTGAGAAAGCGCTCCAGCTCGTGGGTGACCGCACGCCCCGCCTCCTCGATCGATTCTTTCATGACCTCGCGCGAGTTGTGCGCGTTCTTCAGACCGACCGCGAGCACGCGGCCCATCGGCGAGCTGCTGGAAAGCTTTACAAGCAGATCCTGGGTCACGCCGCGGGCGCGGTATTCGCGGATCGTTTCTTCCAGCAGGCCGGGCGGAATGATCTCCTTCTGGCGCAGCGAATACGCGCGCTCGATGATGATCGCAACCGACAGGATGGAGGCCAGGATCAGCGGCCAGATCGGCCAACCGGCGGCCTCGATGATGGCAAGCACAGGGAACGACTCCGTGGAATTGGCAAGACCCGCAATGTAGCGCCGACCGTCCCTGTTGCGCAAGCGGCCCTTGCCGCGGCCGTGCGCGCCAGTTCTCCACAAATGCTGTGGATAAATCTGTGCGCATTGGCCTCGCGGTGGCGCTAAACCGCCGCGGGCAAAGGAAAAACGCGCCAAGCCCAAAAATGCGGCAAAACAAGTTTCTGCTGTATTTTCAGAGTGTTACGAATTCCGCGCCGGCGTCAAGGGGTTTCGCACACCATGATGAAGAAAATTTGTCACCTGTGCATGAAACCCGCTATGCTGCCCCGCCATGAGCGCCGAAACACCGTTCGACATCACGAATCCTGCACCTGGGGAACCGCCGGTTCTGACGGTCAGCGAGCTCAACCGCATGGCGCGGCGTGCGCTGGAAACCCAGCTCCCGCTGATGTGGGTCGAGGGCGAGGTGTCCAACTTCACCGCCGCGCAGTCCGGACACTGGTATTTTTCGCTGAAAGATGACAAGGCCCAGGTCCGCTGTGTGATGTTTCGCGGCCGCAACCAGTTCGCCGACTTCATTCCCGGCAACGGCGACCACGTCGAAATCCGCGCCCTGCCGTCCCTCTACGAGGCGCGCGGCGAGTTCCAGCTCGGCGTCGAGAGCATTCGCCAGGCCGGCGCCGGGCGGCTGTACGAGGCGTTTCTCAGGCTGCGCGCGAAACTCGCCGCCGAAGGTCTGTTCGACCCGGCACGCAAGCGCGTGCTGCCCGCTTTCCCGTCGCGCATCGGGATCGTCACCTCGCCACGCGGCGCCGCGCTGCATGACGTGCTGAGCGCGCTGGCGCGCCGCATGCCGGGACTCGCGGTCATCATCTACCCGACGCCGGTGCAGGGCCAGGGCGCCGCGGCGCAGATCGCCGAGGCGATCCGTACCGCGGCGCGGCGCGCCGAATGCGATGTATTGCTGGTTTGTCGCGGCGGCGGCGCGATCGAGGACCTGTGGGCGTTCAATGACGAGGCGGTCGCGCGCGCGATCGCCGCGAGCCCGATGCCGGTGGTAAGCGGCATCGGCCACGAGACCGATTTCACCATCGCCGACTTCGCCGCCGACCTGCGCGCGCCGACCCCGACCGCCGCGGCCGAACTCGCCAGCCCCGACCGGCGCGCACTATCGCACGCGCTCCTGCAGCTGGGCCAGCGGCTGCGGCGCGCTTTGCAGCGCGCGCACGACGACCGCGCGCAGCGCCTGGATCTGGTCGCACGCGGCCTCGTCCATCCCGCCGAGCGGGTGGCGCGGCAACGCGAGCGCCTCGCCACGGTCCATGCCCGCCTGGCCATGCAGCTGCGAAGCGCTCTGGCCGCGCGGCGCGCACGGCTCGATACGCTCCAGGCGCGCCTGCCCCGTCTGCCCGACGTGCTGACGCAGCAGCGCGCCGCCCTCGAGGCAATCGCGGCGCGTCTCGGACGCGCGCGCGCCGCAAGCTTTGCACGGCGCAGCGAACATCTCGCCCGGCTGGCCGGCAACCTCGCCCACCTCAACCCGGACGCCGTCCTGGAGCGCGGCTATGCCATCGCCACCGACGCCGCCGGCCGCATCGTGCGCGACGCGACACGCCTCGCCCCCGGCGACCCGCTGACGGTGCGCGTGTGGCATGGCCGCGCCCACACCGAAGTCAAGTCGACGCAGCCGGATTGAGGTGACGCTCGACGGCGACGGCGACCTGCGCCTGCAGATCCTCGGCGAGGCAGTCGAAGACCGTCACGTCCGCCCAGCTGCGCAACCAGGTCAACTGCCGCTTGGCGAGCTGGCGTGTCGCGGCCGGTCCCTGCTCGGAGAGCGTGCGACGGTCGATGCGCCCTTCCAGATATTCCCACGCCTGCCGGTATCCGACCGTGCGCATGGCGGGCAGATCGGCCGTCAGCGGATACGCTGCACGCAGCGCCGCGAGTTCATCGACCAGGCCGGCTTCGAGCATGGCGTCGAAACGCAACGCGATGCGCTCGTGGAGCGCTGCCCGCGCCGACGGCACGAGCGCCACTTGCAGCACCCGGTAGGGCAGCCGGCCCGCGCCCTTGGCGAAGTGCGCCGACAGCGGCTTGCCGGTCAGTCGATACACTTCGATGGCGCGCTGGATACGCTGCGCATCATTGGGTGCCAGGCGCGCTGCCGTGCGCGCGTCGATACGTTGCAACTGGGCGTGCAGCGCCGGCCAGCCGTTACGCTGCGCCTCGTCGGCGATCGCTGCGCGCAGCGCGGCGTCCGCCCGGGGCAGGTCGTCGAGGCCGGCGACCAGCGTGCGGAAATACAGCATCGTTCCGCCGACCAGGAGCGGGATGCGGCCGCGCCGCGTGATGTCCTCCATGAGCCGTAGCGCGTCGCTGCGAAATGCGGCGGCTGAATAGCACTCGGTGGGCTCGCGGATGTCGAGCAGGTGGTGCGGCGCGCGCGAACGCGTGGCCGCGTCCGGCTTGGCGGTGCCGATGTCCATGCCGCGATACACCAGCGCGGAATCGACGCTGATGATCTCGAACGGGAATCGCTCGACCAGCGCGACGGCGGTAGCGGTCTTCCCGGACGCGGTCGGGCCCATCAGGAAGACGGCTGGCGGAAGCGGCATTGCAGTCCTTGCGGCAGCGCTTGCCGGAAAGCACGCGGTTCAGATGTAGCGCTTCTGCTCCCGGCGCCGGCCCGGCTTCTTCTTGAGGATGACCACCCCCTTGACGACGTCGAGGTCGTCGATGGGGATGTTCGGGTAGAGCGGGTTGAGCGGTTTGAGCATCCAGCCTTCGGGATGCTGGACGAGCTGGCGCAGCATGTATTTGTCGACGTCGTTGACGTAGGCGACGACGAAGGAGCCGTCCTTCACGAGCCCCGATGGCTCGACGACGATGATTTCCCCTTCGGCGAACTCCGGCAGCATCGAGTCGCCGAGCACCATCAGCGCGTACGGCTCGCCGCCAGCGCAATTGCTCGCTTCGTTGACGTCCTGGATGGGGATGGTCTTGCGTTCGTTCATGGCGATGTCCGGGCGAAACAGGGATCGTGCGAGCTTAGCGCCAAACGACGCGCCCGCAAAGTCTTGCCCGGGCGCGCGGACGTGCCGCGCGTCACTTGCCGCGCATGAACATGGCATCGAGTTCCTTGAGCGTGATCTGGAACCAGGTCGGACGGCCGTGGTTGCACTGCCCGGCACGTTCCGTGGCCTCCATCTCGCGCAGCAGGGCGTTCATTTCCGCCAAACCGAGCCGGCGGTTGGCGCGCACTGCGCCGTGGCAGGCCAGGGTTGCCAAGAGCGCGTTGCGGCGCTCTTCGAGGAGCCGCGACACGCCATAGGTCGCGACCGCGCCGAGCAGCGCGCGCGTGAGTTCGACCGGGTCGGCGTCCTTCAACAGCGCCGGGATCGAGCGCACCACGACTGTCGTCGGTGACGCGATCGAAAGCGCGAAGCCGATCGCCGACAGGGCTTCGAGGTGGTCCTCGATCGCCGCCACCTCGCGCGCATCGGCGCTGACGCTCACCGGGACGAGCAGCGACTGCGCGGGGATCAGCCGCGCGTCGAGCGCAGCCTTGAGCTTTTCGTAGACCACCCGCTCGTGCGCGGCGTGCATGTCCACCAGCACCAGCCCCTGGGCGTTCTGCGCCAGCACGTAGACGCCATGGAGCTGGCCCAGGGCATAGCCGAGCGGCGGCGGCGCGCTGTCGTCGGGGAGCGCTTGCGGGGCGGCGGCAGCGGGCAGCGGCGCATCGCCATAGAACGCCAGGGCTTCCGCGACCCTGAGCGGCATGGCCGTCTGCGTCGGCGGCACGTAGGGCGCTCGTCCGGGCTCGCTGCGCGGCGCGCGCGGCTCGGCCTTCCCCGCCAGGGCACGCTCGGCGGCATGGAACAGGAACTGGTGAACGCCACGGCTGTCGCGAAACCGCACCTCGGTCTTGGCGGGATGCACGTTGACGTCCACGCCTTCCGGCGGCAGGTCGATGAACAGGCAATAGCCCGGCTGCAACTGGTGATGCAGAACGTCCCGGTAAGCCTCGCGCAGGGCGTGGGCGATGAGCTTGTCGCGCACGTGGCGGCCGTTGACGAAGCAATACTGCTGGCTGGCGCTCGCGCTCGCCGCGCTGGGCCGCAGCAGCAGACCCGCGACACCGAGACCGGCGGCGGCCGCGTCGAGCTCCACCGCCGCGTCCGCAAACGCATCGCCCAGCACGTGGCGCAGGCGCGCGGCGCGGCTCTCGCTGGCGTAGCGTTGCGTCACCCGGCCGTTGTGCGTGAGCGTGAACGCGACGTCGGGCCGCGCCAGGGCAAGGCGCCGAACCGCCTCGGCACAATGCGCGAATTCCGTCGCCTCGGTCTTGAGAAACTTGCGCCGCGCCGGCGTATTGAAGAACAGGTCGGCGACCTCGACCGTGGTCCCGCGCGCCAGCGCCGCAGGCGCGGCCTCGCGCACCATGCCGCCCGCCGCCGCGATCTGCCAGGCATGCGCGCTGCCCGGCCCGCGACTGGTGAGCACGAGGCGCGAAACCGCGGCGATCGACGCCAGCGCCTCGCCGCGAAAACCCAGCGTGGCGACGCGTTCGAGCGCTTCGAGGGTGTCGATCTTGCTGGTGGCGTGGCGCGCGAGGGCGAGCGGCAGCTCTTCGGGCGCGATGCCGCAGCCGTCGTCCGCGACGCGCATGCGCTTGACGCCACCGGCTTCGAGGTCGATGCGGATCTCCGTCGCCCCGGCATCGAGACTGTTCTCGAGCAGTTCCTTCAGCGCCGCCGCGGGCCGCTCGACCACCTCGCCGGCGGCGATCTGCGAAATGAGGACGTCGGGCAGGACGCGGATGGTCATTTAACCGCCCGGCCGCGTTTCAGCGCCACGGCATGGGATCGTGGTGCACGGCGACGGCAACGATGTAGGCGAACACGGCCAGCGCGCCGACCCAGGCCGCAACCCGCACGCCCTTGCTGCGCCCGCGTTTGAGCGCGACGGTGCCTAGCGCGATGTACACCAGAAGTCCGATGACCTTGGCCGTGAGCCAGGCGTCGACGAAAGGATACTGGCCCATGAGGTAGGCGAGCACGATGGCCGAAGCGAGCAGCAGCGCGTCGTTGACATGCGGGACGACCCGCACCCAGCGCGCCCCGAGCCGCGGCGAGTCGGCCATCATCCAGGCGCCGCGCAGGACGAAAAGTGTCAGCGTGATCGCCACCGTGACGAGGTGGACGGACTTGAAGAATGCGAACACGGGTTCAACCCAGATTGTCCATTAGGACGCACGATGATGGCGCGGCATTTTGTGAGTGGATTTTCGCACTCGCGACAAGGCCATAGCGGGGACAATGGGCGCGGAGCGAGGGCGGAAAGACGCCGCAAAATGACCGCCAGGGCGCGCGCAGGCCCGCAGGGCCGCCTAATGGACAATCTGGGTTCAAAATTGCTGCGCCACGCGCACGCCCTTGTCGGGCGGCATTTTGGCGATGAAGTCCTTGATCCCGGCGACGATCGAGTCGGCGAGCCTGTCCTGGTAGGCCTCGTTGGTGAGGCGCTTTTCTTCCTCCGGATTGGAGATGAACGCGGTTTCCACCAGGATGGACGGAATGTCCGGCGCCTTGAGGACGGCGAAGCCGGCCTGCTCCACGTCGCCCTTGTGCAGGGCGTTGACGCTGCCCACCTCGCGCAGTACCGAGCGCCCGAGCTTCATGCTGAACTCGATCATCTTGTCCCGACTCATGGAGACGAGCGTCGGTGCAAGGAAGGGAACCGCGTTGTAGCGCTTCAACTCGATCGTCCCGCCCAACCTGTCCGACTCGTTCTCCTTGTTTGCCAGCCAGCGTGCCTGGGCGGACGACGCGCCGTGCTCGGACAACACGAACACGGAAGACCCGCGCGCATCCGGCCGGATGAAGGCATCGGCGTGGATGGAGACGAACACGTGTGCACCCAGGGCACGTGCCTTGCTGACGCGCCCGGCAAGCGGAATGAAGTAGTCGCCGTCGCGCACCAGAACGCCGCGCATGTTCTCTTGCCGATCGATCTTGTCCTTCACCCGCCGCGCGATCGCCAGGGTGACATCCTTCTCGAGTGCGCCGGACGCGCCCTTCGCGCCCGGGTCTTCGCCCCCGTGGCCGGCGTCGATCGCCACCGTGACGAAGCGCTCGACCTGGGCTTCGGCTTTGTCGGCCTCCGCCTTCGGCGTCCGTGTCGCCTGGACCAGGGGGGCCTTCTTGCGCGCTGCGCGCGCCGGGGGATCGTCCGCGTCGGCGGGGTAGAGGTCGACGACCAGGCGATGCTGGTAGTCGCCCATCGGCTTGAGCGGGAAAATGTCCGCCTTGACCGGCTGCTTGAGGGTGAGCACCACGCGCGTGACGCCCGGCCGGTTCAGCGCCGAGTGGATCGACGCGACGAAACGGTCGTCCGGCGTGACACGCGCGGCCAGATCCGCGAGCACCTTGCCGGCGTCGATGTCGTGGATGTCCACCACCAGCCGGTCGGGACCGCTGACCGTGAAGTCCTTGTATTGGAGGGGCTGCGTCGATTCGAGCGTGAGGCGCGTGTTGTCGGGCGAAGGCCACAGCCGGGCGGCGACGAGCTCGGCCGCCCCGGACGCGCCAGGGAGCCACAGCGCACACGCCAGAAGCGGCCCAATCAAACGGGTTCGCAGCATGTTCTCAGACACTCCTTTCCGGCCGTCGATGCGGCCACCAGCTCGGCGCGACGCCCCTCGCCGGAGAATTCCATGCGCACCGACAGATCGGCGGGCGGCAGGACACCGGCGGCCTTCTCTGGCCATTCCACCACGCTCACCGTACGCGGGCCGGCAACGTCGCGAAAACCCGCATCCAGCCACTCGCGCGGATCGCCAAGGCGATACAGATCGAAATGATACAGCTCGAATCCGCCCACGTCATAGGGTTCCACCAGAGTATACGTCGGACTCTTGACGCGTCCCGCATGGCCGAGCGCGCGCAGCATGCCGCGCACCAGCGTCGTCTTGCCGGAGCCGAGCTCGCCGTGCAGATGAATCGTCATGCCGCCCGCCAGGCAGCGCGCGAGGTCCGCACCCAGCCTCTCGGTCGCCTCGGCATCGGCAAGCTCGCGACGGCAGGCGGGGGTATCATCGGCGACATGCATGCTCTACAGTTAGCGCGCCTGGCCGCCAAAATCAAGGCGTGGGGGGAAGCCCTGGGGTTCAGCGCGGTCGGCGTCAGCGATGGCGACCTGTCGGCGCTGGAGCCCGGCTTTTTCGACTGGCTGGACAGAGGTTTTCATGGCGAGATGCATTATATGGCCGCGCACGGCACCAAGCGCACCCGCCCTGGCGAACTCGAACCGGGCACGGTGCGCGTCATCAGCGCCACCATGGACTACCTCCCCGCTGCGGCCGCCGATGCGCACGCCGTACTTGCCGCCGGCGACAGCGCCTACGTCGCCCGCTATGCGCTCGGGCGCGACTACCACAAGGTGTTGCGCAACCGCCTGCAGACGCTGGCGGCGCGCATCGCCGACGTCGTCCCGCACCGCTACCGGGTGTTCACCGACAGCGCGCCGGTCCTGGAAGTCCCGCTCGCGGCACGGGCGGGCCTCGGCTGGCGCGGCAAACACACGCTGCTCCTCAACCGCACGCGCGGCTCGTGGTTTTTCCTCGGCGAGATCTACACCGACCTGCCCTTGCCCGTCGACGTGCCGGCAAGCGGCCACTGCGGCCGTTGCACGGCATGCCTCGACGTCTGCCCGACGCGCGCCATCGTCGCGCCTTACGAGGTCGACGCGCGCCGCTGCATCAGCTATCTCACCATCGAACTCAAAGGCAGCATCCCGGTCGACCTGCGGCCGCTGATCGGCAACCGCATCTACGGCTGCGACGACTGCCAGCTCGCCTGCCCCTGGAACCGCTTCGCGCGCCCCGCGACCGTGCCCGACTTCGACGTTCGCCACGGACTCGATCGCGCGCGCCTCGTCGATCTCTTCGCCTGGAGTGAAGCGGACTTCAACGAGCGCCTCGCCGGTTCGCCGATCCGCCGCATCGGGCACATCCGCTGGCTGCGCAACATCGCGGTCGCGCTCGGCAACGCGCCGGCGTCGCCGGAAGTCCTGGCCGCGCTGGGCGCACGTCTGAACCATCCGTCAGGCTTGGTACGCGAACACGTCGCGTGGGCGCTGGCACGCCAGCAAGGGGGTTAGGCGGTACGCAGTTCCTGCCGCGCGTGGCGGATCACCGACGCGCCCGAAGTCAGCGCCAGGCCGGCCAGCAGCAGCG
>Ga0272446_1003335_pt1 | contig 20415 bp, 29 predicted proteins | sample YNPCB0061_FD_194587 | JGI IMG/M metagenome (GOLD analysis project Ga0272446, IMG submission 194587) | Hot spring microbial mat communities from Yellowstone National Park, WY, United States - YNP-CB-006-1 | ecosystem: Environmental > Aquatic > Thermal springs > Hot (42-90C) > Sediment | place...
TTCTTATTGGTCTCTTAGCCGTATTTATCGGTATCGCGGATATTAAAGACCAGATCGAAGCAAAAAAAGAAGAAGCCGAAGAAAAAGCCAAGGCTGATGCATCCGGCGAATCGAAATAAAACATAGGCGAATGGGCTGCGGCTGTTCCCATATCTTGACAGAGAGCCCATATTATGGGATTATGCGACATTGCCCCGTATACAGGACTGCCCGCGCGATGCCCAAGCTGGGTAGTCTATAAATCCGTGGTTGGAAAACCCTTTTTAAAGGTATGATATGAAGACTGTGTTCGTTAAACCCGCTGAAGCGGAGCGTAAATGGTATGTAATCGATGCAGAAGGTAAGGTTCTTGGCCGTGTAGCTGCCAAGGTTGCATCGATTCTGCGCGGTAAGACAAAAGCGACCTTTGCACCTCATCAGGAAGTTGGTGACTATGTGGTGGTTATTAATGCTGACAAAATCCTTGTAACCGGCAGAAAGGCCACCAATAAGATGTACTATCACCACACTGGCTATGTTGGTGGTATGAAGTCGACCAATTTTGAAAGTTTGATTGCCCGCCATCCCGCGGATCCGCTGGAACTGGCAATTAAGGGTATGCTTCCCAAGGGACCTCTTGGCCGGAAGCTGTTTAAAAACGTAAAGGTTTATGCGGGTGCCAATCACCCCCATGCGGCCCAGAATCCGCAGGTTATTGAACTGTAAGCGAGAGGTAGCAAGGTGATTAAGAATCTCGGTATTGGAACCGGAAGAAGAAAGACCGCAGTAGCCCGGGTGTTTGTTCGGGATGGTAGCGGTAAAATTGTGGTTAACGGTAAGGAACTGAACCAATATTTCACCCTTAATGAACATGCGATGATGGTTCGTCAGCCCCTTATGGTTACTGCCAGCGAAAATAAGTATGATATACTTATCAATGTGTATGGCGGCGGTCCTAACGGACAGGCTGGTGCATGTCGGCATGGTCTTGCCCGGGCGCTCTGCCAGGTAGATCATACCAATTATACCGCCCTGCGGGCTAATGGGTATCTTACCCGGGATCCCCGTATGGTCGAACGCAAGAAGTACGGTCAGGCTGGTGCCCGCCGGCGCTTCCAGTTCTCAAAGCGCTAGTATCCTGTGGCGAACCGCTTGGTTCGTCCTGCATTATGACGGTCACTTCCGTCAAAAGAGGAGCCGATCCGGATCTACTCAAAATTGGGTTATCCGACGGCTCTTTGTTTTTTATTCGACTCTGCTATTTGCCCAAGGCGATTACATCCCGTTTAGAACCATTCCTTTCGCAGGGTGGTGCCATCAATGTAGCTATTTCAGAGGAAGAACAGGAAGCCTTACTCTTTGCTTCTGAATGTGTGCGACTTGAACGGAAGGCTCTGCAATTAATTGGCAGGGCAGAACAATCTCGGCAGGGTTTACAGTACAAGCTCGAAGGGCAAAACTCTTCTGAAGAAGCCGCAAAAACGGTGCTCGATAGACTTGTTGCGCTTGATCTGGTAAATGATCGGCGGTTTGCCACTGCATGGATCAATGCCCAACTGGGCCGTTCTAGAACAAAGAGTGCTTCCCAGCTGATTTCTGGCCTTATGAGACGGGGTATAGATGGTCAAGTCGCCACAGAATTGGTTAAAGAACGCTATCCCGCTGAATTGGAAACAGAAGCAATAAGGGCCTATCTTCATAAAAAGCGCATAGATTCGGGGGCCTTGTCTTCCTTTGAATTAAAGCAAATACTCCATAGGGCTCATTTTTCCAAAAAAGCCATATCATTATTTATTGATAAGGAATAGGGGTCTTCTAAAAATCTAACTGTTTTTTTAGTGGTGCCCCCCATAAGTTTTGATTATTAAAAAATATACAAACTTGAGAAAAAGTGATATAATTGATTGTCTGAAACGTTGACTATATGGATTTTATAGATATAATTTAATTATTGGATGTAATGGAATTAGCTTTAGGCTGTCCCAGCTTAGTAAGAGGATAAGGAAGCTAAAATGGCGAAAAATGATAAGAGATTACGGATTTTTTCTGCTTTAGAAGTAGCAAATATTTGCGGTGTGGTCAATCAGACCGCGATTAACTGGATTCGAAATGGTTATCTTAAGGCATTTACAACCCCTGGGGGCCAATACAGGGTATATGCAGAGGATCTTAAAACCTTTTTAGACGAACGGGGTATGCGTATTCCCGATGAATTAAGTGAGCTTATGCAGGATGAGGTTGAATGGAAGACCATCCTTATTGTAGATGATGATACGGACTTGAATGGTTTAATGAAAAAGTATTTGGAAAAGAAGCTGGATGGCTATATGATTTACCAGGCTTTTGACGGCTTTGAAGCCGGGAAGGCCCTGGCAAATTACCGACCTGGTTTTATCTTTTTGGATATCGATTTACCCGGTGTGGACGGCCATAAGCTGTGCAAGAAAATTAAAGAGGACCCTGCTTTCGGAAAACCCTTTGTTATTGCCATGACCGGCCTTGATATTCCTGAGGAAAAACGGGCTATTTTGGATGAAGGGGCTGATGCTTTCTTTGGTAAGCCCTTAGATTTTGAAATGGTGGTTAAAACCGTAAATGAACTTGCCGCAAAGCTTTCGGTAGGTGTCCATGAGTAGCGATGAATTTGTAATTCTACTTGTAGAAGATGATGATGACATCCGGCTTTCTTTACGGGATTATCTTAAAGCAAAGGGCTTTACCGTCCTTGTTTCTTCCGACGGAGTAGGGGCGATTAAGATACTGCTTGATTCCAAAGTTGATGTAATTGTCTCCGATTACCGGATGGATATCTTTGGTGGCGATTATTGGGTTAGGTTTTTGCATACCTTTTGCCCTGCTACGGATGTTATTATTACTTCGGGCTATTTACGGCCCGAATTTAAGGTTCCCTATCCGGTTGTGTATAAACCCTTTGATTATGCTGAATTAGCTTCCATGCTTGCAGACCTTCGGGATAAAAAACAAAAGGGCTAGTCTATGGCATTGGATGATAAGCTTCCCCAGGAAGCGATTCATTGCCATGTTTTTGGAATGGTCCAGGGCGTGGGGTTTCGGTATTCGGCGATGGCAGAGGCCCGAAAAATAGGTGTTGTCGGCTGGGTAAGGAATTGCAGTGACGGCTCTGTGGAGGTCTATGCCGAAGGGAGTGCTGAACAGCTTAAACGGTTCCTTTCCTGGTTGCATCGGGGGCCGCCCTCTGCGGTGGTGGACCAGGTCCAGGTACGCCATGTTGTGCCTATGGGTACTTATAAAGGGTTTTCTGTAGAATATTAAAGCGATTCTTGACAGGATATCTGCTTTTTTGGTATAGTTTTGCTACATTCTGCACCCTGGAGCGGCCGTCGTATAACGGTATTACCCGAGCTTCCCAAGCTCGTGACGCGGGTTCGACTCCCGTCGGCCGCTCCAGGGTGCAGTTTTTTTTATGATGGATACTCCAGGTTTTCTGGTAAGGGGTTTTTAAGCACATCCAGGAAGCGGAGCGCCTCCCACCTTGCCATATCCAGATTATGGTCCCGCCAATTGCCGCATTCCCCTGCCGTAGCCCCCGGAATTTCATCAATATAGGTGGATATCCAACGGTACATATCGGTTATGAGGGATAACACATCCAGGGAGGAGAGGTTTCCTTCCAGGATTACATAGAAGCCGGTTCTGCAGCCCATGGGGCCAAAGTAGACCACGCGACTGCCCCACTGGGGGTGGGAACGGAGAAAGGTAGCTCCCAGGTGTTCGATGGTGTGGGCGGCGGGGACATCCAGTACGGGTTCTCGGTTGGGTTCCTTCATGCGAATGTCAAAGGTGGTGAGGACCGTCTCGCCGAAGCGGTCTTTGCGGGATACAAAGATGCCTCGTTTCATGCGGATATGGTCTACGGTAAAGCTGGCAATTTTTTCCATGTTGGCCTCCTGATGTTTCCTTTGTATTGTTACAGGTGTTGGATAAGTTCCATAACGATTTCGCTTGAATGGCGGGAAGCGATGGGGAGGAATTCATCAAATTTCATGGGAGATTCCTGGCCTGCGATATCCGAGAGAGCGCGAAGTACCAGGAAGGGGGTGGAAAAGAGGGTGCAACAATGGGCTATGGCAGCGCCTTCCATTTCGACGGCCTGTATGGTCGGAAAGGTTGCTCTCAGATGCGAAATCTTTTCTGGTTCGTGCATAAAGATGTCCCCCGAGCCGATGAGACCCCTGCTATAGTTCAGCCGAGCCGGGAGCCGGCCTTGCTGTTTTAGGTTTACTATTGCGGCTTCAGCGAGTTCTTGCAGGGTTGTATCGGCGCGGAATATCTGTGGTTGTCCTGGAATTTGTCCGGGGAGGTAGCCGAAGGCGGTTACATCCACATCATGGTAGATGAGTCCCTCGGAAATGACCACATCGCCAAAGTGCAGGTTTTGGGCAATGCCCCCCGCCGAGCCTGTATTGATTAGGGCTGTGGGTTTAAAGGTTTCCAGCATGATGGCACAGCCTACGGCGGCTTGCACCTTGCCGATGCCGCATTGGAGCAGAACCACGTCTTTGCTGCCTAAAGTACCGGAACGATAGGTAAACGCTCCGATCTGGTGTTCCTTTTGGTTCTGCATAACACCCTGCAGAAGTTCAACTTCTGCTTCCATAGCACCGATTATTCCAATCACCCCTTGCTCCTTATAATCCCCTGTACTGTACCAAAAAGTTGGCAATAGGGCGAGAGGGGCTGCAATGGCTTTGCGGGGGACCTACTTTGTTACTGGGGTGTACCGACTGAAGACCCGTTGGTGAACCAGCGAACCACACCGACCTTGTTTTTCTTATTGTTATAAATCATGCCGCCGTTCCAGTATTCCAGGGCTGCAATAAGGCTGTTTCCGCCATCCTCTGCATCGCTATTCGGCCCCCGGTAGCTTGCAAGATTAAGAAAGGTATCGAAATCTTCCCGGAATAAGGCTTCCTGTCGTTTTCTGTAATATTCATTCCATGCTTCCAGGTTGGTGAATCCTTCTCCTTCATCTTCGACGATAAAGCGTACCCGTTTACGGAGGTCGTACCAGACCTTAAGTTTTTTGGAAGGGTCCTTTTTATTTCCGTGTTTTATCCCGTTTTTAATGATTTCCGAAAGTTGTTGTTCCAATAGGTTTCCCTCTTTATATGCTTCCGGACAATCCTGTAACACATAGGTGGTGTATTCCCGAATACGGTTATAATCACTGGGGAATTCGATGTATCGCATCCCTTGGGCATCGAATAGCTCATTGTGTTCATCCACAATAAGCTTGCGAACAATGATTTGCTGCATGGTTGTTTCCTTTAGGTACCCTTAGGTACTCTGTTTCACCTGGGGTGGTGTGGCTTCGGTCAGGATCGGCAGTATATTTGCCATGGATAGGACCTTGCGGGGTGTCCCCTGAATACCCGAAAAGGTTATTTTTATACCCCTGGCTTTGGCCGCCTGGAGGGTTTTTATTATGGTTCCTACTCCAGAGCTATCCAGGTAATGTACCCGGGAACAGTCTATATGAAAGTGGGTGATTCGTTGCTGTAAAATTTCAAGGGTTTTCTTCAGCAATTCCGGGGCAGAATAAAGGTCCAGGTCGCCGCTTATTTCCAGGGTATACCAGCCGTGTATCGTGTCCATCATATCCTTAGTTTCCATGGCTCTAATTAACAGCGAATCTGTGAAAATACCATAAGAGAAATATGAGAAAATGATAAAAACGAATTTGTTTAATGGAGTTTTAACAAATCTGTGCGAAATTTGGCTTGCTATGAAAACCTTAGAAGCCAGGGGAACCTTGCTTTCCCAAGCCAACCCACAGAGACGGTATTCCAACGCAATTTTAAATATAGCACATCATCTGTGGTATGTGTCGGAATCGGTTAAGGTGCTTGAGCTAACCGATGAATTGCAGTTACATCCAGAGATTTTGGTGTTTGCGGTGGTAGATACCCATGGAACCTACCTTGGGCTTGTTGAGCGGGATGCGCTGTTTGCCCTAGTTGGCAAGCCCTTTGGCAGGGAGGTGCTTCAGCGCAGTATAATAAAGGAATTGATGCAAACCGTTACTCCCTTCGATGCCCGGCAAAATTTTCTTACCGTTGCGCAGCATCTGCATAAAACCGATGAGGTTGTCGCCAGGGAAGCGGAACTTGCGGGAACAGAAAAAAAACTTGCGCGATACTTTCCCCTGGTCGATGAGCATGGTCTATTTCAGGGTATATTTTCCCGTTACGATTTGAACGAATATCTTGCTACGATTACCAGAAATGATATTGAGTTGGCTGGAAGGATTCAAGAACGCTTACTGTCGAATAGGATGATGAAAAAGGATCGTTATTCTATTGTAGGGTGGTCCCGGTCTGCCAAAGGTGTGGGTGGTGACTTTTATTTTATGCAGGAAATTCATAATGACATGCTCTTTGCCACCCTCTGCGATGTATCCGGCAAGGGAGTTTCCGCTTCCTTAATTGTATCGATGTTGTGGGGCATGCTCAGAACCTATGATTTCAGGCGGGGCCTTCGGGACCTTATAGTCACTATAAACAAGGCTATTGTTTCGACCTTTCAATTGGAAAAATATCTAACGGGCTTTTTTATGCTCTTTGATCAGAACCAATCCAAACTGCTCTGCGCTGATATGGGGCACTCCCATGTGTATCTAATCCGCAACAACCATGTAAAAGCTCTGAAAGGGCGTCTTTTAAACCTTCCTATCGGAATAGAATTGGATATTACACCCTCTCTTATGGGACTTCCTTTGCAGAAAGGGGACCAGCTCTTTATATATACCGATGGAATAACGGAGCAGGTAAATGGGGCTGGGGAGGAATTCGGTGAAGACCGGCTTAAGGCCCTATTGCAAACCTTGCCGCAGGACGGGAAACTGGTAACAGAAATGCTTGCTGAAGAGCTCGATCGCTTCCGTGAAGGCATCCCTCAGCAGGATGATATGTCATGTATCTTGTTTGATTATCAGGGCTGATTTGAGTTGCTGGGTCTTATAAAGGAGTCCTGCCCCCCAAACGGTAGTTCTGTTCCGTCCCCGCTGTTTTGACTGGTATAGGGCTTCATCGGCCCGCTGTATCAGGACGTCGCTTTCCAGCTCTTCTGTTCCATCATAGATGGCAACTCCAAGGCTTATGGTAACCTGGGGTAGGGGTTGTTCCCAGGGGATTTTCATGGCCGCCACGGCCAAACGGAGCCGCTCCGCCACAACCCAGGCGGAAGCCCTGGTGGTTTCGGGAAGCAATACGGTGAATTCCTCTCCTCCAAATCGGGAGGGTATATCCTGGCTTCGGAGGGTTTTCTGTATTACCAGTGCAAGCTGTTCCAACACCGCATCCCCTGCCAAATGGCCATAGGTATCGTTAAAGTGTTTAAACTTATCCACATCCATGATGATCAGCCCAAAGGGTACCCGTATCCGGCTTGACCGGGACATCTCTTCTTTAAGGCGCACCAAGAAAAACCCATGATTGTAGAGCCCTGTTTTTCCGTCCCGAACTGAATATTGGTAGTGAATATAGTTTTGTATAGCCAGGCTGGTAAAGGCCATGAGCTTATCCAGAAAGGAAAGCTCCTGTAGCGAATACTGCTCTTCCAGCAGTTTGGGACCGACCAGTATGAGCCCATAAAGGCCTGAAGGGCCCAGAATAGGAATGAGCAGATCGGGCTTTTGTTCTTTCATCGGTTCGGTTGCCGATGGGTTGTTAAGCTGGTATTCCAACAAATCGAAATTAATAGGCTGGGGGTATTGCTTAAAAAAGGTTTCAAAGGGTTCTAGACTTTCTATTTGCAGGGTAGTATCAAAGGCCTTAAAGTTCTTATATCCCCGGAATACCAAATCCTTATGGTTACTCGAAGGTTTCCATATAAAAATAAGAAAGGATGGCAGAAAGCGGTCTGAAATTTCTTTTACGGCGCTTTCCAGAATGTCATCGATTGTTTTGCTATGCAGGATCGCTTTAGCCGCATTGATGATCGCCTCATAGTTGCGGATATCCTTTTTAAGGGTATCTATGTAGTTGAATACACCCAGTTCCTGAAGCAGGTTATACTGACTTAATACCTTAGGGTTCTTAAGGAACTCATCCGTATCCTGCATAGGGCCTTCCTAGGTAATAGAAAAATTATCTGCCACCGTTCTTCGCCAGGGGGCACGCTTTTCCTTGTCTTCCCATTGGATAATCCGTTTTATGACAAAATGGTTCGTATCCTGGGGGTTTGGAAACTGAATAACACCAAAGCGGCCTCCGCCGATATAGGTCAGGCTTTCTCCATCCTGCAACGGCTCCCGATCAGCAAGTCGCCTCAGGGCACAATCAAAATGTATTGGAGAACCCGATGCCGGATCGGTGAGGGCACTTGAAAGATCATTCACGGGTTTTCCGCAATAGGGGCATTCTGCACGGGGCAATTGGTTTTGGCCCAGTTTTGGCGGAATCCATTGGGGGCGGTCAATGAGGGTGCCCTTTTGCTTATCAAAACGGGGTTTTTCCGCAGTCTTTTGCTGAGGTTTTTGCATATTTTTATCTTTATTCTGCTGTCGGTCCTTGAATTTGTTTCTGCGGCGGTTATATCCATCTCTGCCGTTTTCTGCCATGTACTGCTCCTGCTCTGTGTTCTTCCAGTAGTTCTTCGCTGAGAACTTGGGCGATCCTCTGTATGGCTCCAGCCAGGTACAGATCATCATTGATAAGCCGTTTTAGTTCTTCCAGTTTTTGTTTGTTCTGGTGGTTCTCAGTTTGAACCATCATAATACACGCTCCATAAAGGCTGAGGCAAGATGGTGAATACCCTGTGAGCCGATAAATATAATATCAAAACGCAGGGCTATACTGTTATATTCTCGATGGGTTGCAAGAAAAAACTTAGCCGTTTTGATGATTCTTTGCTGTTTTTGCAGATTAACGGCGTATTCCAGATTTTCCAGGCCAAAATACGACCAGGCTTTTACTTCTATAAAAACAAGGGTATCCCGTTCCCGGGCAATGATATCAATTTCTCCAAAGGTACTGCGAAAGTTACGGGCTACTATTTCATAGCCCTGGGATGTGAGATAGGCTGCAGCCCGGTCTTCTCCGTCCTGGCCCTTCCTTCGGCTATTCACGGCCCTTGGTCAGTTCCTTGGGGTCAATGGCTCTGGCGATAAACATACTCTTTTCTTGCAAAAGGTTGATTATTTCACCATCATCATTATTAAAGGCATTGCCGAACTCATCTACCAAAATGCGAATCTTTGGCCGCAGGGGAGCTTCGCTGTGCCCTTCGATAACCCGGGCTATGGCTCCCGTATTGAGCAATACGATAGAACCAATCGGATAAATGCCCATCGTCTTTATAAAAGCCTTGAGAACCTCCGGATCGAAGCGCCGGGCGTTGTCTGAAAGCAGGTTTTTCATGGCTTGATAGCCGATCATGGAGTTGCGGTATGGTTTTTCGCTTACCATAGCCTCAAAAGCATCGGCGACGCTGACAATCCGGGCTCCAAGATCTATAGCTTCACCGGCTAAACGCCGGGGGTATCCTTCACCATCCCAGCGTTCGTGGTGCTGAAGGGCTATAACCCCCACTTCTTCCGGGTATAGAAGTTCCTTGCAAATCATTTTATAGGCATACAGTGGATGGGCCTGTATACGGGCAATCTCAGTCTCCGACAGGCCGCCTTTTTTTTCAACTATGTCCTTGGGCAGTTTAAGCATGCCAATATCGTGGAGCAGGGCTCCAGTCGTTACCTGCAGTATTTTATGATTCGGCATTTTTAATTCCATCGCAATCAGGGTGGAGAGAATAGATGTATTTACTGAGCTTTTAGCTAGGGGGTAGGTGGTTACTTCGCCGCCTAAAATATAACCCACAATCTGGTCCCGATGTTCCCGGACCGCCTGTAAAACCCGTCCGGCAATGTCATCGATACTGCGGCTTTCCACCGAAAGCCCCTCCGTAATGTTCTGAAACAGGGCCCCCAGTTTGTTGATCAGGTCCGTGTAGGTCCGGTAACTGGGTGCATTATCCATCACCGATGGCAGGGAAATCAGACTTACTGGACCATCCTGGGGTGCACCTTTGCTGCCATTATCTGCTTTTGTTTCAGCAGCCTCTTTATTCGGAGAAGGATTATCTGAGACTGCTACCCCGTCGGTATACAAACTGTCTATACCCCATTTTATCAGCCGGTCGATGTCCTTCTTTTTCACCGGAATCCCGGCAGGTACAAAAAGGTTATTATCCTGAATATACACCGGTTCCGTAAAGATTTGCCCAGGGCGTAATGCAGTAACTGTAATCTTTCTCACGATCGTTCCTCGTTTTTAATGATTGCAAATACCTTAGCAACAAGCTCCCAGCACCAGGGAGGAATGTAATCCCCTACGGACATATGTTCCGTTAGAAGAGATGCAAGGTTTGCATCTTCAATTATAGTGACTCCTGCTTTTTCGGCAAGTTCTACAATATGGTCTGCGGTTTTTCCCTTCCCCGAAGCGATAATTCGGGGTGCATAATCGCCTTCTACATATTTTAGCGCACTGGCCCGCTTTATTTCCATAAGTATAGACCTATATTATAGACCTTTTATGCTTTGATTTCAAAGCTGGTATACCATTCTTCGCGGAATTCCGGAAAGGATTCCGGTTTTTCAAAGCTTATAACCACCGTATCGGAGATTGTTTTAAGGGAATGAACCACCCCATCTGGATCTTTAGGCGGAGGATAGACCTGCACTTTGGTAGCCAGGCCGCCCGCCTTATTTTTTGCCGCCTGTACAAACCAGTGACGCGTTTCTGTCGCCGCTTCCAATGCCAGTTGGGTTACTTCGATGTGACCACCAGGCCTATCCACACAAAGAAGCCGAAATGTCCCCCTTAGGGAAACAGCATCTTCCTGAAACTGAAAGGGGATAATGATGTGCCGTTGTTTATTCTTATCTGGTAAACGATTTAAAAGGTCCAGGACGGGATGTGTATGATGAGCCCCATGAAAATACAGGGCCGTGTCCTGCGGATTAAGGGGTATCGGCTCTCCGGTTTCATCCGATTCGGATTCTAAAGATGCTTCAGATTGATGAACTGCCGGTTCCCTTTTTTGTTCACCCTTGCCGTGCATTTCTGGTGCCCTGTGGGTGCTGATCCGTTGGGCTATCTGTGCTAAAGCTGTCTCGGACAATCGCAGGCCCTTAGAAAAGGCAAGCAAAGCACTGAATATCCCCGCTTCCTGCAACTGGGGCGGCAGTCTTAAGGCCCCTCTGATATATGGCTCAATGGTTTCCCTGTTTAAAGGGATCTGAAAATGTAAGGCGAAGCTCAGGGCAGAAAGGTTTTGTTTGGTCAAGGGGAGCTTTATGTTTTTAGCCAGTTGTTCAATTTGGACCGTATGTACAGATTTAGAAGAGGAATTATTCTGAGAATTTATTGTTCTATGGGAATTGTGGGAGGACTTTGCATCTGACGGAACAGGCCGGATGAGGTTCAGCCTGTTGCCATCAGATTTTTCGCTTTTCATAGGCCCCTATTAGGCCTGAGCGCTTTCCTGGGCGGCAGCTGCTTCGTGGGGCTTCTTGGAAATAAGCTCCTTAATCTTGGCAGCCTTACCAATCTTGTCCCGGATATAGTACAGCTTAGCCCGCCGAACCTTACCAGGCCGCATGACTTCTACCTTAACCACCCGGGGGGAGTGCATGGGGAATACCCGTTCAACACCAACCCCATAGGAGTTTTTCCGTACGGTAAAGGTTTTGCCGACCCGGGAGTTCTTCATGCAGATTACCAGCCCTTCATAGGCCTGAATCCGTTCGGTCTTGCCTTCGACAATCTTGAAATGGACTTTTACGGTATCGCCCACCTTGAAATCATCCAGCTCGCTCTTCATCTGAGCCGCTTCGATAGCTTTAATTTCGTTCATTTGTATCCCCTTGACTGCGCAGGGTCTGACCCTGCAGTTCAGCAATAAGTTTTCGTGTTTCAGCAGAATAACGGCCCGTCTCCAACCCTTTTTGCAGTATATCAGGCCGGACAAGCAGGGTTTTTTCAACCCGTTTCTTCAGACGCCATTGCCGAATCTGCTCGTGATGCCCAGAAAGCAACACCTCCGGGACCCGTAGCGTATCATAAATCTCCGGTCTTGTATACTGGGGATACTCGAGAAGTCCGTCGGAAAAGCTCTCTTCTTCGAGCGATTCTGCGGAAATTACCCCATCCACAAGCCGGTAGGTGGCATCTATTAATACCAGGGCCGATACTTCCCCTGAGGAAAGGACGTAATCACCGATGGAGATTTCGTCATCCACATAGGAATCGATAATCCGCTGGTCAATTCCTTCGTATCTGCCGCAAAGGAGGATTAATTCGTCCTCCGCGGCAAGTTCCCGGGCCAGGTCCTGATTAAACAGCCGGCCCGATGGGGAAAGGTAAATAACCCTTCCTCGTTTATTTTGCAGGCCCCTGTCCGCCAGGGATGCACCGGTTTGCTGTTTTTTTACCGCACCGGCGGCCTCTAAAGCCCTGCCGAGGGGTTCGGGAAGCATCAGCATCCCTGCACCGCCCCCATAGGGAGCATCATCACATTTATGATGCTTGTCTGTAGCAAAATCCCTTATATTGATGGACCTATAACTTATAACACCCCGTTGTATGGCCTTTGCCATAATGGAGGTATTAAAAAAGGCATCCACAATTTCAGGGAATAGGGTAAGTACGGTGTACTTCACTCCAGGATCCACCCTTCTTTGAGGATCACCGTGCCGCCTGCAATATCAATTTCCCCAATAAACTCATCCCGGAAGGGCACCAGCCTATGCTCACCTTCGGATGTTTTAATCTCCATGAGCTGTCCGCCGCCGCCCTCTATCACATCGGTAACCGTGCCAAGGACAGGACCCGAAACAAGTTGTAAGTGCACCGATAAGCCCCGAAGGTCTTCGATGTAATACTCATCCTTGTCCAGCGGTGCTGCCTCATCTCGGCTCACCAGGATTTCACCGCCCTGCAGAGCCTTGGCAGACTCTGGGCTGTCATATCCTTTAAATTTGATAACAAAAGAACTGGGGGCATGGCCCGTATCTTCGATAACCAGGATTTTTTCCTGGGTGCCAAAACGAACGGTTACCTTCTCCAATTGATCAAAGTGGCTGCTGTCACCGGACGGCAGCCGAACCTTTACATAACCCTTTACTCCAAAGGGTTGCCCAATGATTCCGGTAATGAAACGCTCGGTCACACCTGTATTCCGTCAGTCCAGTATTTCCAAAACAGTTCGTTTTCCGGTGGTGACTGTGGCGGCCTGCAGGATGGTCCTGATTGCCTTCGCAATACGGCCCTGCTTGCCAATAACCTTGCCAATGTCTTCCGGAGCTACACGGAGTTCCAGAATGGTACTTTTTTCACCTTCAATCACGTTTACCTGCACTGCGGAAGGATCATCAACAAGACTTTTGGCGATATATTCAACAAGATCCTTTTCCATAGAGGCTCCTTTCTAATATTAGAAGGTGAAGTTGTTGTTGTTCAGGATCTTGCGGACCGTATCGGTAGGGGTTGCACCCTTGCTGAGCCAGGTCTTAACTTTTTCAGCATCAAAAGCAACCTGGGAACCCTCAGCTGCGATGGGGTGATAGATTCCTACTTCATCGATGGTTTTGCCATCCCGGGGAGCTCTGGAATCCATAATGACAATCCGATAATAGGGCCGTTTCTTGGTTCCGAACTTCTTAAGTCGAATGCGTGCGCTCAAAGGTATCCTCCTCAAATTCTTCCCCCACTGGGGAATGCCCGTTTCTCGTACTTATGCGTCGGCGGGAGTGCGGGCATTCCAAACCCGTCGGCGCGGTTGCGCTGATTTTGGGGCGCGTAAGCTTTATGTTTATAGGAAAATCGCCCTTTAGTCAACGGTCGGAGCCCCGGCCCTAGCGGTCCGGTTAAGTAGCCCCCTGTGTTTAAAAGCCGCCTCTGCTGCCCATGCGGTTCATCATGGCCTGGGCTGCCTGGGGATTTTTCCCCAATTTGGCCACCTTTTTCATCATGGTCCGCATCTTTTCGAATTTTTTAAGGAGCCGGGCCACCTCTGCCACGGAAGTCCCCGATCCCCGGGCAATTCTGGATCGCCGGGACGGACCTATAATCAGGTAGTTCTGCCGTTCCTTCTTGGTCATGGAACAGATGATGGCTTCCTGCTTTTTCATGTCTGCCTTGTTCAAATCCTCTTCGGAGATTTGTCCTGCCATGCCGGGCAGCATTTCCAGCATGGACTGGAGGGATCCCATCTTTTTAACCGCCCGAAGCTGATCGAGCCAGTCCTGGAGGGTAAAATCTTCGGAGAGCATCTTTTTCTGCAGGGCGGCGGCCTCTTCCTGGTTCACCACCTGCTGGGCCTTTTCTACGAGGCTGACGATATCCCCCATGCCCAGGATGCGGCTTGCAAGTCGATCCGGGTAAAAAGGTTCGAAGTCTTCGGGTTTTTCGCCAACACCGACAAATTTTAAGGGTTTGCCGGTGATGGTTTTCAGGGAAAGGGCGGCGCCGCCCCGGGTGTCGGAGTCGAACTTGGTAAGGATTACCCCGGTAAGGCCGATCTGTTCATCAAAGGTTTTGGCGATATCCACCGCCGACTGGCCGGTCATGGCATCGGCCACTAAGAGTAATTCATCGGGTTTAGCCGCGTCCCGGAGCCGGACAAGTTCGGCCATCATGTCCTGATCAATCTGGAGCCGGCCTGTCGTATCGACGATGATGGTGTCGTAGAGGTTTTTCCGGGCCGTTTCCAGGGCCCCCTTATAGACCTTAACCGGATCCTTGGCGCCCTCTTCTTTATATACGGGAACCCCAATCTGGGCCCCTAATACAGAAAGCTGTTCTATAGCGGCGGGGCGGATGAGGTCGCAGGCTACAAGGAGTACCTTGCGCCCTTCTTTTTTAAGCCGCAGGGCCAACTTGGCGGAGCTTGTGGTTTTACCGGAACCTTGCAAGCCCAGCATCAGGATCACCGACTGGGTGTCGGGGCCCTTCAGGTTCAGGTCCTGCTTGGAATCACCCAAGAAGGCTACTAATTTATCATGGACAATCTTGATGAACTGCTGGCCCGGGTCTACGGAACGGAGTACCCGTTCCCCCTTGGCTTCTTCTATGGTAGCGTTTACAAAGCGGCGCACCACCCGGAGGTTTACATCCGCCTCGAGGAGTGCCATTTTAATGGCTTCTACGGCGTCTTCTATGTTTTTTTCGGTTATGGTCGCCTTGCCGCTGATGGTTCGCAGGGCATCCTGAAATTTTCCGGTCAGTTTTTCGAGCATATTCCTATCCTAGGTCCTTTATAAAGGCATGTAAGAATTCTATAGGAGTTAATTCCTTGTTCAAAATTCGGTATAGGCCCAGGGATATGGGCATTTTCAGGTTGTGCTGTTCCGCGAGCATTTTTACATACTTGGCGGCCACCACACCTTCGGGCAAGTAACCCACTTCACTGATGCGGTTTATCAGGTCATCCAGACTGCTGTAGGGCTTCAGGATATCCTTTTCGATGATTTCCCTGCCAAAGCGACGGTTTCTGCCGAAAATGGACCGGCAGGTTACATCCAGGTCGCCGACACCGGAAATGGAGGTAAAGGTTTCAGGATGGGTAGCCCCCATGGCCCGGCCCAGGGTTTGAATCTCGTTGAGCCCCGCGGCAAGGAGCAGGGACTCGGTGCCGTCGCCGAATATGTCTTCCATGCCTCGTTCAGCAGCGCTGGTTTTAAGGGCATCCAGCATACCAAAGGCGATGGCTATGACGTTTTTCGAGGCCGCCGCCACCTGCACACCCCGGACATCAAACGAAGAGAATACGAGGAGCCGGTTTGTTTTTAATAAGTCTCGGAAGCGGATTGATTGTTTGGCGCTTTCGCTGGCGGCGATGAGCCCCGTAATTTTGCCCCGGGAAACCTCTTCCGCATGGCTGGGGCCGGCAATGTATACCAGGGATTGGCGGTAAAATCCGGGAAGGTAATCTTCCAGGGTTTCGAGGATGAGCCGGGGCCCCTTAGCGGTTGGGATAAACCCCTTGGTAATGACACCAATGGCGGTTTCGCCTTCCCGAATGGAAGGAACCGACAGAATTTTTTTTACCGAATCTAAAAGGTATAGGGATGGGCTTGCGAGAATAAGAAATTCCTTGCCGTCGGCGGTTTCTGCAGGGTCCGTATAGGCCCGAAGGTTTTCCGGGAGATCCACGTCGGGCAGATACCGGGAATTACGGTGCCGGAGGTTGATATCCTCCGCCGATGCCGATTCATGGCTCCAAATATCAACATCGATGCCCTTTTCTGCAATAACCTTGGCTACCGCGGTTCCCCAGGCTCCGGCGCCAAGGACTCCTACTTTTGCGCTCATTTCTTGCCTTCCTCCAACCTGTGAATCAGTGTTTCCAGTTCGGTGACCCGTTCAGCGATAAGATTGATGCCATTCTGCCAGAATTCGGGGCCTTCCAGGTTAAAGCCCGCGGCCCGGCCCACATCTTCTGCACTGGCCCGGCCGGTCAGCCTGAGAATTTCCTTGTAGGTCCCGGCAAAGGCGCTACCCTGTTCCCGGGCGCGGGAATAGAGGCCCAGTGCAAAGAGCTGGCCAAAGGCATAGGGGAAGTTATAGAACGCCAGGCCTGTGCTGTAATAATGGCTCTTTACGGCCCACATGTAGGGATGCAGCAGTTCGGCATCGAGACCATCCCCATAGGTAGCCACCTGGGCTTCTTTCATCAATATGCAGAATTCTTCCGGCGAAAGTTCGCCCTGTTCCCGTCGTTCAAAGACGGCCCGTTCAAAGTAGAACCGGGACAGAATATCTACAATGATTTGGCAGGCATCCTTTAGACTGCCTTCTATCAGGCTGAGCCGTTCCTCGTTCGAGGATGTTTTTAAGGCTCCTTCCAGTATGATGGTTTCTGCAAAGGTGCTGGCGGTTTCTGCCAAGGTCATGGGGTAGGCGGTGAGGGTGCTGGGCAGGTCCTTAATGACTTCATGATGCCAGGCGTGGCCTAATTCGTGGGCGACGGTGGTTACCGAATCGAAGGACCCTTCGAAGTTGCAGAGTATCCGGGATTCCTTTGCCAGGGGGAAATCGGTACAGTAGGCTCCGCCAATCTTGCCTTCCCGGCCTTCGGCATCTATCCATGAAAAGGTAAAGGCGTGGCGGGCAAAATTGCCCATGGCAGGGTCAAAGGCGGAGAATTTGTCTATTATAAAGTCCCGGCTTTCTTCCCAGGTCCATTTGCGGCTTGCCTTTCCTACCGGGGCAAAGAGGTCGTAAAAGGCGCATTTTTCTATGCCGAGGATGCGGGCCTTGGCGTTCAGGTACCGGCGGAACAGGGGCAGGGATTGCTCCATAACGGAAATAAGGGCATCCAGGGTTTTCCGGCTGATTCGGGATTGGTATGCTGCCTTATCCAGGGCGGACTGCCAGCCCCGGCGTTTATCCACCGTGATGGCAAAGCCCTTAACGCCGTTCAGAGAGGCTGCCAGGGGAATTTCCATGGATGCCCAGGCAGAAAGTTCTGCCTTATAGGCCCGTTCCCGGATATTCCGGTCCGGATCGTGGGCCAGGTCCCGCAGGGCGATGACGGTTTTCTTTTCGCCGGTGGACGGATCCCAGACTGCAGTTACCGTCGAGGAAATGGCTTCCTGAAGCCGGCTCCAGGCATCGCCGCCGCTCCGGGCCAGGTCGTTGGCGAGGTCTTCCAGTTCCGGGGACATCTGGTACTTGGCCCGCTTCAGGGCATCGGTAAGGAAGAAGCGGTATTCGGCCAGGTTCGGATCAGTGGTTATCAGGTTCTGCACCAGCTCTGCCTGTTCGGCAAGGCGGGATCGCAGGATGACCGCCGCCTTTCCCAGGGGAAGGGCGAGGGCTTCCAGGGCATTAATTTCATTCAAGGCCCGGGAATTGCGGGTGTCGGTGGTATACACCGCTGAGGCATAGGCTTCCAGGTTTTCTGCCAGGTCAGCGGTATCTTCGTAGCTGTGGATCCAGCTTAGGATGAGATGCCCTGCCTGGGTCTTGTCCTGGGGCCAGGGTTGTTCAAGCTGGGTGAGCAGTTTGTTTGCATGCTCTGCCAAAAGTTCCTTGTCCCGGATATATTCTGGGGCATCAAAAGATGTGTACACGCTGGCCAAATTCCAGCGGGGAAGTTTAGAACCAGCGCTCATTGCCATCCTCCCAGTCGATAAGTTCCTGTTCTTTAAAGAACAGGTTAATCTCCCGTTCTGCACTGGCGGGAGAGTCTGAAGCATGAACAATGTTCAGTCTTGTTTGATAGGCAAAGTCTCCCCGGATGGTGCCGGGCAGGGCATTGTTTACATCTGTGGGGCCGACCAGGCGCCGAACCGCGGCGATGACCCCATCACCCTGCAGTACCATGGCTACCACGGGGCCTGAGAGGGTATAGGTGACCAATTTTTCGTAAAAGTCCTTACCCACATGTTCCCGGTAATGGGATTCGACCAGGCTGCGGTCCAGTTGCATTAATTTTAATCCGACAATTTTAAGTCCCTTCCGTTCAAAGCGGGAGAGCACTTCTCCAACAATACGGCGTTGTAACACGCCGGGCTTCAGCATGGCAAAGGTGCGTTCCATAATAGCTGTACTATATCAACAATGGGCGGCCTCGGCTACTATTCGTAGGATATGGAATAGAGACAGAGTCCTTTTGCTGGACCTGGTTCTGGGGCGAGGGAACGATTTTTTGCTTCCAGGAGGGCAGCCACGTCGGAGGGGCTCCTGTTCCCCAGACCCACCTGAACCAACACCATGGTCATGATGCGGACCTGGTTCCAAAGAAAGCTGTCGGCGGTAAAGTACAGGTGCAGTTCCTCATTGCTTGTTTCAAAGCGGATGCTATGCAGAGTTCTCATGCGGTTCGATTTGGATTTATCCGCGGTGAAGCTCGTAAAGTCATGGGTGCCTTCCAGCAGGGCGGCGGCCCGTTTCATGGCATCCAGGTTGAGTGTTTCGGGAATATGCCAGGTATAGGCCGCTCTGAAGGGGTTTCCCACAGGGCCGCAGATGATGCTGTATCGGTAGGTGCGGCTTACAGCATGGTAGCGGGCATGAAAGCGTTCAGGGGCGGGGACTATGACCTTAATGGCTATGTCGGGGGGAAGTTCGGCGTTGGCCGCCGGGAGAAGGACCTCCAGAGAGACTCTGGCGGGCAGTATGGCGCTTGCGGCTTGTCCTTCCGCATGAACCCCCGCATCGGTGCGGCCGGCCCCTACCAGGTGCAGGTCCTCTGCGGTGTAGGTTCCCGGCTGTACCGCCCCGCCTGATGCGCGGGGAAGCGCGGCGAGGAGGGCCTGTTCAAGAAGATCCTGGACGGTTCGGCCGTTTCCCTTTTGCCAACCCTTAAAGCGGCTCCCGTCATAGGCAATGATGAGCTTCACCCATCGACGGGACATTGTCACAGATCGATGCCGATGGCTTTGCGGAGCCGAAGGATGGTTTTGCTTGCAATGGCCCGGGCCTTTTCGGCGCCCTCTTTCAGGGTTTTGTCCAGGCTGACCGGGTCGGCAATGAGGGCTTCGAAGCGTTCCCTCATGGGAGTGAGTTCCCGATTTACCACCTGGAACAGGGCTTCCTTGGCTTCGCCCCAACCCATACCTCCTGCCCGGTACCGTTGTGCCAAAGCATTCTGTTCTTCCTTGGTGGCAAAGAGCTTGTAGAGGGCGAATATCTGACAGGTGTCGGGATCCTTAGGTTCTTCTACAGTCTGGGAATTGGTAACAATCCGCATGATAAGCTTCCGGAGCTGTTTTTCCGGTGCGAAGAGGGGAATGGTATTGTTGTAGCTTTTACTCATCTTCCGGCCATCTAAGCCGGGGATAACCGCCACCGATTCCTGTATTAAGGCCTGGGGAATGACGAGGATATCCTTTTTATAGTTAAAGTTGATGGCTTGAGCGATGTCTTGGGCCATTTCGACATGCTGAACCTGGTCCTTACCCACGGGGACCACATCGGTGTCGAAGAGGAGGATATCCGCGGCCATCAGGACCGGGTAGGTGTAGAGCCCCATGTTGATGCCCGCATCGGGGTCTTCTCCCTTTTCATTATTCGCCTGGACTGCAGCCTTGTATGCGTGAGCCCGATTCATGAGCCCCTTGGCGGTAAAGGCCATCAATATGGTAGAAAGTTCAAAGGTTTCGGGAACCGAACTTTGGCGATAAAACACCACCTTTTCAGGATCGAGCCCCGCGGCCAGCCAGCCAGCGGCGACTTCTCTGATATAGGTAGCCAGTTCCTTGCTGTCCTTGACTGAATTTAATGCATGGTAGTCCGCTATAAAGTACCGGGCATCATAGTCCTTTGCCAGTTCCAGGGCTGGTTTGATGGCCCCAAAATAGTTGCCTATATGTAAAGACCCGGTGGGTTTGATACCGGTAAGGGAGATTTTTCTCATTGCTGTAACTCCTGTGGTAATACTGCCCCG
>Ga0272446_1003336_pt1 | contig 20408 bp, 12 predicted proteins | sample YNPCB0061_FD_194587 | JGI IMG/M metagenome (GOLD analysis project Ga0272446, IMG submission 194587) | Hot spring microbial mat communities from Yellowstone National Park, WY, United States - YNP-CB-006-1 | ecosystem: Environmental > Aquatic > Thermal springs > Hot (42-90C) > Sediment | place...
CTGCACTTACTGTGACAAGCACTCCTACTAGGAGGCTTCTGCTAACAAACTCTTGAAAGCCAAGACGAGCGTTAAATCCATCAATCTTAGTTTCAAGGTTCTTAATCTCACCCGTGAACTTTTGGTCAAGGTTTTCCAGCCCTGCTGAGAACTTTAAGTCAAGGTTTTTGATTTCGAGGGTGAATTTAGTGTCTAGGTTTTTAATCTCTCCCCTGACATCTTTAATCTCCCCACGCAATTCAGCAAAGCCTACGTCAATTTTTTTATCTAGCTCAGCAAATTTGCCGAGAATTAGATTTTTGAGGTCTTCATTGGATATATCAGCCATAGGACTACAAGGTAAATTACAAAATGATTTTAACACAGTGCCCCCGATCGTTTTTTGCGATTCTCTATGTTTTATCTTAACTCGATCGTCTTACGAAAAAAGACCGATCGTTTTACATGGAAGACAAACAACAATCGATCATTGTAAATAAGGCTTTTTAGCTGAATCAAGTTATAGGAAAGTTAGGAGAAAAAGCAATTTTAATGCCTGCTGCACTTACTGTGACAAGCACTCCTACTAGGAGGCTTCTGCTAACAAACTCTTGAAAGCCAAGACGAGCGTTAAATCCATCAATCTTAGTTTCAAGGTTCTTAATCTCACCCGTGAACTTTTGGTCGAGGTTTTCGATCCCTGCTGAGAACTTTTGGTCGAGGTTTTCCAGCCCTGCTGAGAACTTCAAATCAAGGTTTTTGATTTCGAGGGTGAACTTGGTGTCTAAGGCTTTAATCTCGCCACGCAGTTCAGCAAATCCGACATCGATTTTTCTGTCCATTTCAGCGAAACCAACATCGATTTTCTTGTCCATCTCAGTTAGCTTGCTTAGGACTAGGTTCATAAATTCTTCTTGAGTCATAGTTTTATCCCGATCGTTTATTTAATCCTAACATATGCAAATAACACCGATCGTTTTTTGCGATTCTCTATGTTTTATCTTAACTCGATCGTTTGACAAAAAAAGACCGATTGTTTCGTATGTGTGTGTTCAAAAAAGTAAAAGACAACGATCGTTTTGTGAAAGAAAGACATAAAAAACCCCCGATCGGTTTGATCGAGGGAGAGAAAGAGAATAGGTAATTTAGAAGATCACGATGTTGGTATTTGCAAGAGCAGGATTGCCCGTAAGAACTGCAAGCAGAACTGTAGGCTGAGGACCTGTACCGTCAGGATCAAAGCGAAGTTCACCTGTGGTGGTGTCGTAAATAAACCGATGGTTTGGGTTGGAAGGGACGTTAGCACCAGGACCAGATAAAAAATTAGGCAGAGGCAAAGTGCCAGGAAGCAAACCACCAAAGTTAATTCCAGCAGCACGAATCTGATCAAAAGTTACGTTAAAGTCTGTGATTGTATCAGTGCCGTCATCAGGGAAGCTGAATAAAAATTTGTCATTACCTGCACCACCTGTAAGGCTGTCAGCACCTGCGCCACCAGTAATTATGTCATCACCAGCACCACCATCGATCGTGTCAGCACCTGATCCACCGAAGACTATGTCATCACCAGTTCCACCAGTAATGGAATCATCATCCGTCCCACCATCGATCGTGTCATTACCAGCACCACCATCGATCGTGTCATCACCAGCGCCAGCAAGGATGAAATCACTCCCATCTCCACCCGAAATGGAATCAGCACCTGATCCACCATCGATCGTGTCAGCACCATCCCCGCCATCGATCGTGTCAGCACCAAAGCCACCCAGGATGGAGTCAGCACCATCTCCACCGTTGATAGAGTCGTTATCTGCTCCGCCATCGATCGTATCATTATCGTCACCACCATCGATCGTGTCAGCACCGGAGCCACCCAGGATGGAGTCAGCACCATCTCCACCGTTGATAGAGTCGTTATCTACTCCGCCATCGATCGTGTCAGCTCCCTCTCCACCATCGATCGTATCGTCACCATCTCCACCAATCAGGGAGTCAGCACCTTTACCACCACTGATGTTGTCTTTACCTTCACCACCATCGATCGTGTCATCACCGTCACCACCAATGAGGGAGTCATCACCTTTGCCACCAACGATCGTGTCAGCACCATCCCCGCCATCGATCGTGTCAGCACCATCTCCACCAACTAAGGTGTCAATACCATCACCACCTTTGATATTGTCGTTACCGTTACCACCGTTGATGTTGTCATTGCCTCCGCCGCCATCCAGTGCGTCATCACCAGCCCCACCAGTGATCGTGTCATCACCAGAGCCACCAGTAATGTTATCGTTGCCATCTTCACCACTCAAGCTATCAGCACCAGCACCACCGCTAATTACGTCATTTCCATCTTCACCCAAAATGGTATCATCGCCATTTCCACCGGATAGGTTGTCATCCCCACTGCCGCCCAAAATACTGTCATCACCATCACCACCATTGACAACATCTGCTCCACCCAGACCAAAAATAGTGTCATCACCACCTAAACCATTGAGAATGTTACCCTGGTCGTTGCCAACTATTACGTTATCCAGTTCGTTACCTGTACCTTGAATAGCATTTCCAATCAATTGGAGATTTTCAAAGTTGGGAGGCAGAATAAAGTTAACAGAGGATTCAACAGTGTCATTACCTTCATTTGGCAACTCGAATACAACATCTGAGGCATCGTCAACAACATATAAATCATCTCCATCTTCACCGATCATGGTATCGATGCCTGGACCACCATCTAGGGTATCGCCACCTACCCCACCGATCAGTAGGTCATTACCAGCCGCTGCAATCAGGAAGTCATTACCCTCATCCCCAAGGATCGTGTCGTTGCCTTCAATGCCAATAATGATGTCATCTCCCTTTAATCCTTGGAGGTAATTATCGCCTTGCAGTCCCAAGATAAAATCTCCACCATTAGTGCCAATAATAGTGTCATTACCCGCAGTACCAACAATAGGATTGTCACCAGCAGGATCGAGAATCGTCATCACTGCAGAGCCACCAACTACAATAAAACCTTGGGGTGGAATATCTTCGGGCAGGTTCGCTCCAGTAGTTAAAGGAAGCGCCTGAGGATTGGGCGGTGGAACTATCCTGGCAACAATAATTTCACGAGGATCAAAGACAATATCGGCTAAGGGGTTAATCAAAATCGATGTTCTATCTTGTCCTGCAGGTATGGTTACAAGGAAACGATTAGCACCCAAGTTAGCAATGTTTGGAGCAGTAGTTAGGTTAGAGTCACCCAGAAATACTGAAGAACCAGTAACTGCATAGTCTTCTGGAATAGGCGGGTTGTTTCTCTGAATTTGCCGGGGTGGAGATGCACTACCAGAAACTTCAATAATTACGGTTCTGGGTTGGGACAGATCGCCTGTGCGAATGACTTGGAATATGCCAATGTCTTGCCCTTCTGTGATAAAGGGGGTGTTGGCAACAATAGTTACTGTCGGCGGGGTCTCATTGTCCCTAATCCGAACTACAGCAGGACGATCGGCGGCGATGTCTTGAGGACGACCAATTACATAACTTGCACCAGGGGCAAGGTTAAACAGAGCTTCCTCTTCGCCCTCAGAGAATGGATCGTCAACTGCTTCGAGGTAAACATCAATAAACTGCTGTCCATCAGGAATCGTAATGCGGGCAACCCCACCAGCAACAGGAATGGTTCTGCCTAAAGTGTCAAACAGTACATAGTCACTAGCTGGCTCATCAGGACGGTTAGCAGTACCAGAAATTTCTACATTTACAGTCAAGTCCCCAATCAAGTTATCGCGGGTAACTCTTAGCACACCTCTAATGGGCGAAACTGCCCCAGGGGTAGAGCCGCCACTAGCTGAAGGGGGGCGGAACTCATCGGCAAACTGATCGATCGCTACTAGGCTGACCACTGTGCCAGGCAGGGGAGCAGGACCAACGGGATTAGGCACATCTACAATGTCAATGCGGGCACTACTTCTGCCTTCAGGTTCATTGACGTTGTAAACCAAAGGATTGGGAACGAGGTTCAATCTGACAAACTCCGTACCCTCTACCTGGCGGTCTTGCACTGGTCTGATCGTTACTACCACCTCCGTTTGGAAAGGTGCAAAGGTGACAGAGCTACCGATCGGGTTAAAATCTACTCCGTTTTGGGCAGTGCCTTCGAGAGTATAGTTAACGGTTAAAGGACGGGTCAAATCGCCCCCTGTACGGGTAATGATAAATTCCTGTACAACTAAACCAGTTTCTGTTTCCCGATCGGTGCCTTCTAGTTGGGTAGTATCAGGCTCTCTGGCAACCCCATCATTAGAGGCAACTACGGAAATTACTGGCAAAACGGGGGGGCTAGGAATAATGTTGAAGCCCGCATTGGCAAAGTTGTTAGAAGGATCAACATCAGGCTGAGCAGAAGTTACCCTGGCATCGGTCAATACAAAATTACCGGTAGTGTTAGGAACATAGGTTACAACAACCGTTGCGCCCCGATCGGGATCAACGCTACCCAGTTCCACCTTGACAATGCCGCCCCTGGTAGTATCGCCAGATAGGTTAGTAAATACCCCTTGACTAGGTACTACGGAAACCAATCTCGTATCGATCGGTAGGTTGGCACTCAGTTCCACCCGATCGGCTTTGCCCGTACCACGGTTAAACACATTAAAAGTAGTAGTTACAGGCTGACCAGCGGAAGGAGTAGCCGGAATATCAGCACGGGTTAACACCAAGTCCACCACCGCGGGGGCATCGGGAGTCGCAGGCGCAGGGGCAGGGGTAGGTCCAGGAATGGGAGCGCTCACCGTACCAGTGGCAGTGCCAGTTCTTACCTCATAGTTGGGTGCATCCTGGAGGGTGATCGTGACAGTGCCATTACCGCTGTTGTTTTGGGGTCTAATCAGTACATTGGCGAACTGCTGACCCGCTGGAATTCTGACAGAGGTAGGGGGATTCTGCAAAGTTACTCCCGCTGTGGTGGCAAGGGTAAAGTTGACTGTTAATTCCCCAGCAGTGCTAGTCCGAGAAATTGTAAAAACGATCGGGTCATTGGCATTCGTAGTAGAGCCGATCGGGTCAGTAGCCGTTACATCCACAAGGGTAGTTATGCCAGTATTGAGGCTTACGGGTCTGCCAATTTCATCCACAAAGTTTGTTACCCGCAAAGCATTAGGAGCCACATTATTTAGAGTTGCCAGGACATTCCCCGTCCGCCGATCGATAACATTAGTATTAGCAAAACTCTGGGCAACTTCAATATCATCGATCGTGAGGTCGCCAGTTAAACCCAGAAAGTCATCCCCAGCAAAAAAGTCCGTAATAGTAGCAGTGCCCCTGGAAGTTAATACAAAAGTATCCCGACCAACACCACCAGTCAGAGTATTGGTGCCAGCCTCACCAGCCAAAATATCGTTACCAGCTTCACCAACAACTAGGTCATCGCCCTGACCGCCCAAGAGGGTATCATCACCAGCCCCGCCAAAAATAGAATCATTGCCCTGATTGCCGTTGATGCTGTCGTTGCCAGTCCCACCATCTAATTGATCGGAGCCATCCAAGCCACTGATAATATCGTTACCTTCTAAGCCACGAATGTTATCCGATTCTGCTGTTCCTACTAAATTGTCGTTGTTTGGCGTTCCAGTAATAATTGCCATTTGTCTATACCCTCCCACACATACACGCTAAGTGATACCACACATTTCCCTAATTGTCGAGTAACCCCAAATCCCTACTCAGAGCTAAAAACCGACTCCAAAAAACTTACTTTTAGGGCAAAATATGGCATTTAATTGTCTTTTATTGGGGGTGATCTTGCGGTGAAGGGCAGTTAATTTGCCCAGACCCGATCGGTAAAAAGTATTTAAGTTTGCAGTTATCGGCATCAAAGTTTAGACAGTCATTCCAAAATTGTTGCCATTATGGGTTTGGGGGTGACAATTTACTAATTCTGTGTTATTTGTTTCAGTGAATCATGGTGGTTAAGACCAATTTAGAGGAGTGTTGATGATATGGGCGTATTAAGTGTAATTGGAGCAACTCCAAACCCCGTCAGAGAAGGTACTACTTCGGTAACAGTGCAAGTCCGTTATACCCCCGACCCTGTTAACGATGGATTGGGTTTGCGGGGATTTGCCTATAAAACTACTGATGGAACTACTTCATCAGAGGGAAAGGATAAGGATTATATTGGGTTTGGGGTTAACGATTCTAAAACTTTCTCTAGTGCCGATACTATTCCTGGTTTGACTACTCAAGAAGACTTTTTCTTTACGATTCCGATTTTAGACGACGCGATCGTAGAAAATCCTGAAACGTTTATTTTTGAATTGGCTAGTGTCAATGGGGCTTTAACAGACACCGATCGGGTAGTAATTACCATTTTGGATAATGACAGCCCCGATCAACCCGCTCCTTTAGGTCGTGGCACCATCAGGTTTGAGTTTGCCAACTATGTAGTTGTTGAAGGTCAGCCCTTCATTGAAGCTCGTGTCATTCGGGAAGGTGGTCAGTTTGGCGTAATCCAAGGTTCGGTTGAGGTTCAGTTTGGTACTGCTGAGGGAGGAGACATTAACGATCCTGGTCAAACTGCTATTTTCTTTGGCGATCAGGATGTAACGCCCAAAATTATTCGTATTCCCATCATTGACGACAACATTCCTGAACCTACTGAACAATTTACTTTAGTCCTCACGGAGAGACGCAAAGGTACAGACCAGAATGTTGATAACGCAGAAAACCTAGTTGTCGATCGATCGGTTGTTCAAATTCAAGACAACGATGGTAGTAACAACGTCTTCCCTACCATTAGCCTTGCTCAATCCATCATCAACGTAGCGGAAAATGCTGGCTTTATTGATGTCCCGATCGATGTCATCTTCCCCCCTGGTGGTAGGGTTGCTGGTACTCCTTCTGACTACACGATCGAGGTCACGGCAGGAACCGCTACGGCTGGCTCGGACTTTACTGCGGTTACGCGTACCTTTAACTTTGCCGGTGCTAACCAATCCTTCCGGGAAAATATCCGTATCCCCATCCTTAATGACACAACTGCTGAAGGTTTAGAAACTTTAAGCGTCCGTATTACTACCAGTAATGGTGCATTTGTAGGTAATGCCGCCACGATCGTTAACATCATTGATGACGATGTTTCCGCTACAGTCACGATCGCGCCGATCACACCCAACGAAGGTGACAGAGTTACGATCACAGTTACACCTAATGGCGTGTTTGAACCCGGTGAAATTAGAACAATCACCATCAACACTCAAGATGTTACGGCTCGATTGGGTGAAGACTTCAGACCAGCAAACTTTGGCAATCTTACATTTACCTTCGATAATCCTTCCCCCCAAACCGCCACGATCGATATTATTGCCGACCAAGCAGCAGAGCAGGATGAGACCTTCCAAATTGTTACCACTGGTACCCGCACTGTCAATGGTGTTACCTTACCTCTGTTGATCACCAACGGCACCCAGACTGTTACGATCAGGGAAACCCAAGGCTTAAGAATTAGCAGTGTTACACCCGTTGTCACAGAAGGTCTCGATCGGTTTGCGCAAGTTAGAATTGAACGGGTTGGGGATGCTTCTGTTGCTTTAGTAGGTACAGTTTCAGTTCAGGGCACAGGGGAAAACGGTGCTACGGAAGGTCGAGATTTTACACCTGTTAGTGAAGTTGTTAGGTTTGGTGCTGGCGATTCCACTCCCAAAATTATCAATATCCCGATCATCGATAACAACGTCATTCAAAATAGCCGATCGTTTTTGGTGACTTTGACGGATGCCAGAACTGACTTGCCAGAGTTTCCTCCCACTCGATCCGTTGTTCCTAACTCTAATCCTCCCGTTATAGTAGAAACCCCAGACCCTCGAAATGCTCCTAACTTCCCTATCCCCGTTTTAGGTGCCCCCACAACCATCACCATCAACGACAACGATGGTCCTAATGCGGCAGAAGGCACGGCAGCGGCACGGGGTAGCATTCAGTTCGAGCGGGCGAGCTATGTAATTGACGAAGGTCAACCATTCCTAGATATACGGGTACAGCGGGTTGGTGGCACCAGTGGAGCGGTCAATGCTGAGATCACTTTGGGTGAAGCCTCTGGTGCAGGAGTTGCCACAGCAGGTTCTGACTTTATTACTCCTGCTCAAACTTCTATCTTCTTTGCCGATGGTGTAGGCGGCTTCCAAACTATTCGTATTCCCATCATCAATGACACTACCCCTGAAGTCACTGAGAGTTTTTCCCTCAACATCGTTGAAACCCGTGGCGATCAAAGATTAACGGTCAACTCCACTGTTATTCAAATTACTGACAACGATGGCGATCAGATCCGTAACTTTGGCACGGTTGGCTTTGGGGAAACCACTACGGTCAATGTCAATGAAGGGGCTGGCTCTGTTACCGTACCAATCAGATTTTCTGGTGCGGCTACTCCTGGTACCCAAGTCACCATTAACTACAAGGTCACTGGTGGCGATGGGGAAGGTTTAGCCACAGCCGGGGAGGACTTCTTTGCCGTAACTGACGGTAATATAACCTTTACGGCGGGTACTGCTCCTACGGTGATTCCGATTACGGTGCCCATCATTGACGATCGGAAGATTGAAATTACCGAAAGGTTTGTGATTTCCATTGACTCTGTTCAAGGGGCATTAGCAGGCGGTACCGATCGGGTGGTGGTCAATATCATCGACAATGACGGCGTGGGGGATGGAGAAATTCCGGCAGTAGATACTTTGGCTAGTCCCTTCTTCTCCCCTATTACGGTTACAACCCAAACTGCTCCTTTCTTAACCACTGAAGCGGTCAATCCTCCAGCAATTCCTACCGACTTCTCCGATACTCTGCTAGGCACTAACGATGCAGAAGCGATCGCTGGTGGCAAGGGCAACGACACGATCGATGGTCGGGGCGGCAATGATTCCCTCTACGGTGGCGAAGGACAAGACATCTTGTTTGGTGGTCCTGGTAAAGACTTCCTCTTCGGTAATGCAGGGGATGATGTGCTCAATGGCGGGGATGATGATGACCTGCTATTTGGTGGCAAGGGCAACGATGCTCTCTTTGGCAACGAAGGCAATGACTTCCTCGTTGGTGACTTGGGCAACGACTTCTTAGTTGGTGGCGGCGGTGCCGATCGGTTTGCATTGCAGGTAAATGGGGGAGTTGACACGGTCAGTGACTTCTCGATCGGGCAAGACTTTATCGTTTTGACAGAAGGCTTGCAATTCAATCAACTTTCCTTAAACCAAGTAGGCGCTAACACCGTTATTCGGGTTGCTAGTCAGGATGTGATGATTCTAACGGGCGTGGTCGCCACCAACCTGACCTCTGCTAGCTTCCTTCTTGGCTAGACCATAACAAACTTCCTCTAAATTGATTCTTGGCGCTCCCCGATCGGGGAGTTTTTTATTTAAGAAAATAGAACAAGAAAAGGGTCATTCATTTTTGATGATCAAGACTCATTAAACGATCGATCGATAGCTTTACATAGTCTTCATTTTGTTCACAACCAATAAAACGACGGTCTAAATTGAGGGCTGCCACCCCCGTACTACCGGAACCACAGAAAGGATCGAATACTATGTCTTGGGGATTGGTGCTAGCTCTGAGGCATCTTTCAATCAAAGAGACTGGTTTTTGAGTAGGGTGCTTACCAAAGGTTTTTTCTTCTTTAGTTGGAGGATTGAACCGCCAGACATTTTTCATTTGTTTACCGTTGTTTTCTTCTTTCATTTTTTCGTAGTTGAAAGTATAAGGATATTTACTAGATTGGTCTTTAGCTGCCCATAAAATAACTTCCGTTGCATGGGTAAAACAACGACAACCCAAGTTAGGGGGCGGGGCGGGCTTTTCCCAGATGATGTCATTCAAAATGCGGAAGCCCAAAGTTTGCAGAGCAAAACCCACACTAGGGTAGACATGAATAGTACCACTCACCCAGATTGTGCCCGTAGGCTTCAGGAGGCGATGACACAGTTCTAACCACCGCAAATTAAATTCATGGTCGGCTAAAATGCCCCGGCTCCTGTCCCATTCTCCCTTATTTACCCTCGCCCTAGTGCCGCTCTTGCAGGTAGTGCCCCCATTAGAAAGGTTATAGGGGGGGTCTGTCCAAATACAATCGATCGTTTCTGGTGCCATCTCTGCCATCAGGACAAGACTATCGCCATGATATAAACAACCCGATCGGTTCTGCCAGACTGGTTTCATTCGGCTAACTGCTCTAAAATTTGCCTGAGATGAACACGGGGAATATAGGACCAGCCCCCCTTTTCTTCCATTTCACGCAGGAGGTCAAACAAGCCATGCCGGGTGTTGGGTAGAGCAGGGATAAAATACCGATCGGTGATTCGGCGATGGCAAGCCTCAAGTTCCCGGAGGAGTTCGAGTAAAGCCCTTGGGTCATCCTGAACCGAGTCCGCCAGGGACATAATCGTAGCAAGTGCCTCTAATAGCTGTGCTTTTTCCAAGGTAAACCCGTGAATGATGGTCAAGTGCAGAATATTTTAGTAGGCTTAACTTAAGCAATCTTTAATAAGAGGTTAATTATGAATTTTAATGCGATCCTGCGCTTGGGTTTTGCCCTCTGCTTGGCTTTGATCCTCACGATCGGGGCTAGTCCTGTAGGGGCAGTCTCCAAACCCCTCACCTACGATGAAATTGTTGGCACCGGCTTAGCTAACAAGTGCCCCGATGTCTCAGAAGGTTCGAGGGGGCGCGCCGTCATCCCCCTAGAAGTTGGTAAACCCGTCGAACTCTACAATATGTGCCTGGAGCCTACCAATTTTTTTGTCAAAGAAGAAGTAAATAACAAACGGAAAAAAGCCGAATTTGTGCCCACCAAGCTCCTGACCCGCGCTACCTCCAGTCTTGACTTTGTGCAGGCAACTGTCACCCTCCAACCCGATGGCAGCCTTAAATTAGTCGAAAAAGAAGGACTAGACTACCAGCCCCTCACGGTGCAATTACCAGGGGGAGAAAGAGTAGCAGCCCTATTCTCCATTAAAAACTATGTGGCAACCTCCCAACCCGGCTTGATTGGTCTTACCACCTCCGCCGACTTTGAAGGAGAAACGGAAATTCCTACCTATCGGGGTGCTAGCTTTATCGACCCCAAAGGCAGAGGCTTAGCGATCGGTTATGATTCCGCCGAAGCCCTCCCCGCCAAGAAGGAAGAATATGAAGCAAGTGTGAAAAAAGACGAATTTCTACGGGGCAGATTATCGATGCAAATCGAAAAAATTAACAGCGCCACCAAAGAAATTGCTGGTACCTTTGAATGCGAACAACCCTCCGATACTGAATTTGGTGCCTTTGAACCAAAGGAAGTCAAAATGCGGGGTATCTTCTACGCTAAAGTGCGCTAAGCACCCAAACTGCTCCCTGCCCTCCAAGGGAGCCTACCCAATCAACCTAACCAAGGCATCCCATCCATGCAAACCAATCGCCTTATTGCCCTGATTTTAATTGTTGCTTGTTTTGTCTCTGCCATTGTGGGAGTTAAAAACAAAAGTGTCCTTGTCCCCCCCAATAATCAAAACCGACTGGAGTTAGTGCGCCTCAACGGTGCAATTGCCGGGGATACTGCCACCCTAGAAGTCCGAAACCGCCTCCGTGAACTAGCCACACAAGATAATGTCAAAGGGGTGTTGCTCTCCATCAATTCGCCGGGCGGCACCGTAGGGGCAAGTAAGGAACTCTACGAAGCGGTGAAGAATTTAAGGGCAAAAAAACCAGTCTATGTCAGTATGCTGGATGTGGCTGCCAGTGGGGGCTACTATGCTGCCAGCGCCGCTGATCGGGTCTATGCCAATGAAGGCACCCTGACCGGCAGTATCGGCGTGATCTTGAGCGGCTTGAATGTAGGCAAACTCCTCGATCGGGTAGGAGTAGAACCCCAGACCATCAAAACGGGTTCCTACAAAGATATTTTTTCCCCCTTCCGTAAACTTTCTGAACCGGAGCGGCAGTTACTCCAGGGCTTGGCACAAGACATCTACGAAAAATTTATTGCCGATGTTGCCCAGGGAAGGAAACTTGAACCCAAAATAGTCAGAGCCGCCGCCGACGGGCGTATTTTTACCGGCTCCCAAGCAGTCAAAAGCCGCCTAGTAGACGCGATCGGGACTGAATCCCAAGTAGAAGATGCCCTGCGAAAGGCTGCCAGGGAAAAATTTGGCTTAGATGAAACAGAAAAACTCCCCCTCAAAGAAAGCCCCCCTTCCTTTGAAAAATTTGTCCAACAGTTACTAGAAGGCAAGATGGGCAGTATCTTTGCCCGCCGCTCCTTCACTGCGGTAGATGTTCCCGTACTTTTGATGCCTAGTTGGATGCTTCCCGAAGAGCTAGTAGTGTATAGTGAATTGGGCAAATCGTGAGGAGTCTGTGATTACGAAAGCTAGGAGATTAAATTCATCACGTTTTAAGCTGTTTTTGTTGTTTTTAGCCTGCTTTGCCGGAGGATTGGGGGCTGGTGCCGCCCTCTTTCTCAATAGCCGTCCCTTTCAAAAGGGCGATTCCCAAGAGGCGATGGAAAGTATCGTAAATGTGGCAAAACTCCGCCGTCCCGTCAACATTTTGGTACTGGGTACGGTAGTGCTTTCCTCTGACTTACCGGAAGCCCGCTTCACTCCTCCCCCCAAGGGCTATTTAGAAACCCTAGAAGGTAAACTGAATGGGCAGAGCGATGCTATCCTGCTCATCCGGTTTGACCCTGATAAAAATACAATTACTTCCCTCTCTATCCCCAGGGATACTCAAGTTGAAATTCCTGAGGTGGGTCTAAGTAAAATCAACGCTGCCAACTATGTCGGGGGAGCAATTCTATCTGCCAAAACCGTAAGCAATTTACTTAGTCGGGTCACGATCGATCGGTATGTGCGGCTGAATGTAGCGGGCTTTGCCCAACTGATCGATGCTTTAGGGGGAGTGGAGGTTTTTATCCCGATGGATATGAAATACCAGGACGATAGCCAGCATCTTTACATCAATCTTAAGAAGGGGATGCAGACCCTAGACGGCAAAAAAGCAATTCAATTTATGCGCTTTCGTCAGGACGGATTAGGGGACATTGGGCGGGTGCAGAGGCAACAGATGCTCATGCGGGCATTGGCGGAACAAAAACTCAACCTGGAGACGGTGCAAAAGGTACCCCAGTTGCTGGAGGTGGTCAAACAGAACCTTGATACCAACCTCTCGATCGAGGAAATGCTTGCCCTGGTAGGCTTTGCCAGCAACACAGACCGAGATAAAATGCAAATGCTGATGCTTCCTGGTCGGTTCAGCACACCGGAGGAATATGAACTGAGCTACTGGGTGCCGGATCCAAGGCATATTAGGCAGTTAATGGCAGAATATTTCAATGTCACTAGCCCCTATGCCAGTAGCGCTGAAGAAACCCCTACCCCCGCCTACCTCCGCATTACTATCCAGGATAGCCTCGATCGTGCCGAGGGCATTAAAACTATGACCCAACTCTTAGCGGACCAGGGCTATGCCCAGGTGTTGCCCGCTGAAACCAATTGGGCAAGACCGATCGATAAGACCCTAATAATTGCCCAATCGGGGGACAGGGAAGCCGCCGATCGGGTGCGCCAAATTCTGGGGGTAGGGCAGGTAGTATTAGAAGCCACCGGGGATATTGAATCCGATGTGACCATCAGGATTGGGAAAGATTGGCTCGCAAAATCCCAGGCTCCTGCTGGAGGGGCACAACCCGCAACAGGTCTACCTTAGCGCAGTAGGCTAAATCCATTTCCCCCTGGAGGCGGAGGAGGCGTTGTCCGTGGGTGGCATGGTGAAACAAACCCTCTAGGCTCTCCTGCCAATGTAGATAGAGGGCTTGGGCTGCCACCGCTTCATCATTGCCAAACTGATAGGTGCCAGCTAGTCGGTCTGCCAAGGCACCGGCACAGGCAGTATCCTCTAAAGAAAAATTGCCCTCCCAACCCGATCCCACGATCCAGAGGGTCTGGGGCTGGTGCTTCTGCACAAACTCAGCAATTATACCTAAGTTCACAAAGGCGACCGTTAATACTTGGGGGGCATGGCTGACCCGCTGCAGGGCACGGGTGCCATTGGTGGTACTAAGTAAAATTCCCTTTCCCCCCACCCGATCGGGGGTATAGTCCAGGGGGGAATTACCCAAATCGTAGCCCTCTACTCTTTTACCCCCCCGTTCTGCCGCCCTGAGGCAGTATCCATCCCTATAGGAGCTACTGGTGCGGTCTAGTTCATCAAGGCTAGCAAAGACCTGGACAAATTCTGCCCCCGCCCCCAATGCCGTAGCAATAGTAGTAGTTGCCCGCAGAATATCAACCACGATCGCACAGTCGGGGCTACCTTGGGGCACGGATTCGGGGGTATGGTAAACAAATAACTTCATGGATTCAGCGCCAAACTTTCCTTAGAATATCAAACCCCGATCGTTTTTGCTTATCCTTTCCCCCTGGGTCGGAGCAGGCAAAACCGTGGTAATATCAAAGCTCTGCAAGAGCAAGGGTATGTATACCATTCGTCAAATTCAAACTTGGCTGAGCCAAAAAGACCGATCGGCTGTTGAAATTACCCAGGAATATCTGGACTACATCGATCGATCGGAGCCTTTACTGAAAAGTTTTCTCCATCTCACCCCCGCAATTGCCCTAGAGCAAGCAAAGGCAGTTGATCAACAAATCCAAGCCGGTGGGGTGCTTTCCCCCCTAGCCGGTGTACCCATCGCCATTAAAGATAATCTCTGTACGAAGGGCATTCCTACCACCTGTGCTTCCCGGATTTTGGCGAATTTTGTCCCACCCTACGAGTCTACGGTAACTACCAAACTCAGAGAACAAGGGACAATCATGGTGGGCAAGACCAACCTGGATGAATTCGCCATGGGCAGTTCCACGGAAAACTCTGCCTTTCAGCGTACCAGTAACCCCTGGAACCCGGACTATGTACCTGGTGGTTCCTCCGGTGGCTCCGCCTGTGCCGTAGGGGGAGGACAGGTGCCCGTCTCGATCGGGTCGGATACGGGGGGGTCGATTCGTCAGCCCGCTGCCTTTTGTGGCGTGGTGGGGCTTAAACCGACCTATGGTTTAGTATCTCGGTTTGGCTTAATTGCCTTTGCCTCTTCCCTCGATCAAATTGGACCCTTTGCCCTTACGGTAGAAGATACTGCCCTCCTGTTACAGGGAATTGCTGGGCATGACCCAAGGGATTCCACCAGCCTTAGTGTTCCCATCCCGGACTACGCCAGCCTGCTTACGCCAGATTTAACCCAGTCCTTAAAAGGTAAAAAAATCGGCATTATTAAAGAAACTTTAGGTAAGGGGCTAGAGGAAGAAGTAAAAGAAGCGATCGGGGCAGCTATTGCCCATTTAGAAGCAATGGGAGCAGAAGTGCAAGAAATTTCCTGTCCCCGTTTTGAGTATGGTATTGCTACCTATTACATTATTGCCCCTTCCGAGGCATCAGCCAATTTAGCCCGCTACGACGGCGTGAAATATGGCATCAGAGCGGAGGCAGATAACCTCCTCAGTATGTATGGCAAAACCAGAGAAGCAGGCTTTGGGGCAGAGGTAAAGCGGCGGATTATGATCGGTACCTATGTGCTATCGGCGGGTTATTACGATGCCTATTACCTCAAAGCACAGAAAGTCAGAACCTTGATCAAGCAGGATTTTGAGCGGGCATTTAGCCAAGTTGATATACTCCTCACCCCTACTACCCCTTCCCCCGCCTTTTTAGCCGGTAGTAAAACCAGTGACCCCCTCAGTATGTACCTTTCCGATTTGATGACCATTCCCGTCAATCTAGCGGGACTACCCGCCCTCAGCTTGCCCTGTGGCTTTAGCCAAGCCGGCTTACCGATCGGGTTGCAGATGATCGCCAATGTTTTGCGGGAAGACCTCCTCCTCCAGGTCGCCTATGGCTACGAGCAGTCCACAGACTGGCATAAACGGCAAGCCTGGCAAAAGCTAGAATAGGCGACGAAGATTACCTAAAATCATGCTTCCATTTTTCAAAAATAAACAGATTGCTCGCCTGGAAATCATTGGCGCAATCGATCGACAGATGCGTAACCGTATCCTGGAGGCGCTGGAAAAAATCGACCGGCAGAAGTTCCCCGCTTTAGTAGTAAGAATCGATAGCCCAGGGGGAACAGTAGTAGATTCTCAGGAAATTTACCAGGCATTAAAGCAATTGCAGGCAAAAATGAAGGTGGTCGCCAGTTTTGGCAATATCTCCGCTTCAGGGGGGGTCTATGTGGCTATGGGTGCCCAATATGTGATGGCAAACCCAGGCACGATCACTGGTAGTATCGGGGTTATTTTGCGGGGCAATAACCTAGAGCGGCTCCTTGAAAAGGTGGGGGTTTCCTTTAAGGTGGTCAAGTCTGGTCCCTACAAAGATATTTTGTCCTTCGATCGTTCTCCTACGCCAGAAGAGATTGCCATTTTACAAGAGCTAATTGACAGTAGCTATAGCCAGTTTGTCAAGGTAGTGGCACAGGGCAGAAATTTAACCGAAGAAGCAGTGCGCGCCTTTGCCGATGGTAGGGTTTTTACGGGAGAGCAGGGGCTAGAGCTTGGCTTAATCGATCGGTTGGGTTCAGAAGAAGATGCCCGCCTCTGGGCTGCCGAACTAGCGGGACTAGACCCCAAAAGCGCAAAGTTCTATACTATAAAGCCCCCCAAACCTCTATTAAGTCGGGTTCTGCCCGGTGGTGCCGAAATTTGGCAGCGCTTCCGGTTTGAATTAGAAACCAGTGGCTTGCCCCTCTGGCTGTGGCATGGGTAGGATGTCGTTTAGGAAATGTAAGAGATGAAAACCTGGCTCAAACCCGCCGATCGGTTGGCAAGTTTACCTACCTATGTATTTGCCCGTTTAGAGGAATTGAAGTTGAGGGCAAGGGAGGAAGGCTTAGACCTAATCGACTTGGGCATGGGCAATCCCGATGGGGCAACCCCCAGACCGATTATCGATCGGGCAGTAGAGGCAATCCAGGAAGGACAAAATCATGGCTATCCCCCCTTTGAAGGCACCTACAACTTTCGTAAATCCATCGCCGATTGGTACTACCGCCGCTACCAGGTGCAACTAGACCCAGAGAGCGAAATTTTACCCCTGATTGGCTCCAAGGAAGGGCTGACCCATCTAGCCCTTGCCTTTGTCAACCCTGGCGATTTAGTTTTAGTACCCAGCCCAGCCTACCCCGCCCACTTTAGGGGACCCCTAATTGCCGGGGCAAAAGTCCATGAAATGATCCTTAAGCCCGATCGTAATTGGCTAATTGATTTGGCTGCCATCCCCACCGAAATTGCCGATCGATCGAAGTTACTTTATTTTAACTATCCCCATAATCCCACAGCAGCCGTTGCCCCCAGAGAGCTATTTGTTGATGTGGTAGAATTTGCCCATAAACACCAGATTTTATTAGTCCATGACCTGTGTTATGCCGAGCTTTCCTTTGATGGTTATCGCCCTACCAGCCTGTTAGAAATTCCTGGCGCAAAAGAGATAGGCGTAGAGTTTCATACCCTATCTAAAACCTATAATATGGCGGGCTGGCGGGTAGGTTTTGTGGTAGGTAATAGCCATGTAATTCAGCAACTACGCTCCCTAAAAACTAACATAGATTATGGTATTTTTTCCGCAATTCAAACCGCTGCCGAAACTGCCCTGAATTTGCCGGAATCCTATTTAGAAAATGTGCGCCTACGCTATCAGACCAGACGAGATTTCTTAATCGATCGGTTGCATAAATTAGGCTGGCAAATTCCTAAAACTAGCGCCACCATGTATTTATGGATACCATGTCCCAAGGGCTTTTCCTCCACCGACTTTGCCCTCCATAGCCTCCAATCCACTGGTGTGGTAGTCACCCCAGGCAATGCCTTTGGTAGCGCCGGGGAAGGTTACATCCGCATTAGCTTGATTGCCAATCCCGATCGGTTAGGGGAAGCCATCGATCGGTGGGCAGAAGCAGGCATTCATTATTAGTGATTTCCTGGTACATTATTAAGATAGTATAGATAATCTTTATGGAAGCCCAATCTTCCGTATTATCCCAACTCCGATCGGGGGAAATTACTCTCAAAGAAGCCCTAGAGTTACTGGTAAATAGCGACCGGCAGATTAGCCTGCACCTGATTGACCGCGATGTAGTAAAACGATTTACAGAATCGGTGCGCCGTTTCCTCCGCCAGGATACTTTTTTGCCCCCCGTTGTCCCCCTCCTGTTATGGCGCAACTGCTATTACCTCGGTAGCCCGATCGGTCTTTCTGAGCTTGAAATATTAGACCTTAAAATTATCCTCCGTACCGATGTGGAGATTGTCCCGATCGGGGAGAAAAGCTACCGTAATTGGTTTAGGTGTTTTGAAGTTAAAGAGATATTGGAAAGCCTAGCCCCAGTCTATGTATCTCTACTGAATGAGGTAGAAAGCCATCAGGACATGACCGAGGCAGCGGAAGCATCCCTCACCTTTGCCAATAACCAGACCGAGCGAATAAAAAGCCTTGTCACCCAAGCCGTAAGCCTTCGTGCCAGTGACATCCACCTAGAGCCTACCCTGTCGGGACTGGTAGTAAGGTTTCGCATTGATGGTATTTTACGGGATATTACTTCTTTTTCAGCCGAAATTGGCAGAAGAGTAGTAGTGGCAATTAAGGTAATAAGCGATATGAACATCGCCGAAACCCGCCGCCCCCAAGATGGCAGAATTAGCAACGTTTATTCTGTAGGTTTGCAGGAACTTGATGTCAGCATCCGGGTAAGCACCCTGCCCTGTGTAGTCCCCAAGACAAACACACCCTCCGAAAAAGTGGTAATGCGTCTTTTAAGGCAAAAGAACTCCTTTACAGCGATCGAAGATTTAGGCTTTTCCGAACTAGCAGCCCAAACCTACAAGAAATGGATTCGTCAGCCCCAAGGCATCATTATTTTTACAGGTCCTACAGGTTCCGGTAAAACCAGCACCCTCTACACTACCCTGCAAACGATCGCTACGAGGGAGAAAAACATCTCCACGATCGAAGACCCAGTGGAATATAGCATCAGCGGCGTTACTCAAACTCAGGTATTAGAAGCCGCAGGCATGACCTTTGGGGCGGGCTTACGATCAATTTTGCGCCAGGACCCCGATGTAGTAATGGTAGGAGAAATCAGGGATGCCGATACCGCCATTACCGCTGTGAGAGCCGCTTTGACTGGTCACCTAGTATTAACAACCCTCCACTCCAACGATGCTTTGGGAGCAATACCGAGGCTCAAAAATTTGGGGGTAGACCCTGGCTTAATCAGTGATGCCCTATTGGGGATTGTTTCCCAGCGATTGATTCGCCGCATTTGTCCCTATTGTCAAAGCTCCTATCATCCTACCCACTTCCAACAACAGGTATTTGATGCTACTGAAGAAGAAATGCGGGAATGGAACTGGCAGAAAGGGCAGGGTTGTGTTAAATGTTTTAACTCTGGTTATTTAGGCAGAGAAGGAATTTTTGAATTGTTAGATGTGGATGAGTATGTCCGATCGGCAATTCAACGTTACGACCTAGAAGAATTAAGGCAATATATCATCGATTTTGATGAACTTTCCTTTCGTCGGGCAGCAATGGAGAAAGTAAAAAACGGTCTGACCGATGTGGAAGAGATATTAAGAGTTTTACCAGAAAGTAGCATAGGTACACAAAAACGATCGCAAAAACGGAAAGCAGATGTAGAAATCAATGCGGACTTTATTGGTCTAAAAGCTGAGGAACAGAGCTTTAATGCAGACTTTGTCAGTATGTCATCCCAAGAAGCTAACGCAACGACTGTACCACAGCCCGATTCTACTATTGCAGATCAAGTAGACCCTTGGGCAGACTTGGATTACAATTCCATCCCTGAAGAAATATTAGAATTAGATGATCCTCTTCCTGAAAATGAAGAAAAACCGATCGATTCTCCAACCTACATGAACGATTTAGGTTTTAATCTACCTAATGAAAGTATTGAAGAAGAAAGACCGATCGATTCTCCAACCTACATGAACGATTTAGGTTTTAATCTACCTAATGAAAGTATTGAAGAAGAAAGACCGATCGAATCTCCTACTTACATAGATGATTCAGGTTTTAATCTACCTAATGATAGTATTGAAGAAGAAAGACCGATCGAATCTCCAACCTACATGAACGATTTGGGTTTTAATCTACCTGATGATAGTATTGAAGAAGAAAGACCGATCGATTCTCCAACCTACATGAACGATTTAGCTTTTGATCTACCTAATGAAAGTATTGAAGAAGAAAAAACGATCGATTCTCCAACCTACATGAACGATTTAGCTTTTGATCTACCTGATGATAGTATTGAAGAAGAAAGACCGATCGATTCTCCAACCTACATGAACGATTTAGCTTTTGATCTACCTAATGAAAGTATTGAAGAAGAAAAAACGATCGATTCTCCA
>Ga0272446_1003337_pt1 | contig 20401 bp, 16 predicted proteins | sample YNPCB0061_FD_194587 | JGI IMG/M metagenome (GOLD analysis project Ga0272446, IMG submission 194587) | Hot spring microbial mat communities from Yellowstone National Park, WY, United States - YNP-CB-006-1 | ecosystem: Environmental > Aquatic > Thermal springs > Hot (42-90C) > Sediment | place...
GAGCAAAAAAGTTGGAAATAAAAAAATACAGGGTAATGAAAAGTCCATTCGGCTTTTGAAACCGCCTCAAGTTAAGGTAAATGAGAAATAGAATTATTGGATTGGCAATTAATATTGATAGAAAATACCTGAAGTCACCTAATTCAACTTCGATGTGAATTCCAAATCCTAAAATCAAAACAATGAAAAGTAACAGTGATGATAATAAAAAAGAAGCTAGAATGATTGTTTTAAAATTGCGATTTCGATAATTTTCAAAGGATTGGTAAAATAATTTGTTTTCTGTAATGTAACTTTTCATGAAAGTATTTTAGGCTGTTTTCTTGACATAATCAAGGGACATATCGGTAAAAACAAAATTTTTATTCGCTTAAAATAAATACTCAGAAAAACTGTAATTTCCTCTAAAAACATAACGAATGGGAACCATGACCCGAATTTTTTCGACATTCGTTTGAAGGCTCACAAAGTAGGGATGATTCCCATGACGCATAACCACGTCTTGATCGATGAGACCATTCACATAAGCCAACTGAAACGCCATGGCCGAAAGAATAACAAGGTCGGGTTCATCCTCGGTGGTGGGGTACTCGATATTGATTTGATGAGGCGAAGCCAATTGGAGCGTAACCGGCAGGTAACCCTGCCCCACGGTTCGAAAAACAGCTCGCTTCCAGCGTGACAAGCGGCTTAGGCCGACGTTTGTTTGAAAGAAAAAATGGGCTTGTTGATGGGCTAAATTCAAGGGAAAGGACTTTAAGGTAAAACCAAGTGATTCAAATTCTCGATGCTGCAGGTCTTCTAAATTTCGAAGTACATGGTTTTGGCACCGAGGAAGGTCAAGATCGATAGCCATACTGAGGCTGTCGATGGGATAAACCCGAACTTCCTCCCCCCGTAATGGGAAATGAAAGGTGGTTTTGCCAAACTTTGCCCCATCCAAGAGGTACTTGGCCACACAAAGAAGGGCCTGATAGCTGGGTAGATCATCAACGTGACCAGGACGAAAAAGATGCGGTTCAACAAAGGAGTTGGAACCAAGGAGTACGATGAGACCGGTGGCACCTACCCCCGTGCGGCGTGGGCACATTAAATCAGCAGCCAGTTTAAAATCTACAAAATTTGGTGGTGAAAGGCTATCGGTTAAATCCCAAAGTAAAAAATCGATGGAGCCGCAGGCTAATTTGTAAAAATCAATAAGGGGGGGCAGACTTGAATCAGACACCGAAGAACTCGAGGTGGACCCGCCGAAGAGCTTCAGCAAGGTCAGATTCATTGAGCACCACGCTTAGGTTGGTCTCCGAGGCTCCTAAACTTACCAAGTGGATGGTCATTTCCCCAAGAGCCTTGAACACTCGTGCCAAGGCCTGCCCCTTGGTCCAGGCTTGTGGTCCCACCAAACACAAAATACCGACACCTGTCTGTACGTTCACAGCCCCCAACCGCCCCAAATCTTCTACCACCACTTCCGCCTCTTCTTTTCGATCAACAGAGATCGAGACACTGACCTCACTGGTCGCGACAAGATCGACCGCAATACAGTGCTCACGAAAGATGTTAAAGATCTTGGCCATAAAACCGTGGGCGTTCAACATCCGTGAACTCGTGATGGAAATAATCACGATGTTTTTCTTAATCGCAAAGGCGCGCGGTCCTTGATGGAGTGTACTGGGAAGGATGGCAGTCCCTGGATGGCTTGGATTTTTGGTATTTTTAACCCAAACCGGGATTTTTTTTTCCACCGCCGGCTGGATGGTAGCCGGGTGGATCACTTTGGCACCAAAGTAAGAAAGTTCGGCTGCCTCAGCGTAAGAGATTTCAGCCAATGTTTTAGCGGAAGGAACGATGCGTGGATCAGTGGTTAGAATTCCATCAACATCGGTCCAAATTTCAATTGTTTCAGCATTCAAAGCAGCCCCGAACAAGGAAGCCGAGTAATCTGACCCACCACGTCCCAAAATGGTGGCCACTCCCTCTTCCGTACTTCCGATAAACCCCTGAGTGATAACAATTTTTCTCGGCTTAGGGTGAACGCTGCGGATGATTCGTTCTTGGGTTTGGGGCCAAAGCACGGCCGCTTCTCCAAAGTGATCATCGGTGACCACCAGTTGTCGGGCGTCCAAAAGTTCCGCCTCATAGCCCAGTTCCCAACACCGTCCCACCAATAATCGAGTGCTCAAAAGCTCCCCTGCTCCCACCACCGCGTCGTACACACGCGGACTGCACTCCCTTAGCAAAATCATCCCGCGCACCAGGCTTCTGACCTCTTCCCAAACTTCATCAAGAAGTTTTTTTGTTTTTTCCCGGTTTGCCCCCGTGGTTTGAAGTTCGAGCACGTGGTTGTGACGCTCCTCAAGACTCTTGAGGTGTGCTGATGCCTTTTGCGAATCACCCGATGACGCTAATTCAGTGAGCTTAATAAGGTCGTTGGTAACGCCCGACATGGCCGAACTGACCACGACGGGGGATTTATCTAAAACCTGAAAAACGATGTTTAAGGCTTGATTTTGGCTAGGGGCATCCTGGACGCTGGTTCCCCCAAACTTGAGCACGATCATGGCTTGATGTACCCCAACTCAACTAGTGTTTCCGCATTCAAGATGGCCGCTCCGGCCGCTCCACGAACGGTATTGTGCCCTAAAAGGGTGAATTTGACATCTAAAACGGGACAGGAACGTAGCCGACCAACCAAGGTTGCCATGCCATTGTAGGTGTCCACATCGCGTTGTGGTTGAGGTCGGTCGTTTTCTTCAAACACCACCAAGGGCTCGGGTGGGGCGAAGGGAAGGTTGCGCTCTTGTGGAAGCCCCCGAAATTGACGCAAAACAGCCACCACCTCATCCAAGGATTGAGGTTTGTCAACGAATTCGACACTGACGCTTTCGGTATGGCCTTCTACCACAGCCACGCGGTTGCACGAGGCGCTGACAGTAAACGGAGCCATTTCGATTCGCCCCTGAGTCAACTGGCCCAAAATTTTCTGAGTCTCTGTTTGCATTTTTTCTTCTTCATCGGAAATGTAGGGAATGACGTTTCCCAGGATGTCCCAGCTAGGAACGCCAGGGTAACCTGCCCCACTGATGGCCTGCATGGTGGTCACCATAACGCGTTGCACCCCCCAGCGCCGATGAAGTGGATGAAGTGCCATGGCTAAAAACATGGTTGAACAATTAGAGTTCGTAACGATTTTACCAGAAGTTTTTTGTTGGCGAACTAGTTCAAAATGATCGGGATTGATCTCAGGGATCACCAAGGGGACATCAGGATCCATACGATGGTTTTTACTGTTGGAGATGACCCAGTGTCCTAGCTGGGCATAGCGGGTTTCTGCTTCGCCGGCAACGGAACTATCCAGTCCCGAAAAAAGAATGGGTGATTGGAGAGGGGCATCAAGTTCTTGTACCACAAGGTTCTTCACAGCTTGAGGAATAGGAGTGTTTTGTTTCCAGTGGGTAGCCACTTGATAGGTTTTTCCACTGGAACGGGTTGAGGCAACTAGTTCTCTAACTTCGAACCAAGGATGGTTTTCTAAAAGCTTGATGAATTTTTGTCCAACCGCACCGGTTGCTCCGAGGATTGCCACAGGGATTTTTTTCATGTGGTTGAGCCTAATCCAGGCTTAAACCCTTGTCAATGAGACAAATAAAATTTATGAAAGAATCATGAATAAGGACTATACACAAAAAGCAAGGCAGGCAGCCGATTGGCTCAAACAGCAGGTACCTCATCGCCCCAAATTGGGGCTCATTCTTGGGTCTGGACTGTCGGAAGTTGTTGATGACGTTCAGGGCATCGACATAAGTTACAAGGATATTCCTAGCTTTCCCATTTCCACCGTAAGTGGGCACAAGGGTCTTCTCCGCATTACCCCAGACGTCATGATTATGGTCGGCCGAGTACACTATTATGAAGGATGGACCCTGTCCGAAGTAGTTTTTCCCGTCTTTGTGATGAATTTTTTTGGCGTCGAGCGCCTGATCATAACCAATGCCGCCGGCGCTGTTTCCACTCACCTAAAGCCTGCCGACTTGGTTTTGATTCGTGATCATATCAATCTCATGGGTGTTAACCCCTTCATTGGTCCTAATGATGCGGAAGTAGGTCCCCGCTTTTTTGACATGACCCAGATTTGGAGCCATGAACTTCGAATCTATGCTCAGGAGGCAGCCAAAAAGGTGCTTCCCAAACGCTATCCCCTCCCCGAGGGGGTTTACGCTGCCCTACCTGGCCCCAACTACGAGACCCCCGCCGAAATTCGGATGCTTCAGGTGCTGGGCGCTGATTTGGTAGGGATGAGCACTGTTCCCGAGGCCATCGCAGCCTCCTATCTACGCATGAAGGCCCTGGGTATTAGCTGCGTGACCAATCTTGGAGCAGGTCTCTCCAAGGGACCTTTGAACCACGAAGAGGTCGTCGAGGTGGGCAAGATGGTTGAACAGGACATGCGCCTGCTGATCCAAGAGCTGGTGGATCGGTTCAAGTGAAAATTACTGAGGTCATCCCCAATCATCTTTTAGGGCAAATGCGCCTAGACCTCGAGGAAGCAGAAGGATACGAGGTGCTCTGGGTTGCAAAGCTAGATGAAAAGATGAAGGTAACTTCCCTAGAAAAGGTCGCTGAGGGAACAATCAATGCTGTCGCCATCATCCGCCCTTTGGCAGAAAGTGGGGATGCCATCATTCATAATCATCCTTCTGGGAACACCCACCCCAGTCACCAAGATCTCCTCGTTGCCAACCAATTTGGTGAATGGGGGGTCGGATTTTTCATTGTTGATAACCAACTTCAAGAAATCCGTATAGTTTCTAAACCCGTTTCAGTTCAACCCTTAACGCATCTAGATGGTGAATTCCTGAGTAGCTACCTGAGGCCTGGTGGAAAACTGAGCAAACGATCTGACTTTGAGTACCGCCCTGGCCAAGTTAAACTTTTACAACACATCGTATCAGCCTTTAATGAAAATTTCGTCCTGATTGCTGAGGCGGGAACGGGTATTGGAAAAAGCTTTGCCTACTTAATCCCAGCCCTTAGCTGGGCTCAGAAGAACAACGAACGCGTCGTGATCACGACGGGAACCATCAATTTGCAACGGCAAATCCTTGAAAAAGACATCCCACGAGTGCAGGAACTTCTCGGAACCTCGTTGCGCACCGAACTGGTGAAAGGACGTGGGAATTACCTCTGTCCGGCACGACTCAACGAAGTGATGAAAGAACTTGATCCCAGCAGCAAGGCTATTTATCAAGAATTTTATGAGTGGTCTCAAACCACTGCCACTGGGGATAAGGAAGAGCTGAGCGGTCCGATTGACCCCGTGGTTTGGTCTGAAATTTGCTCAGAAAAAGAGATTTGTGCCAGTTATCGCTGTGGCTTTCGCGATGATTGTTTTGTGACCAAGGCGCGCAAACGTGCCGCTGCTGCTCAAATCCTTGTTGTGAACCATCACCTCTTGTTTGCTGACCTGAGTTTGCGCGTGGAAGGATTGGGTTGGGAAGCGAATGCTATTCTTCCTCCCTTTAGGAGGCTGGTCATTGATGAGGCTCATAAAATTGAAGAAAGTGCCACTAGTTATTTTTCTGATTTTTTGAGTCGTCCTCGTGTTTTACGACTTTTGCGTCGCTTTTATCGCCAAAAAAAACGAAAACGCTTCGGCATTCTCGTTGCCCTTGAGGAATATTTCCCCCCAAAGGTTTCGATGAAGACCCTCACCAACCTCATCGCTGAGTGTGAGACAGAATTAGGCGTGGCTGTCAGTGGCTGGATGTCCCTTTTGAGTGGAGAGCCGAGTATTTGGATTAAGGAAATGTCTCAAAAGGTCAAACAAAATCTGGCCATTCCGCTGGATACTGTTCGTAAAAAACTTTTGGAGCTTGTTATCCTATTACAAAAAATAGATCAAGCTTTACCCGAAAGAGAAAGGCAACAAAGTAGTGGTTATGAATTACATTACTCGATTGGAAGATTACAAAACCTAATTGCCCTCATGTCCAAAATCATTGAATTATATAATGCTGAAAACACCATTTACTGGCTTGAACGCTTTGGGGAAGAAGCCAAGATCAACCTCACCCCCTTCGAATTAGGTCCGTTTTTGAACGAAGCCCTCTTCACCCCCTTACAAACTGTCACCGCCGTCAGCGCCACGTTGAGCATCAAAGGAACATTTGATTATTTTATGAAAAATAGTGGTGCGGACCTAGTAGAACCCAAGCGTTTACGAACTCAGTGCTTTGAGAGTCCCTTTCCCTTTGAAGATCGCGTCTTGTTGGGGGTCCCCGTTGATTTACCCCCGCCCGAGCAAAAAGATTCGTGGTTTATGAAAGCCATTCAAGTTACCAAGGAAGCTTTGCGAATTTCAAAAGGGGGAGCGCTTCTTCTTTTTACCAGTTACGATAATCTGAATTCAGCAAAAAACCAACTCACACCCACCTGCCGAGAGCTAGGACTCAACATTTATTTCCAAGGCCAAAAAAGCAACGCTGAAATTCTCAAAAATTTTAACAAAGACGTGGACTCAGTCCTTTTGGCAACCTACAGTTTTTGGGAAGGCGTTGACGTTCCTGGAGAAAGTTTGAGATTGCTCATCATCTTCAAATTGCCATTCAGTGTGCCAACCGATCCCGTTCGAGCTGCTAAAAAAGAGTACTTGGAATCATTAGGACGGAATTCGTTTTTGGAGATGAGTCTTCCCGAAGCAGTTATTCGATTGAAACAAGGTTTTGGCCGCCTAATGCGACGAAGCGATGATGGTGGCGTCGTTCTTGTTTTGGATTCCCGTATTGTCACCAAGTCTTATGGAAGCGAATTCCTCAATTCTCTCCCCCCAGCCAAAAAGTCCATCAAAAATTGGGAAGAAGTCCGCACCAACATGATTAGACACTATAAAGACCTATCCTGAGCAGGGGGTTGCTCAGGATAGGATACAATAAACGAATTTAATTTAACCTAAAAAGTTAAATGTAGACCGATTGAAACGCGGTTACCGGCGATTTTAGTTCGATCCACCTTACCGTCAGAAAAGTTGAAATAGCGAGTATAATCCAGGTAGAAAATAAAGAGAGTGGCGCGAAGACCTGCCAAAGCCTGGATTACAGGACCAGCAAGGGTTTCTTCTCCTTTTTGAATGGGGTTGTTTGGATTGTTAACGTCACTGTCATACTCCCAGTTCATCGTTAGATAGTTGAAATTAAGACCCACGAAGAAACTACCCGTCAAAAATCCCTCGGCAAGCGAAAGTGTTGCCACAGCGCGCGGGCTAAGGTCAGTGTCCCAGTAATTGGCCTTGAACCCAGCTAAGGATAGCCAACTGTAAAACACATACCCCGACCCCGTGTCTTGCAATTCTTGGTTGTAAACCAGAGCACTTTGGCTGTCTTCTCCAACCTTTGCGATCATAAAGTTGAACTCAAAACCGATGTAGATGGGCAAGGGCGGTAGAATTTTGACGCCAATTCCCCCAAAAATGGTGAACTTACCCGTGTCAATGGGACTTAGTTGAGTTCCTTGGTAATTAGAAAACCCCCCCGATGAGCCTCCTAATCCTAACCATCCAATGTAAAGTGAATCATCGGCATAAATGACCACACTGGATAAGCTTATCAGCAACATCAAAACAAACTTTTTCATGAAAATCCTCCTAAAATTTTCAAACTTAACAACTTAAATATAATATCAGTTCATCAAAAAAAAAAGCAACGTTTGGTTGATTCCCCGGAAGAATCAGGTTGCAATTTTCTACATTTTTGTATAATTTAGATCACGTGTCAAACCTTAACCTTTCCGCGAACCTTAGTGATAGAATTACTCAGCTCAGTGTGCTTTTTGACATCAGTCAAATTTTGAATAGCTCCCTCCCCCTTGATGATATCATCGATCGGGTTCTTGAAAAATTAGGAGAGGGCCTATCCATCAACCGTGCCATCCTCACCTTGCTCAATCGTAACACTCAAGAAATCATCATCGATGCCAGCTACAACCTGACCCCTGAAGAAGAAAAGCGCGGGCGTTACCGCCTGGGTGAAGGCATTGTCGGGGAGGTAATTCAAACAGGAAGGTCGATTGTGGTGCCCAAAATCGGGCAAGAACCGAGATTTTTGAACCGCACCAACGCACGGCGCAAAAAAGAAGACCTCGAAATGAGCTTTCTTTGTGTGCCCATCAAACAGGGATTGGAGACGATTGGAGCCTTGGCGGTGGACAAACTTTACAACAACCCCGAACAAAGGGAAGGAGACCTTCAAGTCTTAACCGTAACGGCCTCCATCATCGCTCAAAACGTGAGCCTTCGCCAACAGTTTCAAGAAGAAAAAGAGCATCTTCTCCATGAAAACATCCGCTTAAACCAAGCCCTGACTGAAAAATTTCGATTTGACAACATAATTGGAACCAACCACTCCATCCGACAGGTCTTTGAATTAGTGGCTCAGGTAAGCACTAGTAACGCGACAGTGTTGATTCGCGGCGAAAGTGGGACTGGTAAGGAATTGATAGCCCACATCATCCATTACAACAGCCTTCGTAAAGACGGTCCCTTCATTCGGGTAAATTGCTCAGCCCTTCCGGAAAGCATCATTGAAAGCGAGCTGTTCGGGCACGAAAAAGGTGCCTTCACCGGTGCCATTGCCGAGCGCAAGGGTCGTTTTGAGCTTGCCCATGGTGGCACCCTGTTTTTGGACGAAATTGGTGATCTCAGTCCCTTGGTTCAAGTTAAACTCCTTCGAGCCCTTCAAGAACGAGAAATCGAACGAGTGGGAAGCAGCAAGCCCATTTCCATCGATGTACGCGTGATTGCCGCTACCAATCGGGATTTGGAACACGCTATGGCCGAAAACAAATTCCGCGAAGACCTATTTTATCGGTTAAATGTGTTTCCCATCCACATTCCCCCCTTGCGGGAACGAAAAAGCGATATACCTCTTCTGGTCGATCACTTCATCGAAAAGTATAACCAACGACATAGCAAACAAGTCAAACGCATTTCCACCTCAGCTATCAACCTACTCATGTCGTACCATTGGCCAGGCAACATTCGCGAGCTTGAAAACACGATTGAACGCGCGGTTTTGATTGCCGGTGAGGGTGTAATCATGGCCCATCATCTTCCCCCCACCCTTCAAAGCGCGCAAAGCTCTAAAACAGAAATCTACACCAACTTGCAAGAACGCCTCGACCAAATTGAAAAAGAAATGATCCTTGACGCCCTTAAATCAACGAATGGAAATTATTCTAAGGCAGCCAAGCTCTTAGGTATCACTGAACGCATGATGGGCCTTCGGATCCAGAAATATGGGCTTGACAAGGACAGTCTAAAAGGAACGATTTTGTAGATTTTTATACATTTACGTAGGTTTTTATCGTCTCTATTTTCCTTTTCTTGTTTTTCTTCCTTAAATAGTAGTTTTCCAAAACTCTATTTTTGAAAAAACATCCTATAAATTTGATTTTTCTGAGTAATTTTCCTTAAAGCCAAGCTTTGCCACATCTACAATTGGTTTAGCATCATTTTTGCTTAATCTAATTAGCTTACTTTAAGGAGGTAAAGCATGAAAAAAATGCATCTTTTCTGGTTGCTCCTGTTGTTGACAATGTCAGGATTATTGAGCGCCCAAGAGGCGTCAGAGGTTGCTGAGGAGCCTACTCTGGCCGGTCTACAATCTTCCATTGAGGCAGCTCAAAGCAGTCTCACCATGATCTGGCTTGTTATTACAGGTGCTCTCGTTTTCTTTATGCAGGCAGGATTTGCCATGGTTGAGGTGGGGCTTACCCGTGCCAAGAACGCCGCCAATATCATCATGAAAAACCTGATGGACTTTGCGGTTGGTTCGGTTGCTTTCTTCTTTGTTGGGTGGGGACTCATGTATGGAAGCACCGCATCGGGCTGGATTGGAACCGACCATTTTGCCTTGATGGGTTATTCGCCTGATGAAATTACCAATATCCTTAGAAATTGGTTTTTCCAGGTCGTATTTGCGGCCACAGCTGCAACCATCGTTTCGGGAGCCATGGCCGAAAGGACCAAGTTTGTCTCTTACTTGCTTTACTCGGTTTTCATCAGCGCCATTGTTTATCCCATCAGTGGACACTGGATCTGGGGCGGTGGATGGCTTAGCGAAATGGGCTTCCACGACTTTGCGGGTTCCACCGTGGTTCACAGCGTTGGTGGTTGGGCAGCCCTCGTTGGAGCCATTCTTCTCGGACCTCGTCTTGGCAAATATGTCAAATTACCGGACGGTAAGGTCAAAGTTCGCGCTATTCTGGGTCATAACCTTCCCTTAGCAGCCTTGGGCGTATTCATCCTTTGGTTTGGTTGGTACGGATTTAATCCTGGTTCCACCTTGGATGGGAACAGTGTTGATATTGGTTGGGTAGCCGTGACCACCACCTTGGGGGCGTCCACTGGTGCCGTTGGAGCAATGATTATGTCATGGATTTTGTTTAAAAAACCCGACACATCGATGTCGCTCAACGGCGCTCTGGCTGGTCTAGTTGCCATCACCGCTCCTACCTACGTGGTTGAACCTTGGGCCGCCATCGTTATTGGCTTAATTGGCGGTATCTTAGTTGTTCTGAGCGTAGAATTCTTTGATAAGGTGCTCCACATCGATGATCCTGTGGGTGCCATTTCCGTTCACGGCGTGTGCGGCGTATGGGGAACACTTTCCGTGGGTCTTTTCGCCAATCGCCCCAACGATAAAATTGTTGGTCTTTTTTACAACGGTAGTTTCCACCAGCTTGGCGTCCAAACGCTCGGAGTAGTGACGGTGTTCATTTGGGTGGTTGTGACCATGGGGGCCTTTTTCTTCATCGTTCGGCAAACGGTGGGACTCAGAGTGGACGAAAAAGAAGAGCTTCAGGGCTTGGACATCACCGAGCACGCTGCCGAAGCTTATCCTGGCTTCCAAATATTCAGTAACATGTAAAGGAGGTAGTCATGAAACTAATCATTGCGTACATCCAACCGCACAAGCTCAACGATGTCAAAAAGGAGCTCTACGCCAACGAAATTTACAAGATGAGTGTGACCAACTCGCTTGGTTGTGGCCAACAGGCGGGTTACACGGAACACTATCGTGGTGTTGATATTGAAGTGAACCTGTTAAAAAAGGTTCGCCTTGAAATCGCTGTTAACGATACCTTCGTTCAGAAGACCCTTGATGCCATTATCAAGGGAGCGCGTACCGGTGAAATTGGCGATGGAAAGATCTTTATCTTACCACTCGAAAATTGTGTTCGAATTCGAACTGGAGAAACGGGAAGTAATGCCATCGGTTAATTGAGGTTCGAATCAATTGTTGATATTGCTGGCTGGTGTTCAACCAGCCAGTTTTTGTTTAGGTTATTAGCGAAAATGCCGAAAATCTCATTGTAGCAATTTTTCCTATCGAAAAATCGACATTAACAATAATTTCCAGCGCTAAGGGTGGTCGAATCGATCTTCCATCCTCTCAATCTAAAAATTAAATAAAAAATTATAAAATCTCTCTTGATAAAATAATTTTATTTGACATTTTTAATATTATAACCGATAATTGAATTATCATGCGTCAAGGGGTGACTTTGTGAAAAATTTCTCCATTTTTGTATTATTGTTATCCACGATTTTAGGACCTCTCAGCGCTGAGGTCATTTTCCTACGTTCGGGTGAAATTGTTATTGGTCAAATTACCGGTGCAAGTCCGGGAACCATTAGCATTCAAAGTTTTGGCCAAAAGCGTGACATTGCCTCTAAGGATGTTTTGAAGACTGTCAATAGTCTCAACGATATTAAAGACAATGCTGTCGTAGTGATCTTAAAAGATGGCACCAACATTGTTGGGAAACCTGTTGATGTGGACGATGAGTTGGGATTTTTTGTGGACATTGGGTTTGGGAACTTGGCTTTACCAATCGACTCCATCTTGATGGTTGCCGATCCCCAACGACGTCAATCCTACGTGGGAGTAAGCGTTAATTTTACGGCACTTGGGTTAATTTCACTACCGTTAAATTCTAATTATAACTATAGCTTTGGGGGTGCTTTTAGTTCTGAACTTCGATTAGCTCAATTGCGTGAGTTTTACATCAATCCCGTTATCACCTTTTACCACCTTGACTACTCCGCCGACAGCTCCATTGATTTCTATAATGCCCAAATCCAACTCAATTTACTCTACAAGGTTCTTGCCTTTGGAGAAATTTTCTCGGCCCTTGAATTCTTCGTTCCTGTGTTTGGAATCGGAGTTGCAGGCACCCTAATCAACCTATATGACACCAGACCAGAAGCTGTCGTGAGCCCTCGCGGACTTTTGACCTTTTCCGCCCAGGGGTTTGGGGGCTTTGAATTGCGTTTGCCCTGGAATTTTAGCCTTAAAACCTTGGCTGAAATGGAGAGCATTTTTCAAACGAGTGGCATATTTTGGAACTTCAAAGCGTACGCAGGTTTAGGCTATGGCTTTTAAGAAGATTCCGGTTTTTTTAGCGTTTTTTTTACTGTCTTGTCAGGCGAATTTCCTTTTTGAGCCCGTGCCCAAAGGGCTTGAATCTTCTAACCTGATAACCGCAATCAAACTTCGCGGGATTTGGGTTCTGGGGGGGCAAACATCAAGCTACAACCTTGGTTACCCAACTTCTGCCAATGTTCTGGGTCAAGTTGACCTTTACGACCCTCTTACGAACACTTGGTACCCAAACGTGACCCAGTTGCCCCTGCCCGTTACCTTTATGGGCGCAACCTACTTTAACGGAAAAATTTACGTGAGCGGGGGCTGGGATAAAGAGGGTGTTGTTCGAAACGAACTCCAAATTTATGATATTTCTCAAAATAAGTGGCAATTTGGTCCAGCCATGCCTGAACCACGCGCTTCCCATGACTTGATTTTTCTGGATAACTATATTTACGCAACCGGTGGGTTAAATACTAACCACAGCACGGGCTACAATTTTAGAAATCAATGGTTCCGATTTGACCCAGTGCAAAAAGCTTGGATCCCACGCCTAGGCTTTGGGCTTGTCGATTCTTCCTATGTTGTGGCAGGCGGAATCATTCGCGCAATGGGAGGACGTAACCCAGCTGCCACCATCCAAAATTATCACGACGGTTACTATCCAACACCGAGTGCGATAACCGACACAACAACGACAGCAACAGCTGAGCAGCCCATTCAACGGATGTTTTTCAGTTCTGTGAGTTACATCGCTCGTGATTATAATTCCTACATCATCGCTTTTGGTGGAATCATCAACAACTTGGCTGGAACCTGGCGCAGCTTTGTTTTTCATGACCTCTCCTCCAATACAAGCATCCTAACGAATGTGATTTCCTATTTACGCGCCCCCTATGAGGCTCCCGCCGCATGGCTAAACTTACCTGTTTCGTTGAATCAAGCTATCGCCTTTCACCGCACTATCCTTTATGACCGGGGAGTATACCTTATGGGTGGTTCAAAGACCCTTCCCAATCCCTCTCCCACCGACGAAAACTGGTTCTTCAACTTAGATAATTTCCCAACCAGTGTCCCAGCCCCTACCTTAAAGGCTCCTATGCCCGTAGGGCGATACGGGCATCAACTTGTGAGTGTACTCGAATGAGACGTAACGCTATTTTGATTTTAATCCTTGCCTTAGCTTGGGGTTGTGAAGCCAATCTTCTTTTAGAAAACTACAAAAACATTTCACCCCAAGCTGATTCTCGGCCCCTTGCTGTCCTACGACGAGGATTCTGGGTTGTTGGGGGTCAAACAGATACGTACACCGGAACAAACTTTCCATTTGCTGCTAACTTGCCCGCCCAAATCGATGTTTTTGACCCTGTCACTGAAACTTGGTTAACCAATGTGACGCAACTTCCCGTACCAGTGAGTTTTGCTGGTGTAGCAGGCTACAAGGGCAAACTTTACGTCGTTGGAGGTTGGGACAAGCAAGGTGCCGTCCAACAAATGTTACAGATTTATGATCTGGTCTCGGACACTTGGACAATAGGTGCCTCTTTTCCCGTTCTGAGAGCAGGCTTTGACTTGATGCCCATCGAAAACGATTATCTCTTTGCCACCTCAGGCTATAATACCAATATCGACGGTGCCTACAACAACCAAAATCAGTGGTACATGTACCATATCCCTACCAATACATGGTTTGCTCGGTTAGCTTACGGCCAACCTGAAATGAGCTCTATCACCTTGCGTGGGGCTATTCATACTGTTGGCGGTCGAACAGCCGCAGCCACCCTAGTGAATACCCACGATGCCTACCTGCCCTGGCCAACCTTCTCAAATGATGGAACAACCTCATCGACCGGTGAAATTGCGGCACCCACAGTTCGGCTTGGGGGAGCTTTGACTGTTGTGAATCATTCTAGTGGGATGCCTCTTTTAGTGTTATTGGGTGGCATGAATGCAAACCCTACTGGAACACCCTTGGCTTATATTTTCCGCAACATTGCAAGTGGAACGTTGACCAATCAATTCCATTTCTTACCGCCACCTTATGAATTGGGCACCTGGACCACTCCAACGGCAACCCTGGGAGTGAGCTTGATGTACGCTCAGGCGCTAAGTTATGGAAATTTAATCTATGTTTTTGGGGGATCTTCCTCAGTTTCGCCACCTAGTGTCTTGAATCAAGTTCACAAGATCAACTTTAATAACCCGTTAAGCATCCCACCACCAACAACTGTGACTCCCATGCCCGTGGGTAGGTTCGGACACAAGGTAGTGATGATTAACGGTTTCTCCGAGGAGGGTAATTAACATGAAAAGAATTTTTTCTCACTTATGGATTCTCGCGATGCTTAGTTCTTGCAATGGTGATTTATTGTTTACTCCTGTCGCCCTTCAGGTTGCACAACCTCCTCTTCCCCCCCCAAGTTGGGAAGAAGTAGCCAACCGTGGTATTTGGCTAGTAGGCGGACAGCAAGGGAATTATCCCGGCGCAAACGTTGTTGCTCAGATCGATGTATTTGATCCCGTCACCATGACCTGGTACCCGAATGTTGCAACCCTCCCCACCCCTGTCACCTTTGCGGGGGTAACGGCATACCAGGGCAAGCTATACGTGGCTGGAGGATTTAATTCAACTGGGGTTAACGTCAACACCCTCCAAATTTACAATGTAGCCACTGGTACCTGGTCAACAGGAGCCGCTATGTCTTCCGTGAGAGCTAATTTTGACCTCATCCCTTCCTCTGGGTTCCTCTATGCTACTGCAGGCACCAACGCAGCCAATCAAGGTACGGCATACTCCAACGTTTCAAACTGGTTGTTTTACAACACCTCAACAAACGCTTGGAGTGGCCCTACTGCCTATGCCACTTATTATGAATCGGGTCAAGCTCTTTTGGTTTACGGTCTGATCCACCAATTTGGCGGAAGAAGTGCCGCCACAACCTTGGCAAACGTTCATTTGGGCTTCATCCCCGTTACACCTCCTACCGTTCCAACGGAAACATCTTCAACAGCGGAAATTCCTATAGCCCGGGTAGGTTCAGCCGTAGGGTTTTATGCCAATAGCTATGGAACGGGCTACATCATCGTTGCCGGGGGTATCAGCGCCAACCTTATGGGAACCCCCTTAGCCTACATTTTTAATGGTAACACCGCCAACCAGACCATCATGACCAACGGGATTTTTTATCTTCGCGCTCCTTTTGAGGCGCCGGCGGCGTGGACTTCAGCAAGTACGGCCCTGCCTTTTCCTGTAGCCATGATCCAGGGTGCGGTAGCCGAAAATAAATTTTTCATGTTTGGGGGAACAAAATCGCTACCAACCCCGAGCGCAACGAACGAGGCCTGGGTAATGGACTTAAAGGGTTTCCCCAATGCGCCCACCAACGTGGTTGCCCTTCCCCCCATGCCAATCGCACGTTTTGGCCACAAGGCTGTACGAATGATTCAGTAATCAAAGGAGATCTTCGATGTTGTTTCGCATCAGTTTTGCTTTCGTGGTATTCAGCAGCTTGGTTTTGGGTGCCCAAGAGCTTTCCGGAGTCATCCAACAAGCCAAAAACTTAGTAACAGATAAAAACGAGTACGCTTCTGCAGAAAGCTTACTCAATCAAAATGCCTCCTCTGATGCACGCGCTGTTTCAGAGGCATTCACCGAAATTGGTATTCTTGAATATAACCGACGAAATTTCCGAAACGCTTATAGTTCTTTCCGCCAAGCCATTCGGCTCCAAGCAACCAATCAGACTGCCAATCAGTATTTCCTCCGAATGCGGCGTGAGATGGACGTCAATAATCTTAAAAATGAATACACTCCCCCTGCGCCTCAGGTTGCCGTCCAGCCCCCCCAAAGTGTTCCATCGGTTCAAACAAACAACGCTACGCCACAGACCGAGAACCCACAGAGCCCTACTCAAGACGGTAATAGTGCGAGAGTTCAACAGCAAGAGGCCCAAGCCGAGCAACAACGTCTGGCTCAAGAGAGGTCAAACGCTGAACTCCAAGCCATGCTTGCCCAGCTTAAAGCTGCCGAAGATAGACTGAATTCGGCCCAAACCTCAGTCACCTCCACCCAACGTGAAAATGAAACCCTGCGTCGACAACTTGAAGCTCAACGACAGATGGTGGAGCGCCTTATCGCACAGCAGTCAGCACGACCTCAAACACCGGTGGTTGTCAGCAACAATCAAAATGCCCAGCTCGCTGAGGCAATCCAACTCATGGCACAAATTGCCCAACGCCCAGTGGTTGTGGAAACAGACCCCACCATAAAAGAACTGATTGGTGAACTCAAGCAGGAGCGAACGACTGACTCAAGCCTAGACCTTTTCTCACCCCCAATGCTTTGGTTAACACTCATCATAATTGTTACCCTGGTCGCTGTTCTTCTCATGGTGAGTTTATTTATAATAGCTCTCGTTCGTTCACGCCAAGTCAAAAATCAAACCCAAGAATACAAGGGTTCCCATGGAATCATTCCCGTGGGGCTTGATAGTGGTACCGTTAATCTTTTTCTTCCCCAGCAAAACCCTAAGACCCAGTCAGATTTCCAAACAGGAGGAGCTTACCCCATGGAGAATATCGAAAACCAACGGCTAATGCTGCGTGCTGATCACTTGCAAAAAATGTACGATGATGCGAAAAGTGGAAAGCTAAGTTGGGATACAGTCCGCCGCTACATTGACGATCTTGATAAGTCGCTTCGTAATGAAATTTTAAAAGTGGTGGAATTAAAATTAGAAACGGGTGCCCTTTTGTCGGGCGAAGCAGCCTTACCCATCCTCTTTCCCTTCTTAACCGATTTTGATGCCTATTTAAGCTCAAAGGCCGAGGAACTGATTAAAAAATCTCTTTCTTTTCAACGAGGGCCCAAAAGCACTAATAATGGCGACGATACTTTCAGCATCGCTTCGTTGAGCGTCATTCCGAAAAAGCTCACTGAATTAACAAAAAATCATGATCGAACCTTAGTTAGTGCCCAGCTCTCCTACGGAATTGCCAAAAACTTGGGGCTATCTTCCTCAGAAAGCGAAGACGTCTACCGCGGAGCGTTGGCACACGATGCTGGGTATCTATTATTAGACCAGAACAAACTTCAACGTATCTTATCCAAACCAGAAATTACCGATGAGGAATGGAAATTTATCCAATCACATGTCGAAAATGGAATTGAGTACTTCCATGGGGCGACCCTCCCTCCCTCCGTTCGTGATGCCATTCTTTATCACCATGAACGAAACGATGGAAGCGGTTACCCCCGCGGTCTAAAAAAGGAAGAAATTCCTTTAACGGCAAAAATTATTGGAGTGGCAGAAACCTTTGCCGCACTTATTACACACCGTTCCTACCGTGAAAAGCAAGACGTAAATAGTGCCCTTGCTATTATTCGTGATGGGGCAAGACGGAAGTTTGATGCTGAAATTGTTTTAGCTTTGGAAAAAGTGGTGAGCATCAACGGAGGAACTCTATGAGCGGGATTCAAGCATGGATTGTTTTAAGTAATTTAGAACATTCCGAATTTCAACTTGCAACTTCGGAGCTTGTTTATGCTCACCTTCTCTATCAAAGGTTTGAAACAGCCGTCTTGGACCCAGAACAAATTTTTCAACCAGTGGATTGGCAACAACAATTTTCACATCCCTGGAAAAAAAATGTAAGAAAAACCTTGTTGGGCAAGGTTCCTTACATCGGATCTGATCAAATTTTTGAATCAAATAAATCAAAATCGAAAGAATCTTGGTCCTTCTTGAAAGAGAGCACCGTCTTTTTAGTGTTGAAAAACCTTGAAGTGCGTTATCTTCCCGATTTTCCCCTGCCCGTCTTGTGTTTAATCAAAAATTCGAGTGAGACCCCCTCATTTCTTTTTAATTGTCTTCAAAATCTACAAGCAAAATGGGGAAATATCCCAGCTTCGCCCACGATCATGTGGAACGTCGAATTCATTGAAACCGCAGCGGAGAGTTTTGCAAAAATTACCCAGGAAATTCGAAAAATTACCCAACAAAATGTGCCATTTGACTTCGTCGGACACCTCAACACCTTAGAGGAAAAATTAAAAATCAAACGTTTTTACCCGGGACATTCCCTGATTGACATCTTCCCTGAAGACCAATTTCACGGGCAATTAAAGCGGATAGTACCCAAGCTTGCGTCTTATCACCAGAAAATTGCAACGTTGGATTGGATTATTTTTCAAAAGTGGGCCTTTAGCAGTACCTAAAAATCTTTTTTTCTATCTTGTTGTCTCAAAAATTCTAGGGTTTTGGTCAAAATTACCTGCCCTTTTTTCCATTGATCAAGGGCTTGATGGACATTTTTATTTTTTGCTAAGACTTCCACTGTCTGTAGATGCTCAACCGCCGCTACCGCTGATAAATTTCGAAGGGCTCCCTTAAGTTTATGCACGGTATCTTCAATGGCAGCGCTTTCTTGAATTTGAAAAGCTTGGTCGATATCCCGATGCATTTCCTCATAAGATTCCATCAAAATGGCGATCAAGCTCTTGTACAGGGAGAAATCGCCCCCACATATTTCTCGAGCTTTAGAAAGGTCAACGAGCATATCCATGCCTTATCTTACCATTTGTTAAGGTATTTTCAAGATTTTTGTGAAATGATATAGTCAGCTATGCATTATTCAGAACTGTTAAAGTCCCTACACCCCCTTGAAGTCAAAGTTTTGCTTTCTGACTTGGAGGTGCTCGAGCCTGATTCCATCGTCGAGAAACTAGGTTATAAACTAGGGCATGCGCTTCAATCTCTTAGTTGGCTCAGCGTGAAAGGACTCATCCAGGAAATAGAGCGGACAACCAAGCGATTTTTTGAATTAACTGAATTGGGTAAGGAATGGCACCATCAGGGTTTTCCTGAATTACGATTGTTCTCGGGTGTATCAAGTGGTAAACAACTCACTCTGAATCAATGGGCAGCCGAACTTCAGCTTGAACAAAGCGAACTGGGAAGTGCTTTTGGAAGACTTAGTAAAGAAGGTTATTTAGCGATGGACGAACAAAAACAACTCTTCGTCCTAAAACCCGAGGAGCCACAATGGTTTCGGATTGTTCAGGGACTCTTACAACGTGGGGTTGACCAAGAGCTTCTTGCCGAAACCCAACTCAGCGCAGCAGAACTCGAGCAAATCCTCCAAATGGCTAAAAAACGGGGGGCTACCAACAGTGCCTTCAAAATCGTGGAGCGTGACTTTGTGCACTACCGCTGGACCGAGCAAGGGCAAGCCCTTCGACAGGAAGTCAAGGCCAGTGGCCTAACCGGTGAGGAAACCGGAGCACTCACCCCCGAAATGCTGAAATCTGGCGAATGGAAAAATCTAAAGTTTCGATCCTACAATGTGCGAGTGCCACCGGTTCGTATCCTGATGGGGCGAAAAAACCCCTACACCGAATTCCTGCGAAAGGTTAAGGACAAGCTGGTCAGCCTCGGCTTTGAAGAATTTGACGGCCCCTTGGTCGAAACTGAATTTTGGAACGGCGATGCCCTTTTCATGCCTCAATTCCACTCGGCTCGCGACATTCACGATGTTTATTATGTTCGCGAACCTAGGCACATCACCCACATTGAAGAGCCTTGGCTGAGCCAAGTCGCGCAAGCCCACGAAAACGGCGGCAACACCGGAAGCCGTGGCTGGGGATACCAATTTGACCATGACTTTACGCGTCGACTGATTTTAAGGAGTCAAGGCACGGTTCTCAGCGCCAAACAGCTGCCAAAGGCAAAGATCCCTGGTAAGTACTTTGGCGTGGTAAGATGTTTTCGTTACGACCAGGTGGATGCCACCCATGGGGCGGATTTTTATCAGACTGAAGGGATTGTTCTTGGTGAAGAAGTCAATCTTCGGACCTTGCTAGGTCTTTTGGAAATGTTTGCCGTGGAGGTGGCGGGTGCCACAGATGTGAAATACGTGCCAGGTTACTTTCCCTTCACCGAACCCAGCATCGAAGTGCACATTAAGCACCCCGTTTTGGGTTG
>Ga0272446_1003338_pt1 | contig 20395 bp, 16 predicted proteins | sample YNPCB0061_FD_194587 | JGI IMG/M metagenome (GOLD analysis project Ga0272446, IMG submission 194587) | Hot spring microbial mat communities from Yellowstone National Park, WY, United States - YNP-CB-006-1 | ecosystem: Environmental > Aquatic > Thermal springs > Hot (42-90C) > Sediment | place...
CCCAGCCCGCGAACTCAACCATGCGCACGGCCGGCACTCATGGCAGGCTGCCCGTGGCGCCTCCACACCCGCTTTTCCAATCGAGTGTACCGTCACTACCCTCTCCGTCGGGGCAGCGGGTGCGCGGCCCTCGCATTCAGGGGAGAGGCCCATGTTCCGCAGAACCCTCCTCGCGGCCGCGGTCGCGGTCGCGGCCGGCAGCGGCGCCGCAGAGGCGCAGATCCGTATCGCGACGGCAGGGCCGATGACCGGCCAGTATGCCGCCTTCGGGGCGCAGATGCGCGCTGGCGCCGTCCTGGCGGTTGCCGACATCAACGCCGCCGGCGGCCTGCTCGGCCAGCCGGTGGTGCTCGAGATCGCTGACGATGCGTGCGACCCGCGCCATACCGTCACGGTCGCAAAGAACCTCGTCTCGCGCGGGGTCCTGTTCGTCGCCGGGCATTTCTGCTCGGGCAGTTCAATCCCCGCCTCGAAGGTCTACGCCGAGGCGGGCGTTCTGCAGATCAGCCCAGCAAGCACCAATCCGCGCTTCACCGACGAGGGCGGCTGGAACACGTTCCGTGTCTGCGGCCGCGACGACCGGCAGGGCCTCATCGCGGCGAACCACATCCTCGCGAACCTGCCAGGCAGGCGGGTGGCGATCCTCCACGACAACTCAGCCTACGGCAAAGGCGTCGCCAACGAGGTGAGGAGGGTGCTGAACGCGGGCGGCATGGAGGAGGCGCTCAACGAGGCCTATGGCGCGGGCGAGCGGGATTATTCCGCCCTCGTCTCGCGCCTGCAGCAGGCCACGGTCGAAGTCGTGTATTTTGCCGGCTACCACATCGAGACGGCGCTGATCGTGCGGCAGATGCGCGAGCGCGGCCTCAAGGCGCTCGCGATCGGCACCGACGCGCTCGCGACCGACGAGTTCTGGCAGATCACCGGCCCGGCCGGCGAAGGCACGCTGATGACCATCGCCTCCGACCCGCGCAGGCGGCCCGCGGCTGCGGAGATGGTGGCGAAGTTCCGCGCCCGCAACATCGAGCCCGAAGGCTACGTGCTCTACACCTACGCCGCGATTCAGCTCTGGGCCGAGGCGGCGCGGCGTGCCGGCACGACCGACCCGCGCCGCGTGGCCGAGGCGCTGAAGGCGCGCGGGCCGTGGCAGAGCGTGCTCGGGCCGATCGCCTTCGACCAGAAGGGCGATATCACGCAACCCGACTACGTGCTATTCGTCTGGCGGAACGGCACCTACGCCGAACTGTGAGCCTGCCCCGGCAGGCGTCAAGGGAAACCGGCCGCCGCGTCCATCGGGGGAGGCGGCCCCTTGCTGTCGCCGCGGCGCGGCTCAGGGCGAGGTGCCGGCCACCTGCGCCATGTGCGCCTCGACCGCGTCCATCACATAGCCAGCATAGGTGAGCGCAGCCCCCGCGTTGAGCGCGATCGCAACACCGAGCGCCTCAGCGATCTCCTCCTTCGTCGCGCCCGCCTTCAGCGCCGCCTCGACATGGGCGTTGATGCAGCCCTCGCACCGCGTCGTGATGGCGACGGCAAGAGCGATGAACTCGCGCGTCTTCGCATCGAGATGCCTCGTCTGCTTCGAGGCGTGGTTGAGCGCGCCGAACCCCTTGATGATCTCCGGGTGCGCCTTCGTGAGGTGCCCCACGGCGCCGCGCAGAGTCGTGCGGAAGCCGAGCCAGTCCCTGAGCATGCGATACTCCCCGTCCTCGTGGTTGTGCGAGCCTCCGCCGGCGCGGCAGCCGGGTCGGTGATCGGCATCACGCCGCAAGCGCGCGCGCGAACACGGCCGGGTCGACGTTGCCGCCAGAGACGATGACGCCGACGACCGCCCCCTTGAGGCTCACGCCGCCGTAGAGCGCAGCGGCGAGCGCCACCGCTCCGCCGGGTTCGACCACGAGCTTGAGGGTGTCGAAGGCGAAGCGCATGGCGCGCAAGACGTCTGCTTCCGCCACCACCGCCGCGCCGTGCACCCGGCCGAGATTGACCGCGAAGGTGAGAGCGCCCGGCATCGGCGCGAGCAGCGCGTCGCAGAGCGGCGAGCCGCCCGGCTCATTGCGCACCCGTTGCTTCGCCGCGAAGGAGCGCGCGTGGTCGTCATGCCCCGCCGGCTCGACCGCGATCACCGCCGCCCCCTTCCCCGCTCCCTCGACCGCGAGCGCTGAGCCGGCGAGCAGCCCGCCCCCGCCAGTGCAGACGAACAGCACATCGAGCCTGAGCCCCTCGGCGCGCGCGTCCTCGATCAGCTCGAGCGCGGCGGTGCCCTGGCCCGCGATCACGTCCGCGTCGTCGAAGGGGGGAACGAGCGTCGCCCCGCGTTCCTCGCAGAGACGGCGGCCGATCGCCTCGCGGTCCTCCGTTGCGCGGTCGTAGCGGATGATCTCCGCCCCCCAGCGCCTCGTGCTCTCGACCTTGATCGCCGGAGCATCCGCCGGCATCACCACCGTCACCGGTGCGCTGACGGCATGGCCCGCCGCGGCGCAGGCTTGGCCGTGGTTGCCCGAGGAGTAGGTGACGATGCCGCGGGAACGTTCCGCCGCCGTCATCAAAGCGATCCGGTTGGTCGCCCCCCGGAGCTTGAACGAGCCGGTGCGCTGCAAGGGCTCGGGCTTGACCAGGACGGTCGCGCCGAGAGTCGCGTCAAGCACCGGGCTGCGCAGCATCGGGGTGCGCACGATCCGCCCAGCGAGGCGTTCGCGCGCCGCCATCACGTCGTCGAACGAAGGCAGGCGCTGGCTCACGCAGCGAACTCCTCCTGCATCGGGTCGAGATCGACCGAGACCGACAGCGTGTGCGCACCGCCGCCGAGCAGGACGCCACGCAGCGGCGACACATCGGCATAGTCGCGCCCCCAGCCGAGCACGACGTGCTCGTCGCGCACGACCACGTCGTTGGTCGGGTCGAGATCGACCCAGCCATGCTCAGGCCCAAGCCAGGCGCCGACCCAGGCGTGGCTCTGGTCAGCCCCCTCGCGGCGCTTCTGCCCTGGCCGCGGTCGTGTGCGCACATAGCCAGAGACGTAGCGCGCCGGGAGCCCCAGATGCCGCAAGCCGGCGATCATCAGGTGCGCGAAGTCCTGGCAGACCCCGGCGCGCGAGGCGAGCACCTGAGCGACCGGCGTCGCGACCGTGGTCACGCCAGGGCGGAAGGCGAAATCGCGCCGGATCCGCGCCTGCAGCTCGATGAGTGCCGTGAGCACGGGCCGCCCCGGAGGAAAACTCTCCGCCGCATAGGCGCCGGCGCCGGGATCGGCCGGGGCCATCGCACTCGCGCAGGCGAACTCTGCGGCGCGCCAGCCCTCCCCGCCCGGCCGCGCGGCGATCGCCGCGACCTGCTCCCAAGGCAGCGTCGCCGCGGCCGGGGGCGGCGGGGCGAACTCCGCCTCGACCTCCGCCGCGAGGCGGACGGTGAAGTGGTCATGCGGGGTGTCGACGAACATCCATGTCGCGACGTTGCCGAAATGATCGAGCCTGGTGGTGCGGCGCGCCGGCTCAGGCTCGGCCGTGAGCGTGGCGGCGAGCACGACCTGGCCCGGCAGCGGCCGCGGGGTCAGGTGCAGGAGATGGCTCGCGAGATCGACCACCTCGCCATAGGTGTAGGTCGTGACGTGGCTGACCCGGTATCTCATCGGCCGCTCACCCGTGCGCCTCCTCCTCGCCGACGCCGACGGCCTGGGCCGTCGGCACGTGGCTGAAGTAGCGCCGCGCGATCGCGTCCGACAGCGCGGCGATCTCAGCGCCGAGGGCGGCGAGCCGGGGCGGCAGCCGCACCGCCTCGGCGGCTGGATCCGCGGCCGCCGCGACGGCCTCGACCATCGCCTCCGCCTCGGCGCGCAGGGCGCCGGCGGTGCGCGCGAGGTCACCCTCGGCCACGCCCTGGACCTCGCCGAGGCGGCGCTCCACTGCGTCGAGCTGATAGGCGACGGAGCGCGGGTTGGTCGGGTCGGCGAGCACGAGGTCGAGCACCGGCCCCGGCTGCAGCACCGAGAGATAGCGGTTGCGGTAGGTGATCGCGCTGTCGCAGAGCTCGATCGCGAGCCGCAAGCCGGCCTCGACCCGCGGCAGGGGCTGGTCGAGCGCGTGGCCGAGGTCGCGCGCGGTATGCGCGGCGCGCTCGATCCGCCGGCCGAGATCGAGGAACAGCCAGCCGCCGCCGCGCACCATGTTCTCCGCGGCGATCCCGGCAAGCCCCGCGGAGAAGCGGAGGATCGCGCCCGCCGCCTCGTTCAACTCCTCGAGGCCGGCAGAGGCTCGGGCACACGCCTCCCTCGCCTCCGCCAGGAGATGCGTGACGGTCGCCCACATGTCGGCGGTGAGCCGATCGCGCACCGCGCGCGTCAGCCGCCCGACATGGTCGAGCAGAACCGCGACGGGCCGGTTCGGCCGGCAGACTTCCAGGATGGCGCGCGGCAGGGCGGGCCCGTCGGGCGCTGCGGAGGAGAGCTCGCGATCGACGAGCCCGGCTTCGGCGAGGCACAGGGCGAGCGCGCGCAGCTCCACGAGGTCGCGCGGCAGGAGCCAGCCGCGCGCGAGCCGGACGATGACGGCGCGCAGCAGCCGGGCTCCGTTCTCGAGCCGCTCGACATAGCGGCCGAGCCAGTAGAGGTCATCGGCAACGCGCGAGGGCAGCTCGCCCGAGGCGCGGCGGATCGAGAGCGGCGGGAGCGCGAAGGCGGCAGGGCCGACGATGTCGCCGCCGTCCTCGCTCAGCACCCAGACATCCTTGGCTGTGCCCGTGCGCGGCAGGCGCCCCGTGGGTCGCTCCCCCTCCTCGATCAGCCGCGCGAGCCCACCGGGCATGGTGCGCCACGCTCCTCCGCCGTCGGCCAGGGCGAAGAGTCGAAGCACGACCGGCCGCGGCGCGAGCCCCGTCTCGCCGAGCGAGGGCACGGCGGAGGGGAAGATCGCCTCGGTCGCGGCGAAGTTCGCCGGAGCGGCGCGGAGCCGCGCGAGCAGGCCCTCGCGCGCGCGCTCGCCGAGCTCGGCTGGGTGGATCGCGGGCGCGGCGCCGTCGAGCGCCGGGCGGATCATCCATCGTTCCGGCGCCGCAAGCACGGCGGCAAGCGCCGCAGGATCGCCGAGCCAGAGCGTCGGCACCGAGGGCAGGCGCAGGCTCTCGCCGAGCAGATGCTCGGCAAGCCGCGGCAGGAAGGCCAGAAGTGCCGGCGCCTCGGCGAGGTGGCTGCCCGGGTCGTTCACCACCCGAACCCCGCCCGCGCGCACCGAATCGAGCAGGCCCGGAACGCCGACGGCGCTGTCGGGCTGGAGCTCGAGCGGGTCGACGAGCCGCCCCTCGACGCGGCGGACGAGCACGTGCACGCGCTGCAGCCCCTTCAGCGTCTTGAGGAACACCTGGCCGTCGCGGGCGGTGAGATCGGCGCCCTCGACCAGCGCGCAGCCGAGCTCGCGCGAGAGGAACACATGCTCGAACCAGGTCCCGTGCGCGGCGCCGGGGGTGAGCAGCGCAAGCCTCGGGTTCGCCTCGCCATCGGGGCTCGCACGCTGAAGGCTGTCCACCCAGTGGTCGAAGAAGGGGCGGAGCTGCCGCACCTGGGCGGCGCGGAACGCCTCCGGCATCACGCGCGCGACCATCCGCCGGTTCTCCCGCGCGAAGCCGACCCCGTTCGGCGCTCCGGTACGGTCGGCCAGCACCTGCCACTGCCCGGAGGGGGAGCGGACGAGGTCAGCCGCCATCAGGTGGATGATCGGGCTGCGCGGCGACACCGGCGCGCGGCAGGGGCGGAGGAAACCCGGGTTGGCGAAGACGAGCGCGGGCGGCAGGAGGCCGGCGGCGAGCAGGCGCTGCGGCCCGTAGAGATCGGCCAGCATCTCGGAAAGCAGCGCCGCGCGCTGGCTCATCCCCGCTTCGAGCGCGGCGAACTCCCCCGCCGGCAGAACCATCGGCACCGGGTCGCAGCGCCAGGCCCGCTGCGCCGGCCGGTCGCCCCCCTCCCCGGGCAGGGCGGTGACGACGCCCTCCTCCTCGAAGGCGCGGTCGAGCCGGCGCGCACGGTCGGCGAGCCCGCCCTGGGGGAGGCCGGCGAGCATGCCGACGATGCCGCGCCAGTGCGGGCGGATGCCGCCACGCCCGTCCACCATCTCGTCCCAGAAGGGCGGCGGCTTGGCGGGCGCGGCGAGGTCCACCGACTCTGGGGCCACTGACTCGGGGGTCATGACCGCCAGTCTAGACGATGCGGCGGCCCGGGTAAGGCATGGCTGCCGTGAGCGGAGGGCCGATGCCCCCCACCCGACCCTCAGGCGAAGCGCCTGAGGTCGAGCGTGCGCGGATGCTCGCGCCCGGCCGTGCCCTCGGCGGCGCCGCGCGGTGGCGGCATCGGCCCGGGGCTGTGGCCCATCGCGAAGAAGCGGGCGCGCCGGCGGGCTTCGGCCTCGTTGGCGTTGACCGGCACGGTCTCGTGCGCCCGCCCGCCCGGATGCGCGACGTGGTAGGTGCAGCCCCCGAGCGCCCGGCCCGACCAGGTGTCGTAGACGTCGAACACGAGCGGCCCCTGGGCGCCGATCGTCGGGTGCAGAGCAGAGGGCGGCTGCCACGCCTTGAAGCGGATTCCGGCGACATACTCGCCCTCGGTTCCGGTCGGCGCGAGCGGCACCGCCACACCATTGCAGGCGAGCACGAACCGCTCCTCGACCCAGCCGGACACTTTCGCCTGAACCCGCTCGACGGAGCTGTCGACGAACCGCGCCGTGCCGCCCGCCACCGCCTCCTCGCCCAGGACATGCCAGGGCTCGAGCGCGTGGCGAAGTTCGAGCTCCATCCCCCGCACCGCGACCGAGCCGATTCGCGGAAAGCGGAACTCGAGATGCGGCGCGAACCAGGCAGGGTCCAGCGCGAAGCCGTGCTCGGCGAGCTCCTCGAGCACGTCGCGGAAATCCTGGGCGACGAACCAGGGCAGCATGAACTCATCATGCAGCCGCGTGTTCCAGCGCACGAGCCGGCGCTCGTAGGGCGTGGCCCAGAAGGCGGCGACGGCGGCGCGCAAGAGGAGCTGCTGCACGAGGCTCATCCGCGCATGGGGCGGCATCTCGAAGCCGCGGAACTCGACGAGGCCCCGCCGCCCGCCCGGGCCTGCCGGGTCGTAGAGCTTGTCGATGCAGAACTCCGTGCGGTGGGTGTTGCCGGTGACATCGACCAGGAGGTTGCGGAACAGCCGGTCGGTCAGCCAGGGCGGAACCTCCTCGCCGGCGCGGACGCGGCTCATCGCGATCTCGAGCTCGTAGACGCTGTCGGAGCGCGCCTCGTCCACCCGCGGGTGCTGGCTGGTCGGCCCGATGAACTGGCCCGAGAACAGGTAGGAGAGGGAGGGATGGTTGTGCCAGAAGCCGACCAGCGACCGGAGCAGGTCGGGCCGGCGCAGGAACGGGCTCTCCGCTGGCGTCGCGCCGCCGAGCACGACATGGTTGCCGCCGCCTGTGCCGACATGCCGACCGTCCAGATTGAACTTTTCGGCAACGAGCCCGACCTGGCGCGCCTCCTCGTAGAGCGTCTCGGTCCGCTCGGTGAGCTCGGCCCAGGAGAGTGCGGGGTGGACGTTCACCTCGATCACGCCCGGGTCGGGGGTGATGGAGAAATGCACAAGGCCCGGGTGGTAGGGCGGCAGATAGCCTTCGAGGATCACCTTCCGCCCCGCCTCGGCTGCCGTCTCCTCCACCGCGGCGACGAGGTCGAGCCAGTCCTCCGCGCGCGTCAGGGGCGGGAGGAAGATGTGCAGAAGCCCTCCGCGCGGCTCGACCGCGAGCGCGGTGCGCACCACGTCAGGCTCCTCGCGGCCCGGCTCGGGCAGGCGCTGCTCGACGACGCGCTGGGCAAGGCCCTGCCGGCGGCCGAGCGCGCCGCGCGGCGGCAGGGGCAGACCTTCGGCGAAGGGGTCGCGCGGCGGCTCAGCGTCGATCGCCGCCTCCGACGCCCAAGGGAGGCTCTCGAGCGGCAGGCGGTAGCCGATCGGCGAATCGCCGGGGATCAGGAACAGCGGCCCGGGGCGGAAGAACCAGCGGCCCGACTGCCACCGTCGCGCCCCGCCAGCCTCGATCCGCCGGAGCGGCAGGACGGTGCCGACATCCGCCGCGAGCCCCTGGCCGAACACGCGGGCGAGCCGGGCGCGCTCGAGCGGGTCCCTGAGTTTCGCGTCCTCGACGACGACGTTGGCGGGCAGCCGCTGCTCGCGCCAGAGGTAGTAGTGGATGTCCTCGTGCGCGGCGAGAGCGCAGCCCGGGTCGACCTGCAGCCGCTCGGCGAGACGGACGGCGAAGCGGCGCGCGTCCGCCGCGGTGGCCGTGTCGCTGTCGTCGTCCGAGGCGAAGAGGGCGGGATCGCGCCAGACCGTCTCGCCATCCGTCCGCCAGTGCGCGTAGAGCGCCCAGCGGGGCAGCTGCTCGCCCGGATACCACTTGCCTTGCGCGTATTGGAGCGCCCCGCCGGGCGACCACAGCGCATGCAGCCGGCGCAGGAGCCGACCCGCCAGGCGCCGCTTGGTGGGGCCGAGCGCCTCGGTGTTCCATTCGGCTGCGTCACGATCCGAGGCCGAGACGAAGGTCGGCTCGCCCCCCATGGTCAGGCGCACCGCGCCGCCCCTCAGCGCGCGGTCGACCAGCTCGCCCATCCGCCCCACCGCCTGCCACTCTGCCTGCGCGTAGGGCTTGGTCACGCGCGGCGTCTCGGCGACGCGGGCGACCTTCATGTCGAAGGAGAAGCGGGTCTCGGCCTTCTCGACGAGGCCGGTGATGGGTGCGGCAGAGACCGGGTCAGGGGTCGCGGCGAGCGGGATGTGGCCCTCGCCCGCGAACAGCCCAGAGGTCGGGTCAAGCCCGACCCAGCCGGCGCCGGGGAGATAGACCTCGCACCAGGCGTGCAGGTCGGTGAAGTCGGCCGCGGGGCCCGCCGGGCCCTCGACGGGCTTGAGGTCGGCGACGAGCTGGATCAGGTAGCCGGAGCAGAAGCGCGCGGCGAAGCCGAGATGGCGCAGCGCCTGCACGAGCAGCCAGCCTGTGTCGCGGCAGGAGCCGCGCGCCTGGGCGAGCGTCTCCTCCGGCGTCCAGACGCCGGGCTCGAGGCGCACGATGTAGGCGATCTCGCGCGCGAGCCTTGCGTTGATCTCGACGAGGAAATCGACGGTGCGGCGCCGCTCGCGCGGGATCGTCTCGAGAAAGGCGCGCAAGCGCGGGCCCGCCGGCTCGAGCCTGCGGAAGGGCGCGAGCTCCTGGTCGAGGATGTGGTCGTAGGCGAAGGGGAAGGTCTCGGCTTCGGGTTCGAGGAAGAAGTCGAAGGGGTTGATGGTCGCCATGTCGGCGACGAGGTCGACGGTGACCTCGAAACGGTCGACGCGTTCGGGGAACACCACGCGGGCGAGGAAGTTGCCCTGCGGGTCCTGCATCCAGTTGAGGAAATGCGGCCTAGGCTCGACCTTCAGGGCATAGCTCAGGATCGGGGTGCGCGCATGCGGCGCCGGCCGCAGCCGGATGGTCTGCGGCCCCAACGAGACGAGGCGGTCATAGCGGTAGGATGTCGTGTGCGTCAGCGCGACGTGGATGCTCATCTGCCCCCCGGGACGTGGTGCGGCGGGGACATAGCACGCGCCGTGCCGCCGGGCGCTAGCCGGGGAAGCGGCGCGGATCGGCGAGCCGCGCGGCTTCGGCGAGCCCGAGCGCGGCCGGGTCGCGGCCCAGAACCAGCGCCGCGCCGAGCTTCGCCGCCGCCGGTGCGGACTGGATGCCGTAGCCGCCCTGGCCGGCGGACCAGAAGAACCCTTCCTCCCGTCCAGGCCCGATGGCGAGCGAGCGGTCGGGCGTGAAGGTGCGCAGCCCTGCCCAGCGGTGCTCGATCCGCGCCACGGGCAGGTCGAGCGCCGCCTGAACGCGGTCGATCGCAAGCGCGAGGTCGAGCTCGTCGGGCTGCACGTCGCAGGGCTCGAGCGGCGTCTCATCGGCCGGGGAGAGCATGAGCTTCCGCCGCGCCTCGGGGCGCGCGTACCAGCTGTGGGCGACGTCGCCGACGAGCGGCCAGGCGGCCGGGTCATGGCCCGGCGGGCCATCGACGATCAGCGCGGTCCGCCGCAGCGGGGTGAGGCCGAGCGGGGCAGCGCCCCCAAGCCGCGCCACGACATCCCCCCACGCTCCGGCGGCGTTGACGAGCACCGGCGCGGCGAAGCGGCCGGCTGGCGTGGCGATCTCCCACGCGCCGTTGACCCGCGCGATCGCCTCTGCCCGCGCATCGGTCACCACCTGCCCGCCGTTTGCGCGCAGCATGCGCAGATAGCCCTGGTGCAGGGCGGCGACGTCGATGTCGAACGCGTCCTCCTCGACCGCCGCGCCGGCCACCGCCTCCGGCCGAAGCACGGGAAGGAGCGCGCGCGCCTCTTCCGGCCCGATGGCGCGCATGCCCTCGCCGTCGGCCAGCATCGCGGCGAGCGCGCGCTCGTGCCCGGGAGGGGCGATGGTGAGCACCGCGCGGCGATGCGTCAGCGGGTGGTCGGCGAACCCCGGGGGCGGAGCCTCGAAGAACGCGCGGCTCGCGCGCGTCAGCAGCCGCGCATCGCGCGGGCCGTAGTTCAGGATCCAGAGCGCGGCGGAGCGCCCGGTGGTGTGGTAGCCGGGGGTCGTTTCCGCTTCGAGCAGGGTGACGCGTCGGCCGGCGGCGGCGAGTTCGGCGGCGACCGAGGCGCCAGCGATTCCGCCGCCGATCACGGCGATGTCGGTCCGGTGCATGGCCCGACCTTCGCCGCCGCGGGCCGGCGTGGCAAGGTCAGCCGTCGGCGAGGCCGTCGCGCATCGCCCGGTTCACCGTCACGTGGAGCGCGATGTCTGGCTCGACCTCCTCGAGATCACCGAGCACGATCGCGGCAAGCCTTAGGAGGTCGTCGCGCATGCCCTCTGGGAACGCCGCGCCGGAGGCGGCAAGGTCACCCACCACCTGGCCCCAGAGCGCCTGCTGGTCGGCGAGCGCGCGGCGCCGCGCCAGCGTGTCGCCGCCAGCGGCGAGCAGCAGGTCGGCGATACGCGCGAAGGCCTCGACCGAGGGCAGGCGGGCTTCGTCCACGAGCGCGTCCATCAGCCCGGCCGGCGGTCGCGGATGAACGCGGCGAGGCGGCCGAGCAGGGACGGCGGCGGGGCGACCGCACCCTCGCCCCAGGCAAGCGCGAGCGCGGCGTTGAGACACTGGCGGTTGCGCACGCGGCGCTGGTCGGCGGCGAAGCGACGCTGCGCCTGGGCGACGCGACGCGCTGCCTCGGCGATCGCTCCCTCGGGGGCGAGCATGGCGGCGGCGACGCGCGGCGAGGGTGCCTCGGCGATGGCCGCAAAGACGGGGCGGAGGTCGACGGCCGCGACGCTGATCGCGCCGCCGTCAAGGCCGGTGATGAGCCGAAGCCCTCGGCCGCCCGAGAGCAGCGGCACGCCTTCGGTCACGGCGCGCAGCCTGAGCCGGGCCGCGGCGAAGCCGCGCATCGCGGCAAGCCGTTCTTCCGGGCGGGCCGTCGGATCGGCGAGGCTTGCGACCAGCCGGCGCTGGTCGTCGAGCAGGCGTGCGGCGCGGTCAAGCGCGGCGAGCGCGTCGGCAAGCACGGCGGCGCCGCGGTCGAGCGCGGCATTGACCGCACCGAGCCCCTCCGGCGGCGCCGGCAGGGAGCGCGTCGGGAAGAGAGGGAATGACGCTGCCGGATCAATCTGGGCTGCCCTCGGCGGGGCGGTTCGTCCTGTCTCTGGCATCTCCGCAACCTCATCGCTGCCGCCATGGGCCGGGTGCGTCCCATCGGAGGGGGACAGGCGAAGCATGGGTCGCTGACCTGAAGCGACCGTTAATCACGAGACGCTGTCTCATTACTATGCCCGACGGATCGCAGGCCGATGCCTTTCCGCGCGGCGAAGGCATGCGCAGGCACGGGATGCACTCTGCCTTGCCGTTGCGCTCTCCTCTTGGGCACAGAACCGGCTTGGCATGACACTACTATTCCAGTAAGATCGAATCATGGACCCAGCGACCGCCGCCGCAACGCTCGCCGCCCTCGCGCAGGAAACGCGGCTCAGCCTCGTCCGGCTGCTGATGGAGGCGGGGCCGTCGGGCCTTGCTGCCGGCGAGATCGCCCAGCGCCTCGCCGTCCCGCCATCGACGCTCTCCTTCCACCTCGCCGCGCTCGACCGCGCCGGGCTCGTGATCGCCGCACGGCAGGGCCGATCGATCCGCTACGCCGTGCGGATCGCGGGGTTCCGCGACCTGCTCGGCTTCCTTACCGAGACCTGCTGCGCCGGCGAACCCGACCGCTGCGGCGACCTCGGCCGCCTTCTGCCCAACCAACCGTCCCCGGAGAAGACGATCATGACCGCGGCCTTCAACGTCCTGTTCCTCTGCACCCGCAACTCGGCCCGCTCGATCATGGCCGAGGCGATCCTGAAGAAGCTCGGCGGCACGCGCTTCCAGGCCTACTCAGCCGGCTCCGACCCGGCCGAGGCGCCGATGCCGGAAGTGCTCGACAAGCTCGCGAGTCTCGGCCACGACACGAGCGGGCTCACGAGCAAGTCCTGGGACGTGTTCACCGGCCCTGCGGCGCCGCGGATCGACTTCGTGATCGCGCTCTGCGACACGCTCCAGGGCCAGGTCTGCCCCGATTTCGGCGAGCATGCGATCACCGCCGCCTGGCCGCTGCCCGACCCGGCAAAGTTCTCCGGCAACGCCGCCGAGCGGCAGACGCTCCTGAACGAGCTCTACGCCTCGATCCGGCGCCGAATCGAGATCTTCGTGAACCTGTCGCTCGAAACCCTCGACAAGATGTCGCTGCAGACGCGCATCGACGAGATCGGCGGCAAGGTCGTCGCCTGATGCGCACAGGCATCAACGGCATGGGCCGGATCGGCCGGCTCGTGCTGCGCGCGGCGATGGGCGGGGCGGCGCGGCCGGCGGAGGATCCCCGTGCTGCCAACCGCCTCGACATCGTCCATGTCAACGAACTCAAGGGAGGGGCGGCGGTGGCGGCGCATCTCCTCGAGTTCGACAGCATCCAGGGCCGCTGGCACGCCCCGATCGCGGCCGAGGACGACCGCGCCATCGCCATCGGCAACCACCGCATCGGCTTCTCCGCCCATGCCGCTCCGGAGGAGATCGGCTGGGGCGCCCTTGGCGTCGAGACGGTGCTCGAATGCACCGGCCGGTTCATCACGCCCGATACGCTGGCGGGTCATTTCGCGGCCGGTGCAAAGCGCGTGATCGTCGCAGCCCCGGTCAAGAGCGCCGAGGCACTCAATATCGTCGTCGGCGTGAACGACCACCTCTACGACCCGTCAGCGCACAGGCTTCTCACCGCCGCCTCCTGCACGACGAACTGCCTCGCCCCCGTGGTCAAGGTGGTGCACGAGAGCTTCGGCATACGCCACGGCCAGATCACCACGATCCACGCCCCGACCAACACCAACGTCGTCGTCGACGCGCCGCACCGCGACCTCCGTCGCGCCCGCTCGGCCATGCTCTCGCTGCAGCCGACCACGACCGGCTCGGCCACCGCGATCGGGCTGATCTACCCCGAACTCAAGGGAAGGCTCGACGGCCATGCAGTGCGCGCTCCCATCCTCAACGCGTCGCTGACCGATTGCGTGTTCGAGCTCGCGACCGCCACAACGGCGGAGGCGGTCAACGCCGCCTTCGCCGAAGCCGCGGCCGGGCCGCTCGCCGGCATCCTCGGCATCGAGGAACGCCCGCTCGTCTCGTCCGACTACGCAGGCGATACGCGCTCCTCGATCGTCGATGCGCCGTCGACGCTCGTGACCGACGGCATGCTGCTGAAGGTCTATGCCTGGTACGACAACGAGATGGCCTACGCCTGCCGCATGGTCGATCTCGCCACGATCGTCGCCGAACGCGGGGCCTGAGGAACGGGGGCCCGAGGGCTGATGCGCAACTACGCCATCGTCACCGCCGCCTACTGGGGCTTCACGCTGACCGACGGCGCGTTGCGCATGCTCGTGCTGTTGCACTTCTTCCTCTTGGGTTTCTCGCCCTTCACGCTGGCCTTCCTGTTCGTGCTCTACGAGGCGGCCGGCATCGTCGCCAACCTCGTTGGCGGCTGGCTCGCGGTGCGCTTCGGCATCGCGCGCATGCTCGCGGTCGGGCTCGGGCTTCAGGTCATCGCCTTCCTCTTCCTCTCCCGCCTCGACCCTGGCTGGGGGCTTGCCCTCTCGGTCGGCTGGGCGGTCGCAGCGCAGGGGCTCGCCGGCGTCGCCAAGGACCTGACGAAGACCGCGTCGAAGAGCGCGATCAAGCTCACCGCCGAAGCGGCGTCTGGCGGGCAAGCCTCGGGCGGGCTTCTGTTCCGCTGGGTGGCCTGGTTCACGGGCAGCAAGAACGCGATGAAGGGCTTGGGCTTCTTCCTGGGCGGCGTATTGCTCGAGGCGTTCGGGTTCCGCCTCGCCCTGGTCGCGATGGCGGGGGCGCTCGCAGTGGTGCTCGTCTCCGTGCTCGTCTCCTTGCCGCCGCTCTTCGGGCGGGCGGCGCCCTCGCGCACGATGCGCGCCTTCTTCGCCAAGAACCGCGGCGTGAACCTGCTGGCGGCAGCGCGAATCGCGCTGTTTGCCGCGCGCGACGTCTGGTTCGTCGTCGGGCTGCCGGTGTTCCTCTACGCGCATGGCTGGAGCTTCGCAGGCGTCGGCCTGTTCCTCGCGCTGTGGACGATCGGCTATGGCGGCGTGCAGGCGGCGGCGCCTGCGCTCGTCAGACGGTCGGAGGACGGGCTTGCGCGCGAGGTGCCGGCCACACGGGCCTGGGGCGCTGCGCTCGCCGCCGTCCCGGCGCTGCTCGCCGCCGCCCTTGCCGCCGGCCTTCCCGTCAGCCCCGACATCGTCGTCGCGGTCGGGCTCTCGCTCTTCGGCGTCTTCTTCGCGATGAACTCCTCGCTGCACTCCTACCTGATCCTCGCCTATGCCGGGTCGGAGAAGGCGGCCGAAGACGTCGGCTTCTACTACGCCGCCAATGCCACGGGGCGGCTGATGGGAACGCTCGCCTCCGGCGCTCTTTACCAGTGGGGCGGGCTCGGCGCATGCCTCGCAGGGTCGGCCGTTCTGGCCGCGATCGCAGCCGCCGCGAGCCTCGCCCTGCCCTCCACATCCGAGGCTCGGGCGGCCCCGGCCGCCTCCTGACCATGCCCGACCGCACGGCCCCGCTCACACTGGGCCGGGGCGGCACCTGATCCCCTGTCGGGTCAAGGCCGAAGCCGACGGGGTGGCCTGCGAGGCCCTGTGGCGCTAGGCCGCGTTTTTGGAGGTGTGACCACCGGTGCCGGGCGGGCGGTGATCGACGCGACCGCAGCGCGCGGAGAGCTCGTGCTCGCCCACCGCCGCCGCCCCGCCGCGCCGTTTTCGCCGGCCTCGCCGCGACCATTCCTGCGGCAGTCGCTGCGCAGACCCGGCCAACGCCGATCGCGCCGACGCCTGCGCTGCTCAAGACCTGCCTGCCCCCCACGCTCGCCGCTTCTGACGACCCGACCCTGATCGCCCCCGGCGCCTCGGTCGAGACCAGAGCGGTCGGCGCGCTGATGGCGGTCTACGCCTGGCCGCCGGGCAGCGAGCCGCACCGCAAAGTGGCGCGTTTCGCTTTCCGGCCGCGCCTCGGCTATAGGGGCGCGATGCTGCGACTCCGCGACATCACCCTGCCGCTCGACCACCCGGAGGAGGCGCTGAAGCCTGCCGCCGCCGCGCGGCTCGGCGTTCCCGTCGAGGCCATACGCTCGCTCGCGGTCGCGCGGCGGGCGCATGACGCGCGCAGGAAATCCGCGATCGCGCTGATCTACACGCTGGACGTTGCGGTCGCCGACGAGCGCGCGGTGCTGCGGCGGTGCGCGCGCGACCCCACGGTGGCGCCGGCGCCCGACACGCGCTACCGCCCCGTCGGGCGCGCGCGCGGCGAGCCGGCCTCGCGCCCGGTCGTGATCGGCTGCGGTCCGTGCGGCCTGTTCGCCGCCCTGATCCTCGCCGAGGCCGGGTTCCGCCCGCTCATCCTCGAGCGCGGCAAGACGGTGCGCGAGCGGACCGCCGACACCTGGGGGTTCTGGCGCCGCGGCGTGCTCGTGCCCGAGAGCAACGTGCAGTTCGGCGAGGGTGGTGCTGGCACCTTCAGCGACGGCAAGCTCTACAGCCAGATCCGCGACCCGGCACAGCTCGGCCGCAAGGTGCTCGCCGAGTTCGCCGCCGCCGGAGCGCCGGAGGACATCCTCTGGCGCGCCAAGCCGCATGTCGGGACCTTCCGGCTGGTCTCGATGCTCGAGCGGATGCGCGCCAAGATCCAGGCGCTTGGGGGCGAGTACCGCTTCGGCGCGCGCGTCGATGACCTCGTGATCGAGCCGGGCCGTGACGGAGCCCGCCACCTCCGCGGCCTCGTTCTCGCCTCAGGAGAGACGCTGCGGGCCGACCGGGCCGTGCTCGCGGTCGGCCACAGCGCGCGCGACAGCTTCGCGATGCTCGCCCGGCGCGGCGTGGCGATGACGGCCAAGCCCTTCTCGATCGGCGTGCGGATCGAGCACCCGCAGGCGGTGATCGACGCCGCGCGCTACGGCGCCTTCGCCCGGCACCCGCGCCTCGGCGCGGCCGACTACAAACTCGTCCACCACGCGGGCAACGGACGGTCGGTCTATTCCTTCTGCATGTGTCCGGGCGGGACGGTCGTGGCGGCGGCGTCTGAGCCGGGGCGCCTCGTGACCAACGGGATGAGCCAGTACAAGCGGGCGGAGCGGAACGCCAACGCCGGCATCGTCGTCGGCATCACGCCGGCGGACTATCCGGGCGGGCCGCTCGCCGGCATCGCCTTCCAGCGGCACTGGGAGGAGCGCGCCTTCGCCGCCGGCGGCGGCACCTATGCCGCGCCCGCCCAGCGCGTGGGCGATTTCCTCGCTGGCCGCGCCTCTTCCGGCTTCGGCACCGTCACGCCCTCCTACAGGCCCGGCGTTGCGCCGTCAGACCTCGCCGCCTGCCTGCCCGGCTTCGCGGTCGAGGCGATCCGCGCGGCGCTGCCGCACTTCGCGCGGCAGATCCCCGGCTTCGCGATGGAGGACGCGGTGATGACCGGAGTCGAGACGCGCACCTCCTCGCCGGTGCGGATCGAGCGCGACGGAGGCTTCGAGAGCCCCACCGTCCGTGGCCTCTTCCCCGCTGGCGAGGGGGCCGGCTACGCAGGCGGAATCCTCTCTGCCGGGGTCGACGGGATCAGGGTCGCCGAGGCGGTGATCAGAGCCATGCTGGCCGAGGCGGGGCAGGTGCGCGCGGCGGGCTGAGCGGGCGTTACGCGGCGTTTACCCATGCCTGTCAGCGTGCACTGGCCACGGAGAAAGCACCCCGTCCCGCAGTGAGGATCGCCCGATGCCGGCCCGCCCCCTCCTCGTGCTCGACGACAACCCGGAGTTCGTCCGTACCATCACGGCCATCGCCGCCGCCTGTGGCCTGCCCTCGATCGCGACCGACAACCCGGATGCGGTGGCCGGGCTGCTTGCCGCGCACGCGCCGGCGGCGGCGATCGTCGATTGCCTGGTGGGCGACCGCTTCGGGCTTGCCGTGCTCGGCGTCATCGGCGCGACCATGCCTCACCTGCCGACGCTCGTCGTCTCCGGCTACGGCGAGGCGTTCCTCGCGCAAGCCGAGCAGGAGGGGCGAAGCCACGGGCTTGCGCAGGTGCGAACGCTCGCCAAGCCCTTCTCCGCCGACGCTCTGCGCGCCTTCCTCGCCGAGGCTGTCGCCGCGGCCTGACCGCCGAGCCCCCGGTCCTCAGCGCCCCGCCGCCCAAAGGCCGAGGACGCGCCGCTCCTCTTCCGTCAGCCCCGTGATGTTGCCCGGCGGCATCGCCCGGCTCAGCACCGCCTGCACACGGATGGCGTAGGCCTCGCGCGCGATCGCCTCCGGCTGGTCGAGCACCACCCCCTTGGGCGCCATGCCGAGCCCCGCCCAGGCGGGCGCTGGCATGTGACACATCGCGCAGCGGCCGATGACGATCTCCTCCACCTCGGGCGGCACCTCGGCGCGCACAGCGGGGGCGGTCGGGCCGGGGGCGCGCGCGGCAGGTCGTTCCGCTGCCGGATCGGCCGGGCCGAGGCCGATGGTGATGGCGGCCGCAAGAGCGACCGCCGCCGCCGCGCCGCCCCAGGTCGCCCCCCAGGCCCACCAGGGGTTGCCGTGCGCCGGCCGGTCGAACCCGGCGTGGCGGCGGTTGTAGAACACGCGCACGAGCGCTCCGGCGATGAGCGTCAGCGCCACCACCGCCGGGATCGCCGCCTGCGACGCCCAGGTGAGCGGGTAGTGGTTGGCGAGCATCAGGAACACGACCGGCAGCGTGATGTAGTTGTTGTGCGTCGAGCGCTGCTTGCCCTCGCGGCCGAAGCGCGGATCGGGCGTTTCGCCCCGCAGAAGCTGCGCCACCGCCTTCTTCTGGTTTGGGATGATGACGAGGAAGACGTTGCCGGTCATGACGGTCGCGAGCACCGCACCGGTGTGCAGGAGCGCGCCGCGGCCCGAGAACAGCGCGGCAAAGGCGGCCGAGACCGCCACAGCGTAGGCGAACAGCGCCGCGAGCAGGGCGGCATCGTTCCGCCCGAGCGGGGAGCGGCAGAGCCCGTCATAGATGAGCCAGCCGAGCACGATCCCGCCTGCGCCGAAGGCTGCGGCGGCGAGCGGGGAGAGCTCCCGCACCGCCGGGTCGATCAGGTAGAGCTCGCTCTGCGCGTAATAGATCCAGACGAGCAGCAGCGCGCCCGAGATCCACGTCCAGTAGGCCTGCCACTTGTGCCAGGTGAGGTGAGCGGGAAGCGAAGGCGGCGCGACGGCCCATTTCCGCATCTCGTAGAACCCGCCGCCATGCACCTGCCAGGCGGAGCGGACCGCCTCAGGCAGGTCGTCACGCGCCCGCAACGTCGCGTCGAGATGCATGAAGAAGAACGACGAGCCGATCCAGGCCATCGCCGCCACGACGTGCAGCCAGCGCAAAAGCAGGCTGCCCCACTCCCAGAGATAGGGGTCCATCGCTCTCCCCGCGCACCGCGCGCCCAGAGTTTCGTTCCCGCGAGTGTAATGCACGCCCCGTGCCGGGCGGCCAGACGAAGCGCGTGAGCATCAGCGCTGGGGGGGAAGCGCCTCGGCCCAGAGCGTCTCGACCGACCGGACGATATGCGCGCGCATCGCCGCCTCCGCCGCGTCGCCGTCATGGGCGGCGAGCGCGGCGAGGATGGCCTCGTGCTCGGCCTGCGCCTTCAGCGGCTCGAGGCGGGCGGTGCGCATGCGGTTGCGGGTCATGAGGTAGTAGCCGCGCAGCGCCCTCACCGCGTTGGCGAGAAAGGCGTTGTCAGCCGCGGCGAGGATCAGCGCATGAAAGCGCTCGTTGGCCGCGATCAGCGTCGCGGTGTCGAGCGCGCGGGTCGCCCGGTCGAGCTCGGCGAGCACGGCGCCGAGCGCGGCGAGATCGGCCGGGCCGATGCGCTGCGCTGCGAGCCGCGCTGCCACGCCTTCGAGCGCGGCGCGGATCAGCCCCATCTCGGCGAGCTTCTCCGGCGCGAAGGCGACCCAGGTGCCGCGCCGCGGCTCGGTCACCACCATGCCTTCGGCCTCGAGCCGGGCGAGCGCCGCCTTCACCGGCGAGGTCGAGACACCGAGCGAGGCGGAGAGAGCGCGTTCGGAGAGCCTGCCGCGCGGCGGCAACTCACCGCAGGCGATCGCGTCGCGCAGGCGGCGATAGACCCGCTCGGCAACAGGCAGGGCGGCCTCGTCAGCCGGTTCGTCCGCCGGTGGCCGCTCGCGTGTCTCCCTGCCCCGCGTGTCTGCGCCGGAGGTCATTGCGTGGTGATGTATCAGGTGGCAGTCTCGGCTTCAACCTGCCCATGCGAAGGGCACGGAGAACCGGAGGGGAAACGATGCCGAAGATCGCGCTTATGCCACGCCTCGCCGCGCTCGCGCTCGGGCTTGCCGTCGCCGCCGCCCCGGCCGCGGCGCAGGAATGGCGCGGCTGGAACACCCATGTGCCCGACTATCCGAACAGCCGCGCCCTCGACCGCTTCGGCGCGCTCGTGGCGGAGCGGACGAACAACCGCATCCGCATGCGCACCTTCCACTCGGCCCAGCTCGGCCAGCAGGACGAGGCGATCCAGCAGCTCCGCCTCGGCGCGATCGACTTCGCGAACTTCAACCTATCGCCGCTGAACAACCTCGTCCCCGAGACGCAGGTTCTGACGCTCCCCTTCATCTTCCGCGACGCCGCGCACGTGCACAGGACGGTCGATGGCCCGATCGGCGACGAGCTTGCGAAGCTGATCGAGCAGCGGCTCAACATGGTCGTCCTCTCCTGGTTCAATGGCGGAGCGCGGTCGATGTTCACGCGCACGCGGCCGATCCGCACCCCGGCCGACATGCAGGGCCTCAAGATCCGCGTGCAG
>Ga0272446_1003339_pt1 | contig 20388 bp, 20 predicted proteins | sample YNPCB0061_FD_194587 | JGI IMG/M metagenome (GOLD analysis project Ga0272446, IMG submission 194587) | Hot spring microbial mat communities from Yellowstone National Park, WY, United States - YNP-CB-006-1 | ecosystem: Environmental > Aquatic > Thermal springs > Hot (42-90C) > Sediment | place...
GTTCAAAGCGACGACGAACGGCAACATGGCCGAGTTTTGGGTCACCAACAATGGGAAGGAAATTGCCCCTGAAGACCGCGAACGCATTTTTGAGAAGTTCTACCGGGTGCAGGGGTCGGCGGTGCGGGGGAAACGCGGCATGGGCTTGGGCCTGACCTACGTCAAGCTGACGGCGGAGAGCTTCGGCGGAAACATCACCGTTGAAGACAACCCCGACGGCGGGGCGGCTTTTTGCTTGCGGCTCCCATTACAACAGGGCTAACCGATGGCTGAACGGCGGCGAGAGACGGCCCGCAAACTCGGCCTGACGCGCTCGATGGGCGTGGCCTACTACCGGCGCAGCCTGCGGGCGTATGAACAGAAAGACCTGCCCGCCGCCATCGCCGACATTTCAGAGGCCATCTACAACGACCCGCGCTATGCGGAATACTACGCTACACGGGGCCTGTACTATTTGGAGCATAAAGAGCTGGACAAAGCCCGTGCGGACTTCCAACATGCCCTAGAACTAGACCGCCGCCTGTGGATTACTCACTTTGGGCTGGGGGTACTAGCCTTTAACGAAGGAAACTATAACGACGCGGAAAGTTACTTTGGGCAGGCGCTCCTGCTGGGGGCCAACCGGCCCGAAGTGCGGTTCTACCACGCTGTGACGTACCACCAACTCGGCGACCCGATCCGGGCGGCGGCGGAAATCGACGCCGCCATTGCCGCGATGGGGACAGATCATCGTCACCTGAAAGAGGCGCGGGCGTGGAAAAAAGAGATCGATGCGAAGTTACCGGAGGACGCCCGCCCCGCCCCGCCCCCCAAAAAGGGGCGCAAGAAAGCGAGCGAAGCGGGTTCTGCCTGAAGCATACCTTAGAAAAAAAGCGAGGGGGCTACCGAACTGTTGCCCGTGGCCCCCTCTTTCTACGCAATCTCGCTATCATCTTCTTCAAACTGTCTGCCCTGATTGTTGGCAATGTCCAGCTCGATGTAGTGCCGCCATGCATCTGGGCCACTGCCGATGGCGATCACAAGGTAGCTTGTGCGCGGGGTCTTGGGTTCCCAGCGCAACTTCATGCCCGCCTCGCCGGGCAGACGGTTGCCCTTGCGGTGGTTGCAGGTGTAGCACGCGCAAGCCGTGTTTGTCCAGTTATCTTTCCCCCCGCGTGAACGCGGGACGATGTGGTCAACCGTGAAATCCATCTTGCTGAGGGCCTTCCCGCGGGATAGGTCGCCGGGGTGCGCCCCACAGTAGATGCACACGTAGTTATCGCGCACCAGAACCCCTTTGCGGCTCCAGTGGGCCTTCCTACGGGGCACATTGATGTACCGCCGCAGGGCGATGACCGATGGGACGGGGAAGGTCGTGCTGACTGTGCGTAACACGCGCCCCGTCTCTTCAATGACGACGGCTTTCCCTGCGATCAGGAGGTTGATCGCCCGCGAAATGGAGATGACGGCTAATGGTTCCCATGTGCTGCCGTTCAGCAGCAAGACACGCCCTTGCAAAGGACACTCTCCCCTACCAGCGGCTGAACTACGGGGGCCGATGCACCGTGAGAAGGCATGAACACACCCCCAACAGGTGGCCCGGTACGTGCGATGATGGGCATTCATTGAACATTATAAGTGCATTTTGGCACGAATGCTACTGATCGGGGCCTTTAATTTAATTTAACAAACTTTCAGGACGGATATAGGGCCAGTGTGAGGCATGGTAGGGGCGCACAACAGTGCGCCCCCAAGTCACTCCGTAGGGTGGGCTTAGACCGTCGGGATGAAGCGGAAGCCTTCGCCTTCGGTATCGATGTAGCCAATGCCGGGGAAGGCCCAGTGGTAGCCGAAGACCTGAGCGCCAGACTTCGCCACTTCGCCCAAGATGCGCTTGCGGGTCTGAGAGGCTTGAGCGGGGTCGAGGTCGAAGCCGAAGTACCATTCGGGGTGCGAAAGCGAGATAGTAGCGTGGTTGGCCGTGTCGATCAGGTTGGTGAGGGTGGCCCCTTCAGAGCTAATCATCACGGCGTGGTGGCCTACTGTGTGGCCGGGCGCCGCCATGACCGTGATGCCGGGCACCACTTCCGCACCGTCCTTGTAGGTTTGCAGCGCGTTAGCCGCCGAGATCGGGGCGAGCAAGCCATTCGCCAACTTGATGAAGTCGTCGAGGGGCGTGCCGCTGGGGGCGTTCATGAGCCAGTTCATCTCGGTTTCAGCGATGTGGTAGGTCGCCTTCGGGAACAGGGCCGCCTTGCCGTCCGAAACCCCAGCGACGTGATCCGGATGGAAGTGCGAGATCAGCACGTCGGTGATCATATCGTTCTTGATGCCGAGCAGTTCTAACGTGGTGAACAGGCTACCGCCATCGAAGCCCGGCACGCCGACCACGCCCGTGTCGACGAGGACCATCTTGTCGCCCGTCTTGACCAGCATGATGTTAATCGTCGTTCGGGTCGGGCCGGTGGGCAGGCCGTTCGTCTTGAGCACTTCGGCGACTGCGCCCTCTGGGGCGTTGACGCCAAAGATCGTCGGGTCGAACTGGCCAATGCCATCCTGAATAACCGTGATTTCGGCCTTGCCCACCGTGAGCTTGTAGAAAGCCGACGGCGCACGCAAAGTGGTCTGGGCGCGGGCGGTGCGGAGGGCGGGCAAGCCTACCGTACCGGCTAACCCCACGCCGGCGGCGCTGATGCCAAGCAGCTTCAGCAGGTCACGGCGGGAGAGGACATTCTTGCTCATAAACGTGAAGTTCCTTTCAATAGGCGCAAAGGCACATGCTCAATTTTAAGTCAAAAGCGTGAAATCGGCATGAGGGACGAACCGCATTTCATGAATCTGAGACGGTGCGGCGGAGTATACTAAGGGGGAGAAGGCGTGGGCCGTATGGGACGGCCTGCCACCCTTCAAAAGGTTCAAGAAAGTAAAAAGTACCTTATGCCTGCGACGTTAATCGACGGAAAAGCCACCGCCGCTGCGATCCGTGCGACGGTAGCTGAACGCGCCGCCAGCCTGCTAGCGAAGCACGGCATCCGGCCCGGCCTCGCCGCCGTCCTCGTCGGGGATAACCCGGCCTCTCACACCTACGTCAAGATGAAGCGGAAGGCCTGCGCCGAAGCGGGGATCGAATCCTTCTACTACCCGCTGCCTGCCGATGTGCCCCAAGCCGAACTTGAACACCTTGTGGCCGAACTCAACGCCCGCCCAGACGTGCACGGGATTCTCGTCCAGTTGCCGCTCCCGACGCCCATTGATGAAGAGCGAGTCCTCGCAGCGATCAGCGTCCAGAAGGACGTTGACGGCTTCCATCCGGTCAACATTGGGCGGTTGGCCATGAAAGGCCGTGCGCCGGGCTTCGTTCCGGCCACCCCCGCCGGTGTGATTCGGCTGCTCGAGGCCTATCACGCGCCCTTTGCGGGGGCGAACGCCGTCGTATTGGGGCGGAGCAACATCGTCGGGATGCCCGCCGCCCTCTTGCTCACCCGTAAAGATTGTACAGTGACGATCTGCCATAGCCGCACGAAGGATTTGCCCAGCGTGATCCGTTCCGCCGACATTCTGGTGGCAGCCGTCGGGCGGGCAAACATCATCAAGGGGGACTGGATCAAGCCGGGTGCGTTCGTGATCGATGTGGGGATCAACCGCATCCCCGACCCAACGGCCAAAGACGGATCGCGCATTGTGGGCGATGTGGACTTTGAGTCAGCGGTGCACGTCGCGGGGGCGATTACGCCCGTGCCGGGCGGCGTCGGCCCGATGACGATTGCGATGCTGCTTGAAAATACCGTCACCGCGGCGGAGCGCTCCGTTTCGTAGCGCTTGCCACGTGCCCCCGCGCTGCCTTTCGCGTATGGCGGGGGCCTTCTCCCTTAGCCGCCCACGTACAGCCTGTGCTTATTGATGTACTCCAGTACCGCGTCCGGCACTTGGTAGCGGATCGAAAGGCCCGCCCGGACGGTATCGCGCAGGGCCGTCGCCGAAATATCGATGGTGGGTGCATCGACAAACGTCACCCGGTTACGGATGCCGGGCAGTTTAACGGCCAACGCATCGAAGTTAATCTCTGTTCCGATACGGCGCATGACCGCGATCTGGGCCTGTGCGATGATCCACGCGGGGGCACGCCACACCGCCAGATCGTTGAGCGAGTCCGCACCCATCAGGAAGTACAGGTTATAGCTGGGGTTTTGTTGCCGCAATAGGCTGAGCATATCGGCGGTGTAGTGGGGGCCGGGCCGATCCATATCAATTCGGGAGATGCTAAAGCGCGGATTGCCCGCGATGGCCCGTTCCAACATGGCGAAGCGTTGGGCGGCGGGCGTCAGAGGCCGATCCTGCTTGTGGGGAGGCTCCGCCGCCGGCACGAAGATTACCCGTTCTAGCCCCAAGCCGTTCACGGCCGTTTCCGCCAGAATCAAGTGGCCGACGTGGGGCGGGTCGAACGTGCCGCCCAGCACGCCCAAGCGTGGTCGCTTGTCCTCGTCAGTGTCTAGGAAGTCGTGTAGGTCGTCTGTGGTGTCGGTCACTCGCCCCACTCCAGTTCGTAATCTCCAATATAGACGGTGTCGCCCACCTGAACGCCCGCCTTTTCCAGTGCCTCTGTGATGCCCAACGTCTCGAGGATGCGCTGGAAGCGCTGGAGCGATTCATGAAACTCCCAATAGGTCATGGCGGCAGCCCGTTCGATGGCCTCTCCGCGCACCTGATACGCACCGTCATCCCGCCGGGTGAGGGTGAAGGCGAGGCGCTTTTCATCGTCGTAGGTGTAGGTGGGCATTTGGGCCGCATCGGGGGCGGGGGCGGGCAGGGTCGCCACGACGGCCGCCACCCGGTTCACCAGTTCCCGCGTGCCGGACTGAGTGGCCGCCGAAATCGCCATGACCTCATAGCCGCGCTGCTTCAAGGCCGCTTCGAGGGCGGGCCATTTTTCAGCGGCTTCGGGGTTATCCATCTTGTTGAAGGCCACGATTTGGGGTTTTTCGGCAAGTTTGGGGTCAAAAAGGGCAAGTTCGGCATTGATCTGGTTAAAGTCAGCGAGGGGGTTTTCGGCTTCGCCGTTCAACATGTGGATCAGGACGCGGGTGCGTTGGACGTGTCGTAAGAAGGCGTGGCCCAAGCCAACGCCCAGATGCGCCCCTTCGATCAGGCCGGGAATATCTGCGAAGACGAAATCCCGATCGCCGACGACCACCACGCCCAAGTTAGGTTCCAGTGTGGTAAACGGGTAGTCGGCGATCTTCGGCTTGGCGTTGCTGACGACGGAAAGCAGGGTGGATTTGCCCGCATTAGGGACGCCCACAATGCCCACATCGGCAATGAGTTTGAGTTCCAGCCTGAGGGTACGTTCCTCGCCGGGTTCGCCACGTTCGGCCATGCGCGGGGCTTGGTTGGTACTCGTCGCAAAGCGGGCATTGCCGCGCCCGCCACGCCCGCCCTTCACGACCACGACTTCTTGACCGTCCTCGACGAGGTCGGCGATGATTTCATTCGTGGCGGCATCGCGGACGACCGTCCCGCACGGCACAGTAATCCTGAGGGGAGGGGCAGTTTGCCCAGTGCGGTTGGCAATGTGGCCGGGCTTGCCGTGTTCGGCGATGAACTTACGTTGACGGGTAAACGGAAAAAGGGTATTCAAATTGCGGGAGGCAACAAGGATCACATCGCCCCCACGCCCGCCATCCCCTCCATCGGGGCCGCCGCGTGTGACGAACTTTTCGCGGTGGAAATGCACCATGCCATCTCCACCGCTACCGCTCCGGACAAAAATTTCAGCTTCATCGATCATGGTGCTAAGTGTAACGGTAAACACGGATTTTTGGTAGGTAAATCCACATTTGGCCTTGCCAGAACCGGCCCGCCCCCTCAAACTTAGGTCTTATCGTCCCACGAATACCTAATCATGGTATAAAATAGAGGCGTTGGGGGTTGCTGGTCTAGCAGGATAGGGAACGGGGCCGAATGAATCCATCTACACGGCGGGCGACACGGGCAGGAATGCTCATTCTTGGGGTGCTGGTAGCGGCAATTGCGGTGGTCAGCATCATCGACAGCGGCGTGATCAGCCCAATCATCGGGGCGGGGGCGGTCTTTGCCTACCTCGCCGGGTTATTTGCCCTGTATGCACGGGTGAACCTGCCACAGTTGGGCAAAAGCCTGCAACGGAGCCAATCCGCCCTCACCGCTACGGTAAAATCGACGGCGGCGGCACGGCGGGCGGCGACGCGGGCCAAAGCCCACCCCGATTACGGCTTTGGGGCCAACCTCACGTTGGTGGATATTGGGATTTTGGTGAACGAAAAGACCGCCGAAGGCCGCTGGGTACGCCAAATTTCGGCGGGGGCCTCCCTCGATGACGGGTTCATCCAACCCTACATCAAGTTGTACGTGCCGCCGGAAGAAGCTGAGCGTTACACCACCCTTGAATTTGAATTCTATGACCGTTCGGGCCGCCTACAATTTAGCCACAAGATGGAAGATTACCTGCGGGCGGGGGATAACCTGTTCCTGTGTGAACGGCAATTGCCGCTGCGCGATAACGCCCATATTGGCCGCGTCGGGATGTGGGATTTGCGGGTTAAAGTGGATGGGGCGTTAGTAGGCCTGCACGGTTTCAACATGAGCAGCACAAGCGGAGAGCGCCCGATGTTTGTGGCGGCCCCATCGCGCATTCGCCTGAGTACCCCCGTTGATGAGAATGAGGCCCCTCCCGTCAGCCTTGAAGACCTGCTGCGCGAACAGGCGCGGCGTAGCAGAAATCAGGGTTAGGCGCGTGGAGGCGGGAAATATCCGGCGCATTGCACGCGGCGTGGTTCTGTTTTCAATGGGTGCGATGGTCCTGCTTTTTGCGGTAGCTATCTTGGGCGGGGAGGAACTCTCGTTCGGGATGGTGGCCGTCTTGTTGGTGTGGTTAGGATGGGCAGCATACATGGTCTTTCGCTCTCAGATGCTGAACGGCTAATCCGCTAGAACGAATGAGGTGATCCGATGGGGCGTGGGGTACAGAATATTCTAGGGCTGATCTTCCTCTACATCGTCCTACAAAGCATCTTTGGCGGGGCGGCATCCGGCATCTTGCCGATCTTTCTGCTGATCGGGGCCATTTCGTTTTTCGCCTCGCTTGGGCAATCCCGCCGGATGGGGCGCGAGGTCGAACGGCGGGCGCGGCTGTCTTCCAACCAGACTCCTGCCCGCCGGATGGCCCCGCCGCCGGTGACTGCCGCCCAAGCCATCACCCCAAAAAGCATTGCCGAGCAAGCCGTCCGGCGGGCGGGCAACAAGACCGATACATGGTTGCTTAAGTTGGAAGACATTGGGGTGCTGGCCTATCATGGGGACGACTCCCCCGATGTGGTGCGGGTGAATGCCGTTCCAACCAGCACCCGCCACCTCCGGCCCTTCGTCGTGATCGACCTGCCGTACCAGCAGGGCAAGGGCACGATCCGCTTTGAAATGGTCGATGAACAGGGCCAAAAGCGTTACGAGTACAGCAACGTCTACCACCTGAAATACGGCCACAACTTCCTGACGCCACCGACGTGGCTTCCCCTGCCCACCGACCGCGATACCGGCCGCTGGCGGCTGAAGGTCAGCATTGGGGAGAAGCCGCTCGCCATCCATGATTTCACGGTGCGCGGGGAAGACGTTATCTCGAGCCAAATTCGCAACATGTTGAAGGAAGACGGCGAAATTGACCCTTGGTTGGCTAAAACCATTTCGGATCACGATCAGTTGGGGGGCAGCATGTCGCTGGATGAACTGCTCGCCAACCAGCCGGACGATCTGGAGGCCGCCGAAGGCAAGTTACGGTAAACGCCGATGAAGCAGCTCCGGTGTAGTGCCTTGCGTGCGCTGCGGGCACAATCGATCAGTCAGCTGTTATGGGGAAATTGCCGGTCTTGCTTAGTGTGCATCTTTTTCGGGCGGAAGACGTATAGAAGAGTGAACACACTCATCCGTTAGCGGCGGATGGAGAGACCGACCCCGAATCCCTCCAAGAATTGGAGAGGCCAGCGCCCATTTCGCTCAGTAAGCTACGCAATGACTAGTCTCTGTTCAACAGTAGGGGGCAAGGAAAAGACGCTATGTCTGCATGGTGGGGGACACGTGATAACGTTTCGACGCGCCTGCGCCTTGAAGTTGAGGCCATGCGCGCCGCATTTGCGGATACTTTTCAACTGATCGTGAAGCCCGGTAATGTCTTGTACTGGTTAGGCACGGTAGAGGTGAATATGAAGGGCGTGAACCCGCGTGAACACACCCTCAAAATCCTCTACGTGCAGGACTACCCCCTGCGCCCGCCTGAGGCCTACGTGGTGAAGCCGCGCATCTACAGCGAAAAGCACCAGTTTGAGGACGGCCAATTGTGCCTGTTCAACCCCAAAGATGGGGCCGGTTACGGTTGGAACCCCTCCCGTTCGACGGCGGTCACGGTGGCCGCGTGGGGCGTGCAATGGCTGTATGCGTACTACACGTGGCGGGCAACTGGTACATGGCCCGGCATTGAGGAGCGCGTCCGCTAGAAAGGCGCTGAGGGTATGCAATTCCTAAACCGCTTCCGCCAACCCAGCCCGGCCCAACCCACCCTGACGTTGGCCCAGCGTGTGGTTGATAAAATCGTGGCGAACGCCCTAATTTACCAGACCGAGACGGGCGAGGCGTTGGTTGGCCTTGCCCTGCCCGCCGCAGGCCGCCCCGAACCTGATCTGTACGTGCTGGATACCATCGCCCCAGACGAGACGGCCATCCGCCAAGAGGTGTACTTTGAACAAGGCGATGCCTATCAGGGCGCGGTGTTCAACTGGCTGCACGATAACTGGAAGCGGATGCGGGCTTCGATGCGCGTGATCAGCGCCGATAACGCCGCCCCTAAGTGGGACGCCCCCCTGCTCCATCTGGGCGATTGGCACAAACACCCCGGCACCCTCGTCGAGCCGAGTTGGGGCGATACGAACACCGCCCGCCGCCGCCTGCGCGATCAGGAGGTAGACAACCCGCAAATTTTGGCGATCCTCGCCACCGTCTGGGATCGGGCGTGGGCGGAAGGCAGTGCCCCCGACGTGCCCAATCTGGCGGCGGAGGGGACAAGCACGGGCGAAGACTTCAGCGACGCCCCCGACGAATTCCGGCCCGAAGGCGGCACGGCCCAGCCCCTCAAAATCCCCGTCGACGACTCGACGCTGGTTCGGATCGATTGCTGGTATATGAGCCGCCTGACCCGCCGCTTTGTTCGGGTCACGCCCGTCGTCGTCCCCAATAACCAGCTGCCGAAACTCCCGCCCATCGGTTGGCACTTGGCCGATCCGGATCGGTTGGCGGCGGAGGTGGCCGCACTCAAGGCAGCGGGCTATTCAACCACGATTGAGGAATTTGACGCTGACCGCGTGCCGCCCAAAGAGGTGTGCATCATGCTGGCCCGCCAGACCAGCCGCAACGTGCTGATCCTGATCACAGAGGCGGATTACCCCCATAACATGCCGCAAATCCGCTACACGCCGCTGACGGCTATGCGCGGAATGCCGGAATCCGCCAACGTGTTCGATTGGGTGTGGAATGCCTCTCAGCCATTGCCGCAGGCCATGTACCCCATCTGGTCATGGACGCCGCAACGCCACCTGATCGAGCTGGCGCAAGAGGTCGAGGCCCGTTTGGACGAAGGAAAAGTGACCCCATGACAACCCCCGAACCCAACCATCAGAACAAGTGGGATCGTGTAGAGCGCTATTTGGGCGAGGGCGCGTTGGCCCAACTTGCCCAGAAGACCGTCGCCGTGATCGGGCTTGGCTCCGGCGGTGGGTTCGCCGCCCTGAGCCTCGCCATGAGCGGAGTTGGGCATTTCGTCCTGATCGACGATGACACGGTGGAACTGACCAACATCGTCCGCCATGTGGCCGACCTGCGCGACGTAGGCCGCCCGAAGGTGGAGGCCGTCGCCGACCTGATCCGCGCCCGCAACCCCAACGCCCAAATCAAGACCATCATTGGCCGCGTCGAAGACCATACCGACGCCCTGCAAGGGGTCGATCTGGTGGTGGTCGGCGTCGATGGCGAACTGGTCAAGTACACCATTAACGAAGTATGCCGCAACAACGGCCTGATCGCGGTGTACGCGGGCGTCTATGAGCGCGGTGAAGGCGGCGACGTGACCATTATCCGGCCTGATGGCGACGGCCCCTGCTATGCGTGTTGGGCGCAGCAACTCCGTGATAACGTCGCCCAACTCACCGCCCGCGAGACGACGGAATCCGGCTCCGGTGAGACGGAGCTGGACTACGGCATGATCGGCCCCGACGGGACGATTGCCGCCGAACCGGGCTTGTACCTTCACGTGGTGCGGGTGGCCTCTGCACAGGCGGATATGGCCCTCAACGAGCTGCTGCGGGGGCAACCCATTCACCGCCCCAACCCCGCCAATACCGTCATTTTGGCAAATGTGGCGATGGAGATTTTTGAAGGCGTCATGGCGCAGCCGTACAGCGCCCAATGGGTGAACATCAAACGTGACCCGAATTGCCTTGTGTGCGGGCGTGACGAAGGCCACACGCTGAGCCTTGCCGCGCTTGCGGGCGAGATGATGACCGAACTCAGCGATGATGACGACGACGCCGGAGAACAGGCCGAAATTGAGCGCCTCGAGCGCCGCGCCCAAGAAAAACGGGCCACCCAGACTGTACAGATCAACCGCCTAGAGGGCTGAAAGGGAGACCAGACACCATGAGCGACGATCCGAAGATGCAGAACCCCTCTGCCACCCAGCCGGAGGCCAGCGGCGTGAATCGGCAGCCGCCGTTATCGCCCCTGCCCCCGCTTCCAGAGGACAGCGCGTCGCCCGCCGACGCGAATGACATGGCCGAACCTGTCGAAGAACGCATCACGCGCTTGGCGGGCGAACCCGCCCCAGATATTTCGCCGGAGGAATTTGCCCGGCTGCAAAGTCTCGGCTCTGTCAATATGGATTCACGCGGGCGCATCTTCGCCAACCGCCGCGAAGAGGACGATCCGGGCGTTTCGCTTCGCAAGCGTCGGGCGTGGTATGCCTGATCACCTTCGGGAAATTCGCTTAGAAGCGGTGCGGCGGGCGCTAGCCCTGCCAGATTTTGATGCGCCCGCCGCCCAGCGCCGCATGGCCCCGCATCCCCGCCCAGAACGGCCTCCCGAACGGCCCGGTAGCCCCCGATTGGCCGCCGTGCTGGTCTTGCTGTACCCGATGGGGGAGGGGCTACACTTCGTCCTGACGCGGCGCACCGAGTCTCTCGGCGTTCACAGCGGGCAGATCAGTTTGCCGGGCGGCAGGTGCGAGGGCGCGGAATCCCTCTCCCGCACGGCCCTGCGCGAAACGGAGGAAGAAATCGGCGTGCGGTGCGACTCAGTGGAGTTACTCGGCGAACTGACACCGCTGTACGTGCCGCCCTCCGATTACCTGATCTACCCCCGCGTGGGGGCCTGCTCTGCGCGGCCCGCCCTCCGCCCCGCCCCAAGCGAAGTGGCCGAGATCATCGAAGCGCCGCTGAGCCTGCTGCTCGACGATTCGATCAAGGGCACTGAAAATATCACCCGCTACGGACAACCCTTCACCATTGCCTATTACCACATCGGCGGGCACAAGGTGTGGGGGGCGACAGCCATCATGCTCAGCGAGTTGGAGTGGCGCTTACGGGCGGCACTCGCCGAATAAGCCACCCTATGCCTACCGCCAAAGAACGTCTTGATACCCTCCTCGCAGATCGCGGCCTTGTGGCCACGCGGGAATTGGCCCGCCGCCTGATCATGGCGGGGGAAGTGACCGTAAACGGCCAACTGATCGATAAACCCGGCCACCGCGTCCCGATTGACGCCGAACTCGCCCTCAAAACGCCGCCGCGCTTCGTGAGCCGCGGTGGGGAGAAGCTCGCGGCTGCCCTCGCCGCCTTCCCGGTTAACCCCAACGGCCTGATCTGTGCCGATGTGGGGGCCAGCACGGGCGGCTTTACCGATTGCCTGTTGCAACACGGCGCGGCCCGCGTGTACGCCATCGATGTCGGCTATGGGCAGTTGGATTACCGCCTGCGGAGCGATGCCCGCGTGATCAACATGGAGCGCACCAACGCCCGCTATGTCGAACGCCTGCCCGAAGCGGTGCAATTGGTCACCCTTGATGCATCGTTCATCTCCCTCAAGCTGCTTTTGCCGCCTGTGGCAGGCTGGCTAACGCCCACCGCCGACCTGATCGCGCTGATCAAGCCGCAATTTGAGGCGGGTCGGGACGATGTGGGCAAGGGGGGCGTCATCAAAGACCCGGCGGTACATCGGCGGGTGCTGATCGAAGTGCTGACGGCGGCAGCGGAAGGCGGCTATTGTCCGGCGGGGCTAATTTACAGCCCGTTGAAAGGCCCCGCCGGAAACATCGAATTCTTAGCGTGGTTGCGTTGGCCGGGCGCGGCCTCTCCCCCGATTCCGATTGAAGAGACCGTCAACAGCCTGATACCGGACGCCCCCCCGGGCTGAGGGTCCTTACGGGCGGGGCGTCTCGCTGGGGGCCAACGTCGGGAGGCCGAAGTTTTCCTCGCGCATGTAGGGGGCGACCTGCACCGGAATCGGGTCGGTAGGGATCACCTGCTTCCAGATGTCATCCTGCGCCCGTACCAAAGCGTCGACCTGAGCGGTTTGCCAGTTCACATAGGCCCGCTGGATAGCCCGCTCGATGTCGCCCGGTTGGGGGATGTTCATCTTGCGGTCTTCAATGACGACCACATCATAGCCGCCGTCAGTACGAATTGGCCCGACGATGCCATTTTCAGACTTGGCTTGGACGGCGTTCGCCAGCGGCGCGGGGAGCGTGTTCACGCCCACGAAGCCGTAATCGCCGCCGTTGCCGCCGGAGGGGTCAAGGGAGTAGCGGCACGCCAACGCCCCGAACCCTTCAGCGTCCGCCCGCGTGGTGATGTCCTTCGCTAACGCCTCCGTCGCTACGACGATCTGTTGTAGCCGCGCCTCCGGCTCCCCGTCGGCGTTGCGGCGCTTCTCCAGCACACGGTAGATAGCCCATCCGAGCGGGGTCTTCAGCGGCCCAACAATCGCCCCGACCTCCGCCCGCAGCACCGAATCGGCGTTTGCGCCCAACATGCCCAAATCGGCCCGGTTTTGGAAGCCGATTTCGCCGAGCGTGGCCCGATCCGGCAAGAGGGCCGAGTATTGGCAGGCCACCTCGCGGAAAGTTGCCCCGCTGTTCAAGGCGGCAAGGGCGGTTTGGGCCGTCGCCTCGTCAGCGGTGCGCAGCCACTTAATTTTGAAGCTCAGGACGGGGGGGGGCTGGCTGTTTTCCCGCCCGATAATGGGCAACAGGGCGGTTGCCCGCACATAGGCCGCCGCGATCTCGTTAATCTGGTCGGGGGAGAGGCCCGAATAGCGCCCGGCCTCTTCCATGTAGGCCGCCAACACGGGGCGGAGTGCTTCGGCGGGATCGGCGGCCAATTGCAGGTTGAAGCGGCGTATCCAGTAGCCTTGAATGTCTTTTTCCGTCACGGTCAGGCCGCGCCGAGCAAACTCCTGCCGGATCACGCTCTCGCGCAGCATCACATCGTAAATTTGGTAGCCGAAATTGCTCGAATTTGCCAACGTATTGAAGACGGCGGACAGGCTATCGGCGGCGGCATTCGGGATAGGCGTCCCAAAATTGACGTTCACTAACCCGACGGCTTCGATCAGGCGGCGGGCGTCTTCCAACGCGGCAAAGCGCTCGTAACGGACGCGGGCACGGTACGCCCCCAGCCGGATTTCATCGCTCCCCACGCGGGCGATCACCCGTTCAGGGTCGATCTCGGCGGGGTCGGTGGGGCGGATGTACGGGGTAGAGGTCTGGGTGGCGGTGGGCGTCGGGCCGCTCGGGGTGGCGCTTGGCCCAGCGAGGGCCGTTTGGGTCGCTAGACGGCTCGGATTCCGAATAATCTCCGGCGTGGAAGTTGGCCCCGCACAGGCCGCCACCAACACCCCAACGAGGCTCAGCAAACAGACGGCGCGGATCGCACGCCGTCTGGCAAAATGAAAGGTCATGGTCCTACCGTTCCGTTCACACAGCCGGGAAAAGTGGCCCCATTATATCACCGGCTTGGCGTGGGCGTCGCGGCAGGGATGAACATGGGGGCACTGCTTGCGCCGAGCGTGTGGCTTGGTTCCAGTGTAGGGGGCGCGGCTGGCTCGTCACCTGCCGGACGAGGGGTCGGAACGGCGGTAGGCGGTTGGGGCGGCGCTTCCGTCGGGATCACCGGAGGTTGTTGAGGGGGTGCATCTGTCGGAACATCAGTTGGGGGACGCGGCTCTGAAGTCGGCGGTTCCATCGGGAGTTCCGTCGACGGTACGAGGGTCGGCGTGCTGCTCGGCGGGATCGGCGTTTCCGTCGGGAGTGGCATTTCCGTTGGGAGCAGTATTTCCGTCGGAATCGGCGTCGGGGACGGAGTGAGCGTGGCACACGGCGTCGGCGATGGACTCGGCGTCGGGGACGGGTCGCCTTCGCGGAACGGCGGGGGGGTGAACGTCGGATTCGGGTCGCACGGCGGCAATGTTGGCGTGTGGGTTGGCTCGGCGGGCGTTTCCGACGGTAGGGGCGTCGGCGTCTGGCTCGGCGTGGCAGAGGGCGTGATAGAGGGCAATGCCGTTAGTGTGGCGGTTGCAGTTGGGATAGCCGTTTCTGTGAGATTCAGGCTTGGCGGCACAGCGGGCGGGGCCGCCGCCTCAACCGTGACCACTGGGAACGGCGTCGCGGTTGGCGTGAAAGTCGGTAGCGGGGCGGGCGTATCCGTCGGGATGGGCGAGGGCAGGGCCGGCAAGGGCGTGTTGGAAGGCAGCGGAATCCGGCTCGGAACTGCCGTCGGGATGGCCGTCACGGGCGGCGGAGCCGCCGTCGGCAAGGTGACCTGCGTCTCAGTCGGATCGACGATCACAATCGTGATCGGGGTGACCGTTGGGATGGGAGATGGGGTCGGTGAAGGCGGCAGTGTTTGGGTGGGGGCGTCCGTCGGTTGCGGCGGCACGGTAATCACGCTGAGGGGAAGCGTGGCCGTTGAAGTCGGGGTCAGCGTTGGCGGCGGCGTGAGCGTTGGGACGGGCGAAGGCGTCCCCGTTGGGACTTCGACGATGGCCGTCGGTAGGGGGGCTTGCGGCACAGGGCCGGAGTCTGGTGGGGCAAGGCTAATCAGCGCCGCTACCACATTCCCTTCAAGGGAGGGATGCTGGCGACGAACGACACCATAGGCCGCCACTGCCGCATTATACAAGGTCTGCTGGAATTGGGCCGATTGGCGGGGCAAGGCGCGGCGCACCGAATCGGCGACATCGGTCAGGAAGGCCGGGTCGGGCGGCGCGGGTCGAACGGCGATAATCCGTAGTTCGGCCACCCGTCGGGAGGCGTGTTCGTACAACAACCCCGATTCGGCATCGTCTGGCGTGAGGGCTTCGTTGAGGGCCTCAGCGGCCCGCTTGTAGGCGTACAGGGTATCGCCGGGGACGGCGGGCTGGGCCGCCCACAGCAGCAACCCACCGATTATGAGCACGAAGGCCGCCGCCGCCGCGCTCAGGGCCAAAAACCGGCCCCATCGGGCGGATGGGCGGGCAAACCGCTTTTTGTAGGCGGCCATGATGCGCGCTTCGACGGCGCGGGGGGCGGGGAGCGTCGCCAAGCTGCGCGTTTGCTGCACAAGGCGCAGCAACGGGGCGAGGTCGGGGGCTTGTTGTTCAGCTTCTGCAAAGCTCAGGCGGCCTGACTCGATGGCCTCCAAGAGCGCGGCAAGCTGCTCAGCATTCGGATCAAGGCGTGTGGACATACACGTTTCAGTAACCGTCTCTCAGGGTAAGCGACGGCGGCTTTTGAAAGGAGGCCGCCATCCGGTCATTGCATGATTTACCGTCCGGGCGGGATGAAAGATGCGGGGGGTTTATCGACCCCGCAATTGGGGAAGCCGTAGCAGGCCGTCGAGACAAGATAGCCGTTTTCATCGAAGCGCCCGTTACGAATGTTGGTGAAATCGAGTTGGTCTGGGCTGGCGGGCATGACGCAATCCAGCGCGGTGAAGGGGTTATCTGGCGGGCGCGGGGTGGTGAGGGGGGCGGCCGGGTTGAAGAAGTTGTACACCACGCGGGAGGCTTCTTCCATCAGTTGCCAGAGTTCAATGTTCCCCGTCGTTTGGCCGGGCTTGAGGCGCTCCCATGTGTACAGCACAATGATGTAGTTCCCGCCGGGGCTATAAACGATGCCGACGTCGGCATTGTTCCAGCTGTTACGGCCCGGCGCCCAGCCGTTTTTGTGGGCGAGGCGCGTCCCACGCGGCAACCCAAGTTCGATCATGCGCCCGATGATGTTCCCGCTGAGCAGTTCGATCATCTGCTTGCACTCGGATTGGGTGAAGGCTTGCGGCATACTGGCCATCAGGCCCGACCCGTACTCGGCGCAGTCGTATAACTCATGCAGGATGATGGCCATGTCTTCGGGCGTGGTGCGGCTCCACCGATCCGGCAGAGCATCGTAGTTGGGGTTGGGGACGGGCGGGGGGTTATCGTTGATCGACCAGCCCGGCTGACCGACCCACAACGGCGCATTGATGAAGGTGTAGTTAGCCCCAATTTGCTGCATGGTCTTGGTCACTTGGCGGAGGCCGTCTTCTAACTTGGCCCGTTCATTCGTGCCGGTTCCGGCGAATTGCATGAGGAAGTTGCTGGCCTCGTTGGCGCTACACAAGATCGAGGCGGCCATCAGCCAGCGAATATCGCGCTCTGGGGCGAAGTCGAGTTTGCTGAAGACCGTCAGCAGGATCGGGATTTTGACGGTACTTGCCATCGAATAGGCAATATCCGGATGAATCCACATTTCCTCGCCCGTTTGCAGGTCGATCACGCCGACGGAAGCCAACGTATCCGGCCCATCTGCATCGAAATTTCTGGCCTGAAAGAGCGTGATCAGCGCCTCGCGCAGGGTGTCCATCGTGGCCGGGCGTGCGCCCTCATCTTGCATGGGCAAGCGCACCCGCCGGTCTGTCGGGCGGAACAGGGCCGCTTCAATGGCCGGAATCGCCCGTTCAATGTCCAGCCGAATGCCGGACGCGCCCGCCCCAAAGGTAGCCGTGTTCAGGTCAAAGCTGCCCGTGCTGGCCGAACGGTCATAGCGGGCGGCAATATCGTTCAGGAATTCGCGCAGGCGGGCTTGGGAGTAATCCGCCGCGAGGGGGACTTCAACAGGGGTGGTAGGCCGCCGCCAAAGGTAATTCCAAAAATCAGTCCAGTAGCTCCCCCCTGCGGAGGTTTTGGCGCGAATATCGGCCTGCATAATATCGCTTTTGATGGTGAAGCCAATTGCGGCGGGCGAAAGCTGGATCGGATGGCTCTGAAAATCGAGTTCCACAGGCTGGGAATAGACCGCTTCCCACGCGGCGACGGCCTCTGTGAGCCGCAACCCGGCGACGGGCACGCCCGCCACCGTAATATCGGTCTGGAGCCGTTCGCGGCTGGCCTCAAAACGCACCAGTTCAAGGGCGAACAAGATCAGGGCAGCGATCAACAGCGCCCCAGAAATCAGCGGGAGAACGGGGAGCCGGAATCCATTCCGGCGAGTGCCTAAGCCTGTCACCGACATGGGGTATACCTCTACAACAGGTAACGGTTAGGGAATGTTAGAAATCGGAATTGTACCATAGGGGGCGGGGGAACCCGCGATTTTTAGGAATTGCTAAGCCGAGAGGCCCCTGCAAGCGCGCTCTCCCCTCTGCCGGTTACTAACGAAAACCAGACAAGTGTGATGATTTTGTGTTTCTTTCAGGAAATTGGGCCTACAGACAATACAGCTATTGCTCAAACCGTTATGGCATCGTTATAGGCCAAGTGATTGACATCCCAATAAACCGCGTGGTATAGTGTGATTGCTTCAAGTGAAGCAATCAGGTTATATCAACCTATAGGAGTTTTCACCATGTTGTATCTACCCCGTGAAGAAGGCCAAGGCCTCGTTGAATACGCGCTGATCCTCGTGTTGGTTGCCATCGTCGTGATCGTCATCCTGACGATCCTCGGCCCGGTCATCGGCAACGTATTCAGCCTAGTCACCTCCAAACTGACCGTTCGGCAGCCGTAGAACTGGAGGCCCCCGTCTTCGTGAGACGGGGGCCTTTCTGTTTGCCTAGCGGAAGTCCGTGATGCCTATCCCCAACGCCGACTTGACCACGTACCACCCAATTGCCGCAAATTCCCGATAGATATTGCTGACTGCCGTCCGCCAGTGCAGCGGCCCCGCCGTGATTTGCGCCGGACTGGTACTGACGGCGATTCCCTGCGCCCCAAACAAGACGGTTGCCCGGAACAGGTGGTAGTTATCGCTCACCACAAGGGCGGAAGTGAGGCCGTGTGCGGTCATCATATGCCGGGCGTAGATGGCATTTTCTTCGGTGCTACGGCTCTTTTCCTCGATCAGGATGGCCGTCTCCGGCACGCCCAGACTCTTGAGCAAATTGGCGCAGGCCTGCCCCTCGCTGACCGGATGACGGGCCGTGTAGCCGCCCGTACACAGGATTTTCCCAGCATAGCCCTGCTGGTACAGGGTGAAGGCGTGTCGAATCCGGCGGCTGTGGCTGAACGATGGCAGGCCGTTGGGGCGCGTACCCGCCCCCAACACGATGATCACATCGGCACGGGCGGCCCGATCTGCGCCACCGTAGAGGTACATCATACCGCCGATGATCGTTGGGGCGGCTAATACAAAGATCAGGGCGAAGGCCGCAAAAAGCGCCATACGGCGCTTTTGGGTCGGTCTCTTCAAGGTGCGTTTCCCTACCTCACAGATGGTCTTGGTTAGTGGCCGCCCTTCCACAGGCGGGCGGCCTGTTCCCGCGTCCGGGCACGGAGGGCGCGGGGGTCTTCAGGCGCGTGGAGCCACTTCCCCGCGCACATGACGGCCTGCACATGGGCCGGATCGCGCCACAAAATGACCTGTTCGCGCAGGTTGTGGGCGGTGATCGGCGTGGGTAAGTCGGCATCGATCAGGGTTATATCGGCGGCGTAGCCGGGCCGCAACGCCCCCACTCCGGTTAGGCCGAGCGCGGCGGCCCCGCCCTCCGTCGCCATGTGCCACACCCGATCCGCAGGCATGACCGACGGGTCTTCGCGGCGGGCCTTGTGCATTAAGAACGCGCCGCGCATCAGGGCGAACATGTTATTCACGTACCCATCGGTTCCCAGCCCCAGCGTGACCCCCGCCGCGTCCATTTCGGGCAGGGGGGCAAAGCCGCCGCCCACCTCGCAATTGGAGAGGGGCATTGAAGTCACCTTCGCCCCGCGCTTAGCGAGCAAGTCAACTTCCGCCGGGCTGATCTGGACACACTGGGAGGCCATCGCACGCGGCCCCAGCACCCCGATCCGGTCATAGTATTCCAGCGGGCGGAGGCCGTAGCGCTTCAAGGTGAACTCCGGCTCGTAACGGCCTTCTGCACAGTGAAAATGTACCAGTGAATCCAGCGCTTCGCCCATCTCAAAGGCGCGCTTAATGAACTTCTCATCACAGGTGAAGGTCGTGTGGAAGCACATCAGGCCAGAGACGAGGCCGCCCACCGCCCGCGACTCCCGAATGAAGTCGGCGTTTTCGTCTAGCCCGGCTTGGCCGTTGGCCTCGCTGACCCGTTGGGTGGCCTCAAAAGACAGGATTCCGCGCAGGCCCCACCGCCGCACCACTTCCGCCTCTACGTTCAGCGCCCCGCGCAGGGCGTGCGGGGCCTCCAGAATGTCGTAGAAGGTCGTGACGCCGCTCGCCAGCATCTCCATGCAGAAATGGTCGGTTGCGGCGGCGATCATGGCGTGGTCGAGGGCATCTTCGACTTGGGGCCACCAGTAATCTTGCAAGAATCCCCAGAAATCTAGCACCTTTGTGGCGGGCGGGATACCGTGTGCCAAGACGCCGTACATGTGCGTGTGGGCGTTCACGAAGCCCGGCACGACAATGCAGCCCGTCGCATCACGGAGGGCGGCGGTGGGGTGCTGCGCGGCGAGATCGGCATACGGCCCGACGGCGGCGATCCGCTCGCCATCGATCAGGACGGCCCAATTGGGCTGGGGGGGCTGCTGGCTATCGGCGATCAGCCACCCGGCGCGGATAAGTTCCATAATGCCCTCCCGTCCCCTAATCGAAATCTGGCGCGTACTGCCGACGGAAGGCATCCGCCGCGTGCTGGCCGTCTTCGACCCGACCCAGAATCCCGTAATCCTTGCGGGAGAGGCGGGAGAGGGGCGCGAGGCCCAACGTGTTGATCCCGCCATCGGGAGTGAGCAAGTCCGCCCGGATGTGGAAGCGCTCCACGCGGGCGATCACGAGGGTGCTTTTGGCCCCCTCCGGCAAGGGGTGGAGTTCCACAACGCGGCATTCCATCGCAATTGGCGCCTCCGCCACGCGGAAGGGGCGCACCGTCT
>Ga0272446_1003340_pt1 | contig 20379 bp, 14 predicted proteins | sample YNPCB0061_FD_194587 | JGI IMG/M metagenome (GOLD analysis project Ga0272446, IMG submission 194587) | Hot spring microbial mat communities from Yellowstone National Park, WY, United States - YNP-CB-006-1 | ecosystem: Environmental > Aquatic > Thermal springs > Hot (42-90C) > Sediment | place...
GTCGAGCAGGATCACCACGTCGCGCTTGTGCTCGACCAGGCGCTTGGCCTTCTCGATCACCATTTCGGCCACCTGCACGTGGCGCTGCGCCGGCTCGTCGAAGGTGGAGCTGATCACCTCGCCCTTGACCGAGCGCTGCATGTCGGTGACTTCCTCGGGGCGCTCGTCGATGAGCAGCACGATGAGGATGATTTCGGGGTGGTTGGCGGCGATGGAGTGCGCGATGGATTGCAGCATCATCGTCTTGCCGGTGCGCGGCGGGCTGACGATGAGGCCGCGCTGGCCCTTGCCGATGGGCGTCAGCATGTCCATGATGCGGCCGGTGTAATTGTCGCGCGTGGTCTCCAGCCGGATCCGCTCCAGCGGGTAGAGCGGCGTCAGGTTGTCGAAGAAGATCTTGTTCCGCGCCTGCTCGGGCGGCTCGAAATTGATCGCGTCCACCTTGATCAGGGCGAAGTAGCGCTCGCCTTCCTTCGGCGGGCGGATCTGGCCGCTGACGGTGTCGCCGGTGCGCAGGTCGAAACGGCGGATCTGCGACGGCGAGACGTAGACGTCGTCCGGGCCGGGCAGGTAATTGTACTCGGGCGCGCGCAGGAAGCCGAAGCCGTCGGGCAGGCACTCGATGACGCCTTCGGAGAAGATGAGGCCGGCCTTTTCGGCCTGCGCCTGCAGGATCTTGAAGATGAGCTCCTGCTTGCGCATGCCGGCGACGCCGGGGATTTCGAGATCGCGGGCGATCTGGTTCAGCCGCGCGATCGACATCTCCTTGAGTTCGCCCAGGTCGAGGTTGCCGCGCTTGTTCAGCGCCCCCTGCCGCGGCGCTTCTTCCTGCTGCGGCTCGCGTTGTTCTTCCACGCGTTCGGCGGGTTCCGCAGCCTTCGGCTCGGCGTCGTTGTTTTTCGGCGCCTGGCCGTTGGCCTTCGTCTTGCCGTCCGGTATTCTCCGGCGCGTGGGCGCGCCCTCGCGGGGCGCGGTCTCCGCGGGACGGTTCTCGGCCGCCTGCGTCTTGTCCTCGGTGACGGGGTCCTGGTTCACCGGGTCGTTCTTTTCCAGATCGTTTGCCAAATCTCTTTCACTCCTTGGCCTGTCAGGCCCGAAAACCAGAACAGGTCCCCGTCCGGGTACGCCCCGCGGATGGCTTTCTGGCTTTCGTTTCGTTCTTTCCGGTTCAGCTTGTCCGTCTTCGTCGCCACGACGGCGAACGGCCGGGAGTGCGCCTCCAGCCATTGCTTGAGCTGAAGGTCGGTCTCCATCCAGCCGCGCCGCGCGTCGAGCAGCACGAAGCACAGCGCCAAACTCTCGCGGTGGAGCAGGTAGCTCTCGGCGAGCCCCTGCCAGCCCCTCTTCACCGCTTTCGGGGCCTCGGCATATCCGTAGCCGGGCAGATCGGCGAAGATCACCCGGCCGTCCACTTCAAAGAAATTGACGGCCTGCGTCCTGCCTGGCGTATTGGAGGTGCGGGCCAGCTTCTGTCCCAGGAGGCAGTTTAGCAGGGTGGATTTCCCCACGTTGCTGCGCCCCAGAAACGCCACCTCCGGAAGGCCCGGGGGCGGAAACTGCCGCGCGTCCGCCGCACTCAGAAGGAATCTGGCTTGCGGCCGCACCGTCTCGCCACTCCTTTGCCGCCTTCAGTGGGCCCGGTTCTCGTCCACGGGCAGTTCCGGCGCCACCTCGAGCGGATGGGCCGGAGGCCGCGTGGCCAGCGCCTCCACATCGCCCGCCAGGGCGATTTTCAGCACCTCGTCCATCGATTCGACGAAGTGGATTTTCATCTCGTTCCGGATGTTTTCCGGAACGTCGGCCAGATCTTTCTCATTGTCGCGGGGCAACACCACCTCGAAAATGCCGTGGCGGTGCGCCGCCAGCAATTTTTCCTTCACGCCCCCGATCGGCAGCACGCGCCCGCGGAGAGTGATCTCGCCCGTCATGGCCAGGTCGCCGCGCACGGGAATCCGCGTCAGCGCAGAGGCCAGCGTCGTGGCGATGGTGATGCCGGCAGAAGGGCCGTCTTTCGGAATCGCGCCCTCGGGCACGTGCACGTGGATGTCCAGGTGCCGGTAAAAATCGCGGGGCAGACCCAGCATCGCCGCGCGCGACCGGATGAAGCTCATCGCCGCTTGCGCCGACTCCTGCATCACGTCGCCCAGCTTGCCGGTAATAGTCAGCCTCCCGCGCCCCTCCATGATGGTCGCTTCCGTCGTCAGCACCTGTCCGCCGACTTCCGTCCACGCCAGCCCCGTGGCCATGCCCACCTCGGGCTTCTTCTCCGTCCCCAGATCCCGGAAGCGCGGCGGCCCCAGCAACTGCTGCACCTTGGGGCCGTCCACCACCACCTTCGGATGGACCACGGCGGTCTTCTTCGCGCCCTTTTTCGAACTCTCCTGCTCGGCAGCCGATTCCGCGATGACGATCTGCCGCGCCACTTTGCGGCACACGTTGCCAATCTCGCGTTCGAGGTTCCTCACCCCCGCCTCGCGCGTGTAGTTCTGGATCAGCGCCATCAGCCCGGGGTCCTGGAACTCGAGATGCTCCGGCGCCAGCCCCGTGGCCGTCATCTGCTTCGGCACCAGGAAACGCCGCGCGATCTCCATCTTCTCGAACTCGGTGTAGCCCGACAGGCGGATCACTTCCATGCGGTCCTGCAACGCGGGCGGAATCGTGTGCAGCACGTTGGCCGTGGCGATGAAGAACACCTCGCTCAGGTCGTATTCGACGTCGAGGTAGTGATCCATGAACATGTAGTTCTGCTCGGGGTCGAGCACTTCGAGAAGCGCCGCCGACGGATCCCCGCGGAAGTCCGTGGACATCTTGTCCACCTCGTCGAGCATGAACACGGGGTTCCGCGTGCCGGCCTTCTTCATCATCTGGATGATCTGGCCCGGCAGCGCGCCGATATACGTGCGGCGGTGGCCGCGGATCTCGGCCTCGTCCCGCACGCCGCCGAGCGACAGCCGCACGAAATTGCGCCCCGTCGCCTTGGCGATGCTCATGCCGAGCGAGGTCTTGCCGACGCCGGGAGGCCCCACGAAGCAGAGAATCGAGCCTTTCGGGTTCTTCACCAGCCGGCGCACGGCGAGGAATTCAAGGATGCGCTCCTTGATCTTCTCCAGCCCGTAGTGATCGGCGTTGAGAACCTCTTCGGCGTAGCGGAGGTCGCGGATTTCCTTGGACTTCTTCTTCCACGGCACCGAGAGCATCCACTCGAGATAGTTGCGCGACACCGTGGATTCGGCCGACATCGGCGGCATCTGCTCGAGCCGCCGCAATTCCGCCAGCGCCTTCTCGCGCGCGTCGCCGGTCATGCCGGAGTCGTCGATGCGTTTGCGCAACTCGTCGAATTCGCTTTTCTCGCCGCGCCCGAGCTCCTTCTGGATCGCCTTGATCTTCTCGTTGAGGTAGTACTCTTTCTGCGCCTTCTCCATCTGGCGCTTCACGCGCCCTTGGATCGTGCGGTCGACATTGAGCTTTTCGATCTCGATGTCGAGCATGTCGGCGATCCGCGTCAGCCGGTCGACGGGGTCAAAGATTTCCAGCAGCTCCTGCTTCTCTTCGATGGTCAACTGCAGATTGGCGCCAATCGTGTCAGCCAGCTTGGCGGGATCGTCCACGCGGACGGCGGCGATCATCGTCTCGTAGTTGACGTTCTGGCTGAGCTTGACGTATTGCTCGAACAGCGACGTCACGCGCGCCGTCAGGCTTTCCAGCAGCGGGCTCGGCTCCGCCTTTTGCGGAACCGTGCGCACCAGCGCGCGGAAAAAGCCTTCTTCGTCGGAAACCGAGACGATCTTGCCGCGCTCGACGCCTTCCACCAAGACCTTGATGTTGCCGTCGGGCATGCGCACCGACTGCACGATGTTGGCCACCGTGCCCACCTGGTAAATGTCCTCGGGGCGCGGGTCGTCCACGGTCGCGTCGTGCTGCGTGGCCAGCAGAATCTTCTTGTCGGTGGCGAGCGCCTCCTCCAATGCGCGGACGCTGGACTCCCGCCCCACCACGAACGGCGTCATCATGTGCGGGAAGATCACCACGTCCCGGATGGGCATCATGGGGAGCCGCCGCGCTTCCAACTTCTCTTTCGAGCTGCTCATGGGTTGAATGTCGGTGTATCTGCCGGTTCCACTTCAGGGAAATCCCGCCCGGCCGCAAGCCGGCCGGCCAAGCCGCGCCGATCGACGGTCCTCAGCCGGCCTTCTCCAGCAACGCCCAGTTGATCTTCTGCGTCATGACCATCTCCCGCGTCACCAGAAACTCCCGCACCTTCTTGTACGACGGCAGGAAGTACATGACGTCCAGCATCAATTCTTCGAGGATCATCCGCAGGCCCCTTGCCCCCACCTTCCTCTGCAGGGCCAGATCCGCGATCGCCTCCAGGGCGTCATCGCTGAACTTCAGTTTAACATTTTCATACTCGAACAGCTTCTGGTACTGCTTGATGATCGCGTTGCGCGGCTTCACCAGGATCTGCACCAGGGCATCACGATCCAGATCCTCGAGCACCGCCGCCACCGGCAGCCTGCCAATGAATTCCGGGATGAAGCCGAACTTGATCAGATCTTCCGGCTGAAGCTGCTCAAGCAGGGTCATGTCCCGCTGCTGCGCGCCGCGCGGCCCTTCGCGGTTCTCCTCCACGCTCTTGAAGCCCAGCGTCTTCTTGCCCACCCGCCGGGCGATGATCTTTTCCAGGCCCACAAACGCGCCGCCGCAGATGAACAGAATGTTGGTCGTGTCCACCGGCGTGAACTCCTGATGCGGGTGTTTCCGCCCGCCCTGGGGCGGCACGTTGGCGATGGTCCCTTCCAGGATCTTCAACAGGGCCTGCTGCACCCCTTCGCCCGAGACGTCGCGCGTAATCGACGGGTTCTCGTCCTTGCGCGAAATCTTGTCGATCTCATCGATGTAAATGATCCCGGTCTGGCAGCGCTGCACATCCCAATCCGCGTTCTGCAGCAGCCGCAGGATGATGTTCTCGACATCCTCCCCCACGTAGCCCGCTTCTGTCAGCGTGGTGGCGTCCACGATGGCGAACGGCACGTCCAGAATCCGCGCCAGCGTCTGCGCCAGCAGCGTCTTGCCCGTGCCGGTAGGCCCGATGAGAAGAATGTTGGATTTGGAAACCTCGATCTCTCCCACCTTGTGGCGGTTCATCTGGATCCGCTTGTAGTGGTTGTAAACCGCCACCGCCAGCTTTTTCTTGGCCGGTTCCTGCCCGATCACGTACTGATCGAGGTACTCTTTCAGCTCCAGAGGCTTGGGCAGCTTCTGCGGCGCCCCATAGGCGCGCTCCGGGCGGTCGTCGGCGAGAATCGAGTTGCAGACGGCGATGCACTCGTCGCAGATGTAGGCGCGGGGATAGTCGCTTGGGGAGGCGATCAGCTTCCCAACCGCATCCTGGCTCTTATGGCAAAAAGAGCATCTCAATATTTCGTCGCTCGGGGATCGCTTCACAAATCCTCTCCCTGCGGGCCAAGGCATTCACCTGACACCCAAGGTCCGCAGTTCCCGTGCCCTCATTATCCACCGAAAGCTGCAAGGCTGGCAATGGCCTTGAAGCCAGGCGGGGCTATCGCCCCTTTGTTGGATGCAGCCGGCCGGACAAAAGATCGCCCGGGTTCCAGTACCCGGCCGGGCGGGTTGTTTCGCCCGAGGCGGCTCCGATATGCTCAAACTACGTTTCCCATGACACACCGAATCCGAATCACGTTGCTTCTGCTCGTCTTCGCACTCGTCCTGCCCGGCCAGGAAAGAGTCGATCTCGAAGCCATCTACAAGATCAGGCAGGAGGCCTTCCAGAACTCGAAGGTCATGGACATCCTCCTTCAGCTCACCGACGTCCACGGCCCCCGCCTTGCCGGATCGCCCCGCTACCGCGCAGGCGCCGAGTGGGTCCAGAAGGCCTTGAAAGAATGGGGCATTGAAGACGTCCGTTTCGAACCTTGGGGGCAGTTCGGCCGCGGCTGGGAGAACAAGAAGTTCTACGCCGCCATGACCGAGCCCGCCTATATGCCTCTGATCGGCGCTCCGCAGGCATGGACCTCCTCCACCGACGGCGCCATCAGCGGCGAGCCGGTTCTGGCAGCTCTGTCCACTGAGGCCGATCTGGAAAAATGGCGCGGCAAACTCGCCGGCAAGATCGTTCTGGTCGACCAGCCACGCGACATCACTCTGCACGACAAGCCGGACGGGCGCCGCTACACGGACCAGGAGCTCGCCGACATCGCCATGGCCCAGATCCTGCCCTTCGGCCGCCGCCCCGGCGCGCCCGGCCAGCCCAATTTCATGCAGATGATGGCCTTCCGCCGCAAGCTCAACGACTTTCTCCGCGAAGAGAAGGTCGCGCTCCTCATCCAGAACGGCCGCGGCGACCTGGGCACCTTCTTCACCTCCGGCGGCGGCTCGCGCAACCCCAAGGACCAGCCCGCCCCGCCCACCATCGTCCTGACCGCCGAGCACTACAACCGCATCTGGCGCCTGCTGGACCGCAAGGTTCCTGTCCGGATCGAAGCCGAAATCCGCAACGAGTGGAATGATGCCGACCAGCACAACTTCAACATCGTCGCCGAGCTGCCCGGAGCGGGAAAGCACAAGGATGAGATCGTGATGATCGGCGGACACTTCGACACCTGGCACGCAGGCACCGGCGCCACCGACAACAGCGCCGGCTCCGCCGTCATGATCGAGGTCATGCGCATCCTGAAGAAGCTCGACCTCAAGCTCGACCGCACCGTGCGTCTCGCTCTCTGGGACGCCGAGGAGCAAGGGCTGCTCGGTTCGCGCGGCTACGTCACAAAGCACTTCGCCGACCGCGCCAACATGAAGACGCTGCCGGAGTACGACAAGTTCAGCGCCTATTACAACGTCGACAACGGCGGCGGACGCATCCGCGGCATTTACCTCCAGGGCAACGAAATGTGCCGGCCGATCTTTGAAGCCTGGCTCGCGCCGCTGCGCGATCTCGGCGTCACCACCATCACCAGCCGCAATACCGGAGGCACGGACCACCAGAGCTTCGATGCCGTCGGGCTGCCCGGCTTCCAGTTCATCCAGGACCCGCTCGAGTACGACACGCGCACCCACCACACCAACATGGACGTCTATGACCGCATCCCGCGCGAAGACATGATGCAGATGTCCGCCGTGGTGGCCACGCTCGTCGTCCACACCGCCAACCGCGAGGAGAAGCTGCCTCGCAAGCCTCGCCCCGAGCCGCGCCCGCAGCAGGGCCCGATGACGTTCTGACCCGCGGCGCGAGCCTTATCCGAGAAGCGCGTCCGCGGCCGCCCGAGTGATCGGGTGATACCCGGGACGCGCTTTTTCGTAGATCCGCAACGCCTGTTGTCGTCCCTGCGGCGTCTTCGCCAGTTCCGCGTAGAGCGGCTTGACATACTTGCGCCGCCCCACCTCGACGAGGAACCGTTCCAGCCTCTCATATGCCGCTTCGTAACCGCTCCGCACCGCCATCAGCAGCCACTGCGCCGCAATTTCGCTATTGCCGATTCGGCTGAAGCCCCACTGCCGGTCCAGTTCGGCCATCCTTTCCACTGTCAGTTTCTCTGGCATCGCCCGCATCCAGTGGAGCCACTCCTGCGTCGTCCAGTCCCGGCGCGGTTCGGTTCCGAACTCGTACTGCGGACGCGGCGCATTCTTCGGCAACCCGGGCCGGTAGAGCCATTCCCGGATGTCCTCGCCCGGAAACCCGCGCTCCAGCTCCGCCAGAAAATCCGCAGTCGTCACCGATTGGAAAGCGAACCGCCCAAAGTAGCCCCGCAGCCACGCATCCCATTTTCCGCGCCCATGCTTCTCTTCGAGATGGCGCAGCAACAGCGCGCCCTTCACATACGGCACCTGCGTCATGCCGTCGTCCGGGTCCCTGCCTTCGAGTTCGAGCACCAGTTTTTGGTCCGCCTCGGGCAGCCGCCGCAGTTCCTCCTCAAGCTCGCCCGTTTCCACCGCCATTTCCATCTCGCTGCGCGCCCGCCCGTACAGCGCCTCCTGGATCCGCCTCTCGATATACGTCGTGAAGCCCTCGTTCAGCCAGTAGTCGTTCCAGGTTGCGTTCGTCACCAGGTTGCCTGACCACGAGTGCGCCAGTTCGTGTGCAATCAGCGAAACCAGGTTCCTGTCGCCTGCGATCACGGTGGGCGTGAGAAACGTGAGGCACGGGTTCTCCATTCCGCCGAACGGAAACGACGGCGGCAGCACCAGCAGATCGAACCGCCCCCACCGGTAGCGGCCATACAGCCGCTCCGCCGCCTCGATCATCTTCTCCACGTCCGCAAACTCGCGCGCCGCCGCATCCAGCAACGGCGGCTCCGCCCACACGCCGCTGCGCGCGCCGAGGGCGCGAAACTCCACCTCGCCCACAGCCAGCGCCATCAGGTAGGGCGGCACGGGCAGCGGCATGTGGAAGCACCCGTCCCGCACACGGCGCGCCGCCATCAACGCCTGCAGCGGCGCGGGGGCGTGAATCGTCGCTGAAAACGTCACTCTTGCGCGTGGCGAATCCTGGATCGGAATCCAGCTCCGCGCATGGATCGCCTGCGATTGCGAATACAGAAAGGGATGGCGCTTGCCCGCCGTCTGCGCGGGCGCCAGCCACTGCAATCCGCTGGATTCAGGCGACGTTTCGTACTCGATCAGAACCGTGCGCTCGCCCGGTTCGAGATCGATTTCAAGCGGCGCGCCGAGAAGCGGGTCTCGCGCGCCCAGCCGGAAATTGTCCGTGCGCCCGTTCACGCGCCGGATCGTCAGGTCGCGCGTGTCCAGCACCAGCCTGAGCCCCGCCGGATCGAGCACGAACGTCACCGACCCGCGCAGCCGGCGCTCGTCGAACGACACCCAAAGCTCCAGCTCCATGTGCCGCACGCGAGACTCATGGCAATTGGCGAAAGAGTGCGGGTCTGCCCGGTTCACAACCGTTATCCTAACGGGATCGCCGCCGCGGCATGCCGCCGTGCTGTGGTAGCTTCAGTCTTTTGTATGCAGCAGGCTTCCAGCGGGCGGCTCCAGTCGCTCGACATCTTCCGCGGCTTCACCATCGCGTCGATGATCCTGGTCAACAATCCCGGCTCCTCGCCGGCTTACGCCCAGCTTGAGCACGCGGAATGGCACGGCTGGACCTTTACGGACACCGTCTTCCCGTTCTTCCTCTGGATCGTCGGAGTGGCCATGACGCTGTCGACCGCGCGCCGCATCGAGCGTGGCCAATCGCGCGGCGAGTTGCTCCGGCATGCCTTCCAGCGAGCCGTCATCCTTTTTCTGCTGGGCGTGTTCGTCGGGCCGTTTCCCAACATCGATCTCTCCACCATCCGCATCCCGGGCGTATTGCAGCGCATCGCCATCTGCTACCTGATCGCGTTCCTGATCTTCCTCTACACGAGAGTGCGCGGGCAGATCCTCTGGCTGCTCGGCTTCAACGCCCTCTATCTCGGTCTGATGGGGTTCTATCCCACGCCGGGCTGCGGCGCGGGCTCGTGGTCGATGGACTGCAACTTCGCCCGCTACGTGGACTCGCTCTTCCTGAGCGGCCATATGTGGCGGCACACGCGCGATTGGGACCCCGAGGGCATCATCAGCACGCTGCCCGCGGTCTCCACCGTCCTGTTCGGCGTTCTGGCCGGCCACGTCCTGCGCCATTTCCCCTGGCATCGCGCGCGCCTCCAGGCTTTCGTCTTCGGCGGCAGCGCGCTGTTCGCCATCGCGCAGGTGCTCTCCATCTGGGTGCCGGTCAACAAGAACCTCTGGACCCCGTCCTTCGCCTTTCTGATGGCGGGCCTGGCGATGCTGGTTTTTGCTTTCTGGTATTGGCTGGCGGAAGTGCGCGGCGCCGGGCGCTGGTTCCGCTTCTTCGAGATCTATGGCTCCAACGCGATCCTGATGTTCCTGCTCTCCGGCATCTTCGCGCGCGCCGCCGCCGCTTCAGGCTTTCACAAATGGTGGTATGAAACCGTCTGCCTCGCCCTCGCGCCCGCGCAGAAGAACGCCAGCGTGCTCTACGCCCTGACCAACGTGCTTGTGCTGTGGCTGGTCGCGTATGCGCTGTGGCGCAAGCGCTGGTTCGTGAAGTTCTGAATCAGCCGCCGCGCTGTGCCGCTGCCAGTCTTTCGGCCATCTCGAAAGCAGCCACGAAGCTCCGGGGCGAAGCCGCGCCCTTGCCCGCAATATCGAACGCCGTGCCGTGATCCACGCTGGTCCGGATCATTGGCAGGCCCAGCGTCACGTTCACGCCGCCTTCGAAATCGAGCAGCTTCAGCGGAATGTGCCCCTGGTCGTGATACATGCACACCACGGCGTCGTACCGCCCGCGTTGCACCGCCAGATAGAACAGCGTGTCCGGCGGCAGCGGACCCTCCACCGGCCAGCCTTGCGCGCGCGCCCACTCCACAGCCGGGGCGATCACGCGAATCTCCTCGTCGCCGAAGGCGCCGCCTTCGCCCGCATGCGGGTTCAGCCCCGCCACGGCAATCCGCGCGGCGGGCTTGAGCCGCAGCACGGCATCGCAGGTCAGCTCCAGAATCCGCCGCACGCGCTCCGGCGTCACGCGCGCGATCGCTTCCCGGAGCGAACAGTGCGTGCTCACGTGCGTCACCATCAGCCGCTCGCTGGCCAACAGAATGGTCACATCGCTCACGCCGCATACTTCGCCCAAAAGCTCGGTGTGCCCGGTGAACCGCGGGTCGCTCATCTGAATCGCCTGCTTGTTCACCGGCAGCGTGACCACGGCTTCAATGACGCCTTGCAGAGCCTCGCGCGCGGCGCGCACGACCGCTTCGCGCGCGGCGCGGCCCGCCTCCGGGCTCAGCTCGCCGGGGCGGACGCCGCCGGCCGGCAGCAAGCCAAGATCGATCACGTTCAGCGCGCCCGGGGCAAAGGCCTGCGGGTTCTCCACGCCCCGCAAAGGCACGCCGTAGCCCAGGGCGCCGTTGTAGTATTCCAGCGCCGCGGCTTCTCCATAGACCACGAATGGCGCGCGCACCAAGCCTTGCTGCCAGGCTTTCAGCACGATCTCGGGCCCGACGCCGTTGGCGTCGCCCATGGTTACGCCGATCATCGCGGCTCCTGCGCTGTCGCAAGCCGGCTACGGCGTGATGCGCGCCGCCCAACCGCCGCCGGGCGCCAGCTTCACCTTCAGCACCGTCTGCCGGTTCACTTTGCTCTTCTTCATGCGGTAGTCGCTGCCCGCGCGGTGCGCGTTGACGCCGTCCTCATACGACGTCATCACGAACTCTCCCGGTGGCAGGAAGTCGAAGCGCAATTCCAGCTCCCGCTCCGTCCAGTTCGTCATCGCCCCGGCATACCACTGCTTTCCGTTCCTGCGCGCCACGGCCACGTACTCGCCGATGCTGGCATCCAGGACGACAGTCTCATCCCAAACCGAGGGCACAGGGGCGAGGAATTCCATCACCTCGGGCTCGCGAAGGTAGTGCGAGGGGCTGTCAGAGAGCATCTGCAGCGGGCTTTCGTAGATCGCATACATCGCCAGTTGATGGCACCGCGTCCCGCTCGACATCGGCGTCTGGAACAGCGGCGCGAAACTGCCGCGCGCGGCGTTGCGCATCGCGCCCGGCGTAAAATCCATCGGCCCGAGGAACATCCTCGTGAAGGGAAGCATCACCGTGTGCGGCGGCTCGATTTCCGCGCTCCACTTGCTCCACTCAAGCCCCTTCACTCCTTCGGTGCTGATGATGTTCGGCCACGTGCGCGTCATCAGCGCGGGGCGCTGCGCGCCGTGGTAATCCACCAGCATCTTCCGTTTCGCCGCCTCGCGCGCCAGTTCGTGGTAGAAGTTCACCAGCTTCTGGTCGTCGCGCTGCATGAAGTCCACCTTGATCCCCTTCACGCCCCATTTCGCGTACTGGTCGAGCGCCGGCTGCATCTGGTCCGCCAGCGTCTTCCACACGACCCACAGGATCACGCCCACCTTCTTCTGCGCCGCGTACGAAGCGATTTCCTGCATATTGAGCTCGGGCACGACCTCGAGCACGTTGCCCAGCTTGTACCAGCCTTCGTCGAGCACGATGTACTCGATGCCGTACTTCGCCGCGAAGTCGATGAAGTACTTGTAGGTGGCCGTGTTCACGCCGGAACGGAAATCCACGCCGTACACGTTGAGCGCGTTCCACCAGTCCCAGGCCACTTTGCCGGGGCGGATCCAGCTTGCGTCGGCGATCTGCGTGGGCTTCTCAAGCAGCCACACAAGCTGATTGGTCAACAGGTCGCCGTCCTTCTCCGCCACCGCTGCAAGCCGCCACGGAAACGTGCGCGCGCCGCGCGTCTCGGCGATGGTATCCTCGGCTTCCACCACGCGGAAGTCCCGGTCGCCGCGCAGAGACTCCTTTCTCGGGCAAGGCGGGAAAGTGGCATCCAGCCCTTTGCCGCCGGTGCCGCGGAACCACAGCCCCGGATAATCCTCGATGTCGGCTTCCGCCAGCGCCAGCTTCACGCCGCCCGCATCCACCACCACCGGCAGCGAGCCCAGCGTGCCCGGGGCGATCTCGCTCAGCCTGCGCCGCGCATACGTGCGCTCGTTGTGCGAGAAGAAGCTCTCTTCCGCCGGATAATACGCCTGATAGTCCTCCGGAAACCGGAACGACGCCTCCTCCTCCAGCACCTTCACCCGCGCTGCCGGCAGCGAGGTTTCCAGCCGGTACGCCACGCCCTCGTTGTAAGCGCGGAACGTGACCGCCAAGCCGCCTTCCGCCTCCAGCCGCAGCTCGTTGTACTGCTCGCGGATCCGCGCAGTCTTCCGCTTCACCTGCGGTTCGAGCACCGCGTCCTGCTGCCGCTCCTTCGCGTCGCGCACCTTCACGCGGATGCCCAGCCGCGTGCCGTCGATCCGGATCGAAGCCGTCGAGTTCTCCATCACCGTCTTCCCGCGAACGGCGACATCGTAGGCGAGCCTCTCTCCGGCGCGGATCCTCATCTCGATCCGCCCGTCCGGCGAGCGGAGCGTGTAGCTCTGTTGCCCGAAACAGGCTGCCGCCAGCGCCGCAGCCAGAGCCATCCGTATCCAGACAGAATTCCCGTTGATAGACATGATTCCAGGTCCTCGCTTCCTCGCCCGCGCAAACGCCGGGCAACCGTTGCGATTCTACCGCTCTGTTCGCGTTCCGCGCCGCGCAGCGCGCGCTTTGCGGTCCAGCTCGGCGAGTTTGAGCCGGATGCTGACGATGTAGGGCGGCTCGCCGGGGGTCCAGTGCCCGTAAGTGGTCGTCAGAATCGTGTCGTCAGGCAAACGCAGCGCGCCCGGGTAGCAGCAATCGAGCTGCTTGTAGTTCTGCATCAGCCGCACGCGGTATTGCCCTTCCCTGCCCTGTTCGATGTCCTCGAATCTGCCGACCCACGCCACCCAGTCGCCGCGGGTAAAGCTTTGGAGCGTCGTGTCGCGGAACGAGATGAACAGCCGCCCGTCGCGCGCGTACACCGCCGTGTGGCGGTCCCCGGTGAGCGCGCCCGGAAGTTCGCGCGGCTCGCTCCACGTCTCGCCTTCGTCGTCAGAGAACGAAACGAACGAATTGAACTTCCGGCTGTTTTCCCGCAGCAGAACGGCGATGCGCTTGCCGTCGGGCGAACGCACCAATCCCGGCTCGCACAGATGCGCCTGCGGGTGCGACAGGATCGCCACAGGCTCGCTCCAGGTGAGCCCGCCGTCGCGCGACAGCGTCTTGTACACGATGAAGCGGTCCGGCTTGCCCCCGCCGCGCAGAAAGCGCCCGTCGTCGTGGAACAGGGCCATGTAGCGCCCGTCGCGCAGGCGTTCCACGCTCGCCATCGCCACCACGCCGCCGAAATTGCCGATCGGCGCGAGCGGCGTCCACGTTTCGCCGTCATCCTCCGAAACCGATATGCGGATCGGGTAAAGCCCGGAAAACAGGATCAACCGCTTCTTCCCTTTCGCATCCACCACGCGGTGAATCGTGGGCGTCTCCTGCGATGTGGCCCAATTCTCCGGCACGGGCAAACGGTCCGACCATGTGCGCCCGCCGTCGCGGCTGCGCTTCAGCACAATCGCGCCGCGCCCGTGCCCCTTCGGATACACCGCAAGCACCGTGCGCCCGTCTTCCAGCAGAACCGTGGTCGGGTGTCCGAGGTATTGCCCCGGCTCGCGGTCCACTACCGTCTGCCGCTGGCGCTCCCGGGACAGGTCGATCAGCGGGATCGTGTAGCCGCGCGGAGGCTGGCAGAAAACCGGCGCCGCCAGCAGCAAGAAAAGAGCCGCGCGCATCGTGTTCACCGGATCATCGAGCCGGCAACCGGCGAAAGGATCGTGCTGCTGATGTTGGAGACCACCTCGCCGTCGCTCAAGCCCGGCGTCGCCGCCATTTTCTTCCACTCCGGGCTGGTGGCGAAGGCGCGCCAGTTCGCCTCCCGCGCGGCCAGGTTGTCGAAAGCCACCAGGTAGGTGAGGTTCGGCATCTTCGCGCCCGCAATCATCTCGCCGAAAAACACCGGCACAAGCCCGAACTTGCGGAACAGGTCGATCTCGCCGTCCTCGAACATGCCGATCTTCTTCGCCAGCGATTCGGGCGTGTTGGACTCATAGGTCCGCAGCTCGAACACGCGCGGCGCGCGGCCCTCGCCTCCGGGCGGGGTCTCGATCGCCGGGAACTTGCGGAAGCCCCGCAGCAGATGCACCTCCATCCGCTGGTATGGCAACTGCACCTGCTTGTAGAGCGCTTCTGTAGCTGCTTTCAGTTCGCCATCCGCGCCCAGCCGCTGCCAGCACTGCTCGAATGCCGCAAGCGAAGCATGCTGCGCCACCAGCAGCAGGAACGGGGAGTCCGGAGCAATTGTGCTCGAAAACAGGCCCACAGGCCCCGCTTGCGCCTTGCGCATCGCAGGGACGAGCGATTTGCCCAGATGCTCGGCGAGCCTGCCGCGCTGGTTGTCCATCGTATTGCGAAGCCGGAAATAGCGCATTTCCAGAATCGCCGGTTGTGTGGATGGAGTCGATGATTGCATCATGGCTGCCGCAGGAATGCCGGCGCCGCCGGCCAACAGGGTTCGTCTTCTCATGACGCGTGCGATTCTATCGCACGCCGGACCGCGCCGTTACCAGCCCACGGGCTTTCCTTTGTTCTGTTCGATGAGCCAGTCCTCCAGCGGCTTGAAATAGGCGCGGATGGCGGTGGCGTCCATCTGCCGGGCGCCGGTGATCTTTTCAAGCGCCTCCTGCCAGGGGCGGCTGGCGCCCATTTCGAGCATCTCCTTCAACCTTCGCCCGGCGTCCTTGTTGCCGTAGATCGAACAGCGGTGCACAGGCCCCGTGCAGCCCGCCGCATCGCTCAACGCCTTGTGGAACTGGAACTGGAGGATGTGCGCGAGGAAATAGCGCGTATAGGGCACGTTCGCCGGCACGTGGTATTTGGCGCCCGGATCGAAGAACTCTTCGCCGCGCCCGCTCACGGGCGCCACGCCCTGATATTTCCGCCGCAGCTCCCACCAGGCGCGGTTGTATTGCTCAGGCTTCACTTCGCCCGAGTAGACTTTCCACCGCCACTGGTCGATCAGCAGCCCGAACGGCAGGAACGCCACCTTGTCCAGCGCGCGCGCCATCAGCAGCCCGAGATCCTTGCTTGCATCCGGAGCTCGGTCCAGCAGGCCGATCTTCACCAGGTACTCGGGCGTGATCGAAAGCGCGATCGTATCGCCCACGGCTTCATGGAAGCCGTCATTGGCGCCCGAGCGGAACAGGAACGGCTGCCGGTTGTAGGCGCGCTGGTAAAAATTGTGGCCCAGCTCGTGGTGGATCACGTTGAAGTCGTCGGCGTTGATCTCGATGCACATCTTGATGCGCAGGTCGTCGGCGTTGTCCACGTCCCACGCCGAGGCGTGGCACACCACGTCGCGGTCGCGCGGGCGCGTGAGCATCGACCGCTCCCAGAACGTCGGCGGCAGAGGCTCGAAGCTCAACGACGTGAAGAACCGCTCCCCGTAGCGCACCATGTCGGCGGGCGCCGTGTTCCGGCGCTTGAGGATCGCGGTCAGGTCGTAGCCCGGATCGGCGCCCTTTGGCGACAGCAGCGGATACAGGTTGTCCCACTGCTGCGCCCAGATGTTGCCCAGCAGATGCGCCGGGATCGGGCCCTTCTCGGGGACCACCGCTGCGCCGTACTTCTCGCGCAGCTTCCACCGCACATAGGCGTGGAGCTGCTCGTAGAGCGGCTTCACCTGTTCCCACAGCCGGTCGAGTTCGCGGGAGAATTCTTCGGGCGGCATGTCGTAGCCGCTGCGCCACAGCGCGCCCGTGTCGGCGAAGCCGAGCTCGCGCGCGCCCTTGTTGGTGATCTCTACGACGCGTGCAAAGTCTTTTTTCATCGGGGGAGCGATGGAGTGCCAGCCCTGCCACGCGTCCAACAACTGCTTCGGGTCGCGGCTGGTGGCCATGATGCGGGTGATCTCGTCGATGTTCAGGCACTTCTTCTCATCGCCGCCGGGGCAGTACTTGCCTTTGCCATAGGCCGACTCGAGCCCCGCCGCCAGTTTGGTCATCTCCGCCGCCTCGGCCGGGTCCGAGGGCGCGGGCAGCGTGATGGCCAGCTTCAGGAGCTTGAGCTTGCGTTGCAGGTCCGCGGGCAACGCCGCCTTGTCGTAGCGGGAAGCTTCTTTCGCCAGACGCACGCTGGCCGAGATGAGCCGCTCGTTCGCCTTTGCGGCAAGCGCTTCCGTGTCGAGCGTGATGTAGGTCGATTGCACCCAGGCGGCTTGCGACGCTTCATTGGAAAGCTGGAGCAGCTCGCTCTCCGCCTTGTCCAGAAACTGTCGCGCCTCTTCCACGGTGGGCGCGGTGCGGCAGCCGTACGCCGCCAGCACAAGGGCAAACACAAAGGTACGTTTCATGGATGACTCCAACCCGCCCAGTCTATCCGAGGAGGCGGTGAACCAGGAGCACGCACACGATCCCGGCAACGGAGGTGATCACTTTCATCACCGTCCATGTCCGCAACGTCTCCGGAACGGTCAAGCCGAAACACTGGTTCACCAGCCAGAAGCCCGCATCGTTGACATGCGACAGCGCCGTGCCCCCGGCGCACAGCGCCAGAAGCAGAATCTCCGGCGAGTAGCCCGGCAGCCCTTTGAACAGAGGCGCCACAATGCCCCCGGCGGTGATGATCGCCACCGTCGCCGACCCCTGCGCCACGCGCAATGCCAGCGCCACCATGTATGCCACCACCAGCGGCGACACCGCGCTCTCGGCCAGCAGCCGCCCGCCATAGGCGCCCGCCCCGCTGTCCACGATGATCTGCTTGAATGCGCCGCCGCCGCCGATGATCGCCAGCAGGCTGCCCAGCGGTTTCAGCGCTTCTTCCGCCAGCTTCAGCACGGCGTCGCGATTCAGTCCCCGGCGCAGGCCGAAGAAGACCATCGCCGCCATTGAAGCAATCATCAGCGCCGTGAACGGGTGCCCGAGAAACTGATACGCGGCCAGTCCCGCCGCCCGCGTCATTTCGGCAAAGCTCGAGGCAAAGATCAACGCCACCGGCAGCAGCAGCACCAGCGCCACCAGCATCGGATGCGGCGCGCCCTTCGCCTCCTGCGGCGGCGCGGCCAGCGGGGCCGAGGCGGGCACAGGCACATGCATCCGCCGCGCAATCCACAATCCGTAGCCCATGCCGCCCGCCAGCGCCATGGGGATCGCGAGAGCGGCGCCATACAGAATCGCCTTCCCCATGTCGGCGCCCAGCAATTGCGCCGCCGCCGCCGGCGCAGGATGCGGCGGCACCATCGCATGCGTTACCGTCAGCGCCGACGCCACCGGCAGCCCGAAATAGAGCAGGCTCTTCCCCGATTCGCGCGTCAGGCTGTACACCAGCGGAACCAGAATGATGAAGCCGACCTCGAAAAAGATCGGCAGGCCGATCAGGAACGCTGCGAAGAACACCGCCCACACCGCATGCCGCGGGCCGGTCTTTTCCAGCAGCCAGTCCGCCAACGCGCGCCCGCCGCCCGAGTGTTCCAGCAACCGCCCGATGACGGCGCCCAGCGAAACCACCACCGCGATGAACCCCAGCGCGTCGCCGAAGCCCGACTGCATCGATTTCAGGACACTCGCCGGCGCCATGCCTGAGCCAAGGCCGAGGGCCATGCTGACGAGCAGGAGCGAGAAGAACGCGTGGAGCTTGAGTACGAGGATCAGCAACAGCAGCAGGACCACCGCGCCGAGCGTGAGCGCGAGCAGCGCAGGGCCCTCGACCATGGCCCCGCCATTCTATCTCAACCGCGGCACAGCCATTCCCATCATGCCGACCCGCCCGTAAACCCGCGGCTGATGAAACGCGCCGCCGCGAACCACAAGCCGCCGCCCGGCCTCAGCAGGCTCGCCCGGCTGCCCGTAAAGGCAAGGGCGCCGCCGATGGCCGCACCCACCGGCGCCAGAACAAGAATCTGGTTCAGCTTGCCCAGCATCAGAGGCGGCAGGCATGACGCCAGCGCGCCCCATAGCACGCTGCGAAAAATGCCGATTTCGCCCGTTCGGCCGGACACTCCCGCCCAGTTGGCCAGCACGCCGAAGATGACGCCGGAGGCCAGCCCCAGCCACGTGAAGATCCTGGCGATCGCCTCGGGCTCGCCGGGATCAATGCTGCCCGGGTCCGCCAGCCCGACCATCACGAAGAACGCGGCCCAGAAGCCCGCCCACAACACGAACCACGCCGTCATCAGCCTCGCCGGCCCGAGCAGTCTCCTCTCCAGTGAAGGCATTGAGCACAGCCTAACGCATCCCGAACCGGCGGTCATGTGACGGGCGCGGAGTTGAACAGCGCGAGGGCGTTGGCCAGCCCGTGCCGTTCCGTCCACGTCTTCCGGCCCGAAGCCGTTTCCAGAATCAGCCGGAACATTTCCCACCCGGCTTGTTCCAACGTCAGGGACCCGGCGGCGACCCGTCCCGCGTCGAAATCGATCAGGTCCGGCCACCGCCGCGCCAGCGCTGTTCGCGTGCTCACTTTGATCACCGGGCACATCGCCAGCCCGTAAGGCGTCCCCTCGCCCGTCGTGAACACGTGCACGTTCATGCCGGCAGCCAGCTCCAGGGTTCCGCAGATGAAGTCGCTCGCCGGTCCAGCCAGGAACAGCAGACCTTTCTGCCTTGCGCGTTCTCCTGCCGGCACGACCCCGGCCAGCGGCATCGAGCCGGACTTCGCCACCGAGCCCAGCGCCTTCTCCACCACGTTCGCCAGCCCGCCGCGCTTGTTGCCCGGCGTGGGATTGGCGCTGCGGTCCGCGCCGCCCCGCGCCAGATAGGCGTCATACCAGCCGAATTCCCGCTTCAGATCTTCCACCGCCTGAGCGGACGCCGTGCGCGCCGCCAGCAGGTGCGCCGCGTCCCGCACTTCGGTAATTTCGCTGAAGATTACGGTGGCGCCGGCGCGCACCAGCAAGTCCGCCGCCACGCCCACTGCCGGATTCGCGGTGACGCCGCTGAACGCATCGCTGCCGCCGCACTGCAGGCCCACAATCAGATCCGAAGCCGGACACCACACGCGCCGCCGCGCATTCAGCCGTTCCAGCCGTTTCTCCGCAAGCTCCAGAATGCGCGCCGCCATGGACTCGAACGAGCCGAGATCCCCATCCTGCAGCCGCACCAGATACGGCTCCTCCGCCTGCAAACCCAGCCGCACCGGCTGCAGCTTCTCGCACCCCAGGCTCACGACGAGCACTTCGCCGCCGAGGTTCGGATTCAGAGCCAGGTTCCTCAACGTGCGAATCGGGATCTCCGCGCCCGGCGCATCGATGGCCACGCCGCAGCCGTAATTGTGCGTGAGCGCCACCACGCCATCGACGTTGCCGTAGCGCGGCAGCAGCTCGCGGCGGATGCGCTCTACCGCGTGCTCCACCACGCCTGCCACGCACTGCACGGTGGTCGTGATCCCCAGCACGTTCCGCGTGCCCGTGCTCCCGTCTGCGTTGCGGTAGCCTTCGAACCCAAAACCATCAAGAGGTTCCGGCGCAGCCGGCGCATGCTCCGGCGCGCGCAGCGCTTCCAGCGGCGGCGGCTCCGGCAGCTCCAGCAGCTCCTCGCGGACCCACGCGCCCGCTTCCAGATCCGCGACCGCGCGTCCAATCACGGCGCCATAGCGGATCACATCGCCTCCGCGCCGGATCGGCGCAAGCGCCACCTTGTGTCCGGCAGGCACAGGCTCGCGAAGCGAGACATCCCCTGCCAGGCGCGTGCCCGCGGCGAGCCCCGCTTCCGCCGCCACAATGGCCACATTGTCGCGCGCATGAACGCGGATCAGTTGCGCCCCGTGCATGATCCCAGCCTAGCCCGCCGGGCGCGCGGTTTCACACGCGCGGTCAGCGCCGCCGGTAGTGCACCTCGCTCTGTTCGCGCAGCCGCGCCGCCGCCGCTTCCGCGGTGATGTCCCGCTGCGGCATGGCAAGCAT
>Ga0272446_1003341_pt1 | contig 20369 bp, 13 predicted proteins | sample YNPCB0061_FD_194587 | JGI IMG/M metagenome (GOLD analysis project Ga0272446, IMG submission 194587) | Hot spring microbial mat communities from Yellowstone National Park, WY, United States - YNP-CB-006-1 | ecosystem: Environmental > Aquatic > Thermal springs > Hot (42-90C) > Sediment | place...
TTGCCTCCCCCCAAACCAGCCCCCCTCTGCCTACCTACGGCATCAATTTCATCGATAAACACTAAACAGGGAGCATTTTCCTTTGCCCTCGCAAATAGGTCCCGCACCCTGGAGGCTCCTACCCCCACAAACATTTCCACAAACTCTGAACCAGAGAGGGAAAAGAAGGGCACACCCGCCTCCCCAGCGATCGCTCTTGCCAGTAGGGTTTTGCCCGTGCCTGGTGGTCCCACCAACAATACGCCCTTGGGGATTTTAGCTCCCACCTTATCAAAGCGCTCTCTCTCTTTGAGGAAGCTCACCACTTCCTTTAGCTCTTCCTTGGCGGTTTCTACGCCGGCGACATCATCAAAAACTACGCCGGTCTTGGATTCAGGGGAGAAGCGGGCGCGGCTCCGTCCAAAATTGAGGGTCTGCATCGGACCTCCCGGCGCATTAGAAGCCCTTCTTAGCAAGATGATCAAAAACAAGACAAACAAAATCGGTAGACCGATCGTGACTAATAGTCTCCCCCCGGAGGCATTGGATTGGGGAGGCAGCACCGCAATATCTACCTTATTTTGGCGTAGAGTCTGAATCAGGGCACCGGCATTACCCCTTTGGGGCAGGTCTACCACCAGTTTTTTGCCGTCTTTTAGAGTCACCTTGGCTTCCTTGCCGTCATTGTCAATATCGATGGATTTAACCTGCTGGTCTTCTACTTTTTGCAAAAATTCACTATAGGTCAAATTCTCGGTTCTCTGGCTCGTTTGTGCCCTTACCGTCCCCCAGATTAAGCCCTGAGTCATTAAAGTTGTTATCAAGAACCACCGAAGACCTTTCACTGTGTTTGACTCCTAATCTATTGCTTCTAGTTTAATCCAACCGATCGGGATAATTGTAGGCTAAACTATCTAACACCTTATTTTGAAATGCTATGGCACCACGAAAGGCTATTCCTGTATTTTCGGGAGAGGATTTTCTCCAAGCTCTGACCTCCCATGACTATACTTTTCAGGTAGGGCAAATCGTCAAGGGGAAAGTATTTCAGGCGGATTCCAGGGGCTTTTATATTGATATTGGCGGTAAGTCCCCTGGTTTTTTACCGATGGAAGAAATTGTCATTGGCATGAATGATGTTTTAGAAGAAGTATTTGCGATCGGTTCGGAACATGAATTTTTGATCGTGCGAGACCAGGATGAAGATGGGGAAGTAAAGTTATCAGTCCGTCGTTTGTATGCCAAAAAAGCATGGCTTAATTTACAAGAATGGCTGGGGGAAAATAAGGTCTTTTCTGTCAAAATTTCTAGTGCCAATAAGGGGGGTTTAGTCGCCGAAGTGGAGGGGTTGCAGGGCTTTATTCCCCGTTCCCAGTTGGTAGAGCGCAATGAAATTGAAAAATTGGTGGGTCAGGTGCTGCCGGTTATGATTTTAGAGTTAGATGAAGACCGCAAGCGGATTATCCTCTCCCACAAACAGGCTGCCAAAACTAGCGCCCTGAACCAGTTAGGGGTGGGGCAGTTGGTGACAGGTACGGTCAGTGGGCTTCGTCCCTTTGGTGTTTTTGTCGATTTGGGGGGGGTGTCTGGGCTTTTGCATTGCAAGGAAATTAGCCAAAAACCGATCGGGGACCCGTCTCGTCTGTTTAAGCCGGGGGATCAGGTCAGGGTAGTGGTTACAGAAATTGATGAATCCCGGAATCGAATTGCTCTTTCGACCAAAATTTTAGAACTCCATCCAGGGGAGATGTTAGAACGCCATGAGCAAGTGTTTAGCGAGGCGGAAGAACGGTTAGAAAAAAATGTCAGCCAGCTCTGGGAAAAGCCTACTTCAAACTAAAGGCATGGGAATGGATGATGGGGTATTCTTTCCCTAGGGCATGGTGGAACCGATCGGTTATTGCTTTAATTTTATCGGGGGGAATAGCTTTCCATTCTTGATAGGATGCCCATTTTGCCACAATGATCAACCGATCGGGTTGGTCGATGCCCTGCCAAATTTCTTTCCCTAAAAAGGCGGGGTACTGACGCAAGAACTTGTCCCAAATTAACCGGTCCTGCTGAATAAATTCTGCCTGTTCTTGGAGGGGCACCCGGAATTCTAACCACTCGATCGCTCTTTCGGCAGATGCAATATCAGTCATGGGGAAAAACACCAAGTAAAGAATTAAACCAAGAGCATAAATAAATTTAGGCATCTATGACTACCATACCGATCGGGTGGGCAACACAGGTCAAAATAAATCCTTCTGCTACTTCTTCTGCTTCTAAGGCTTCTCGATCGTAGTCTTCAAACTTAACTTCCCCAGAAATTTTCCGCTTCTTACAGGTGCCACAGGTACCAACCCGGCAACTACTCCTAATCTTGACCCCCTCCTGTTCCGCTAAATCTAAAATTAGATCATCACTAGAGCAGAGAACCTCTTTACCTGACTTTTGAAACTTCACCATTGTCTGGGTACTACTCTCTTTAGCTCTAATCTCTACAGGTGCTGGATTCACCGCAACAGCTGCAGGCACACTTGGTTTAATATTAACAATTTGTTCAATTAAGCCCAGAGGTGTCTCGATCGTACTTGTGTTCTCTAAGGCAGTAGAAGGAGCGGGCTTGGGAGGAGGTGCTACCTTAGCCTTCTTCGGTCCACCAAAACTCTCTTCATGGTAGTTTGCCATCGGGTATCCCTCTGCCTGGAGTAGCTCTTTAGTGGCTGCCATAAATTCATCAGGACCACATACATAAACTGCCCGATCGGTAAAGTCAGGGGCAATCAAATGTAACATCTGGGCATTAAGCCTGCCCCTCAAGCCCGCCCAAGGGGAGCCTAAATTACTACGGGTAGTGGTAATAAATAAATGGAAGTTAGGAAAGCGGCTAGACATCCACTCTAATTCTTGGCGATAAATAATATCCTCCACCGATCGGGCAACATGAAAGAAAACAATATCTCGATCCAAAACCCGATCGGTGATCCAGCGGGACATCGCCATCATCGGGGTAATACCACTACCAGCCGAAATGAAGAATAGTTTAGTAGCAGGATGATCGGCACAAGTAAACTTACCCATTGGACCATCGATGACAATTTTATCCCCTACCTTGAGATGGTCATGCATCCAGTTAGAAACCAAGCCCGGCGGCAAACCAGGGGCACTACTAGGAACCCGTTTAATCGTAATTTCCAACGTATCGGGACGGCTAGGAGTAGAAGAAATAGAGTAGGAGCGGAGTACCTCTTGATTGTCGATTTGCAAATTTAAGGTAACAAACTGACCGGCTTTGTAATGAAATTGCTGGGCAGGGGCATTAAAGTAAAAGGTCTTAACATCATGGGTCTCTGGCACAATTCGCACACATTCCACTGTCAATTGCTTCCATTTATCTTCTTTCTTAGGCTTATCCTCTTTTTTAGTTTCCTCTAACGGGATTTGAGCAACCCCAGACTCCTCTAGCTGTAATAGATGGGAACCAATGATGACTGGCGCACCCACAGGCACCAAATAGGGAGAAAGGGGCATTAAGGCTGAGTCATTCAGTTTAGTCCCCCCCGAACTAGCTTGATCGGTGATGAAAAACTGCCCATCTTGCTTAGATAACTTGGCGTGGAATCTGCTCACATAGGGGTCTTCGAGGAAGACATCGGCAGTGTTAATACGACCGATCAGAAATTCATTTTTTTGTTCGTCCAAGGAAATAAAAGAGGTTTTCCCTGAGGGAATATGGGTTACTTTTAACTTAAGCATTACTGTTGATTTTCTCTAGGGTGGACTGTAATCTGCGACTAACCATAATTAGCATCTCACTGGCTAAATTGGAATCACAATTAATCATCTGTCGCAGTTCCTTCGCATCGATCGATAACACTTTAACAGTAGTTCTGGCAATTACGCTCGCACTACTGGGCAGATTGGTAAGCCCCCCCAGTTCCCCGATCGTTTCCCCGACATTGACCCTGCCAATCACACCCTTGGAAGGTACTACTACATCCGCTTCTCCTTCCGTGACAATTCTAATCTGGTGTACAGGTTGTCCTTGCTGACAAATAACCATATTAGGGCTAAATAGCTGGACAGAAGACTTTTCAGCCACCTTGAGCAGGCTGGGGATAGGGATGGCTTGAAATAGAGAACTCTGGGGAAGGTAAAGCAGTTTTGTCAATATGATCTCCCCGTTATCTGCCTGGCTTAGTTCATTGGTCATTCTTACCTCTAGGGTAATTTCTTCCCCCATGGTCAACCGCACTATGTCACTCGGCTGAAAATATTCCCTAGCATTGTAAACCTCCCGATCGCATATGTAGATAGCTGTAGCCTTACCACTATGGCGGATACTCAAGCCATATTCCGTCGCCGATAGGGTCGCATGATGGTCAGCAATGCGAGAGTCCCTCACCACAATGTCGTTGTTGGCAGCACTACCGATAGAAACAATTGGCTTAGAAAAAGACAGTTGGATTATTTCCCCTTTATTTTGTAGTTTTACCGCCATCTGTCTTTGGTTTTGGGTAAAGGCTTGGGGGGATTTAGTCTCCATGACTAGGGCTATTACCTCCCGCAAAATCGGAAACTGATAGCCTACTGTAACAAGTTCTTTGGCACTCTCTTGGGCAGTAGGTTTATCTAGGCTATTGAGGGCATATAAAATACCAGCCTGCAAGACCGGATTATTATCTTTGAGAGTCTTCAATAGTATGGGCACAAGGGTGCTTTCTCGATTTGTTGCTCCTACTAGGGTTTTTTCGGTGACCTTAGTTTCTGTCATGGAACTAAGGTCAACTAGGGTCTTAGGAGGACCCTCCGATGCAACTCCAAATAGGGAGGCAATACTGCTATCAGCTTTTTGCAGTTGGGCAAGCACTTTCTTATCAATCCGATCGGTCCAAGGAATTTCCACTTCTAAGCTATTAAGTACCTGATCCATTAATTGGGGTGCCCAATTTGTTAATCTCCCTGCTAAATCAATGGCTGTTTCGCTGGAGCCTAATACTTCTAAAATACTGAGGAATTTACAGAGCAGATTTTTAGCCCGATCGTAATTTAGTAGTTGTAAAAACCGATAAATCAAGTCCTCTTTTCTATGGGGCAAATTTCTGAGCGCCTGATCAAAAATACCATAATCAATATATTGCTCAATAATATTTGTTGCAGTTTTAACGAGACTGCTTTCTTGCCCTAATAACTTGGCTAATACCTCCTTATCTTCTTCTTCAGTAATTCGATATTCTTCTTTCAGAGCAGAAATTTGTTTGGCTTTATTCCTAATTGCTTCCCTGACCGGTAATCCCCCTTCTACTACATCCATAATTAAAAATTCAATATTACGGAAATAGGCATCAAGGCGCATTTGAGTTTCAATTCCACTCTGTCTGTTAGGATCAAGAAGAGAAGGGTCTTCAATGCCAATTTCATTGAGTAAAGCATAATGTTCATTAGAATCTATGCCTAATTCTTGGCGTAGGTCTTCTAATATAGCCAAGCTGTTGGCGCTATTTATTCTACCTTCTTCTAAGGTTTCTTGTAAAACCCCTCTATAGGCATTCAGGCGTTGCTCTTTATCTACTGCTGGTATCACTTTAGCTAATACAAATACTTCGTCTGGCTTTAGGTCTTCTACCTGGCGATTTAGGAATCGGGATATATTAATGCCTAGTTTATCTAATTGCCGCCTAAGTTTGTTAGCTACACTTTCCCGCTGATATTGTTCTTCACTCCTTCCCCAAGTTTGATAGAGCCATAAACCACTACATATTACTAAAAATCCGGTAATTAGCCTTTCAATTACTGGGGGCAAAAGTGCCAAGTTGGGACGGCTACCAAAGCTCCAAAAAATATTCCAAGCAACTACGGTACTTAAGGTAAACATATTGTGACGTATTTGGGATAAAGACAATTGTTTACCTGTTTTACGCAGATATAATTTGTAACAATGCTCTAGTAATTCACCAATTAGATAGGTACCCAAACAAAATGCTCCAAGGGTGAGGGGACAAGCAATTAATTTAGGAATAGGTATCGCTTGACCGTTAATATAAAATCCTGGACTAAACAAACTAGCAATTTGGGTTTCTTCGTGAGTCCAGGCACCAGAATAGTAATACTTCCAATTGCCAGCATAAAGAAAGTAATAAAAGTAAAAACTAATTACTAAACCAACATAACCATAATACAGTAACTTTTGATCATGGCTGGTGATTTTTTCCCAATAACTCCGCTCGGAATCAATATCTATACAAGGAGATTGACAACTGACACAAGCACTTTTCTCCTGTCCACTTTTATCAACTTCTCTGCACATTGATTGGGTAATTCCTAAGCGGTTTTGCCCCAAGTGAGCATGGCTATCTAGTAGCCCCCTTGGTCCTGTATAAACCATCTGTACTGGTGCCATAGGGCAAAAATATTGACACCAACTTTTACCGGCAAATAAATAGCCGACTGTAATTGCTGCCCCGATCGTGAATAATAAAAATATGCCTAGTGCCAACCGATCGGAGTTAACAAACAATATTCTTAAATTTAAGCCAATAAAAAATAAGCCAAATTGCAAATACAAATAATTTCTTCCCAGCCAAGAATTCTTATCAACAATTACTAGCTCAGTTCTCTCCCTACCGCTTTCAGTTTTTATTTTTTTCTTCCTTTGAATACCCAAGGCACGGGGAATTTGTGAAAAAAAGGATAAAGGACAGATTCGCCGCCATAATTCATGTCCAAAAATATGAATAATAACTAACCCGATCGGGACTATCACTGCCCAAAAAATTCTCGCTCCCATGCCGTAGGGTTGCTCCTCTAGGCACTTCCCTTGCACCATAACGCAGGTACTGGGATCAGGGGTAAACCTCTGGAATGATTGCCAATCTACTCCCAGAGAGGGCACAGATGATTCTGCCAATTGGGCAGGCTCTGGTAAATGAAAAGGACTAGCCAAGTTGTTTGGATCCGTCAGGAGGGGAGAAATCGGATCGAAAAATAGCGAAGTGATGAGGGTTAGCCAACCGATCGCTAATAACCACTTGATCAGGTGCATCCTTTTTTCTGGCAATCGAGCTAGCATCTTAGTTTAATCTCCACCCAAATTTCAAAACAAAAGTCTTAGCAACGAAATATACCATAGATACCATAGCTAGTTAATTTAGTTGATTTGTGATCAGAAGAAAGTAAGTTAAGATTTATTAAAACGTTACTATAAATTGGCTTATTTTTTACAAATTTGACTATATGTTTATCTACAGATTGCAACTTTAGTTGTAACTTTGAGCACTTATTTATCTATAGAGAGGTCAGTTACTATGTCTAATCATTTTGAGGCAAGACTATGAGAAATAAAAAGCTTCTGAGTGTTTTATCCATATTGTTAGTAGCGATCGTTGTTGCTGTGTTTTCCACATCAGCGCAACTAGCTTCTAAGGGACCGGGGGATGCCTTTTTCCTCTCCCTGCGCGTTGCAGAAACTAGGGGGGATGGTAACCATGTCTCCGGCATTTTTGATGTGCTTCCTCCTCCACCTGGACAGGCTTTGGAGCCGATCAAACGCCCCAATCGTCAAGAATACGGCAACAAGCGGGCTGCCACTCCAGCCGATGCCAACTTAACACCAACCACTCTCCCCTTTGCTGACATTGATACAATTCTTTTTCCTGGTAGCTTTGATACAGCGGACAAGAGGGCACAATTATTGGAAGGTTTTGATCTATCTGCCCGTCCCCATACCGTAGCAGAAGGGGTGGGACCAGTTTTTAACACTACCCGTTGTGTGGATTGCCACTTAAATAGTTCTAAGGATGTATTACCAGGGACAAATTTAACCCAGTTTGATTCGATGGCTGGTCGGGCTAACCGCTCTAGTCCTACTAACTTTAAGTTAGCTACATTATTTAATGCTGAGGGTGTGAGGGTAGGAGTATCCCTAGATAATCCCGATGCCCTCAATAATTCAGGAGATACATTTACTTTTACCAACTTTCAGGACTACAACCCTGACCTCCATGTTACTGACCCCCTCGACGGCAGTGGAGTACCTAATGTTTTAAATGCATCCGGGAATCCTGTTACACCATTCAACCAAAATTTTGGTGGATTTGTCCAACACCGCCGGGCAATTACTGGGTGTTTACCGGATGCTTTGCCTACAGTAGTGGAGGACTTAAACTTAGTGGGAATTGAGCCAGAAACTGGTTTAAGTGGTCTAGGGTTTAAGCGGGCTGTGGCTGAATTTAATGGTCCTCCCTACATTGGGCGGGGCTTAATGGAAGCGATCCCTACGGTAGATATTATTAACGCCCAAGACCCCAGAGATGTAAGAAAGTTGGCTTCTTCCCTGGATAACCCTAATATATTTGCTTGTACTGGAGATTGCGTTGCCGGCAGGGCTAACCCGATCGCTCGCACCTTCAACCCCAATACGGGCACAGGTTTTGCCGGGGGCGTTGGTCGCTTTGGTCTAAGGGCAAATGGCACGGAATTACTCCAATTTGTGGTTGGTGGCACCCAGGGGGGGATGAGCATGAGTTCATTGATTAACCCCACTGAACAACCCTTTAGGTTCGGCGCAAATCGGAATCCGAATTGTCAAGACCCAGTCCCTGAGCCAGCACCAGGTAGTCTTCCTGGGGCTGACGATCCTAAGCCCAGTCGGTTTGAGTTGTCCCTAGCTACGCTCTACAGCACCCGCAATTTTATGCGTCTGATCGCTCCACCAGAATTTGGTCAACCCCTGTTAAATGTCCTCAACTCTCCCAATCCGGAAGCGCCCCAACCAGCGGGCACGATCGATGCTCAGGTACAGCGGGGTGCGCGCCTGTTTGGCATAGATTTAGTGGCTTTTGCCAATCGAATGATCCCGGGCAAGTTTCCAGCCGGCGGGGATAATCGAGACCCCAATGCTATCAATCGGGGAGATGTACAGGTAGGTTGCGTAGCTTGTCACATCCCCATACAGAGGACTGGTAGAGCACCCGCCCTCGATCGGGATTTTGCCTTGGTCGGTCAACAACTCAGCTTTAAGTGGGCACCCATTTTTTCCGATCTGTTGCTCCACCGCGTTCCTAGCATTGATGCAGAGCGCAATGCTTCCACACCTAGAGACCCTCTAGTAATTACTCGGTTAGCTTCCGATGGTGTTCTCTATGAAACCCTAGACATACCCCGTAACCTTGCCCAAGATGCCTTTCAAGCCCAAAATCCCACTCAGGGTAGGAACCCTAATCGCAGTCTGCCTGGCATACCGGAGGGTCGTCCTGCCTTTGGGGATGAATTTAGAACAACACCCTTGATGGGTATGGGTCGCATTGGACCTCCCTATCTCCACGATGGTAGAGCTTTTCTGAGCAAGATCACAGTTAACGACAAACCGGCAGGCACTGTCTTCAGTAACAGCCAGGTTACGAATGCGCCTTTAGTGGTGCGTTCTTTGGATGATGCAATTCGAGCAACGATCGAACTCCACGACCTGCCTGCACCTGATGATAGCAGGACTCCTAGAGTTGCAGGGGCTGGTTGCCCTGTACCCCAGCCAGGGGCAGTGTTGAATGTTTCCTATACTGGTAATCCAGCGAATGTGATCTGTCCTCCCTACACTAGCCCTCTTTCTACTACTCATCGGAGTGATGCCCGTGAGGTCATCCGCCGTTATCGGAGTTTGAGTCCCAGTGATCAACAGGCAATGATCGAATTCCTCAAGCAACTTTAGTTGTAGTCTAATCCCTTTAGCTTAGTTCCCTGCTCCTTTGAGTGGGGAATTTTCAATATTAAGTCTAGTTATCTGTCAAGCCAAAAGGTGCAAATTTGAGAGATATTTCCTAATTCAAATGAAAAATGTATAACCGAAAGACTCTAGTTTTTATCAGGTAGTAACAATCACACTGGGTAATAATAGATGAATAATTAACTGTAAACCGATATTCTAAAGAGCAATCAAGTCGGTATATTTAGCAATCATGTCATCTTTGGTGAGGCTATCCCGATCGGATTCGGGTGTCCAGAGTAACTCTACGGTGAGAAGGTAGGTAGCAGTAATAGCCAAGCAAGCGGTGAGAGCTTTTTCTACATCTTCTCTGGTTTTTATGGGTTGGAATAGGGGTTTGTCATGTTCTGTACCGATTAAAAGAGTAACAATGATAAATTCTGGGACTTCTTCATTGTTTTGGTAGTCTTTTTTGATCATTCTTTGGTTGGCAACCCGTGAGAAAGTCTCTACACTAAATTTCATACGCTCTTCGGTAGATAGTGCATCAAATTTTTCCATCGCAACAGAACGATCGAGAGCCTCAGACTTGCCCAATGCGTAACACCAGGCATCTCTATTCCGTTGTAAGATGATAAGAGATTCCCTTAAAAAATGACGCAATCCTTCTTTTGTGTTGAAGTCGGCAGTTTCTGACAACTGACGAATTTCGTTTTGCACCGATCGGGCTGTAGCATAGAGAGCAATTTGAATCTTACTGACAGTTACTCGATCGTTGCTTACATCTCTTGGTAATACTTGATTAGTTTCTTCAGTTCCTCCCAATAATAGGGTCTGTAATATTCGGGGATTGGCTGCTGAAATTCCCCCTAGCATTATTAAAAGAACAATAATAATGATTGCTTCTGTTCCCCCTAAGTTTACAGGTTCAGAGGAATCAAATTGGTTATCTTCTCTGAAAGTGGTTGAATTATTTCTCGATGGACTGGGACTACTACGATCGGAAGGACTATTCGATGGTTTACTGCGATTGAAAGACCCGCCCCCCGATCGCCCTCCAGACTGAGCCATCACAGAAGTCGGGAGCAGGCACAAAAGTAATAACAAAATACCGATCGTTGTCTTTGCCATAGGACTGCCTCGGGAAACTAATAATAATATACTTCATAAGTTTCTGGGTAGCAATTATGAAAAGTTTTGGTTAGAGTGTAATGAATGGTTATTGATCACTCGATCGGTAACAAAAAAGATTTTTTACTGCAATCCTCACTAACCAAAATAAAAATAACTAACCCAACTAACTTACTCATTCTGATAAAAATTGTTCTAAACTTTCGACCGCTTCTCTAAGGTCTTTTTTGATTTGATCTGGTTGTTGTAAAGATAATTGATATTCATTACGAATACCGGACAAAATACCGATCGTGCTTACTCTATATCTTTTGCCGGCAATAATATCTGCTTCTGTATCTCCTACTATCCATTGAAAATCAACGATCGGTAAGGTAGCAATCGCTTTTTCCATCAGTTTAGGTTTGTCTTTCGTATCTCCGGTCTTTTGATAGTCATTCGGCAGACAAAAAATCCGATCGTTAGGGAAAAAACGATCTAACTTAAATTCTTCTAAAACTGGACATAGTTCTCTTTGTCGTCGCATTGTCATTATTGCTAGATCAAAATCATAATTTTGTAGTTTCTCTAAGGCACTAATGGCAAAGTCATGTAACCGATCGTATTTGAAGTAGGGTTCAGTATGGACGGTTATCCTTCTTAGATGAGCAAACTCTTCTGCCTGCCCTGGCAGGGTTAAACCGGACTCCCAGCCAATCTTCCATTCCGGTACTTGGGCACGCTTTGCTGACCAAAATTCGGTCTTATTCATCATAACGATCGGTTGATGTGCCAAACGCACTTGTTGCAAGCAAAAAAGATAAACCTGATAATACCGTTCTGATACATCCATCAATGGACCATCAAAGTCGGTAAACAAACGTTTAGAACTCTTCATTGTCTATTTCGTCTTCATCGTCTTCATCTTTACTGGACTTTGTCACAGAAATAACGGCACCTTCACTGATCTTCTGCCTAACTAGGTCTTCAATTTCCTGGCTTACCTCTGGATTGTTTTCTAGGTATTGAATCGCCTTATCTCTTCCCTGGGCTACATTTTCTCCTTTGTAACTATACCAAGCTCCTTTACGATTCATGATCTTTAACTCTTCTGCTAGGTCTAAGATACAACCTTTGGTTGAAATGCCTCTGCCAAAAATGATGTCGAACTCCGCCAGACGAAAGGGAGGAGCGACCTTATTTTTGGCTACCTTTACCCTGGCTCGAATACCGAATTCTTCATTCCCTTTTTTGAGGGTTTCTTTGCGCCGGATGTCTAAGCGCACGGAGGCATAGAACTTTAGGGCGGTGCCCCCTGTGGTGGTTTCGTTGGGACCATAACCCATCCCGCCGATTTTTTGGCGTAACTGGTTCAAAAAGACAAGAGTACAGTTGGAATGAGCAATATTACCGGTAATTTTTCGTAAAGCCTGGCTCATCAATCTTGCCTGTAAGCCCATGTGGGAATCTCCCATCTCTCCTTCAATCTCTGCCCGGGGCACTAGAGCGGCAACGGAATCTACGGCAATTATATCTACCGCCATCGATCGGACTAATTGATCGACAATTTCCAGAGCCATTTCGCCGTTGTCGGGCTGGGAGATGAGCAGGTTATCTACATCGACCCCTAGACGCTTGGCATAAACTGGGTCAAGGGCGTGTTCGGCATCAACAAAGGCTGCGGTACCGCCCTGGCGTTGCACTTCAGCGATGGCATGGAGAACCAGGGTAGTTTTGCCGGAGCTTTCTGGTCCATAGATTTCCACAATTCTGCCCTTCGGGTAGCCCCCCCCCAAAGCCAGGTCTAGGGTCATGGCACCACTGGGGATGGTTTCGACAATCATCTTTTCCGCATCCCCTAAGCGCATGATTGAGCCTTTGCCAAACTCCTTTTCAATCTTTTCTAGGGCATTACTCAGGGCTTTTTGCCGATCGGTGGGTTCTTGTTCTTTCCGACCAACTGTGGTTTTAGATACAGGACGTGCCATAAACTCATGAGAAATAGTCTATAAATTCTCTCATATAGGCTAAAATTCTCCTACTATTTCTGGTATGGGTATGGCTAATCTCAAGGTTTTCTTGGAGTCCTGCACTGATTTGGGTCTGGTGCGTTTAATTTGCACTAACGGCGGTGCGGTCTTAGAAGTAAGGACAGTAATCCAAAAACTATATTATGCCGAACTGCCCAAGGGGAAATACGCCAATATGCACACAGAAGATTTTGAATTTCATTTGAACATCGATCGGATTAAATCAGTTAAATTTGAGCAGGGGGAGGCAAAGCGGGGTAACTTTTCCACCTATGCTATACGTTTGTTAAACGAACAAAATGAACCGGATTTGAGTATTTTTTTACAGTGGGGCAAACCAGGGGAATATGCACCAGGTCAAATTGAGCATTGGGAACAATTAAAAGCAGAATATGGGGAGGTCTGGACACCAGAAGTATTAACAGAAATTTAATTTAGTCATTGTTACTTAGACAAAATCTAGCAATTCTAATGTCTGGGTTTGAAGTTTTAGATGAAGCACTATTCTTAAATAGAAATTATTGTCCAGTGTGATTCAGTGATGGACACTAACATTGGTTATTCATGAATCACGTTTTCTTACTTGTACCTTTTTAATTTGAATCGGGCAATAACCTAATTATTGATCAATTAAATTTGTAGAGAATCGATCGTTGATTTTAAGGCGGCTGTAATATAGTCCGATCGGGAAACTGTCACAATGAACAAATCACAGCAAGAAATGCTACTTAAAATTTAGTTGTAGTCTATAAAACTAAGCAATGAAACCGATCGTTTACCAAAAGGATACTAACGCTTGGATATTCCAGGTATGGATTTCTTTTATCATTTCTGTTGCTACTACCTCCGTTAGTATTGTTTATTTACCTGTCGATAATTGGGTGAAAAGTTATATGGCAATGGGTTATTTGTTTTCCCTTAGTTCCGCTTTTACCCTAGCCAAAACCATTAGGGACAATCAGGAAGCAAGCCGCCTGACTGCCCGGATTGATGAAGCCAGAGTAGAAAAAATTCTGGCGGAACATCACCCCCTTATTTAGCTGCTTTGAGGGACAAAAATAGGTCTAGTTTGGACTGCTGGCTAGTGGGTTGGGAATAATAGGTCATCGCTACTCCGTTAATGCTAGAAACTACAGCATTGCTTGTGTCTGCTTGCTCTTTGGGGAGACGGGCTAAAAATTCCTTGGAGTATATTGACCACATCTTGGCTAAATTTAGGTAGAAGTAGCCTTGATTTTGCTTGTCTAAACTGCCAGCGATCCTCTTGAAGTCGGGGCTGTCGGCAAGGGAGTTGGTCTGTTTGGTTGCCATGACTTTGCCAAGGGGACCCATAGCGACAAAAAAGGCATCGGGCTGATGCCAGCCATGACTGAGAAGCCCGCCTGGAGTTACGGGGGATGTCCATTCCTGTACCTTTACGCCTTCAATTTCTGTTGCCTGGACTGACACGGGGAAGGGGAATTCCTTGGTCAGGTCATCAACTTTGCCTAGTGCGGCTTCGGCTGCCTTCCGATCGGATGTTTGAATGACGGCGGCTAGACCCGATCGGGTTTGTTTTAAGATTCCCTCCTCCGATGGAATTAGCCCCAGGGCTAGTTCACCATCCATCCAAGCAATGATGTCCTGGTCAAGATCGAGCTTAAAACTCTCCTTAAAGACCTTGCGAATTTGGTCTATACCTTCCTGTTGGGTTGGTTCGGTCTTAGCCTGCTCTAGGATGTTCTGCCAGGTCTGCTTAAAGTTGAATCCGCTAAATAGGAAATAGGTATCAGCGGGAAACTGACTGATTACTTTGCCAGGGGCGGGCTGGAAGGGGGTAGCCTTGGCACCCAACTTCACGATCGTTTGGAGCCTAAGCCCGGTATCCTCTACTCCTAAGCCAATTACTAATGCCTCGGCTTGGTCTTGCACCCTCTGCAAAAGGGGCTGGGATAGTTGGGGGGTGGTACTATTACGATCGAGTTGTGCCAAAGCATCCTTCAGATCGGGAATATAAAACTGGAAGAGGGGCTGGGATAGAGTGGTCTTCAATTCCGGCAAGGGGAAGGATTCGCCTCCCTGGAATGTATCGATCGATTGCTCTAGGGCGGGTCGGCTCCCAGCTAAAACAAGATACCGATCGATGAAGGCACCGGCGGTTTCCGTTGTTTCAAAAACCTTGATGCCCTTGTATTCTGACTCCTTGGGTGGGGCACTCAACTTGGGGTTCACCTTTGTGGTCAAAAATTGCTCCGCCTTGCCCCTGTCCTTCACGCCAATCACAGCCACAAAGTTGCCCTTGAAACCATCGGGCTTAGGGGGCTGGGGTGGTATTTCTAATTGGGGAGGGGATGATTCCCCTTGGGTAAACCTGACTCTACTGCCCAGACTAGCTTGGGGCTTGCCATCCGGTAAAAAACCAATGAACACCTCTCCCATCCAGGGCTGTATATCCTTGGCAAAGTCTACCTCTGGGGGAAGTAGCTCCTGGCTTGAGTCCTGGACTAATTTTTTGATCTCCTCGGACTGGAACCGATCGAGGGACTGCCAAGCCTTCAGATTACTGGAAATGGCTACACCAGCTACGGCTACCTTGGGTACTAACTTAGCATTGCCCGTAATCCCCTCCAGAGCCGATCGTTGCTGTTGTTGATAATAGTAGTAGGCTCCATACCCACCGGCAGCTAGGATTAGTACCCCCCCGATCGGGAGGAGCAGATTAGGTTTGCGATCAGACATATTCATCCTCCTCTAGGTCGTTAAAAGTCGAAGAATCATCTAGAAATTCATCTTGCAATCGTTCCAAGGAATAATTACGCGCCGTGTTGTCGTCGATGACGAGGTCATCACCCACCATATCATCTAACAGAACGGCGTTGTCTCGGTGATTATCCTCACTATTGTTTTCGTAGGCATTGAAGCCAGTCCCTGCCGGGATCAACCGCCCGATAATCACATTTTCCTTTAACCCCCTCAGCCAGTCGGATTTACCCTCGATGGCAGCTTCTGTCAATACCCTGGTAGTCTCTTGGAAACTTGCCGCCGAAATAAAGCTGTCGGTATTCAGACTCGCCTTGGTTATCCCCATTAAAACCGGGCTATACTCGGCGGGGGCACGGTTAGTGATAATCATCGCCTCGTTGATCTGCTTGACTTGGGTAATATCGACTAACTCTCCCTGGAGCCTGGTAGTTTCGCCGCCCTCCTCAATTCGCACCTTGGAAGTCATTTGTTTGACTACCACCTCAATATGTTTATCGGAAATATCTACCCCCTGGGACTGATAGACGGACTGCACTTCGTTTACCAAGAATTCTTGCACCCGCTGGAAACTCTCCCTGGCGGCTTCGTAGTTGATCAGGCACCGGCGGGCTATTTCAATTTCCTCTTCCGTCCGATCGGTCAGGAAGTCGGCTAATTCTGCCATTTTCTTGTCTGCTAGGGCAATGATGAGGGGGTCTTCTTTGTAGGCGGCAAAAAAGATGTCCACAATGTCGTGGGGATTGGCAGGACCATCGGTTAGGCGGGCGGCTGCCTTGACTTCCTCCCCATCTACCACAACTAGGCTCTGCCCCACCCCGATCGGGTATTCGTCTGGCACCATACCATCTGGGGTATTGATCCGGATAGCAACCACTTCATCCCCGTCATAGACCATTTCGACGACCCCGCCCCGCTGTGCCAAAATTGCCATCTCCTTTGGCTTTCGGGCTTCGAGGAGTTCTTCAATCCGTGGTAGCCCCTGGATAATGTCTCCCGTTTTTGCCCGCTCAAATACCAGGAGGGCTAGGTTATCCCCCCTTTGCACCAGGTCAGAATTCTGGACTTGCAGGACTGCCCCTGGAGAAACCAGGTAGGGTCTGCCCTTACGCAAAATCACCCGATCGGTTTCCACCGTAATTACTTGACCCGATATAGGAGAAACTTCCTTGGCACCAATGGGGTCCCCTGGACGGACTAAATCCCCTGGCTGGACTTTGGGTTCCTTGCACTCCACTACCACACTAGCACTATCGGGCATAATCAATAGCCGGCGGACTGCTTCCCCTTCCTGTTTAATCCCCCTGACCGTACCCTTCTGCCTTGCCAGAATTTCCGATCGGGCGACTACCGCCTTGGGTTCGATATGATCCCCGTCCTTGACTAACAGACGGGTTTTGATTGTATTTTCCGTAGTCTCATCTTCTGTATCTTCCTGGCGGATTGCCAGGGATTCCAAAATCACCAACCGGAGCCTCAGGTTGTCGGGGTCTGTATCATCAAATTCAATATCCGCCCCTAGTTGGGGTGCATTACTATCAATCTCTAAAATTAACTGAGTCCGTAACAACTCCAAGCCCTCGATCGATTTGATCCGCTCCCCGTCTCGGTAGGAAATACGTTGCACTGCCCTTAAGCCGATCGAGTGCCCCGACTGATGGGCAGATTCCTGACTGGGCACATCTGGGGTATCGGGGACAGGGAATTCCTGCACCGGGCGTAGCAGTAGGGCGGGACCTTCCGCCGTTTCGACAAATTCAACATAGCGCAATTCCTGAGCGACGATGCCGGGCATCACTTCCATACCAGGGTAGGCAAGAGTGTCATGTTTTTGTTCTGCCAATTCCAGGTCATCGATCATATACATATCCCCTGGCTTGATCACCAATTCCCGGAGGATGTCGTCCCTTTGTTTGACTTCGACAATACCGCTACTCTGACAGAACATATCTTTCACAACTTCCGTGCCAGCTTCGACATATTGTCCGTCTTCCACCATTAACAAAGAAATGTCCTTGTTGATGTCTTGGGCTTCTTCCGGTATCCAGAGGATTGTCCCTCCTTTAACTACCTCAAAACCCTGTTTAAGACTCCTTCCCCTACGGGCAACTTCAATGCCAGAATATTTGATAATACCGCCGGTCTGGGTCTTGTAGGTATCGTCAATCAACTCGGCGATCACTTGGTTGTTAGATACCTTTGTTCCAGGGGTTGCCATGAGGGAAAAGCGTTGCCCGTTGGCGGTTTCCAGGGTGTAATGGCGCTGTCCCTGGAAATGTTCTTCCTGGATGCGGGCTTGGTCTAAAACGACAGAGGCAGTAATAATTTCTACTTCTAGGACGTTGCGATGGATTGAGGGATTGAGGCGCACGATGCCTCCATGTTCGGACACAAATTTGGTAACGGTTAAAACGCTGTCAACATCTACTTGGTCATTATTTTTCACGATCGGTTCGGCACCAGGAGGCAGGTTATACACCTCTCCAGCTAACACCCACAACAAACCGCCCTGGGCTGCAACATAACTGGTGTTACCCTGTCTGTCTTTTTTCTCTTCCGGCACTAAACGATCGAATAAAACTTCACCAGCCACGTCTGTATTGAGGTCTTTGGTCGCTTTTTCAACGGTCTTACGGGCAGCCCTACCCCCAGCCGGAATTTCAGCAATCAAAGTATCTTTCTTGATCTTGTCTCCGTCTTTCACAAATAACAAAGAACCTTGAACAACGATAAAACGGTCTTCTTGGTCTTTATTGGAAAGAACGATTTCTGTTTCTCCCTTGTCTTCCACAATTAAGGCATCATCACCGTGGCGGGTACGCATCGGACGGAGTTTTAGCTTTTTCGGCAATTTGACGGTGCCATCAAAGGCTGCCCGTTTTTGTTGGGCAACTTCCCCGGTCACTACACCCCCCGTGTGGAAGGTACGCATGGTTAGCTGGGTGCCAGGCTCCCCGATCGATTGGGCAGCAATAATACCTACCGCTTCCCCTACATCTACGAGGTGGTTGTGGGCTAAACTCCAGCCATAACAGAACTGACAAACCGACCGGGTGGAATCACAGGTCAAAGCCGACCGGACAATCACTTCTTCCACTCCTTTTTTGTCTAACAATTTAGAAAGTTCGTCATTGATGTCTTGATTGCGGTGGGCACCAGGCAAAATCAACCTAACGGGGATAGTGTCAAAGGCTTCTTTCAACTGTTGGGATGCTGCTGCCGTCAATACCCAGAATCTCTCCCTAGTCTGACTGCCCGTATTTTGATCGACCTTTAACTCTTCAATTTCATCTTCCGGCGCAAAGATCGTAAGCGCCACCTCCCGATCGATTAAGCGGGCTGGCATCGCCCATTTACGGTCATCTTCGGGGGCAATCGGTAGACTAATTTCCGTCTCTTTTACGGTCGGATCGAGGACATCCCTCGCTAAAACCCGACCAAACAAACGATCGGAGAGTTTTACAATCACCCGATCGCCGTCCCGCATTGCCCTTAGCGGAATCCCCCTAATCGTGCCGCAGTCTACTTCCCGGATAATCACATCTTGGGAAACATCGACCAATCTTCTAGTCAAATAACCAGAATCTGCCGTCCGTAATGCCGTATCTACCAGACCTTTGCGGGCACCGTAGGAAGAAATGATGTATTCTGTCACCGTCAGACCTTCCCGGAAATTCGTCTTGATGGGCAGGTCGATAATTTCGCCGCTGGGATTTGCCATCAAGCCCCGCATCCCTACTAGCTGGCGCACTTGAGAGACATTACCCCGCGCCCCAGAAGTAGACATCATGTAAACAGAATTAAGAGGGTTATTCGTTTTGAAGTTTCGCATCACCTGGTTTTTCAGTTCTTCATTCGTAATGTTCCAAGTGTCGATTACCTTTTGGAAGCGTTCAACTTCCGTGATTTCCCCCCTAGCATAGCGTTGTTTAGTCTGTTCAATCTTTGCTTCTGCATCTGCCAAGAGTTCCCGTTTGATAGGCGGTACTTCCAAGTCATCAACACTGATCGAAATACCAGACTGGGTAGCATAGCGGAAACCTAAATTTTTTAGTTGGTCTGCCATCTCTGCCGATCGGGAAGTGCCATACTTCGTAAAGGCTTTGGCGATTAAGTTGCGGAGGTCTTTTTTGCCGACAATGTGATTGATATAGGGTAGGTTGGTTTCCATGTTTTATGCCTCTAAAGATAGTGAAATTGATTACAAAACAAAAAAGAAGTCGAACTAACAAACAACGATCGTTTTCATTCTGTCCCTCCTTTTAACAACTCTTTTGCCGTTAACTCTAATTTGCCCAACAACAAAGAAACGATCGGTTGATCTTCTTTGTAAATCTGTTCTTGATATGAATCATCTTTCGAATGTAAAACCGTTACTTTCTGCAAGATCGGATCAATGATCCAATATTCTGGAATGCCCCTAGCACAATATTCCGATCGTTTGTCTTCATAATCTCGCTTTGCCTGATTAGGACTAACAACTTCTACGACTAAATCAGGGGCAGGCATATCTAGGGTAACTAACGATCGTTTTGCACCTTCCATCGCTTTAACTAATTCTTCCGAAAAAACAACAAGGTCAGGAATACGCACATTAGTAGTTTTACCGAGAACGACAATCTCGGTTTTCATTCTAATTTTATAGTAGGGTAAGCCACTGCGAATAAAATAAGCGAATAAGAAAGATGCAATCCGACAGTTAATCTCACTTTCTGATGGCATTTGAATTAGTTCTCCATCTTCTAATTCATAGAGATAGTCGGTGTTATCGTCATAACTAAGAAACTCCTCAAAGGTCAACTTCGGTTTAACGATCGTTTTCATTCTTC
>Ga0272446_1003342_pt1 | contig 20366 bp, 13 predicted proteins | sample YNPCB0061_FD_194587 | JGI IMG/M metagenome (GOLD analysis project Ga0272446, IMG submission 194587) | Hot spring microbial mat communities from Yellowstone National Park, WY, United States - YNP-CB-006-1 | ecosystem: Environmental > Aquatic > Thermal springs > Hot (42-90C) > Sediment | place...
TCCAACGTGCATAAATGATTCCCCCAACTAGGGCCCCAATGAGGCCACCATGATAACTCAATCCTGAAAAACCAAAATGCCCATCACGAAAGGGCCAAAATATCATCCATGGATTGCGCCAATAATAGCCTTCAGGATCGTAACCTAACGTCCCCAAAATACGTGCACCAATTAATAAACTAATAATGACAAATGTGAAAAAATTACTTGTCTCTTCTTTAGTGATATTTAAGCCTCGTTTCTTAACTTGGTAACGAAACAATAAATAGGTTATTCCAAACGCCACTAAGTACATCAAAGCATACCATCGAATCGGTAAACCAGGAATAATTTCTGGTTTCAACCAACTCGGATAATCGATATATAACATCACAGTGGAGCCTCCTCAATTTTACCTGACATAACATTAAACGTTATTCGTATCGCTTCCTTTTTATCTGTAGCTTCAAAAACACGTCCGTGACTTTCAATCAGAACACCGGGAAAAAGGGTTCCTCGAATCACAACTTCTGATGGAAAGTGAGCTTCAAACTTATCACGTAAAAAAATCAGTTTTCTCCCGTGTTTTTCCAGAAGCTTCATCAAAACAACCTTCTTTTTTCGAACTGCATCCAATTCTCGACGATAAGCTGGTGAAGAATACTTTAACATAAGCCGATCCATTGTTACAATCGCCTGACGTATCTTTTCAATTTCCTTTTCTTCAACGATGATTTGATCTTCAACCAAATAATCCTGACCAAATGAAATGACTGTTTCTTTTTTAGAAGGATGACCAAGGTTGTAAACATCTAAACCAAATTTGGATTTAATTTTTCCTCCAGCAATTGTCCCTTCCTTTTTCTTCTGAACCACCCTTGAATTGCACTTAAAAATACAATTTAAAGCACTTTGCTGAATGATAGTATCACCAACACTTAATAGATTTGTCTTTTCTACGATGTTTACGGAAATATGTTTTTTTGAACTCAAGACAGATTTTCCATCACCAGAAACTTTACCTCCAATTATCACATTGTTTCCTGAAAGTAAACTTGAACCAACATCGCCACTTACCTTGATATCTCCACCCGAATAAATAGCAACACCCGATTCGACATCTCCTTCTACCAAAATATCTCCGGAAAACTTATAAACCCCTTTAGTTTTTTTTGCGCCACCGTGTAATATCAATTTGTCTTTTAATTCTATTTTCGTACCATTAAAAATGACTTCACCGCTTTTTTCGGCAACAAGACTTACCATATCTGAATCCGGGCGTGGCTTTGTTACAATATATTGTCCCAGCTTTAAATCTTGAATTTCATCTTGAGAGCAAGGAATAACATTTCCAAGAATGTCTAACCCATCGTCACATTGTTGACCAGTAGGTTTGTAGAGAGCAAATTCTTGATTGGCATTTACCGCACAGACTACATGACCGTTTGGTTGTTTTTTGGTAGCTATGAGAAATTGAATTCGTGATTCCAAATGCGAACCTGGAAGCCTACCCTTGGCAACAACAACCGATTCCGCCTTACCCGTTTTTCGTGCCTCCTCCAAGGCTTTTGCGATAGCATCTTGATCAATACATTCCAAAACTTGGTTTGCTTTTAGGGCTTCGAGGACCATCATGGTTGTGAGCGGTTCGCCCAACCCCTTACACTGATAAAGATTTATTTTAGCCATCATGTGATCAGGAGAATGAAAGACCTCAACTTTTGCATCTTGATACGGGATGAGTCGTAGCGTAAAAACATCATCTTCTTTTGCCACTTGAACGAGACCATCTTCAAAGGCAATAACCTCATCTCCTGCACGCCTTATATTTCCCCAAAACTTCATTAAGGGATCATTTCCAGGATATGGGGGGATGGGCTCACCAAACAAATCCTGCCCAGGAATACCCCTCTGACCCTCTTCGGGAACCAATTTTGCAACTGTACTATTTTGTTGTACCGTTGCGACACCTTTTACGTTTTCCAGGGGAAATTCCTTAATGCCGGGAATTGTTTCCATAAATTTCGGGTTACTTGTTATTCTAAGATAAATTTTTTTCCATACCTCTTCGTCTAAAAAGGCCACTTTATAATCGAGAATTCGATTTCCCTCACGCCCCGGAGGTCTACCTTGTGCAATTACAAGGTTATCCAACGAAAACGCGTTGGATTTCAAAAACTCTTTTACTTGTTTGATGACATCTTCTACATTTAATGACTTAATCTTGAGATTTTTTAATTCTTGTGTAAGCGCTTCTAAGTCCAGCGGTTTTCCCTTGCCAAGTTGTTTAACAACGGTTAAGGTTGCTTTTAGTTTGTCGGTGGAAATTTGTATTCGGTAAGAGGCGTCACTATCTTCAGTTAAAGGTTGATTGATGATGGATTTATTGGTGGAGAGAGCGTTTCGTATAAGATTATCAACCTTAGCCTTACTAATTGCTTTTTCAATATCAAACCCATCCTCCCTTAACTTTTCATAAATATCATCAACCGAGATATGTGGGGCATCCAAACTTCCGGGAACAAAGTTTAGAAAGGCTCCAGTTTTGTCCTCGGTGTAAATAATCTCAAAATGATGCGCTTGATAGGGAATCAGATCCAACCAGTTTTGTCCGCGACGCACAAAGCCAGAAACCTTTGCGATATAATTACTGCGCGTTTTTTCAATGTCTTCACTAAGAAAAAATTCGCTTTTTGGTAGTGGTGGCGGAGGTATCGATAAGCCTTGTAAATCACGTCCTGGCTTTCCAGGCTTTCCAGGAAAAATATTGCCAATAATAGCACCGGCTTCAAAATAACCAAGGTCTAGGATTTTGGGATTGACCACTACGTGTTCTCGAACTTGCCTTGTTTCTGTCTCTATTTTTGTTTCAGGTTTTTTTTGACCAAAAAGCCCTTTTTTTTCTGGTTCGAGAGTCTTCTCTACCTGAACTTTTTCGGTCTTGATCTTAAAAACTGCCGGGTTGGGATATTTCTTAATGAGTCGCTCTGAGACCTGTTTTAATTCCGGAGGGATGGTAAATTCTGCCCACTCTACCTCTTCCGGCGTTGGCGGTGTTGGTGGTGTGCCCCGGGCAAAAACAAAGGATTTTTTTTGCTCGCGAGAATCAAGAAATTGAAAAATTTGTAGTTCTAAGTCCTTTTTTTGATATCCTTCTTTTATCCCCTGACTTGATAGGAACTTCCATAGTTTTGCACTATCCCAATTTTCGGTTCCAGACTTATCAATGGTCAAAATTGCTTCTAAAGAGGTTGCATCAAATTGCACGGATATAAATCCCTTAAATTTTATGCCCGCATCCATCTTACACTCCTAGAGTTTCACACCTGCTTGAATTGCTTTGACCACTTTAGACTTCAATAAAAGATTTTCTTTTCGCAGCTGATTAATTTCCAACTGCTGAATTTTGACTGTTTCAATAAGATCTCCCATGCTCAAAGCGCCCGTATCTAGAAGGTCTTGAAGGTATTGAAATTTTGCTTCAAAATCCTCCTCGGCTTCTTGATTGGCTATTTGAAAACTCTCTTCAAATAGCTCCCACTCCATCGGAGTCTCATCCATCCCTTCTTGGGAAAGGATTTTTTCGGCGATTCGATAAATTGCTTGACTCAGAACACTTTGAGGCTTGTAAAGTAGAATGGGAAGCCGCGAGTTGAGTGCAATGTCTTGGAGTTCATCACGATAAATAACACCAAGGTGATCTAAATCCAATCCAAGATATTCTCTGCATGAACGACGCACCCTAGCCGCTCGTTCTGCATCTTCTGGTTTTTCTAGCATATTAAAAACAAGCCTGGGTTGAAATTTTTTTATTGAATCAAAAAAATGCTTAGCGCTTTCTGGATCGTTATCTTCAACCGCTTCCATAAAACGAGGTAAGTAAAGTTTTTGAACCTGGGTACTGTTGCTCATTAACCGATTAAACTGTTCTCTAGCCCATGATCCTTTCTTGAAACTCGTATCCAAAAGTCTAAACACGACATTTTTAAGAAAAAAATAGGCATTAAGAGTGGCTGTTAACGTTGGGGTGGTGACAACAATTCCGCGGTTAGAAAGCAAAAAACTATCCACTGTGTTGATGCTTGTCCCAGCCCCTAAATCTAGAACGAGATAATCTGAATCTAGTTGTCGAATCGATTTTAATAATTTCGTCTTTTGCTGATTTTTAATGTTGGCCATCCCAGGTATTTCCGAATCACCTGGCAAAAATCGTAAATTAGGAATATCTGTGTTAATCAACAATTTTTCTAAAGGCACATTTTGAAATAAAAATGATCCTAACCCTTGTGTGACTGCCCTTATCCCTAAAATTAAATGGAGATTTGAACCACCCAAATCCAAATCCACGAGGATTACTTTTTTTTCAGCCTGAGCAAGCGCAATGGATAAATTGGCTGCTAAGAGCGATTTTCCCACTCCTCCTTTGCCACTTGCAATTGGGATAATATGCATATCAAGCTGCTTCCTTTTGACTACTCTTTACCAGTGGGCTCACCATGATCAAAAACGTGGATAAATTCAAAATAAAATAAGCGGATAACATGATTCCCTCATCAAAGTTAGAAAAAGATAATTGGTTTTCTTTTCCCGGCCATGAGAGATACCATAAAATAGTCAAAAATAAGTTAAGAATCTTCCCGGGTATTATCCATAAACCAGAAAATTCAGGATTAGCATTTAAAAATACAGTAATAGTGATGATATGAAAAGGTAAACCCAGAAATAAAGGGATTAGATCATCTTGATTTAAGCCCAACTTTAATCCCCAAAACCAACCAAGAAAGCCTAGAAAAATCATCGCTAAAAATTCAAATGAGGCGCACAGATAAATATATTTTCTAGTCATGTAGTAATTCTAGAAGGCTCCTTGAATTGGGTCAAGGTAGTTTATTTTGATAATACTCGTTGACAAAGACTCATCTTTCCATAACATTAAAGTATTATGAAATCATTTTGGAAACTAGGCTTAATTGCCATTTTAGGTTTGGTCATTACCAGTTTTTTTGTTTTTTCACCTTTTCTTATTGCACAACAAGCCCCCTCTTTTCCTGGCCAAAGTCAATCAGTCAGTGGTTATACACAGCTTTTTCAACAGGCCATGAGTTTTATTTTGGCTCGATACGTTGACGAACCCGACCCTCAAAAACTTTTTGAAGGTGCAATGAAGGGGATGCTCGAAGCCCTCCAAGACCCCTTTTCTGCGTACCTAACTGAAAGCGACTTTCGGGGTCTTACTGATACTACCCAAGGAGAATTTGGAGGAGTTGGTCTGTTCATTAACAAAATGGCTTTAAGTCAAATCAAGCCCGATTGGCCAGAAACCCAGTACTACGTTGAAATTGTAAGCCCGATTGATGATACCCCTGCCCATCGCGCTGGTATTTTAGCTGGGGATTACATCACCGCTATTGACGGCGAGTCGGTTAAAACCATGGAAATGGATGAAGTTCTTCGCCGTTTACGCGGTAGACCAGGAACAAACGTCCGAGTGACCATTCTTCGTCATCAGAGTGTGAGCTTCGACGTGACTTTAACACGAGCAATCATCGAAGTTCCCTCCGTTCGTTTCCAAATGTTAGATAACATTGGATACATGCGCATTATGCAGTTTACCTCCCATGCACCCGAGCGCGTTGAAGAAGCCTTAAAAAATATTCAAAATCGTAATCCTAAAGCCCTTATCATCGATTTACGCTCTAATCCCGGTGGTTTATTAAATGCTGTTGTTCAAATTGCTGATTTCTTTTTTACAAGTGGAAACATTGTAAGTACTCGTTCGCGAAACCCACGTGAAAATCAAAGCTTTGACGCCACCCAGGGTTATGAATTCCCACAAAACATCCCTATTGTTGTTTTAATTGATAAAGGTAGTGCTAGCGCATCAGAAATTTTAGCAGGAGCACTAAAGGATCGAAATCGTGCCTACCTTGTTGGCGAAACTACTTATGGTAAAGGTTCCGTCCAACAAGTTATTCCTTTCTCAAGAACTGGCTTTAGACTCACCACAGCTCGTTATTTCACCCCAGCCGGTATTAGCATTGACAAAACTGGCGTTAAACCCAACCAAGAAATTAAAGAACCAGACTTAAATGAAGCTGAACGAGAGTCGTTTAGGAAACTCATGGATTCCCGCCGAATAGAATCTTTGGTCAGTCAAAATAAAAATCCAACCACCTCGCAAATTGAAAGCTGGATTGTACGTCTCCAAAATGACGGGTATCGTTTGGATCGAAGGTGGATTAGACGTTTAATTCAGAATGAAGTTAATCGTGTCAACAATGTCAGTCCATCTTCCATTGACTTAGATTTTGACATTGTTTTGGCTCAGACCCTAGAACTGCTCAAAAAAGGAGAAATTCCTCCTCGGTGAAGCTCTTCGTCCTTAAAGAGCCCCCGTCTTTTGACTCTAAGGTTTGCATTGCGCTCAAAGATGATTATCACTACCTGGTACGTGTTCGCCGATTATCGGTGGGGCATGTGTTCACAGCTGTCGAACCAAGCGGAAAACAGGGAAGAATTTTGATTCAAAAAATTGAACACGACCGCCTCTTGGGTACTTGGGAAGAATTACCTTCCCAAACTTTTAACGAAGCCAGAGTCATCCTTTTTCCGGCACTCTTAAAAGGAAACAAACTAGATGATGTTTTACGCGCCTCGACGGAATGTGGAATCATAGAATGGCAACCTTGGATTGCAAGATTCAGTCAAGTTCATCATGAAAACAAAAACACACTCATCCGCTGGAAAAACATCTCAGAACAAGCAATGATGCAATCGGGTAGATCATCTTTCGTCACCATCAATCCTCCGTTGCCTCTTCAAGAATTGAGCGAAGCATTAAACAAATGTAAAACCCTGGTTGTTTTCCATCATCTTCCTGAACTTTCTGAAAGTTTACACTCCATTCTTTCAACTCATGAGGACCCGATAGGTTTGGTATTCGGACCTGAGGGTGGTATTCATGAAGAAGAAATCCACTATTTTCAAAAAAATAGAGCTAGATTTTCATGGCTTGGTCATGCTATTTTAAAAAGCGAAACTGCGATCATCTCAGGATTAGCTTCACTTCATACTATTTTAAGGGAGTTTAATTCGTGGAAAATCCAATAACACATAACATCAAGCGATATGATTTTTTAGGAGTTCCCATCGATGTCCTGCCAGAGGAACAATTTGAGGACTTTTTCGCAAAGTTACTTGAATCAAATGCAAGTTGGAAAATCGCGTTGATCCGCTATCGTGATTTTCGTCGTGCAACATGGCGCCGAGATTTTCAAAACCAACTTCTTTCCTGCAGCCTAGTTTTACCTATTGATCAAAGCCTCGAATGGGGTATGAAATTTGCAGGGCTTCCTGCCCCTCATCGTTATCATCCCTTTGATTTCATCATCAAATTATTAGGTTATTTGGAAAAAAAAGGTAAAAGTGTTTATTTACTTGGAGGGAACCCTAATGATGTCCAACAAGTTTTTGACAAGGTTCGATCTGGATTTCCAAAACTCACTGTAATTGGCCGCCATGCTGGTAAGTATCCAAAAGAAAATGAAAAACTCATTCTTAGCGCCATCTACAAATCAAATCCAACTCTTTTATTCATTGGTTCACGAGTTCGCGGAAAAATGAATTTCATGTTTGAAAATACAAACTCTTTGAATGTACCTATTATTTTTTGGTCGGATGAAGCATTTAATATCATGTCGGGTAAAAAGAAAATTACAGACAGAGAAAGTTTTAAGCGAAGTTTTAAAAATGGAACCTACTATATTGGTGGGGCTCTTTTTAATCCATTAAAGTGGCTTAGGATACCGAGCTACATTATTTATTTTTTCATGGTAATCTGGCAAAAATACTTTTTGAAAAATCGAAATTAAAAGCCTTCAGCGAGCGGATAGTTCTTTGGCTCCTGACTATAGGCTCGCCAATATCGAATAGCTGATTTGGATAAAAAACTTTCAATAAAATTCAGAGCGTTTTCTGTTCCGTCCTCTGTTCGGAAAAGAACTTGATCGGTCAATGGTTTTTTAGGATAAAGTTCCAACTCATCAAGAAAGTGCGGTAATTCTTTTTCAAGATTGGCCAAGGTTGAATAATCCCCACGTCCCGACAGGCGTAACATCTGTGCGTTTAATCGTTGTTCGTATTGTCCCCGTTGAGGGATGACAAAAATCGGCTTACCTAACACGATGCACTCTGAAATGGATTGATGACCCGCACTGGTAATTACTGCTGCACACTCGGCTAAATCTTTAGCGTAATTTTTGTTAGGATCGGGATAAAGCTCGAAGTTATCAATTTTGAGCTTGTTTAATATGTTAAGTACAATTTCGCGATAAGATGGCTTCAATGAAAGAATGAGTTTTTTTCCCTTCTTTATCGGATAATTCAATAGTTCTTTTCGGATAATCGGCCCGCAATGTCCATCATAAAAACTGATAAAAATTCTATCATCAAAAGGACCCATCATTTGGGGAGCCACTAAGTTGGCGGCAATGGCATCAGGACTTAAATTGAAGTAATTAACTACAATTCCGGGGTGATTGATCTGCAAAATTGGAATATCTAAATCTCGCGCTGCGTGTGGCAAGTAAGGCTCATAATCACTGATAACAGCTTCTAATTCCAACATTGAAGCCAAACGTTTCAACCGTTTATTTTCTGTTGGATGCTGCAAAATATTTTTGATAGCAAGTTTGATAGCTGGTAACCAAAGTATTTTATCATTTTTCTTCTCTAAAACTAAGCTAGGAACTGTATAAAGGGGAAGATCGGGAACGTGTTTTTTGATGAAAGCATGAACTTCAACTGGGGCAAATAAAAAGAGATCGTGTTTTTTTCTTAATAGCTGGGCAAAGGCCACCATGCGCGCCACATGGCCCCAACCTTCCCCACAACAACTCATTCCTATTCGCATCTTGTAACCAACCTACTCCTAATTTAAACACATTAATATGAGTATTATGTTAATTCTTTTTTTTTTCAAACCCTATTTTTAAAATAATTCCCTCTAAATCTTTCGATGTGATGTTTCAATATCAACACAATTCAATTGGCAGGTCAACCCATCGACCACTTCAACAACCCGTAATTCTATTTTATCCCTAAAACTTCTTATTACAACCAAAGTTAGATGCTACTTACTAAAATTGGGAATAGATCAAAATTTTTTCTAAATTACATATCGTTTACCTGAGAAATTTTCGCAAAGCCACTTTTTAAATAGATATTTTTTCTATTTATATTTGACCTTTTCCGAAAAGGGATATATACTCATTTTGAGCATATTTTGTGCTCTTTTTGAGTATAAGGAGGATTTATGGGGGCTCCCGTTTCTTTAAAAAATTTTATACCACAAGTTGAGTGGCCTATTCTGAAGGAAGAGATTGAGGCAATTTTACATCTTAAAAAAGAACGAAAGGCACTCATTCTTGCTCATAATTATATGACTCCAGATATATTTCACGGAATAAGTGACATTCGTGGTGACAGTTTAGCCCTAGCTCAACAAGCAGTCGGCCTCGATGCTCCTGTCATTTTGGTTTGTGGCGTACATTTTATGGCTGAAACCGTTAAAATTCTCAATCCCGATAATACGGTGCTGATTGCCGATCTTAATGCTGGTTGTTCCCTAGCTGAGAGTATTACGGCCAACGAGGTCAAAAAACTTAAAGCCAAACATCCGGGCGTTCCCGTTGTCACTTACGTTAATACCTCAGCCGAGGTTAAAGCCGAGAGCGACATTTGTTGCACCAGTGGAAATGCCCTTAAAATTGTCGAGTCACTCCCTGGTAATGAAGTTATTTTTATCCCTGACAAATTCTTGGCTGAAAATGTTGCCAAACAATCTTCTAAAAAAATTTATACCTATGATGGGTCTTGCATTGTCCACGAACGCTTTTCCGCCGATGATATTTTAGATTTTCGTTCCAGTTATCCAGGCGCCAAGATACTCGCTCATCCGGAATGCCCAAGACCCGTGACAGACAATTCCGACTACACCGGCTCCACCGCTCAAATGATCCAATGGATAAAGACAAACCGCCCCCAAAAAGTAATGCTCTTAACCGAATGCTCGATGAGTGACAACATTGCTATGGAAAATCCTGAAATTGAATTTGTAAAACCGTGTAATCTGTGCCCGCACATGAAGCGAATCACCCTTCCCAAAATTAAAACTTGCTTGCAAAATCTTACTCCGGAAGTGAATGTAGCTCCCGACGTTATTCAACGTGCTCGTAGGGCTATTGAACGAATGCTCGAGGTAGGACGATGAAAACCTATGATTATGTCAAATTCCAGGATGTTGTTATCATTGGATCGGGCGCCGCAGGCCTGACAACCGCATTAAGTATAAAAAAAGCATCGGTTTTAATCATAAGTGAAGCTTGTGACCCCTATTTATCTCATACAGCCTATGCGCAAGGTGGGGTGGCAATTGCGAAAAATGAAGATGACATCTTTATTCATCATCAAGATACCATGGCAAGCGGCGCCCAAGCGTCCGATCCCGAGGCAGTCAAAATTTTAGTTTCTGAAGGTCCCTCGGTTGCAGCATGGTTAGAGTCGCATGATTTTTTTTGGGACAAGGATGAGGAAGGGAATTACTTACTTGGTAAAGAAGGTGCGCATTCAACCAATCGCATACGACACGCGGGTGGAGACGCCACCGGACTGCTGCTTGTAAGGCATCTTTTTAAAAAAACACAACAAAAAAAGAACATTCAGTTTTTATTTCAAACTCGCGCCCAAAAAATCCTGACCGATAAAAACGGGGTTTATGGTGTCGTTGTTGTTTCCCAAGGAAAAATAGGACTCATCAAAACTCGACGTCTCGTTTTGGCAACAGGCGGTTACAGCGGGCTTTATCGACCAACAACCAGCCCAAACCTCAATCCTGGTGATGGCCTCATGCTAGCTGCCGAGGTAGGTGCCACGTTGCGAGATCTTGAAATGGTCCAATTCCATCCCACTGCCCTCAATGTGATCCAAGGACAACTTCCACTTTTAACCGAAGCCTTACGGGGAGCTGGAGCTTTTTTGGTCGATGAAAATAGAGAACCTCTCTTTATCGATCATCCTCTTGGCTCTCTAGGTCCTCGTGACATTGTGGCTCGCGCCATTTTTTCAGCCATTCAAAAAGGGCATCGTATTTTTCTCGACGCAACTCATATTAAAAACGTTGAGGGAAAATTTCCAACGGTTTCTCGTCTGGTAGCAGAACATCATTTCTCGCTAGCCAACGACCTTTTACCAGTTACCCCCGCCGCTCATTATACCATGGGGGGCATTATGGTTGATTTGTTGGGACGAACTACCGTTTCAGGACTTTGGGCGGTTGGTGAAGTTTCATCCACTGGGGTTCATGGTGCCAACCGTTTAGCAAGCAACTCTCTTTTAGAATGCTTAGTCTTTGGACGTCGAGTTGGCCAGACTATAACTGACTATCTCGCTAAACCCATTTTGCCTCATTATCATCATTTTCCATTTAATAGAGTTTCACCTAATTCCTTGTTGAAACTTGAAATGTTAGGTAAAATTTTATTTAAGCACGTTGGACCCTTACGTCATGAGCATTCTCTTCTTAAGGGACTTCGCAACATCTCAAACTGGTTAGATGAAAATCAACACGATTTTCTCCTTAGTCGTTCGGGGCTCTTGGCTTATGCGATTGTGGAATCTGCTCTCAATCGACGCGAATCACGTGGGGCTCATTTTCGCTTGGACTATCCTAATTCAATGCTAGGCCCCTATCTGCCAAGTACTTGGAACTTAACTCAAGCGGAGAAACTGATTAGCGTAAGGAACTCAGCATGACTCCTCACCCAGCTCAATTTAATGAGCTCATTCGTTTAGCAATTCAGGAAGATTTAGCCACGGGATATGATTTGAGTTCCTTGGTTTTACCACACGATCAAATCTCAAAGTTTGGCATCTTTAGCAGACAAAACGGAATTTTAGCTGGCGTCTTTTTGATCCCTCACATTTTATCCATGGTAGACCCCAAATTAAACTATGAAATCCTTATTAAAGATGGACAAAACCTAAAACACGGCAATTTAATCGCTAGCATTTCAGGCCCCCTTGCGTCAGTTTTGCTGGTAGAGAGAACTTGTTTGAACTTCCTGTCACACCTCAGTGGCGTCGCTTCTTTAACCGCACAATTTGTCGCACAAGTTGAAAATACTAAAACACGCATCGTTGATACAAGGAAAACTCTACCTGGTTTTCGAGCCTTGCAAAAATATGCAGTACGAGTTGGGGGTGGATTTAATCATCGTTTTGGCTTACACGACATGGTATTGATTAAGGACAACCATTGGCTTTATATAGGTTCGCTTAAAAAAGCTGTTGAAGAAATACGTTCAATGCTTGGACACGCCGTAAAAATTGAAGTAGAAGCAGACTCCTTAGATCAATTCCGGGAGGCTCTTGAAGCCAGGGTAGATGCCGTTCTTCTCGATAACATGAGTCTTAATGATATTCGCACCGCTGTAAGTGAAAACGCGGGCACGGTCATCCTCGAAGCTAGTGGTGGTATCACTCTTGAGAATGTTAGAGACTACGCGTTGGCGGGCGTTGACATTATCTCCATTGGAAAGATAACTCATTCTGCACCCGCCCTGGATTTTGGCTTAGACGAAATTTGAGGTTATTGCTGCGGCATCTTATTCACGATTGCCTGAGCTCGTTGACGCAAACTTTGGGTGTAATTTAACCCAATAAATTCTAACAAGACTTGGCGCGTTCTTGGATCTGCTATCACATCGAAACTTGTTAAAATTTGGTTAATTTGACGTAAGGCTTGGTCATTGTTGCCCCCAGCTGCCTGTCGTTGATTAAAAATTGAAAGTAATTGAATTAAATATGCAATTCCGGCATCGGTTCGACCACGGGCTAAGGCATCAATCACGGCAGAAACTTCATTGGGATCACGATTTAATTCAACGAGCTTCCTAAATGGTTCAACTGAGTCTGGGTTTGCTTGTGAAAACCGAATGGCAAGACGTGCTGCTTCGCGAGTGAACGTATCAATTTGCCTAACCTCAAATTGACTTCCTGCCTTCAAATTCAAACCATGATTTAAAATTTCAACAGCTTTGACCGACATGACTTCATTTGAACCGGGGTTATCTATCAAAAAGCGAACTGCAATAATTTTGTGGCGTGTTGCTTCTCCAGACACCGCTAAAGCGCTCACTAATTCCGTGGTATCTCCTAATTTTCTCCAAGCCTGTTCCGCAAGTTGTTTGACCTGTGAAGCATTAGAAAACCATGACCGACTGGCGATGAACAAGGCGGGAAAGCTTTTTACGTTATTTGCCTCGTTTAAGCCTCGAACAATCCCGTAAGCAACAATTTCTTCTTCTCGGGTTCGTGTTGATGAGTCAGAAATTTGGAGAAGCGTTTCGTTCATGTATGATACAGATTCTTCCGAGGCAACTCGTCCCAAGGATAGGAAGGCTTCTCCACGCAAAACAGGAATTCGTAATTCTTTTGAAAGATTAAACAAAACAGGTTCAGCTTCTTTGGCTCGTAGTACCCCTAATTGTTGAATAAGAATAGTTGCTAAATCTTGCTTGATCCGCTGATCCTGTTGTGAACCAGTCTCAATTCTTCGTGATGCTAAATCAGCTAAGGTTTTGGTAAAAAGATCGGCATACTCCGCCGATGGATTCGCCACCATGCGCCTTGCCACGTTCAAACGTTCTTGGTCGGTAAAACTACGCCGCAAGAGATTGATCAGTTGTTGCGGACTTTCTTGTTGCTGAGCCCAGATTATTAAGGAAAAGACATTAAAAATAAAGATTGTTAACTTCTTCATGGTTATAATTTAGAGACATGTTTCAAAAAAATCAAGAAACATGTCTCTTCGGTTTTTATCTTGTGCTATATTTATTGATTGGGAATAGATTGGTTAAAATTTTGTTCGCTTTCCGCGGCAACAGGCTTAGGAGCCTGTTTGGAATCATAAGTGATAATGACCTGAATGTTCCAGTTTGATAGATTTAAAATGTTAGAATCCTGAGGCGTGACAATTGTCAATGACGGCTCCCACCGGAAGTTAAAAGTCGCGAGGTTGGGAACCAACTGATAGTTGATTTCTAACTGAGACGCAACCGATTGAGTCCAAGATCCTAAAGTCTTATTATTTGCGGGGATTTGAGTGTAAGGACCGGGGCCTGTTGTGCCGTTAAAAAACCGGCGAACGTTATCGTTTGATTTTAGAGTACTTGTTTCCGCATAACTCGACCAAGTCCAGGTTCCGCCCAATGCTATCCTGAACACACTCGCCGGTTCAAATCGGAAACGGACGCCCACGCTGTGACGATGATCTAATCGAAAATAGCTTCCCGTCAGTTTGGGATCCTTGTAACTGACATTAACACCATTTTGAATGTGATCTTCTTGATATTGGGCATCATAGTTAAGAATTTCGAATCCAAGTAATGGGGTGTACAAAAATCGAATTTGAACTTCTTTGGTGGGTCTAAAATCCAATTCAAAAGGAAGCTGAGTGCCAAAATTTAAATGTGGAAATATCGTATAAACGGTTTTTCGAATGTTATAGTCACCATTGATGTGGCCAAAAATCGCCTCATAGTAATAAGTGCTTTCCTCATCAATCGTATTTCCATAAAACTTCCATTCAAACCAGGCGTCTAGTTCAGGAATGAATCGAAGCCTGTCCCAACCTTGAAAGGAAAACAGTTCCCAATCATGCATGTTGATTTCAGTTTCGACCATTCCGTCATAGCGAACCGTAAACCAAGTAAAGTTTTCATTGTGGACTGTCGAATAACTCTTTTCTAAGTTCGTGTTGTTACGATAAACGATTTGTTCCAAGAAGTACTGATCACCCGCACCGTTGAATGGTGAAAGGCTAATACCGCTCGAATTTAACACGGGCAAAGTCGCAGGTGCACTACCAGCACCTAAAATACCAAAGCGGAGACGGTGTTGAGTGTTCAGACGCCATAAACTATAGAAAAATTCTTTTTCGTCGATTTGATTGTCTTGAGAATTGACAAAGGGTCGTTCCAAAAGACTCATTCCAAATCCAATTTGAATGGGAGAAGATCCTTGATAGCGATAAGAACGAATCCGATTATCGTCAATACCCGGATTAAGGATGTTGAGAAGACCAGAAGTCGTAAAATTGTTTTGATATTTGACGTCGGTACTTTCCCACTTTGAATAATCGAGGCCTCCACCTAGAGAAAAACCAATATTTATCTTTTCAGCAAGTTTGATACCTACGTAGGAATATAAAAGATTGCGAATTGGTCCACCAATGAAAGAATTTTCCTTTGTCTCGGATTGAATACCCCCAAGGGTCCCATCAGGATTTTGGTGGTAAGAACGCGAAAGATCGTTCACTGTTGAAAGAACTTCATTTTGAAACTGACCTACAATACCTAATTTCCAGTTTTCATCTAAAATGAGACCTAGCCCAAGGTAAAATTCTTTGACCAGGTGCAAAGGATCGCGAACCTGGAAATTAAAAATGTTTTTTGAAATACCAGGAATGTAAATTTCATTTGAGATGTCGCGTTCTTCATCCCAGCTGAAAACTAAACCAAGAGTACCCAGCATCATCACCATTAGAAAAATTTTCTTCATTCATTACTCCTTATTTTTTTTCTTATTGAATTAGAACTCGTGCCACAACGGGCTCATGATCCGACAAACATTGCGAAGCGTTGTACTGAATGTTTCGATATACTCTAACAACGTCTAATTGAGGTGTACCTCCAAGTAAGGCAGGGCTGACGATGATGTTATCCAAAATTTGGGAGTGCCCAAGGTGAATATAAGTGTATTGTTCACCCGGCGGATTGGTGTAATGTAAATTGAACATACCTGCTTCTTCAAAGATCCCAAGGGTTCTGCTAAAATGATAGTCATTGTAATCCCCAGCCACTATTACATTTGCATTTGGATCAAGAGCACGAATTTGACGAATAAAATTTGCAATATATAAGGCTCGTTGGTGCCGTTTTGTTTCAGAGGGTCGTTGGATAGGGTGAATAGGCCCATGGAAAGCACCATCACCGATCTTACTGTTTAAGTGAACAACGATGAAAAAGACCTTTTTCCCATTAAAAAGGAACTCTCCCACGAGGGGTTTTCGGGTAAAATCAAATAAACTGTCACCAGCTCCAATCAATCCGGGACTCCAGCTCAACTCTGGACCGCTTGGGGTAGCCACCACCTGAACAGAGGTATTTGAGGGGTTAACACTGCCCGGTGGACGGTCAACAAACGTGACACGATTTGTCCGAAAAAACAGAGCAGGTCGAATGTTGCCTCCGGGGGCACCCCCATTCAAGTTATTAATAGGATTAATTTGCCTAAAATCATAGAAAAGATTGGTTGGAGTGTTGAGCTGTGTTTTAAGCGCGTTACACGTGGGTACCCCATCAACATTTCCATCATCAGCCTCACCATTAGCATCCTGAATTTCTTGAACTCCAATTATATCGGGAGCACCCATATTGTTTTTGATGATGTTCGCTAGTCCTGATGCTCTAGAATCCCCCGCCCAAAAATTTTCCAGGTTCTTAGTTGCAACCAATAAATGGGTCGGACTTCCGGTTAAACTTGTTGTTTCTTGAGAACTAACTCCCCCCATGGGAGTTCCGGCAGACGTAGCCCGAAACATGTAAGTATTTCGACTATAATCAACAATCCCCGTTGCATATGGATAAACACCGCCTGTCCCTGACTTAGTTGGAGTAAATCCAGGTGAGAAATTAAGAGGATTTGTTTCCTGCATTTGGATAATCCCAGCAATACCATCATAGCCTGTCATCAGGGCTCCTCCTTGCGCAGTGGTTGTAGGTATACCCGCACCATTGTCGGGCGCTAGATACGTGTCATTGTATTCGTTCGTCGCTTCAACCACCAAGGCGTTGTTCACGGTTATACGCCGAAATTCTAAGGACTCCCAAAAATCAAGAGCATTTTTTGTTGGATTTAAAATCCATGTTGGTGATTCAACATTACCACTTCCATCCACAATTTTATTGGGGATAATTAACTTACCAGGTGCGGGCGTAACTCCAACCAAAACAGGAGGCGGCAAAGGTAATCCACTCCGTAGCACGGATATATTATCCTTACTAGTAACGACTTGAGTACGGCTCAAGTTACCATCATACGAGGAATCTAAAAAGGGATAATCATTTCGATTTTCGTCTACCGACCCACTCTTGATTAAAATCAAATCTCCTTTGGCAACAGAGAAGGTTGTGTCAAGCAATGGAATATGAATGCGTAAGGCCTCACTTGTTGCTGGATCACCATCATCATTGTAGGTTTGAATGTATATTCCGAGCCAGGGAAAGTCGAGCTTCCAATAAGTGTTTTTTTCAACCTCGGTCACTACACCGATAACATTGGTGACTACCTTTCCAAGGTACGGTGAAAGGTGTGTCTTTCCCTGAATTTCTTGAATCGTAAAAACCTTTCCAGTGGGATTGAAGTTGTTGACAGACCTGAAATCTCGAGTGACTGAACCGGTTATATTGATTCGTGAGTCAACTTCAGATCCTGTGTGTGGATAAAAGAATTTTCCCGGCATGGAAACTTCAATCCGATATTCGCCATCTGGTAAATTTGTGAAAGAATATGTTCCCCCAGAAGAGGTCACAGCGTTTCGCGACACAGGTCCGAAAAGCATCACAGTGGCACCATTAAGGGTTGATGGACCAATACCATCATAAACAGTACCAGTGACGGTTGCCGTTCCAGTGGGTTCCGAAATAAGTTTTGGATTCGGAAAGGCAAAAGGCTGACTACACGATCCTAAGATCACAAAAGAAAAAACGATAAATTTAAGGTTCTGGATCATAGGTGTGACCTCCTAAATCACCTGAATAATTTTTGGGGAACATAATCCAATCCGGACTTGACCGTGGATCAATGGTCAAATTAATAGTTGGATCTTTTATTAAGGATGAACGGATAAACGTTACGTCTTTGGCAAAATCTGCACCATTATTATTGAATCCGAAAACATCTTTAACGGTAGTGCCATTTCTTAACGCCACACGATCATTACCATTAAATTGAAAAGCGTTCACATTACCCGCCGTCTGATTAGCCTTACTAGTAAGCTCAAAATCAGCATCATTTCTCGTCACAACGAAAACACTTCCATTTGAAATAGTACCTGATAAATTAAATTGCGCTCCCCAAATTCCATTCCCGTTATTGTCCCTTACCAAATTCCACCCACTTAAGTTAACCGATACTCCTGTAAAATTTGCAATTTCAACGGCTTTATTATTTCCAGACCCTTCGATAATCTCCGATATGAACAAGTCAGAGGCATTTGGCCTCCCTGCCAAGGTTGTGGTTGAGAATGTTTTTTTGACAACAGGACCAAATCGCATGGGAGTTGCCGCCTCAGTCACTAAATAAGCATCATAAGGTGTCACAGGGGCAAGCCCAAAGGCATCAAGAATCAAGGTACCAGATTCATAGATACCTGACCCACCACTTAAAAATGAAGCACCGGATAGTCGCATCCCTTGTCGAATTTCTGTGGCAGATGGCGCCATCTCTCCCGAAGGAACAACCGCATAGTAAATTCTGCCCCCAAAATTGAGTTGGACTTGAAGCCTAGCTCGGAAGGCTCTTCCATTAACGGTAGGGGTAGGCGCTACGAATGCTGGAGCATCCAGGGCTGAAGCACTCTCACTAAAATTGAGGCGAACTAGAGTCGGTTCGTGATCAGTAGGAGCCTTACCATCAGGAAAGCGGGTAACCATGTGGACATACTCGAATTCAGGACGATATCGCATCAAGTTGGGACTTACAAGAAATTGGTCAAGGGTTTGGGCATTACCATTGTACACATAGCTAAACCGTTTGTTTTCTGGAAAACTCCAAACTAAGTTGGTCATCCCAACTTTTTCGAGTTCTTTTAAAGGTTTGCTCCAGTGAAAATCATTAAAGTCTCCCAAGGCGATAATGTTGGCATTAGGGTCCTTACTTAGAAAGTTGCCAATCCAATTCGCAACGATTTTTGCTTGTTCAATGCGCTTCGGTTCTGTATTCAAAACGGGTGGTTGAATACTCCCTTGAAGCGGATTGTCCCCTCCTTTGGCCGACCAGTGATTAGCTATCACAAAAATTCGTTGACCTTGAAACAAAAACTCACCCACCAAGGGCCGCCGAGTACTGCTCCAGTTTGAATTTGCTGGATCGATTCTTCCAGGGCTATGAGAGAGAACCCAATCATTACCACTTTTAACTGGGATAACGCTCCGAGTAGAACTCACTTCAAGAGCAAAGTTAGGATCTTGAGCTGGGCTTGGGGATCGATCAACAAAAGTCACGCGCTTGGTATTGAACATAAAGGCAAGTCGAATATTTCCCCCGGGCTCGCCGCCTTCGCTATTATGGATGGGATTTATTTGACGCCAATCGTAGTGGTAACGATTTGAATTATTAGCAAAAGCGTTAATTTCATTTTTTAGATCATCTAGGGTAATGTTGGCATCAACGGTCCCATCGTCCATATTTCCCGAATTATCTTGGATCTCAACTAAACCTAGAATATCGGGGAACAAAAGGTTCTCACCGATCAACTTGGCAAGCTCCTTAATTCTTTTTGCATCACCGTTTGCCGCACTAGCGGGTGCTAAGTTTTCCACGTTGAATCCTGACACTGTTAAGCCTCCAGCTGTAGCGGCTAAACGACCCGCGTGACTCACTAAATTTTCCTGAAAATCCGGATAGGCCTGGGTAGGATAAATTTTATATTGCCGATAACTATAATCCACGATTCCAACGATATTGCCCTGAAACTGCGTTCCCCGTTGAAAACTTGCTCCAAATCCTAGGTTATTGCCCAAAAACATAATTTCGGGGTTGTAATCGTCAGGAGTTAATAAAACTAAGCCATCATAAGTACGGTTTCGGATAAAACGTCCTCGATCGGTTACGATGGCTGTTGTACCATATTCATCGGTATGTCCTACAGTCAATGGTTCTTGAATTCTCACACGCATATGTTCTAAGCTTTCCATGAAATCAAGCATGTCATGATCGGGTTTTAACACGCTATCAAGGCTGTCTGATTGAAAACTTTGATAGGGAGGGACACGGCCCCCGGCACCAATAAGGATGGGATCCGGGAGGGTAAAATTCGTACCTACAACAACAATATCGCTAAAGGGCACTGCCATTTGGGTTCGTGGCATGTTTTCTTGATAGGAACTTCCTGAGGGGTAATTTAATTTACTTTCATCAACCAAACCGTTTTTGATCACAATCAAGTCTCCAACGTTTACTGCAGAACTTTGAGTGGTGTTAATGTATAGTCCCTCACTGGTACGATCATCAAGATCGGGCCAAGGGTTTTGTAGATAAAGTTCAAG
>Ga0272446_1003343_pt1 | contig 20364 bp, 13 predicted proteins | sample YNPCB0061_FD_194587 | JGI IMG/M metagenome (GOLD analysis project Ga0272446, IMG submission 194587) | Hot spring microbial mat communities from Yellowstone National Park, WY, United States - YNP-CB-006-1 | ecosystem: Environmental > Aquatic > Thermal springs > Hot (42-90C) > Sediment | place...
GCCTACGCCGACTTCTACACCAACAGCGCACTGCCCGGGAGATCAGCCAGCTTCACGTGCGCGCGGCTGGCTGGTATGCTGAGCACGGCTACGTCACCGAGAGTATGCAGACATATCTGGCGGCAGAGCTGCCGGAACGCGCCGCCGATCAACTGGAGCTGGCGTTGAGCAGTCTCTACCGTCAGGAAAAGCATGCGTTGCTTCAACACCTGTTAGGGCTGCTGCCGTCGACGCTGATCGCGGAACGACCAGCGCTGCTGATGCTGCAATGCTGGTTGGCGGAATTACGCAGTCAGTGGGCGGTCATGCGCAACTGTGTAGACCAGGCTGAGCGCCTGCTGCGTCGTTCCGGCGACTGTGTGGGCGTGACGCCAGCGCAGACTGTGCAGGGTGAAATTCACGCCGCGCGCAGCTACTACCTGGTCTCCAATGCGTCGCTGGCGGAACAACAAGCCGCCGCCGAGCAAGCGCTCGCCCTGCTGCCGGCAGATCACATCCAGGGGTGCGGCTTCGCCTTGATCAATCTGGCCAGGGTCTACCGCTGGCAGGGGCGCCTGCGCGAAACTGAGCTGCTCCTGGAAAGTGTCCTGGATGAGCGCGGTCTGCACCCCGATGCGCTGACCCTGCGCCTGCTCAATGCACTCACGCTACACTATGTCTACACCATGCAACTGGATCAAGCCGAGCGAACGGGTCAGCTCTATCTGGCGCTGGCAATGGAGAGCGGTCTCAAATTGAGCCAGGGCTTTGCACATTCGGTTCGGAACGGAATATGACGCGGCGGTGCAGGCGTTGATCGACTTTGTCGAGGCGCGTGCGGTGGACGTCGAGGCGTTCCTCGCCGGGCAGGAGTAGCGAACCGACCCCCTGGCAGTGTGCAACGGATCCACACGCTGCCAGGGGCTGTTCGTACATCAATCCCCTCCTTGTCGCGAGTTCGAATCTTCACTTTGGGGCGATATAGTGCGGGCTCCTCGATTTCCAACTGCTGGAGTCAGGATTTACAATCACCCCTATGTCGGTCCCACTTCTGGCTACAAAACTCTATGCCCCACCGCCGACGCCAAAGGCCGTCATCCGTCCCCGCCTCACTGCGCGGCTCAACGAAGGGCTGGCGATTGGGCGCACGCTGACCCTGATCGCTGCGCCGGCGGGTTTCGGCAAAAGCACACTGGCGAGCGCATGGCTTGCGGACTGCGGACGTCCGGGCGCCTGGCTTGCGCTGGATGAACACGACGGCGACCCGGCGCGTTTTTTGGCTTATCTCGTGGCTGCGGTGCAGACCATCGCGCCCATGCTGGGAGCGAGCATCCTGGACGCGCTGCAGGCGCCGCAACCGCCGCCGCTCGATGCGCTGCTGACGGCGCTGCTGAATGAGATCACCCACGCGCCTCACCCGTTCATCCTTGTGCTAGACGACTACCACCTGGTCAACGCCGGGCAGGTCGATGCGGTGCTCGCTTTTCTGCTTGAGCACTTGCCTCCGCCGATGCATCTGGTCATCACCACGCGGGAAGACCCGGCGTTGCCGCTGCCGCGACTGCGCGCCCGTAACCAGTTGACCGAGATACGCGCTGCCGACCTGCGCTTTACACCGCTCGAAGCCACCGAATTTCTCCATCAGGTGATGAATCTCGATCTCCCCGCGCAAGCGATCGCCGCTTTGGAGCATCGCACCGAGGGTTGGATTGCCGGGCTGCAGCTTGCGGCGCTGTCGATGCAGGGCAGCGCGGATGTCGCCAGCTTCATTCAGGCTTTTTCGGGAGAGCATCGGTACATCGTCGATTATCTGGTCGCCGAAGTATTGCAGCGGCAGCCTGAAGCCATCCGCAGATTTCTGCTGCAAACCTCCATCCTCGACCGCATGAACGGTGCGCTGTGCGAGGCGGTCACGGATCAGCCGGGCGGCGCGGCGCAGTTGGAGAGGTTGCAGCGCGGCAACTACTTCCTCATCCCACTGGACGACACGCGCACCTGGTATCGCTACCACCATCTCTTCGCGGACGTGCTGCGGGCGCGCCTGACCGCCGAGCAGCCCGGTCAGGCAGCCCAACTGCATCGCCGCGCCAGTGACTGGTACGCGCAGCACGGCGCGCTGCCCGATGCCATCCGCCATGCGCTGGCGGGGGAAGCGTTTGCGCAGGCAGCGCATCTGATCGAGCAGGCGGCGCCCACGCTGCGACGCACGCGCCAGGAAGCAGTGATCCTGAGCTGGCTGCGGGCGCTTCCCGACGCACTGTTGAGCAACCGACCGGTGCTCAGCGTGGCCTATGCCCTGGCGCTGCTGGTCAGCGGCGAGACCCGAGGCGTGGCGGAGCATCTGCGCGCAGCGGAGCGGTGGCTGGCTGTCACACCCCTTGCGCCAACGCAGTCGGGCATGATCGTGGTGGACGTCGGGGAGTTTCGACGCCTGCCGGGCATGATCGCGCTGGCGCGCACCGGCCTGTCTATGACACGCGGCGATGTTGCAGGGGCGGCGGCCGCGGCGCAGCAGGCGCTTGCTTTGGCGCGCGACGACGACCATGCGACACGCGGCGGGGCGGCGGGCTTCCTGGGGCTGGTCGCCTGGACGAATGGCGACCTCGAAACTGCACACCGCACATTCTCCGAGGGCATGGCGCACTTCGAGCTTGACGGCAACGTCGCCGACGTCATCGCCGGCGCCATTATTCTGGCGGATATTCGCAGCGCCCAGGGGCGTCTCCACCAGGCGCAGCAAACCTATGAACAGGGCTTGCGGCTTGCCACCGCACAGAGCACGTTTGCGCGGCGCGGCGCGGCGGACATGCACGCCGGGCTGAGTGAGCTGGCGGTGGAGCGCAACGACCTGCGGGCTGCCGTCTGGCGCTTGCAGCAGTGCCGTGAGCTGGGCGAGCACAACGGTTTCCCGCAAAACCCCTATCGCTGGCGTGTGGTTCAGGCGCGCATCCAGCAGGCGCAGGGTGACCTGGACGCAGCATTGGCGCTGCTCGACGCAGCCGAACGCGTGTACGCTGGCGACTACTCGCCCAATGTGCGCCCGGTGGCGGCGTTGAAGACGCGCATCTGGATCGCCCAGGGGCGGCTGCGCGAGGCGCGCACCTGGGCGCAAGACCGCAGCTTATCCACTGCCGACAGCCTCAGCTACCTGCGCGAGTTCGAGCATATCACGCTGCTCCGGCTGCTGCTGGCGCACCAACAGCGCCAGCCCACTGAACGCCTGCTGCACGAGGCGAGGACGTTCCTGACGCGTCTCCTGAATGCGGCTGAAGCTGGAGGCAGGATGCGCAGCGTGATCGAACTCCTGATCCTGCAGGCGCGCATCGATCACCAGTGCACAGATACGCCAGCGGCGTTGGCGGCGCTCGAACGCGCTCTGACCCTGGCTGAACCGGAGGGCTATGTGCGCGTCTTCCTCGATGAAGGTGCGGAGCTGGCGCCGCTGCTGCGCCGTGCCGCCGCCAGCGGCGGCGTGCGGGCCTTTGCAGAGGAGTTGTTGGCTGCCTTCGCTGCGGAGTCTCAAGTGATGGATGCTGCACCGCATACCCCTGCACTGCACACCCCTGCACCGCATACTCCTGCACCGCATACCACTGCACTGCCTGCCACTGCGTCGCCGCTGATCGAGCCGCTCAGCCAGCGTGAGCTAGAGATCCTGCGCCTGTTCGCCACCGAATTGTCGGGGCCGGAGATCGCCCAGTCGCTCGTGATCGCCTTGAGCACCGTGCGCACCCACACCAAGAGCATCTACGGCAAACTCAACGTCAGCAGCCGGCGGGCGGCGGTCAGGCGGGCGGGTGAGCTGGGGTTGCTTTAGGAGAATTTCAAGCAGCCTCGCAACGTTGCATGGCATGGGGTTGAGATTGCGTTACGCGCGGGATAGGCGTACCATGTAACGGTGTTTTTTCGCACCACGCAATCTTTGAAGTGAAAGTGGAGTCACAAAATGGCAAACCTCAAACAAGATTCTCTCGATTACCATGCGCAAGGCAGACCAGGCAAACTGAAAATTGTCGCCACCAAGCCGATGGAAACGCAGCGCGATCTGTCGCTGGCTTATTCGCCCGGCGTCGCCTATCCGGTGCTGGCGATCGCCGACAACCCCGAGCTGGCGTACGATTACACCGCCAAGGGCAATCTCGTCGCTGTCATCTCGAACGGCACCGCCATTCTCGGCCTGGGCGACCGCGGTGCGCTGGCCGCCAAGCCGGTGATGGAAGGCAAGGCTGTCCTCTTCAAGCGCTTCGCCGATGTCGATGTCTTCGATATCGAGGTCAACTCCAAGAATCCCGATGACATCATCAAATTTGGTGAGATGATTGCACCGACGCTGGGCGGCATCAATCTGGAGGATATCAAAGCGCCGGAGTGCTTCTACATTGAGACTGAGCTGCAGAAGCGCGTCGATATCCCCGTCTTTCACGACGACCAGCACGGCACTGCGATCATTTCGGGCGCCGGTCTCCTGAACGCGCTGGAGATCGTTGGGAAGCGAATTGAGGATGTCAAGATCGTGCTCAATGGCGCAGGCGCGGCTTCGATTGCAACTGCCGACCTCTACCTGGCGTTGGGCGCCCGGCGCGAGAATTTCATCATGTGCGACAGCAAGGGCGTCATCTACAAAGGACGCACTGTCGGGATGAACGAGTTCAAGGAAAAGTACGCCGTTGAAACCGACGCCCGCACGCTGGCAGATGCCCTCAAGGGCGCCGATGTCTTCGTCGGCCTGTCGGTCGCCAACTGTGTCACGCGCGAGATGGTGCGCAGCATGGGACGCGACCCGATCATCTTTGCGATGGCAAATCCCGACCCGGAGATCACCTACGAAGAGGTGCAGGCGGCGCGCGGCGATGTCATCTTCGGCACGGGGCGCAGCGACTACCCGAACCAGGTCAACAACGTGCTCGGCTTCCCCTTCATCTTTCGCGGCGCGCTCGATGTGCGCGCTCGCAAGGTCAACATGGAGATGAAGATGGCGGCCACCAAGGCGTTGGCGGCGCTGGCGAAGGAAGATGTGCCGGATGCTGTCATCCGCGCCTATGGGCTGACTGAGCTGCGCTTTGGCCGTGAATACATCATTCCCAAACCGCTCGACCCGCGCGTGCTGATGTGGGTGGCGCCGGCGGTGGCGCAAGCCGCCATCGACACCGGTGTAGCGCGGCGCACGCTCGATATGGAAGAGTATTTGGACATGCTCTCGGCGCGGTTAGGCAAGGGCGCGCAGACGATGCACATGCTGGAGCATAAGGCGCGCAAGGCGCCCAAGCGCGTCGTCTACGGTGAAGGTCGTGAGCCGCGCGTCATCCGCGCCGCCCACGAGGTGGCGATGAGCGGCGTCGCTACGCCGATCTTGCTCGGCCACATCGAGGAGGTGCGCCGACAGATCAAGGAGCTGGGGCTGGATTGGGAGCCAGAGATCATCGACCCCATCGACGCGCCGAAGGCAGCGGAATATGCCGAGCGCTTCTACGCCAAACGCCAGCGCAAGGGCGTAACGCTCTCGCGCGCCCGCGAACTGATGCGCCAGAAGATGTACTACGGCCCGATGATGGTCGAATGCGGCGACGCCGACGCCTTCATTGCCGGCCTCGCCTATAACTACCCGGAGGTGCTGCGCCCGGCGTTGCAATGCGTCGGCGCACAGGACGGGCGCTATGTCAGCGGCGTCTACATGATGCTGGTGCAGGACAAGATGGTCTTCTTCACCGATGCCACCGTCATCATCGACCCGACCGCGGAACAATTGGCCGCCATTGCCCTGAACGCCGCTGACCTGGCTGAGCGCTTTGGCGTCAAGCCGCGCATTGCCATGTTGAGCTTCTCCAACTTCGGCAGCACGCCGCATCCGGATTCGGAGAAGGTGCAGCGCGCCACCGAACTGGTGCGTCAGCAGCGCCCTGATCTGGAAGTCGACGGCGAGATGCAGGCTGACATCGCTGTATCGCCGGAGCTGATGAAGCGCAATTACTCCTTCAGCCGCGTCAGCGACGCCAACGTGCTGGTCTTCCCCGATCTGGGATCGGCAAATACGTCGTACAAGCTCCTGCATAAGCTGGGCGGGGCAGAAGCCATCGGTCCTATCCTCGTCGGGATGCGGAAGCCAATTCACGTGCTGGCAACCGGCGCCGAAGTGCGCGACATCGTCAACGTGACGACGATCGCCGTCATTGAGGCGCAGGGGCGTTAATCCAGCTTGACTTGCAGGTCGTCGCCTTTGGCGTGACGCACCCCCATGTCACGCCGGAGGCGATGACCTACGGCAAGAGGAACTCCGCCGCAAAACTGAAGGAGACCCCTGGCGCCTTCCCTGTTTGATCGAAAGCCTGCACCTGGGTACAATGGCGGCATGAGCGATACAACGTACACCGTAGCTGATTATGCTGAGGCGGCCGCCTTTATCCGCAGCCGCTCCCGTTGCCAACCGCGCGTGGGGCTGATCCTGGGGAGTGGGCTCAGTGGGCTTGCTGCTCAGCTCACCAACGCCGATGTGATCCCTTACGCCGAGATCCCACATTTTCCGGTCAGCACTGTGGCCGGGCACGCCGGACGACTGGTCATCGGCGAGATCGCCGGCGTCAACGCCTGTGTCATGCAGGGACGGTTTCACTACTACGAAGGCTATTCCATGCAACAGGTGACGTTCCCCGTGCGCGTGATGCAACAGCTCGGCATCGGCGTGCTGATCGTCACCAACGCGGCCGGTGGGCTCAATCCAGGTTTTGTCACCGGCGACATCATGCTGATCGAGGATCACATCAACCTCATCGGAATGGCTGGCGTCAATCCGCTGCGCGGACCAAACCTGGAGGAGTTCGGGCCACGTTTTCCGGCTGCCAACCGCATCTACACCCCGCGCTTGCGGGCATTGGCGTTGGCAAGCGCCGCCGCAATTGGTTTGACGCTGCGTCGCGGCGTCTATTTGCAGCTCTCTGGCCCCAACTTCGAGTCGCCCGCTGAGGTGCGCATGCTGCACGCGTTGGGCGCCGACGCCGTAGGCATGAGCACAGCCGCGGAGGCGCTGGTGGCGCATCATGCCGGTTTGGAAGTGTTGGGGCTGAGCACAATCACCAATGTCGCTATCGACCAACTGGAGGCGGCTGGTCAGCCCTCGCACCAGGAAGTTGTTGAGGCGGGCGCAATCATTGTGCCCCGGCTGACGGCGCTGCTGCTGGATATTCTGGCGCGGTTGGCGCCCTTTTTACACCCTGCCTGAGAGCAAATGATGCAACTATTCAAGAATCTGTTTGGCAGCCAGGTCGATGGCATGGCCCTGGCGCAGTCGCAAGAACTGAAAGAATACGCGCAGATCGAGTTATTGGCGTATTTCACCGAGCCAACTGCGCCGCACGACAGCGCTGCACAACGCGCCTGGAACCGCGTGTTGCCGAAACCATATCCTGAGATGCTGGCGCGTTTTCAGAAGCAGGGTTGGTTGGCCGCCACCGGCAACCGTTATCAGGTGACAGCGCAGGGGCGCCCGTTCGTAGATGCGTATCGACGGCGCAGCGAGGAAGCAAAACGCGCCGCCATGCAAGGCGTGCACGACGCGCTGGCGCAAATGATGACAAGCGAGGCCTTGACAATTCGTCGCCAATACGAGAATCGCACGCCGCTCGGCAAGGCGGATTGGACAGGCCCAGAGCCGCCGATGAATCACAGCGCAGTCACGCGGCGCATCTTCTTTCTCGATCACTGGCTGTTCGATGGCCTCAGCCCTGAGACGGTGAAGTGGCTGAAGCTCTATGCCGCGGAGGAGCATCTGTGGGGAGCATTTTGGCGGCTTGATCCGGCGCAGATTCCGCCGCAGGTCGCGCAGGAACTGGCTCACCCTGCCCTGGACGTTGTAGAGGCGGTCTACTGGCGCGCTCACGCCGTTGTGCTGTTGGTGGACAACCAGGAGACCTGGCAACGCGTCAAGGGTGGCGACCACGTGCGCCGATTGGAGATCGTCGGTGTGAACGACGAGCATACCTGCGAACACTGCCGCCAGCATCTGGGCAAGCAATACCTGGTGGCGCGTGTGCCAGAATTGCCGCACCGCGACTGCACCTCACCCTACGGTTGCCGTTGCCGCTACGAGCCAGTGCTGGAAACGATCGAGGAAATCCCACTCATGGCGAATGGATGAGTGCGCGCCATGCGTCACTCGTTGCGCGCAATGTTGTCGCTGATCAGGCTCAATAGGGCCGGCACGGCTTCCAGGGTGGCGTCGAGCACGCGTCCCTCGGCGGCGCGGAAGAGGCGATCGCGGATCGCTGGCCCCAGTCCGTCGCTGTCGTCGCCGTCCGCCACGCCCCGCACCAGGATTACATCGACGCCCAGGCTGTCCACCTCTCGCAAGCGCGCAAAGAGATAGCGTCCAATCGCCGCCAGATCGTGCGCCGGGCCAAGTCCCACCAGTTCAACATGCAGATCAGTGTAGCCGGCAAACTCTTCATCCGGAACCAGGATGCCAACGCGCACTCCGCGCGCGTGCAAGGCGATCACTGCTGCCCGGATGAAGTGCTGCGCAGCATGAGCGTCGCCGCGCAGCAGAAAAAGCGGCGCGCGCGGCGCATAATGCCTGAGCAACGAACCCGGTGCGGCGGCGGCTTCTGCAGTGGCGGTGATGAGTGGTGCGTCGGGCACGCGCAGGTCGGGGAGCAGCGCACGCAGCGCCTCCACACTGGCGCCTCCTGGACGCAGCAGCACAGGCGGCGTCTGCGTCAGGTCGATCACCGTTGATTCCAGCCCGATCGTCGTGGTTCCGCCGTCGAGTACGATGTCGACGCGCCCCGCCAGGTCGTCGAGCACGTGTTGCGCTGTCGTCGGGCTGGGGCGGCTGAAGAGATTGGCGCTGGGCGCGGCGACAGGGAGGCCACACGCCGCCAGCAGTGCGTGGGCGACCGGGTGCGCTGGCACGCGCACGGCGACCGTGTTGCGTCCGGCGGAGACGTTGGGCGGCACATCGCACCCACGCCGCAGCACCAGCGTCAGCGGCCCGGGCCAGAAACGTGCTGCCAGCCGCAACGCCACTGGCGGGATGTCCAGCGTCACGCGGCCAAGTTGGTCGGCGCTGGCAAGGTGGACGATCAGCGGGTCGGTGGTCGGGCGTTGCTTGGCGGCAAAGATGCGCGCCACTGCCGCCGCGTCGAGGGCGTTGGCGCCCAGCCCGTAGACGGTCTCGGTTGGAAAGGCGACAAGCTGTCCGTGCGCCAGCGCCCGCGCTGCTACAGCGATGGCGGCAGGGTCAGGATTGTGTGGATCGACGTGAATGATCTGTGTGGTGGTCATAAAGCAAGGGTGATAGCCTGGCGTTGGCGGCGCCACAAGAGCAGCACAGCCAGGAGCGTCGTCGTCAGCGGCCACACCCACGCCAGATCGCCTGGTCCACCTGCGCCGGTGCGTGCTGCGGTGCAGCGGATGCGAACGAGCCGGTATTGGGCGGTGGCGGCCAGCAACTGGTCATCCGTCATATGAGCGGCGTCGATGCCGGCGATGCGGGCGGCAAAGCCACTGTTGGTCAGCACCTGCCGCAGGATCGCCGCCCTTGCGCCAGCGGGCAGCGCGGTGACATCTTCAGCAATGCCAGCATACCAGCCCGCTGGCAGCCAGAGCTCCACTGCCGGGTTGCGCAGCAGATTCTGATACCAGTCGGCGCTGCGGCCGAAGCCAGCTACACAGTAGACATCGCCTGCGACGATGGCATAGTTGACCGGTGTGCGCCGGGTGCGCCCGCTCTTGCGCCCGGTGTGCACCAGGATCATGATGCAACCAGTCAGGTCGGCGCGGTTGGCGATCGGCCCCAATCCCAGGCGCCAGTGCAGCACCATATACCGGTTGAGCCACTTGAACCCCTGGCGCAGCCATTCCTCCCTCTTGTGAAGTTCAGCCATTGCTTTCCTTCTCCATCCTGTCAAAGGTGGTGCACGTCACAGTCGCCCTATGTCTTGGCGCACAGGCGCAGGCGCCCGCGTGCATTATCCTGAAACCGGTATTTCCACAAATCGTCGCAACAAAGTGGGCGTGATGACCTTTGACTGAAGCAAATGCGACCTGTATCGTAAACCATACCAGCTTTGAGTATACACTATAAGGGCACAGCCATGAGTTCCGCGCTCGTCATTATCTTGTTACTGATCGCTTTGAGCCTTACGCAGCTGTTGCCACGCAGCCCGGATTCTGCCCCCAACGAACCCATCGATCTGTTTGATTTGGAATAGCGACCCACTCCATTTGATTCCCCGCCCCCGTCGCAGTATCATGATCGGATGAATTCCGAAACTTTACCGCCACGCATTCATAACGCTTACTTCTTTCAGGCTTTCAACGCGGTTTCCTGGCAGATTTGCCTGGGCAGCCCGTTGATTCTGTTTGCGCGCGGGTTGGGCGCACCGGCGGTTGTGCTGGGGCTGCTTGCCGGGTTGGCGCCGTTGACCTCGGTGTTGCAACTGTTGGTGGCGCCCCACGCCGAGCGCATCGGCTATCGTAAACTGATGGTGAGCGGCTGGTCGGCGCGCGTGGTGACGTTGATCTTTTTGACATTGCTGCCGCTGACCGTGAGCTTCTGGCCCGCTGAAGTTGTCATTACCCTGATGATTCTGATCATGGTGGCGTTTACGACCCTGCGCGGCATTGCCACCTGTGCGTGGATGCCATGGATCACGGCGATTGTGCCGCGCGCCGTGCGAGGCGCCTATCTCAGCCGCGACCGCACCTTTATCGGCATCGCCAGCGTCGCGGCGCTGGTGGTGGCTGGCATCTTTCTCTTCGACCACGACAACATGTGGGCGTTCTCCATCGTCTTTGGGCTGAGTTTCCTGGGCGGCGCCACCAGCCTCTACTTTCTCAACCGCATCCCAGAGCCAGAATTCCAGCATCAGCTAAGCGCATCGTTCGTCCCGCTGCGGTGGCGCGACCTGTTGCAGGACAGCGCTTTCGTGCGACTGCTGATGTTTACCGCTGTAGTGCAGCTCTGCGTCCTTTCGACGGGGACATTTGTGACCGTCTTTGTGCGTGAAGAGGTGCACATCCAGGATGGTCTGATCTTGTGGATGACGGCTGGCGCGGCGCTGGTGGGCATCCTGGGTTTGCGGCTGTTGCGCAGTCGGGTGGATGGATTGGGCAGCCGGCCCTTTCTGGGCGTCGTTTTCTTGTGGTGGATGCTCTACTACTTTGCCTGGTTTCTGCTGGCGGCGCACCTGATCGAGGGCGCTTGGCTGTTGGCGCCGCTGCTGATGGTGGTCGCGGGCTTCTTTGCCTCGATCTACGAGTTGTCGGTGACGCGGCTGATGATGAATACAGTCGGTGATCGGCCTGGCACGACGCAATTTTTTGCGCTGCAATCGGTGATCGTCAGTCTGGTCGCCGGTGTGGCGCCGATTTTGTGGGGTGGCGTGCTGGATCGTATCCGCACGCTGGAGATAGTGGTGGCGGGTTTGCCGCTGAATGGCTATGCTATCTTCTTCGGGGCGCAATGGTTGCTGTTGGGTGTGGTGCTGGCGGCGCTGATGCAGGTGCGCGAGGGCAACGCAACGTCGACCAAGACGCTGCTCTACCGTGCACTGGTGGTTGCGCCGGGACATCGCCTGACCGCGCTCACCCACCGTCCGCGCGGCTGAGCCAGCACAACAGGGCCGCCAACGCGGTGCGTTATCGCCGGTGGCGCCGCTTCAGTCGTTGCTGATCACAGGCAGCAGCGCGCGGAATGAACTCTGAAATTCAAGGTGAATGTCGAGATAGTCCCCAGCCCATCCGCCAGTCATGTAGATGCGCCCGTCGCGTCCGGCGGCGGCCAGATTGCGCCATTCGTCCTGTAGTGGTGACGGAAAATTGCTCCACGCGTTGCTGGCCATGTCGTAGCGTTCCAGGCTGGTCATGGGTTGTGTCCAGCCGCCGCCGATGGCGTAAAGTGTCACGCCGTCGTACACCAGAGACAACCCGCCGCGCGGGGTCGCCATTGGCGCTAACTCGTGGATTTCGCCGGTGGCGGGCGTAAAGCGCTCCAGCAATGTAATCTCGCGCACGCCGTCATAGCCCCCGGCAATGTATAGCGCGTCGTGCACTGCCGCGGCGCCCAGGAATGCGCGCCCCTTGGTCAGGCGCCCCACCAATTCCCAACCGCTTTGGGCGCCGGGTGCGTAGCGCCAGATTTCGTTGCGCATGTTCTGCCCATCCCAGCCGCCGATCAGATAAAGTGCGGTCTCGTCAGCCACCAACGCCGCGCCAGCCACTGCGTAGGGCAGCTTGTTGGCGACCACCCATGTGTCGAAGCTCTCTTCATAGCGCAACAGTTGATCCGACAGCACCGAGACGTCCGCTGCGGTAGCGCCTTGATGGCTGCCTCCGGCGACGTAGAGTGTGGCGCCCAGGGTGGTGGCGGCCAGGTTGGCAAGCGGTGTAGGGAGGGGCGCCAGGGCGACCCAACGATTGCTCTGCTCATCGAAAAACTGGACAGCGTCCACTGCCGCACCGTCCGTCGTCTCGCCGCCTAATCGCACCAGGCGCCCGGTGAGATTCACCAGGGCATGGCGTCCCAGTGGTTGGGGCAGCGGTGTGCGCACTTGCCAGCGTGGCTCAAGCTGCGCCGCCGGTGGGACGCTGCGAGGTTGGTCGGCATTGGTCAGCAAATCGGTGGCGTCGGTCATCAATGCACCCACATAGGGCGCCAACAGCAAGAGCACGCACAGCATCAGTGCACCGGCGAGATAAGCGCGCTGCCAGATCGGCAGTTGCGCAGGTGTGTGGGGCAGGGGTGCGGGTTCAGGCAGCGGCGGTGGCGCTGGTTCTGCAGTTGTCTCGACCACAGCGCCAGGCACGATAATCCAGCCCCGCTGCACCAGCACCATCGAAGCCTCGGTGCGGCTATTGACTTGCAGCTTCTCGAAGATATTGCGCAGGTGGACCTTGACCGTGTGGGGACTGATCACCAGATCGCGCGCGATTTCGGCGTTGCTGGCGCCGGTCGCCAACAGCCGCGCCACTTCCATCTCGCGCTCGCTGAGAGGATTGTCGGTCAGGCTGACATCATGTTCTGTCATACATGTAGTCCGCTGGGCGTGTAGTTCGCCAGGCGGCCTGAAATGTGGCCCGCGCCTGGAATTCGCCGTGCTGTCGTCTCAATCAGGATGCAGCAGGAGTGGCTTCTGCGGGCGCCATCAGCTTGACCCGCGCCACGTCAGATGGCGGCTTGCCGTTGACGGACGGCGGCGCTGCTGGCGGTCGATACTCGGGGATGAGATTTTGCAACCCGCGCACGATGGCTTCCGGGTCGTTCAACTCGGCGGCGCGGCGCAAGCCGTCGATAGCGTCATCCAGATTGGCGGGCACGAAACTGCTGGCATTGCTGGCAATGAAGATCTTTTCATGGCGCGTGCGTTCGTAGCATTCACCGGGGACGAAGAGTTCCTCGAAGAGCTTCTCGCCAGGACGCAGGCCGGTGAAAACGATGTCGATATCGCGTCCCACCTCCAACCCCGAAAGCCGGATCAGGTCGGTTGCCATATCGACGATTTTGACCGGTTCGCCCATGTCCAGCAAAAACACCTCGCCACCTTTGCCCAAAACGGCGGCCTGCAAGACCAGTTGTACAGCTTCAGGAATGGTCATGAAAAAGCGCTTCATCTCCGGGTCGGTCACCGTCACCGGGCCGCCAGCCGCGATCTGTTGGCGGAAGGTGAGCACAACGCTGCCGCGGCTGCCCAGCACATTGCCAAAGCGCACCGCCATGTAGGGGCGTCCGCTCGCGCGCGCCACGTCGTGCACGAGTAACTCTGCGGCGCGCTTGGAGGCGCCCATGACGCTGGTGGGGTTGACAGCCTTGTCTGTCGAAATCATGACGAGTCGCTCGACGCCCACTGCTTGCGCCGCCTGCACGACATTGCGCGTGCCGAGGACGTTATTGGTGATCGCCTCCGCAGGATTCAACTCCATCAGTGGGACATGTTTATGCGCCGCCGCATGAAAGACGATCTGCGGCTTTAGCCTCTCGAAGATCGTCAGGATGCGATCGCCAAAGCGTATGTCAGCGATGACAGGGGTGATGGCAACGCCGCCGTCCAGCATCCGGCGGTTTTCGATGAGCAGTTCGTTGTGCATCTCGAAGATCGAGTTTTCGCCGTGCCCCAGCAGCACCAACTCGGCAGGACGACAGCGCAGGATCTGTCGGCACAATTCACTGCCAATTGAGCCGCCGCCGCCGGTGACGAGCACGCGCTTGCCGCGCAGCAACTCAGCAACAGCCGCCGTGTCGGTGCGAATTGGGTCACGGCGCAGCAGGTCTTCGATGCGCACCTCGCGCACTTGCGTAAGTTTCACCGTGCCGTCGATCAACTCATAGAGACCGGGAATCGTGCGCGGCTTCACGCCGGCTTTCTCGCATATCTGGACAATCTCGCGAATGTCGCGCCCTGGCGCTGTCGGCATGGCAATGATGATCTGATCGATGCCGTGCCGCTTGACCAGGTCGGGAATGGCGGTGCGGTTGCCCAGGACGGGCACACCGTTGACGCTTAACTTGCGTTTGGCGGGGTCGTCGTCAATAAAGCCAACCACCTCGATGCCGAGCGCGCGGTTGTTCTGCATCTCGCGCAGCATCAACGCCCCTGCATCGCCCGCGCCGGCAATGAGGACCTTGTTGGGGTTTTGGATGAAGGCGCGCAACTGCGCCAGTTCATGGGGACGATAGCGTTCCTGGATCAGGCGGAGCACAAAGCGGCTGCCCGCCAGAAAGCCCAGACTCAAGAGCCCTTCCAGAAACCAGACCGAACGCGATGGCATATTTGCCAGGCCGAACAGGGGCAGCAACCCGAAGTTGACGCCGAAGGTGATCGCCGAGCTGATCAGGCTGGCAGCCACGATCATCTTCATCTCGACGATGCTGGCGTAGCGCCACATGCGATTGTAGAGTCGAAAGCCAAAATAGATGGGAAGCCGCACCAGCGGGACGAGCAGGAAGTAGCTCCAGTTCTGGACGATGTAGGGCCAGATGCCGACCAGGGCTTCGTAGCGCACCACAAAGGCGAACACAACCGCCAGCAACACCAGAAGCAAATCAAGCGACATCAAGTAGCGAACCCGTAGCCCGGTGAGGGTGGGGGAGGAAAACTTGCGTTCAGCCAGTGAGGACTGCATTGTTCTGTTGCTCCAAAGTCAGTGTTGATAGGCAAGATCGTAAGCCGGGTCTGCCAGCGCGCAAAGACAGGGTATGCATTTGCGGCCTTCACTATTACAAAATTATAACGCTTGCGGTGGGAATGCCAGAATCGAGGTCAATGCGTTCAGGTATCGCCATGTCTGCGTTCGCAGTTCGACCACACGAAATTCACGCCCCCCTCGTCTTTGCTGACTTCCTTGCCAGCAAAAAGTGCACCAAAACACTAAGCAATTCTCAGTGTTCTGATGCACTTTTCTGCAACTGCAATTGACCAGCATACACGGGACTAACCAGACCGATGGTGCTCGTGTTGCGTGTTGCGTAGCGAGACGGGACACGCAACACGCAGCTTATTGGCAACCATGCGCCATCGTCACGCAATGCGTGTGCGATCAGTTCCTGTCCACGCTACTCGCTGATCTTGGCCAGGCTGGCAGCGATCCAGCCGCCGTTAGCGCCGAAGTCAATCTTGAGCCAGGCGCCATCCGACGACTGTTCCAGCAAGGTGTACACATCGCCATTGTTGACGAACCCCAGGATGACGCCGGCCTGACCTGGCAGCGACCGCACCAGGACGCGCCCGTTGGAGACAATGGTCACAGTGGGGTTCGCAGGCGCGGCCTCTTCGCTGGGCGCTGGCGTTTCGGTGGCAGCGGCTTCCTCACTGGGAACTGGCGTTTCGGTGGCGGCAGCCTCTTCGCTGGGCGCTGGCGTTTCGGTGGCGGCGGCCTCTTCGCTGGGCGCTGGCGTTTCGGTGGCGGCGGCCTCTTCGCTGGGCGCTGGCGTTTCGGTGGCGGCGGCTTCCTCGCTGGGCGTTGGCGTTTCGGTGGTGACGGCTTCCTCACTGGGAACTGGCGTCTCGGTGGCGGCAGGCGCAACCGACGCAGCTTCGGGTTGGCTCAACGCCGATCCTGTGTTCTCCACTGCGCCGTAGGGGAGATCAGCTCCCGTGACGGCGGCAACCGCTGCATCGAGCAGGACATCGCCCTCTGCAAAGAGCGTCTCTTCGGTGACAGGCACGCGGATCGTCGGCGGCACGCCCACGTTTTCGATGATGATGTTCCCATCAATATCGACCGGGCGCCCAATCGAGATTTGTAGCATCTCGAAGTCCGGCATGCGGAAGAAGTTCTGGGCGCCACCCAGGCCGGCCGTCGGGTAGTGCGCGACAATTTCGGCGCGCCCTTGGAGTGACATGTCGTAGGTGAAGAACTCGCAGGCGCTGGCGCAGTTGGGCCCGGTGATGACAGCCACCGGCCCGCCGTAGCGCAACGACTCATCGGGCAGATAGAAGCGGTCGGTGCGGTCAGGGTCGAAGTAGAATTCGCCCAGTGATTCATCGTAGTAGCCAGTTCTGCCCAGCTCCAGCGGCTCATCAAAGAAGTAGGCTGCCATCTGGTCGGCCAGGAAGCCGCTGCCGCCGCCATTCTGCCGCATGTCGATGATCAGCCCCGGAATCTCATTCTCGTTGAGCGTCTGCATCATGCGCTCCCACAACTGCACGGTCAGCAGTTCGTTGTCGGAGAAGCTGTAGATCTTGACGTAGCCCAGGCCGTTGTCCAGCAGCCGGAACTCCACAGGCAACTCGGCGCCGGTGCGCCCAACGTTGAACGATGAGACGCGGAAGCTGGCGTTCTCTTCCACCGCCTTCAACACGGCAGTCTGTTCGACATCGCTGCCCGGATTCTTGAACGTTATCTCGATCTCACTGCCCAGTGGGGCGCGCGTGCCGTAGCGTAATTGTTGCAGGCGCCGCACGTGGTCGCTGGAGAAAGGCGAAGAGAAGGGGACGATGCTGTCGATGTATTCGTCAATGGGCTGACCGTTCCAGGTGAGAATTTCAGCGCCCAGCTCAATGCCCGCACGTTCCGCCGGGCCATCCGGCGTCAAGAAGTTGACAATCGTGCGGCCATCCTCCACATCGCGGATGGCCAGACCGACGCCGCCCGCTGTGGCCTGGACGAAGTCTTCCTGAATGAATGGGCCGCTCAAGTGCCCGTCTGGGATCGACCAGATGAAGTCGCGCAGCGCGCGGCGGTAGGCGAGTGAGTCGTTATTGGCGTCGGCCTCCTCGAAGCGCGGGCGGAACTCGGCGGACTTGGCGTCCCAGTCGATGCCCTTCAACTCGGTGAAGGCATACTCGCGGCGGAAAAGGTCGATCATGGCGTCGAAGGCTTCGGCGTAGCTCATGTCCGAGAAGTCATCCAGCGCGAGACTTTCCGGCTCGATCAGCTCCATCTGTGGGCGGGCGGAGCGGTCGAAGGTGAAGGGGTCGGTGTCCATATCGACCACGGTGTAGCCCGCCGGCAGCAGCACAATGGGATCATCGGCGGTGAAGAGCAGGCCATCTTCGCCGAAGCCGCTGGGAAAACCCTGCTGATCATCTGGCGCCCACACAATGTATTTGCCGCCGATCACTTCGCCGTCGGCGCTGGGGTCAGGATTGATGCGCGTGGTGGCGAAAGCGGTTGACCAGCCGCCGCCACTCTGGTCGCGCTGCTCCAGATAGGGGTCGCCAAAGGTGTTCGTCCAGTAGGCGATGGCAAAGGTCATCACGCCCGTATCTTCTTGGCCATCATGATCGACATCGCGCAGCGTGCCTTGTGGTTCGATGGGCAACGACAGGTTCCAGCTAAACGGCGGTTGGAAGAAATCACCGGTGATCTGGCCGAGCACTTGCGATTCTTTGGGGAAGATGAAGCCCTTGTTGCGGTCGATGAAGCCAGCTTGGTCTTCCAGCACGATCAGCGGCTGAGCGACGCCTAACGTGATGATCGGGTTGCTGTAATCCATCTGCCCGGCGATGGCGACTGGCCCCCCTTCGTCGTTGACGATGGTCGCAGGGGCGGGCGCATCGTCTTGCGCCAGTCCGAGTCCGGCAGGCGTCAGCGCCAATGCCAGCATCAAAAACAACAACAGCAATCGAGTTGGTCTGTTCATGAAGGAGCCTCCTTTTGATGAAACCTGAGATCATCGACAGCGCCAGGTTACGCTTCTGTGGCGAGCCGCTGGCGTTCGTAATCGATCACATCGTCAAGAATTTGTTGCAGATTGTACCGTGGCGTCCAGCCGATGGCAGTGTGCACTTTGGTCGTGTCGGGCACGCGGCGGCGCATATCTTCGAAGCCAGGTGCATATGCCTCGCTGTAGGGAATGTATTGCACGGTGGAGCGGCTGTCTGTGCGGTCAATCACGGTTTGCGCCAGTTGATTGATCGTCACTTCCTGACTGCTGCCGATATTGTAGATTTCGCCCGCCGTCTGTTCCGGGCGATCCAGCAGATCGATCACGGCGCGCACCGTATCGCGCACGTGGCAGAAGCAGCGCGATTGTTCGCCGTCGCCATAGACCGGGATCGGTTGCGACCGCAGCGCTGCGCGCACAAAACGGGGCACAACCATGCCGTAGCGTCCGGTCTGACCGGGCCCGACGGTGTTGAAGAAGCGCACCACCGTCACCGGCAGATCGTACTCGCGATAGGCGGCCAGCCCCAAAAACTCGTCGAGCAGTTTGCTGGCGGCGTAGCTCCAGCGGCTGCGGCTGGAGGCGCCGAGCAGCAGGTCGTCGTCCTCGGCAAAGGGCACCTTGACGCCCTTGCCGTAGACCTCGCTGGTGCTGGCGAGCAAGGTGCGGCAACGATAGCGCCGCGCCGCCGCCAACACGGTGTGTGTGCCGATCACGTTGGTCTCGATGGTCTCGGTTGGGCGCTCAACCACGAGCTGCACACCGACTGCCGCCGCCAGATGTACGATGGCGTCAGCCTGGCTTGCCAGCCGGTCGAGTACGAGCGTGTTGCGCAGGTCGTCGATGGCAAAGGAATAGAGGGGATGATGGGCAAAGGCGCGGATGTTTTCGATGCTGCCGGTGCTCAAGTTGTCGAGCACTGCCACCTGATCGCCGCGTTCCAACAGCGCCCGCACCAGGTGTGAACCGATAAAACCCGCCCCGCCGGTGATCAATACATGCATAGTCAGTCAGTAACCCATAACTTTCTGAGTTTTGGGAAAATCGGAGATGAGAAGCCTGTAAGAGCTTGCGCTCCATTATCCTACGGATTCGCCATTTCGCCAATCGCAATTCCACCGTCGAGCCCACCCCCCAGATAGTGTTGCCTGGCGCCTCTGGGCGGCTATTTGGAAACTCAGGAGCTTTGACGCAAAGGCGCTGCGACGCAGAGATGCGCAGGGCAATCATCAGAGCAATGCAGGCGGCTCTCTGCGTTTCCTCTGCATCTTTGCGTCTTTGCGTCAAAATGAGCAATTCTCAAACATCCCCTGAGTCGCAGCCAGCGGCCATGCAAACAGTGTCTCTTGTGAATGCCAGCTTCTCGACGCTGCACCCGCACCCCCTACAACAAATGTCCGACGTTGCAGGCAGCACGGCGGCGTACGCTGTGACGTGAGATCACTCTGCAGCCGCAAGTCGTGTGTTGATTGAGCCAGAAACGAGGTTCTCCTTATGCGCAAGTCAAGGCTTTCTCCTATTTTTACGACAGCACTGTTGATCGCCGTGCTGCTGGCCAATATGCTGCCACCGCCTGTGCTGGCGCAGACGGTGGCGCCTGATGCTGCGCCAGCAGAGGGCGCTCCTGTCAGTCCTGCAGATGAGGACGCCCCCCTCGATCTGGACCCGCTGCCGGATCTGTCGCCCTGGATCAAGACGGTGCGACTGAATACGGTGCAGGACGCCTACATCGCCTCCGGCCAGCCTGACTCGAACCACGGCCCGCGTCCATACATGAACATGGGCTATCAGCCTGTGGAGCAGGCGGTGCGGCCCGTGATCCAGTTCGACCTGGGCGGCATCCCGTCGAAGGCGCGCATCCAGAGCGCCACGATGAATCTTTACCAGTTTCAGGTGCTGCCAGCGGGCGACCAGAGCACGCGCATCGATGGCCGCATGATGGTGGCGCCGTGGGGTGAAGGCAGCATCACCTGGCGCAATGCGCGTTACGATGGCAGCGCCACCAACCTGGGCGTCCTTCCCTCCACGATTGGCTGGCACGCGCTGGACATGCGGTCAATCGTCCAAAAGTGGGTCAACGGCCAGGGCAACTATGGTGTGTTGCTCACCGGCAACGAAAACGTCGGTGAACACCTGCGTTCGCTGCGCACGCGAGAGGCGGGCGGCGGGACAGCGCCTTACATCGATGTGCAATATATTTGCGACACGAAGGCGCCAGCTTCTAATGTGACGCACCCGTTGCCGCAATATTCCAAAGCCACCTTCACCGTACAGTGGAGTGGTGAGGA